>Ga0335071_10000099_pt1 | contig 102360 bp, 93 predicted proteins | sample Lox_Sample_15_FD_206724 | JGI IMG/M metagenome (GOLD analysis project Ga0335071, IMG submission 206724) | Soil microbial communities from Loxahatchee National Wildlife Refuge, Florida, United States - Lox_Sample_1.5 | ecosystem: Environmental > Terrestrial > Soil > Wetlands | place: USA... | reverse complement strand
TGCAGTTGTTGGATGGACGGAAAACTCCGGATTCACGGTTAGAGAAATCGGAGCGGATGGAACTCTTGCGGCGCTCGATCTCGCGCCTGCGGCTCTCGCATTGGACGCACGGTATTTCGACGCAAGTGCTGCAGCGGCAGGAGCGCTTGGTGTCAGTTCCTTGATCGCAGAACGTCGCATTCGGGGACAAAAGACCGGCAATCTTCCTGCAGAGTTACGCGAAGCGGCATTCGAGCGCGCTGAAGTACAGATACTCGATAAACTTCAAGGTCATTCCGTTGTGGGAGTACTGCTTGTCGGTCAACGTTAGAGAGAAGAGTGCTGGGCAGAGCGCGGCAGCTCTGCCCAGGTACTTCAGACCTCGATCTTCTCTGCGATCTCGATGGCGTCGTCAATCTCGATGCCGAGATATCGAACGGTGCTCTCGATCTTCGTATGGCCCAATAAGAGTTGCACCACACGCAGGTTGCCGGTTCGTCGGTAGATCAGCGTCGCCTTGGTTCGGCGCAGCGAGTGCGTGCCGAACTTTAGCGGGTCGAGGCCGATGCTGGCAATCCACTGGCCAACAAGACGGGCGTATTGACGTGTCGTGAGGTGACTATCGTCGCCGCGGCCGGCAAACAACAACTCAGCGGGCCTTCTGCGCGTCATTCTGAGATAGTCGTCGATGGCTTGCCGGGTCTGCTCGGTCAGTTCGAACCGAACCGGGCGACCGGTCTTCTTCTGGCGGACTGTTGCTCGATCTAGCGCATACCCGTTGGGGGCCACGTCATCGACGCGCACCGCGACGACATCGCAGCCGCGCAATTTGCTGTCGATAGCGAAGTTGAACAAGGCAAGGTCGCGGGTGCGGCCCTCAAGCTGCAGCTTTGTGCGGATCGACCAGACATGACTTGCTCGCAGTGGAGGCTTCGCGCCGATCAACTTGCCCTTGTTCCACGGCTGACGGTGCGGCTGACCGCCAGGTCGGATTCCTTGAGGCCGATCAGAATGGCTCGTAATTATGCCTAAGACGCTGATCAGACGGCGGCTTTGAGGCAACAGCTGTCGTAATATGCTTCGCGGCGACGTCGAGGGGCGGCGCTGTTGACCCGTTGCGGACATTGTCGAGCGCGCAGGATGGGGTTGAGCGTCAACGAAACCTATCAATTGATGTGAATGATGGGTTTCTCCGCGCTCACCCTTCCTACTACAAGCAATTATCGCTGCTCTGCAGACGCGAACCTTTTCCAAAGCGATTGGATGTTGTCCTGATAACCGACCCGCACCGCGTCGGCAAACGGGCGATTGTCAAGGATCGCGTTCATCATTCGATCGAAGCCCGCATTGTCAAAATCGCGCAGAAACTGGACGAACATATGTGCTTGACGGTAGGCCATCACTGTCCGGTGCGACGGTGTAATTCCGGTGGGTGCCCGCGCGAATCCAATTTCGGTGAGATTCAGAAAGCTTCCAGTATCGTCGATGTCTATGTGTTGGCCACGATCGATAGCGCGCTGCGCTTCCCGTTGGCTAACGTACTCGTCGCCACCGCCACCAGATACTGTGACGGCGAGGCCTTCTTTGAACCAGTTCGGGAGGCGGACCCATGCGTAGCTGGATACGTAGCCCTGAAGGTGAACGTGCGACAATTCGTGGATAAGTATCGCGGGCAGACGTTGGTGTTGAGATTCATATAATGTTGGTGACAAGACCACGAACCCGAAAGCTCCGACACCGACGGCACCCGGGTCGCCGCTGGCATTGGCAGCTGCGTACTTCTCGGCCGTTGCGTAAACTCCGATGGTCACAGGACGAACGAACCGTCTTCCCTGCGCCGCCTCGACCTGGCTTAGTGCCGCCGGAAGGAGTGCCGCCACCTCGCGCGCATACTCTTCCGCACCAGGCTCGAAGTGGACTTGGCCGTTCTGGGCAAGCGCAGGCAGATAATCCGGCGCGTTCAATAGGGCCGATGCCAAATGCCGCGCCGCCGGCATTGCTGCGGCCGTGCCGACCGCAAGCGAGGTCAATGCCAACGGCACCATAAGCATCACTGTCACAATGCGACGGCGCATAATGGCGACCTCGTTCTATGTCTGCGACAGTGCGTAGCATTACCCATGAACGCGCTTGCCGTCAATGTTGCCCTTCGGGCAGGCCAAAGTCCGCTTGTGGCCCGAAGGCGAAGAAGCCTGGGAACGCTGCGCTGGCCCGCTGTCAGGGGGCAGACCGGACGTGCGTCTCGGGGGTTCTCGACCGCCGGTTATGACCCATCGCGGATGTACCAAACGACGTTCTCAGTCGTTATCTCTTTCGGACGTCTGCTTCGCGCTGTTCACGATATTCGTCCTGGAGAAATTTGTCGGGCGACAGGCCTATGTCGTTTGTCTTCGCGTACATCCATCGCCTCATTTTTTCTGATGGGTCCGAGAAACTGGTTCCCGTTCCGACTAGGACATACCATCGTCTCTGCTTGACTGTGTCACTTGCTTCAAAAACCCAGAATCGCCTTCTAGTGTCCCGCTTGTGAGCAAGGGGACCTCTCACCCGAAAAATTGCGGGTTCTTCGGCCATCAACAAATGATAGTGGCATCGGCGGAGATAGTCTTCGATCTCAGCCTGCGTGTACGGGCAAGTCTCTGGAAGTTGATCGACGCTGGGTGCAGCTTCCCAGTCCGGCGGAAACATCGTCATTGGCGTCGTCCATTCGAGCATCGTGCTCGCACGATGAAGCAGACTAGGCATCAGCTCATAGTTATTCTGTAGGTTTGCTTTTGGAGTATGTCTTTGGATTCAGGATGGCGGCGAAAGCGTACGTAAGACCGAAGACAATGACGAGAGGAACCGACGCAGCCAACGCCAATATTGGGGACCATCTCTTCAGGCGGCCGATCATCGACTTCGGAATAAGGGTCGCTCGGGCGAGCCAGTCGGGAGTTCCGAGATATCGCAGCGCTTCAATTCCACCCGCCGCGTCCCACTCCTGAAACTGAGCGTCGCTAAACTGATCTGGGTTGGACTGATAAAACTCCAAATATCGTTCGATGCTCTGTTGCAGTTCAGCCCCGTTGGGCAAGCGAGCAGCAAACGCCAACTCCCGTCGGAAGCAGATTGCCTCGATTCTCGTCCGCAGCTCCTCCTTATATTTGATCCCGTACCGCTCGATCCTCGCGTGTGTGGCTTCGTGCACAATCGTTGACGCGATCTGCTCGACGGTCGTAGCCGGATCGGCCACATACCGCTCGTCGAGGATGCAGGCTTTGAGTGAATGCCTGTATTCGCCAAGGCCGTGGTGCGACAGGTTTACCCAAATTCGATCAAGCTCACGGATGATGCGTGCATAGTCCAGGGGACTATGCCGCTTGATCAGCGATAGCGCACCTTCCACGCGCGTCAGGTCCTCCGCGGAGCTGCCCCGATTCCCGATCCAAATCCCGTCAACGTGCCGGTAGTCGGACATCGCCAATTCCAGTCTGTGGAGAAGGTGCGGGCGAACCTGACTTGGCGTATGGCTTTCCTTGGGCATCGTGAACTCGGCGTTGGATGCCCGATTGATACAACGATGTACTTTCGGCCTGCTTATCGACGCGGCCAAAATTCGTAGCGGCGGCGTTAAGGTTCGCTAAGGAAAAGTCGCAGGGGGACGTCCGGAGTTGGCCCCAAGGCGAAGAAGCCGGGAACGTTGCGCTAGTCTGCTGATCAGTGGCAGACCGGACGCATGTCGCCGGTGTCACGCTGGCTGGCCGCAGGTTGTCAGTTGCCGGACCTTCATCGTGATTTGCCCGTCGGGCTGTTTCACGCACGTGCGGCATGCCGCGCACGCTGACAAGCCAGCGCTCCGCAATTTTTTTCAGCGCAATTTCCTCAAGTCTTTCAAGCTGATTGGGCCGTCCAGTTCCCTGCTCGAAAAAAAACCGCTTCTGTTTTTCGAAAATATGTGATTTGCTGTCGCCATCCCGCCTCTCCAGGAGGGGCGTTTCGCGATCGTCACGAACGTTGGGCGGGATGCGGTGGACGCGACGGAGCGTGAGACGAGCGCTTGCGGTTGCGGACGGCGAAGCCGTGTGGTTCTGGCGCCCCGATGCAGGCGCCAAGTTTGCGACGACGCCAACGCGTCGCGCGGATGACGGGGTCAACAAAGCTGGTCCCCGGGAAGAGCACGGAGCAAGCCGTAAAACCATTGCGTGGGGAATGCCGGATGTTTCCGGTGCCTCCGCTGTGAATACTCATGCGCATACTCAACTACCCCCAGCGCGCATGAGGCTGCGGGTGCATTGGGCACCCGGCATTCCCCGCGCCCTTCTCCATGAGGGCGATGAGATTCCAGGCAAAGCTCGGGCGCAAAGGCGCGGCGAGATCGCGATGTCGTATGCCGGCGATGGCCCGCGTGCCACCGCGGCGCGGGCAAATGGCTGCGCACAAGGAACAGGCAGATGCTTGCAGACTGCGCCGCCCGCGGCCATCGAGAATCGCGAGCCGCAAGACCAATCGTTTGAAGTTGCGATGATTTTTCAAGTACCGGGCCTTCCCGGCGAATTGTACACAATGGCACGGGGCTTGCTTCGCTCAATCGCCAGAGAGGTTGTCTCGCAAGGGGAGCGAGTGTCGATGGCGAGCCCAGGTCCGGTGTCTGTTGCCACTGTTGCCACTGTTGTCGCGGAGCCCGGGCCGATCGCTCTCGATTTGTCGGCGACCGCGCTGCTCATCATCGACATGCAGCGCGACTTCATGGAGCCCGGCGGATTTGGCGAAACGCTCGGCAACGATGTCTCGCGGCTCGCGAGCGCCGTGCAGCCGATTGGTGCCGTGCTCGCGGCAGCGCGCGCAATGGGCATGCTGGTCATCCATACGCGCGAGGGCCATCTGCCCGATCTTTCCGATGCGCCACCTGCCAAAGTCGAACGCGGCGCGCCCAGCCTTCGTATCGGCGATCCCGGGCCGATGGGCAGAATCCTGATCCGCGGCGAAGCCGGCCACGACATCATTCCGGAACTCTATCCGCTCGATAGCGAAATCGTCATCGACAAGCCGGGCAAGGGCGCGTTCTACGCCACCGAGCTCGGCGACGAGCTGCAGAAATACGGCATCGAGAACCTGCTGGTGTGCGGCGTGACCACGGAGGTCTGTGTCAACACGACGGTGCGCGAAGCCAATGACCGCGGCTACCGCTGCGTCGTCATCTCCGACGGCTGCGCGTCCTACTTCCCCGAATTCCACGAGATGGGCCTGAAAATGATCAAGGCCCAGGGCGGCATTTTCGGCTGGGTTGCCGACTCGGCCGCAGTCCTCAAGGCAATGCAGGCGGAGACTTCAACCAGCTTGGTGGCAGGAGCAGCGCGATGAGCACGAGCGTGACGGGGACTAAAGGCGACTTCAAACCGGTTCTGTGGACACCTGGCGACTGGAACGCCTTCTTCGGGTTCGGCACCAACATCCTGGTCAACATGCTGGTGCTGACCGGGCTGCTCCGTTTCGTGCTGAAAATGCCGGACAGCCTGGTGTTCGGCCGCATTCTCCCCGCACTCGGCCTGATGATGTGCCTGTCGACCTTCTACTACGCTTTCCTTGCCTATCGGCTCGCGCTGAAGACCGGCCGCAGCGACGTCTGCGCGCTGCCCTCGGGCGTCAGCGTCCCGCACATGTTCATCGTCACGTTCGTGATCATGCTGCCGATCACGATCAAGACCGGCGATCCAATGAAGGGCTGGTCCGCCGGCCTCGTCTGGGTGTTCTTCCAGAGTTTTATCCTGATGATCGGCGGCTTCATCGCGCCGTACATCCGGAAAATCACGCCGCGCGCGGCGCTGCTCGGCACGCTCGCCGGCGTCTCCGTCACCTTCATCGCGATGCGGCCCGCGCTCGAAATGTACATGACGCCGCAGATCGGCCTGGTCTGCTTCGCCATCATCCTGGTGAGCTGGTTCGGCGGCGTGAAATATCCGAAGGGAATTCCCGCGGGCCTGATCGCCATTGCCGCCGGCATGGTGATCGCCTGGGGCTCGAACATTTTTGGACTCGGTCTTGGCGGGTTGAGCGTGAAGGGCCTCGGCGACGCCTTCGCCAATTTCGGCTTCTCGGTGCCGATCCCGGCGGCGAATACCGTGTTCTCCGGCTTTGAATATCTCGGCGTCATCCTGGTGACCGCGATTCCCTTCGGCATCTACGACCTCGTCGAGGCCATGGACAATGTCGAGAGCGCGGAAGCGGCCGGCGACGAATATCCGACCACGCGCGTTCTGACCGCCGACGGCGTCGTCAGCCTGATCGGCTGCCTGATGGGCAATCCCTTCATCAATGCGGTCTATATCGGTCATCCCGGCTGGAAGGCGATGGGCGGGCGGATCGGCTATTCGGCCGCGACCGGACTCATGGTGATCCTGCTCTCCTGGCTCGGCATCATCTCGGTGCTGCTGGCGCTGGTGCCGGTGGTCGCGATCTCGCCGATCCTGCTCTATATCGGCATGCTGATCGGTGCGCAGGCGTTCCAGACCACGCCCGCAAAGCACGCGCCCGCGATCGTGCTGGCGCTGACGCCGCATCTCGCTGCCTGGGCGAAGCTGCAGATCGACACCATGTTCGTCTCGACCATCACGGCCGCGCAGGCGGTGGGCGGGCTTAGCCCCGACAAGGTCGGCGATGTCAAGGCGGCGACACTCGCCGCGCTGCCGCAGCAGGGCGTGCTCTATCACGGGCTCGAGGTGATGGGCGGCGGATCGATCCTGGCGGGTTTGATCCTCGGCGCAATCGGCGTGTTCGTGATCGAGCGCGACTTCGTCAAGGCCGCGGCCTTCGCGCTCGCGGGCGCGGTGCTGACCTATTTCGGCTTCATGCACGGCGAGGCGGTCGGCATCGGCGGCGGACTCGGTGTCACGCCCGCCGTCGCGCTGGCCTACGCGGTCATGGCGGCGGGATTTTTTGCTCTCAGCCGGATGGAAACGAGCCAGCATTTCCTCGCGCATCCGGAGATGTCGGCGGCGCCTGCGGAGTAAGCGGACTGCTCTTGCGCCGCTAGAACTGGTAGCGGCGCAGTCCGCCGTCGACCGGGATGACGGCACCCGTGATGTAGCGCGCCCGGGGCGAAGCCAGAAACACTGCGAGCACGGCAAGGTCTTCCGGCTCGCCCCAATAGCCGACGGGAATCTCTTCTTCGGCAAAACGCTTGCGGTAGTCCTCGGGGTAGTTGCGGCGGATCTGCTCGCTCATGATCCGCCCCGGCGGAATGCAATTGATGGTAATCCCGTGCTCGCCGATCTCGCGCGAGAGGCCCTTCGCCCAGGCGTGCACGGCCGCCTTGGCGGCAAACGCGGCGTTGAGTCCTTCGGGCTCGGACTTGCCGGTGACGTTGACGATGCGCCCCCATTTGCGCGCTATCATCTGCGGCAGCAGGGCGTGGGTCACTTGCCGGTAGCGGGTGAAGTTCAATGTCAGCGCTTCATCCCAGGCGCTGTCCGGCGCATCGACCGGAAGCGGGCGGCTGCCACCGGCGTTGTTGACCAGAATGTCGATGTGCCCGACCGCATCGATCGCAGCCGCCGCCAACCGGGTCGCGGCATCGTCCTGCATGATGTCCTGCACGAAGGGAACGATGGGCGTGCCGCCGTCGGCCTTGACCTCGTCCGCGAGCCGATCAAGCAGCTCCTTGCGCCGCGCCACCGCGACGACGCGCACGCCCTCAAGCGCCAGCAGTTTGGCGATCGCCCGGCCGATGCCGATGCTGGCGCCGCTGACGAGAGCGGTCTTCGTCTTGAGTTCGAGGTCCATGTCAAAACTCTTCCTGATTGTCGATGATACGCCTGGACCCGCTTTGATTGTGCGTCATCGAAGGGTTGAGAACTTGAGCAGGCGGGCGCGGGGACATACAAGCAGCTCGGCGCGAAGACAACAACCGAGCATGATCGCGGAAAATGGGCGCCGTTTCTCCGCACAAATCTTGCTCCAGCCAGGGGCCGAGCGATGGTCTGGAATCCGCAGCAATATCTGAAATTCTCCGGCCACAGGCTGAGGCCTGCGGTCGACCTGTTGATGCGCATTCCGGAGTTTTCGGTTCGCACTGTGGCGGATCTCGGTGCGGGCGCAGGCAATGTCACCAGGCTGATCAAGGAGCGGTGGCCTGACGCGGCGGTTCTTGCCGTCGAGGGTTCGCGTGAAATGGTCGCAGCCGGCCGCAAGGCGGCGCCCGAGGTGGAATGGCTGCAGCAGGATCTCAGCCTATGGCGACCGCAGCGCAGTTTTGATCTGATCTATTCCAATGCTGCACTGCATTGGCTGCCGGACCATTCCATTCTGTTCCCGTCGCTGATCCAGAAAGTCGCTGCAGGTGGATTTTTTGCGGTGCAAATGCCGCGCAATTTCACTGCACCATCGCATGTCTTGATCGGCGAGACCGCCTTGAGCGGGCCGTGGCGAAACAAGCTGGAGCACCTCGTGACTGCCCCGCCGGTGCACGAGCCGGCGTTCTATCATGACCTGCTCATCCCACATTGTGAGATGCTCGACATCTGGGAGACCGAATACCTGCAGGTTTTGGAGGGCGAGAACCCGGTCAAGGAGTGGACCAAGGGAACGTGGCTCACCCGCTATCTGGATGCGCTCGATGAATCGGAAAAGGCCGCCTTCGAGACGGCCTATGGCGAACGAGTCGCAAGAGCCTATCCGCGGAACGCGCAGGGCCAGACCCTGTTTCCGTTTCGGCGGCTGTTCATGGTTGCGCAGCGCAAGGCCTGACGCCTTGCGAGGTGCGACATCCTTGCACTGATGTCACGCTGGACGCAGTTCATACGATGCCTGTACTCTCATGCTGACGGGGCCGCGTTGATGGACCTGGACCATTCGGCTTAGGTCTAGTTGCTCTGGATTCGGTTTGCTGCCAGTACTGAAATCGGAAAACCAAAAAAACAACCGGTTTCCAACGTCCTTGGGAGGAGAACGGATGCGTCAGTCGATTCTGGCGGCGGTGATGGCCGCCCTGATTCTGGCCCCGGCCGCGGCGCTCGCACAAACACCTATCGTCATCAAGTTCAGTCACGTCGTCGCCAACGACACGCCGAAGGGCAAGGGCGCGCTGAAATTCAAGGAGCTCGCGGAAAAATATACCGACGGCAAGGTGAAGGTCGAAGTCTATCCGAACTCCTCGCTCTACAAGGACAAGGAGGAGATCGAGGCGCTGCAGCTCGGATCGGTGCAGATGCTGGCACCGTCGACCGCGAAATTCGCGCCTCTCGGAGTCAAGGAATTCGAGGCGCTTGATCTGCCCTGGCTGTTCAAGGACGACGAGACCTACGCGCAGGCGATGAAGGGGCAAGTCGGCAAATGGCTGTTCCAGAAGCTCGAGACCAAGGGCATCACCGGTCTCGCCTACTGGGATAACGGCTTCCATATGATGTCGGCGAACCGGCCATTGTCGAAGCCGGCCGATTTTGAGGGGCTCAAGTTCCGTATCTCGGGTTCGAAGATCGCGGACCAGTATTTCCGGGAACTCGGCTCGATCCCGCAGATCATGGCGTTTTCCGAGGTCTACCAGGCTCTGCAGACCGGCGTCGTCGATGGCTGCGAAAACACGGCGTCGAATTATCTGACCCAGAAGTTCTACGAGGTGCAGAAGGACATCACGGTCTCCTATCACGCGCATCTGCAATACGCCGTCATCGTCAACTCGAAGTTCTGGGGAGGTCTGCCGCCGGATATTCGCGGCGAGCTTGAAAAGGCGATGGCGGAAGCGACCGACTACACCAACTCGATCGCGCGCAAGGAGAACGACGATGCGCTCGCCGAGATCAAGAAATCGGGCAAGACCACGCTGCATTATTTGACGGATGACGAGCGCAAGGCCTGGCAGGCGGCGATGCAGCCGACCTACAAATGGGCCAAGGGGCGCGTTGGGCCGGAGGTGCTCGATGTGATTGCCAAAGAACTTCACATCGAGATGAACTGACCCTGTCCGGCTCCAACCAGGTCACGATCGACGGGGAGCGGCCTGGCTCCCCTCCGAAATCATTCAACATCGCGCGCGCCGCCTTGCGCGTCCTCGATCACCTCGAGGAATGGCTGATCGCGACGCTGATCGCGGCTGCCACCCTTCTGATCTTCGTGGCGGTCGTGCACCGCTACGGCACCGGCGCTTCCATCGACTTGTCGAAATGGCTGACGGCGCATGGCGTGCCGCTGCTGCCGGATCTGCTCAAGAGCATCTATCGCTGGCTTTCCGCGCGCGACCTCTCCTGGGCGCAGGAACTCTGCATCTACATGTTCATCTGGATGGCCAAGTTCGGCGCCGCCTATGGCGTCCGCACCGGCATCCATGTCGGTGTCGACCTGCTGGTCAACCGCTTGCCGGAGCACTCCCGCAAACAGGTCATTCTGTTCAGCCTGTTGTGCGGCGCGTTCTTCACCGGGATGGTTGCCGCCTTCGGTGCCTCGTTCGTGTCCGAGATGTTCAAGACCGGGCAGCAGTCGAACGATCTGGAAGCGCCGATGTGGTTCGTCTATCTGGCGATCCCGCTGGGCTCGGGCCTGATGTGTTTTCGCTTCCTGCAGGTCGCCTTCGCGTTCTACCGCACCGGCGGTCTGCCGCATCACAACGAAGCGCATATCGAAGGGATCGAGATAGATGCCCCCGATCTGCATCCGGCGGCGACCGGCGAAACGGCCCCGCACAGGCGATCGAGCCCGCTGGCGCTGATCCTGATCCTCGCGCCGGTCCTTATCCTGGCGATCTGTCTCGGCGAGAAGGCCGGCATCATCGTGCTGCCGCAGGCGCTGCGCGCCGCCAGCATCTTTGCGCTGCTGATCGCATTGATGCTGACCGGCATCCCGATCTCGATCGCGCTCGGCCTGACCGTCCTCACCTTCCTGTTCACGCTGACTGCGGTTCCGATCGAAGCGGTCTCGATGAAGCTGTTCACCGGCATCGAGAGCTTCGAGATCATGGCGATCCCGTTCTTCATCCTCGCCGGCAATTTCCTCACCCATGGCGGCGTGGCGCGCCGCATGATCAATTTCGCGACCAGCCTGATCGGCCATTGGCATGGCGGATTGGGGCTCGCCGGCATCGTGGCCTGCGCCATGTTCGCGCTGGTCTGCGGATCGAGCGTCGCGACCGTTGCCGCGGTCGGCGCGATCGTGCTGCCGGAGATGGTCAGGAACGGCTACCCGATGCGCTTCGGCGCCGGCATCATCACGGTGGCCGGCTCTCTCGGCATCCTGATGCTGCCGTCGATCCCAAAGATCATCTACGCGATCTCCACCAACACCTCGATCGGCGCGTTGTTCGTCGCCGGCCTCCTGCCGGGCATGATGCTGACCGCGATGCTCTGCGTGGTGACCTGGTATCTCGCCAAAAAGCGCGATTATCCGCGCATGACCAGGGCGACTTGGAGCGAGACCTGGACGGCGTTTCGCGATAGCGTCTGGGGCTTGATGCTGGTCGTGATCATCATCGGCGGCATCTATAGCGGCCTGTTCACCGCGACCGAGGCCGCCGCCATGGCCGCGGTCTATTCCTTCTTCATCTCGGTGTTCGTGTACAAGGCCCTTGACCTGAAGGAGGTGCCGCGCGTTCTGCTCCGGGCCGCCAATACCAGCGCGATGCTGCTCTACATCGTCACCAACGCCGTGCTGTTTTCCTTCGTGCTCAGCAACGAAAACATCCCGGCGGCGCTCGCCGACTGGATCACGGCCCAGGATCTCGGCTGGGTCGGCTTCCTGCTGCTGGTCAACGTGCTGCTGCTGCTGGCCGGCAATTTCATGGAGCCGACCTCGATCATCCTGATCATGGCGCCGATCCTGGCGCCGGCCGCAAAACGGCTCGGCATCGATCCCGTTCATTTCGGCATCGTGATCGACGTCAACATGGAAGTCGGGCTCTGCCACCCGCCGGTCGGCCTCAACCTCTACGTCGCCTCGATGATCGCCGGCATGCGCATCACCGATCTCGCCGTGGCTGTGCTGCCCTGGCTCCTGACCATGCTGGTGTTCCTGGTCATCGTGACCTACTGGCCGGGCCTCGTGCTCTGGCTGCCCACCGTGCTTGGGATGATGAGGTAGGCCAAGCTCAAGGAATTTACGGCCGCACAGCGGGCGACTCGATCGGCATGCCTGCAGCACGTGTCATCAGATAAAGTTCGAGCTCGACCATCTCGGGCGAGCCGAAGTCGAACGGCTGCGCCCGCACGCCCGTGATGCAGCCGCGCAGGCGGCGCTGCAGCGAACCGAGCGACTGCCATTCCAGCCGGTAGAGCGGATAGCCGGTCGGCTGTCCCTGCGTGATCGCCGACCCGGCGAGGCGCTTGTCCCAATTGTCGTCATGGCAATTGGCGCAGGACAGATTGAGTTGTCCCTCTCTCGCCATGAAGAGCTCGCGGCCCTTCTCGACGAAGGGTGCGAGCTGCGGATCGGCGCCCGCGGCAATCGGCAGGCCGCGCGATTGCTCCGTGATATAGGCTACGAGCGCGAGCAGTTCGCGGCTCTCATGGGCAAGGGGGGACGCCTGTTGATGGCGGGCGCGGCTCCGGTTGATCGCCTGTTCGAGATCGACGGGGCGGCCGAGTGTCTGATCGAAGGCGGGGTAGCGCGCCGCGACACCCTTCATGCTCTCGCGTGCGTCACCGTGACAGTCGGCGCAGGACTTCTGGCTCTCGCCATCCTTCTTCGCCCACAGGCTCTCGCCCTCCATGACCCAGAGCATGCCGGGATTGGCGGTATCGTCATCCTGCATGGCCCTGGTGTCCGGTGCCATGAAGCTGTAGCCGGAGCGACGCTCGGTCGGCGGGATTTCGCTGGCGTCGAGCAGGTACGGCACTGCCAGCAGCGTCACCGCGATGATGGCGGCCGGTCGCCTCATTCGATGACGCTGATCGATGCCGATGCCGTGGTGCTGAAACCGTGGTCACCGATCCATTCGAAATCGAACTTGCCGCTGTCATTGGCAATCATGAAGAACGACAGAAACGGGTTGGCGGCGATCGCCGGAAAGAAGTCGGCGCGGAACACCTCGGTGCCGTTGAAGCGACAGGTGAAGCTCGTGATGATGTCGCGCGGAACGATTTCTCCAGCGGCGGTGCGGCGATAGCCGGTTTCCATGATGTGCGAGGTCAGCGCCTTGATCTCGATGACATCGCCGCGCCGGGCTTTTGCCGGGACATTGATCAGGGCCTGCGCCATCACAGCACCTCCTCGGTACAGGCGGCGAGCGTCACCACGACATCGACGCTGGTCTGCCAGAACGAGCCGTCCGACAAATGCGCAATGGCTGTGACCTTCTGGGTGTCAGCGAGGCGAATGCGGGTCGACACTTGCGCGCGGCCGCTCAGCGGACTCAGATAGAAATTGCCGATGTTCGGTTGCGGGTTCTTTTCGTTGAAGACATGAATGCTTTTGACGTGATCTTCTGGGGACATCGGACTTTCGACGCTGACCGTCATCGGCACGGTGTTGCCGTTCTCGACCAGGGGCGGGATGTCGAGCTTGACCTTCCCGATGCGCACCGGAGCTTCGCCGACTACGTTGCGGATGGCGGCAGAGAGCATCGCGGGCGTCGCCTCCACCCGCCACATTGACACGATCGGTACCGCGCCGGCCACGGCCGCGCCGCCGGCCAGCGTCAGGAACTGGCGTCGCGTGGCTTCGTCGTTCTGATCCATCATCGACAGTCCTATTCGCGCAAGCTGACAAGATAGGCCACGATATCCTCGATTTGTTCCGCCGACAGGATCGGCTTGCCCTGCCAGTTCTTGCCGACGCGCTGCAGGCCATCGATCCGATAATAGGACGGCATGATGGTCTCGGGATTGAGACGCGAGGCGTCGACCAGCCGCAGCCGCAGCTGGCTTTCCGTCCAGCGGCTGCCGGTGCCCGCGAGGCTCGGGGCGAGATCGCCCTGGAACCTGGTTTCCGGGAACGGTCCGCTGTGGCAGAGGATGCAGGTCGACGCGCGGTCGAGCACCAAGGCGCGCCCGCGTGTCGCATCGCCGGGCGAACCGGTCAGAGGGTCCGGAATGCCATCGCCGACGATCGCATAGCTTTGCAATCCTTCTGCTGATGACCCGAAGGGCAGGGCAGCCGCGACAGCGAACAGGAGGCCAAGCACATGGGTCATGATCTTAGCCAAAGCTGTCCGCCGTGATTTCCGTGAACCAGGCCTTTGCCTTCTCGGCCTCGCGCTTGCGCTCCTCCATTGGCGCGCTGACCGGGCTGGTCGCGCCGCCTTCGACCTCGGCAAAGATGTCGTCCTTCGGCTGGTATTTGCCGGCGAGCGAGAAAGCATAGTCGGGCGCAACGGTGTTATAGCAGACGCCGGTCAGGCGCGGCGGCTCCGGGGCCTTGCCGGCAATCAGGTTCGCGATCACGGCCGCGCAAGCCTTGCCTTGCGCGTTCGCAGCAGACGCCGATTTCGGGATGCCGCCGCCGAGACAGGCATCGCCGATCACATGGACGTCGGGCAGGAGTTTTGAGGTAAACGTCGTCGGATCGATCGGGCACCAGCCCGTCTTGTCGGCCGCGCCCGCGATCTCGGCGATTCGCCCGGCCTTCTGCGGCGGGATGATGTTGATGACATCAGCGGTGTAGTCGCCGAACTCGGTGACGATCTTGCGGGTGCCGGGGTCGACCGAGGTGACGCGGCCGCCCTGCGACAGCGCGATGCGTTCGATCAGGCCGGGATAGAGCTCGCTCCAGGCGTTCTCGAACAGCCGCTGCTGCGAGAATGTGTCCTTCGCGTCGAGGATCAGCACTTTCGAGCGCGGCTTGTGCAGTTTCAAATAGTGCGCGATCAAGCTTGCGCGCTCGTAAGGTGCGGGCGGACAGCGCGCCGGGTTCGCCGGCACCGCGATGATGACGGTGCCGCCATCATTCATCGCCTCGAGTTGCCGGCGCAGCTGCAGGGTCTGCTCGCCGGCCTTCCAGGCATGCGGGAGGCTGACTGACGCGGCCTCGTCATAGCCGGGCAGCGCCTCGTACCTGAAATCGATGCCGGGGGAGAGAACGAGCCGATCGTAGCGGATCAGGCTTTTGTCAGCGAGAACGACGGCGCGCGCCTTGTGATCGACCGTACTTGCGGCCTGGGCGGCGATGTGGATGCCTTCAGCCGCAAGCTTTTCGTAGCCGAATTGCTGGGCGCGGATTTCCCGCAAGCCTGCGATGACCTCATTGCTGAGGGGACAGGCGGTGAAGGTCGGGTTCGGCTCGATCAGCGTGACGTCGAGTTTCGGATCGATGCGCTTCAGCGCGCGTGCACAGGCCGTGCCGCCAAAGCCGCCGCCGACCACGACAATGCGGGCCGCTGTGCCTTGCGCGACCGAAGGCCGCCCGAAGGGCAACGACGCCGCGCCCGCCGCGAGGCCGCGAACGAATGTTCTCCGGGTCTGCGGGCGCACCGTATCCATCAACATGATCCGAGAAAGGGCTGCGGCGGGAGGGGGCTCCCGCCGCACATCGTATCAGGCAAAGCTGATGTTCTGGTCCCGCAGCGGGACCGAACGGATGCGTTTGCCGGTCGCCGCGAAGAAGGCGTTCAGCACGGCGGGGGCCGCGACCGCAATCGTCGGTTCGCCGACGCCGCCCCAGAACCCGCCGCTCGGCATCACGATCGACTCCACCTTTGGCATCGCCGCGATCCGCATTGAATCATAGCTGTCAAAGTTGGTCTGCTCGATGCGGCCGTCCTTGACGGTGCAGCCGCCATAGAACAATCCGGACAGGCCATAGACGAAGGATCCCGCGATCTGCCGCTCGATCTGCGCCGGGTTGACGGCGTAGCCGGGATCGGTCGCGGCGACGATGCGATGCACCTTGATCTTGCTGCCGCCGGTGACGGAAATCTCGGCGGCCGCCGCGACATAGCTGCCGTAGCTCATGAGGTGGGCAAGGCCACGCGAGACGCCCTGCGGCGCCGGCTTGTCCCAGCCGATCTTCTCCGCCACCGCGTTGAGCGCGGCCAGATGTTTTGGTTTCGAAGCCATCAGCTTGCGCCGGAATGCCAGCGGATCCTGCCCGGCCGCATGGGCGAGCTCATCCATGAAACATTCGAGATAGATCGCGTTGTGATTGACGTTCACCCCGCGCCAGAAACCCGGGATGATGTGCGGGTTGCGCATCGAATGCTCGATCAGGACATTCGGGATCGAATAACCGATCGCGGCCTCGCCGCTCTCGTTGAGGCCCGCAAAAGTTGCCGGATCCTTGCCGTTGACCAGCGCCTCCGGGCGCAGGCTGAACAGGATGGACTGGCCGGAGATCCGCATGTGCAAGGCGACCAGGTTGTTGTCGGCATCGAGTCCGCCGGTCAGCTTGCACTGCGTGATCGGATGATAGCGGCCATGCGTCATGTCTTCTTCGCGCGACCACAATAGTTTTACAGGCGTGCCCGGCATCTGCTTGGCAATCTCGACCGCCTGCCGGACATAGTCGGTCTGGCCGCGCCGGCCGAACCCGCCGCCAAGGATCGTCTTGTGGACGTCGCACTTGTCGACGGGCAGGCCTGAGCCTTCCAGCACCGCAGCGAGCGCGGCCTCGCCGTTCTGGGTGCCGCACCACACCTCGCATTTATCCGCCGTATAGAGCGCGGTGGCGTTCATCGGCTCCATGGTGGCGTGGTTCTGATACGGATAGTTGTAGACCGCTTCGATCTTCTTCGCGGACCCGGCAAGCGCTGCGGTGACGTCGCCGCTCTTGTTGCCGACATAGGCCGGACCGGAGTCGAGACCCTCCGCGAGCCACTTCGCAATGGACTCGCTTGAGACCTTTGCGTTGTCGCCCTCGTCCCAGACGATCGGCAGGGCATCGAGCGCCGTCCTGGCGTGCCACCAGGTGTCGGCGACAACGGCGACCGCGGTGTCGCCGACGCGGACCACCTTCTTGACGCCCTTCATGCCGGCGATCTTGGCTTCATCAAAACTCTTCAGCTTGCCGCCGGTGACCGGGCAATCCTTGATCGCGGCGTTCAGCATGCCCGGCAGCTTGATATCGATGCCGTAGGTCATCGCACCGTTGACCTTGTCGGCGGTATCGAGCCGCTTGATCGGCCTGCCCGCGATCTTCCAGTCCTTCGGGTCCTTCAGCTTCACATCGGCCGGCGGCGTGACCTTGGCCGCCGCTTCCGCGACTTTGCCATAGGTCGTGCTCTTGCCCGAGAGCGTGTGGGTGATGACGCTGCTGGCCGCCGTGCATTCCGACGCGGGCACCTTCCATTCATCGGCGGCCGCCTGGATCAGCATCATGCGCGCGGTGGCGCCGCCCTTGCGGACATAATCCTGCGAGGTGCGGATGCCGCGGCTGCCGCCGGTCGAGTAATCGCCCCAGGCGCGCTTGCGGGCGACGTTCTGGCCCGGCGTCGGATATTCGGTCGTGACCTTCGACCAGTCGCATTCGAGCTCTTCGGCGACGAGCTGGGCAAGGCCGGTGAGCGTTCCCTGGCCCATTTCGGAGCGCGCAATGCGGATCACGACGGTTTCGTCGGGCCGGATCACGACCCAGGCGTTGACTTCTGGTGAGCCATCGGCGGCGCGGACGACGCCCGGTCCGCCGAACGGCAGGTCGAGGCCGATCGCAAGGCCGGTGCCGACGGCGGCAGAGCCGATCACGAAGGCGCGGCGGCTGAGTTTTGGTGTGACGTGCTGGTTCATCGTGGCCTCCTTACGCGTTCGCGGCGGCGTGGATGGCCTCGCGCACCTGCTGGAAGGTGCCGCAGCGGCAGATATTGGTGATGGCCTCGTCGATGTCCTGGTCGGTCGGCTTCGGCTTGTCCTTCAGCAGCGCCGCCACCGCCATGATCATCCCGCTCTGGCAGTAGCCGCATTGCGGGACGTCGTTCGCGATCCAGGCCAGCTGCACCCTGTGCAGCGCACCGCCTGCAGCGAGGCCCTCGATGGTGGTGATCTGCTTGCCCGCGGCGTCACCGACCGTCATGCCGCAGGAGCGCACGGCGACGCCGTCGACATGCACCGTACAGGCGCCGCATTGTGCGATGCCGCAGCCATATTTGGTGCCGGTGAGACCGACATTCTCCCGGATCACCCAGAGCAGCGGCGTGTCCGGCTCGACGTCGACGTTGAACGATTTTCCATTGATCGTGAGGTTTGCCATCGCAGTCCCCTTGTTGGCCCAATCCACCGATTGGGCTCGCCGGGAAATTGAGTGGCAAAGTCGAGGGGGACAAATCAAGATATTCTGCGCATGCGGACTGTAGATATCTGGCATGCATACGGGACAGGAAGATATCGGCCGCTCCGGTGTTAGCCGCGGGCCGGACAATCAACGATTGCGCTGCGATGAGACGGTCAATCGCAACAGGCTCATGATGGCTCCCACGGCAGCGAAGCCGGCACCGAGCGCGAGCGCCAGCGTCGCACCCTGCCGTCCGGCGAGGCTGAAGCAGAGCGCCGCGAGCGCAGCCCCGGTGGTCTGCCCGATCAGCCGGGCGGTCGCAACGATGCCGCTGGCGCTCCCGCTGCGATGCGGCGGCGCACTCAGCATCAGCGCCTTCATGTTCGGGGTCTGAAAGAAACCGAAGCCGATCCCGCAGATCATCATCCGCCAGGCGATATTGGCGACGCTGGGGCCTGCCGGCAGGGTCGCGAGCAGCGCCATTCCGATCCCCAGCATCACGAGGCCGAGGCCGCCGAGCAGCCCTGCGGGAAAGCGATCGGACAGCCGGCCGCCGATCGGCGCCATGATCGCGACCACCAGCGGCCAGGGCGTCATCAGGAAGCCGGTCTCGACCTGCGAGCGCTGCAAAATGTCCTCGAAATAGAACGGCAGCGCGACGAAGCCGAGGCCCTGCACCGCGAACGAGCAGACCGCGGTTGCTGCCGACAGCGCGAACAGCGCCCGGCGGAACAAATCGACCGGCAGCATCGGCGCCGGATGATCGGCCTGCCGGCGGGTCAGGATCCAGCCCAGCGCGATGGCGATGATCACGCTGGTCAAGACCAGGAGCGGCTGCATCTGATGCGCCGCACCGCCAATCCCGATGATGAACAGGCCGAGGCAGGCTGCGGCCAGCAGCGCACCGGGAAAGTCGAAGGCGTGTTTTGCCCGCGGCAAATGCGGCAGGGTTTTCAGGCCGATCAGCATGGCGATCACGCCAAAGGGAAGGTTGATGGCGAACAGCCATGGCCAGGGTCCGAGTGCGAGGATGCCCGAGGCGATGCTCGGCCCGAGCGTGAAGGCGGTGGCGACCACCAGCGCATTGTGCCCAAAGCCGCGTCCATGCATGCGGCTCGGATAGACGAAGCGAACCAGCGCGGTGTTCACGCTCATGATGCCGCTGGCGCCAAGACCCTGCAGCGTCCGGGCCACCAGCAGGCTCGGCAGCGACCATGCCAGCGCACAGCCGAGCGAGGCCAGCGTGAACAGCAGCAGGCCGCCGAGATAGATCCGTTCGTGTCCGACGATTTCGCCGAGCGCGCCGAGCGGCAACAGGGTTGCGACCAGGGCGATCTGGTAGACGTTCACCACCCACACCGCCTCGGCCGGTGTGACATGGAGATCGATGGAAATGGCGGGCAGCGCGATATTGGCGATCGCGGTGTCGAGCGAAGCCATCGCGAGCGCGGTAAAGATCGCGGCGATCGCCCAGCGCCTCTTCTCCCAGGGCAGTCCGTCGGTGACGGGCTGAGCAGGCGGGCGTGGTGCGTTCCTGTCGACATACATTCTGAAGAACTCTCCTGGGCAGTTCCGTGTAATACGAACGCCCCTTTCGCCACAGACACGGCGCCGCATACGGCCTATGCGACCAGCGGTCGCAAGTAACCAAATGCGGGGCAACTTTCGGCTAGTTTGCGCCTGTGGACCGATCGACTAGGCTCTTTCCTAATGGCGGTCGAAACAACGCCTTCGAGAGGAAACGTCTTGAAAGGACTGGCGGGCCCGCGCGTCGCGGCCGCAGCGAGCGGTATTGAAGGCGGGCGGGCCAGCGTTTTTCGCAGCGCCTGGGCGGCGGTGCTGCTGGCGATCCTGGCCTTTCTCGTCATCTATCCGGTGCTGACGCTTCTGCTTGGCGCGCTGACCGACACCAATCCGGTCGTCGACGGGCTCGACCTGAAGCGTCTTTCGATCGCCAATTTTCTGGTCGTGCTCAGCAATCCGAACGTCGCGGAGGCGCTGTTCAACACGCTGATCGTCTGCGGCGGCGGGACCGTGATCGCAGTCGCGATCGGCCTTTGTTTCTCGTGGATCGTGGTGCGAACCAACACGCCCGCGCGCGGGTTCATCGCCGCGGCGTCGATCCTGCCGCTGTTCGCGCCGCCGCTCGTTGCCGGCGTCGCGTGGTCGATCCTCGGTTCACCGAAAACGGGACTGATCAACACCGCGTTCAAATGGGCCGGACTTAATTGGCACGTCGACTTCTACACGCTGTCCGGTCTGGTCTTCGTTTTCGGCCTCTATTACGCGCCCTATGTCTACATGTTCACGGCCTCGGCGCTGCGCAATATGGATCCGAGCCTCGAAGAGGCCGCCGAGATTTCCGGCGCCAGCGCATTCGCGACGCTGTTCTCGGTGACGTTTCCGCTCATCATGCCCGCGATCGTTTCCGGCATGCTGTTGTCCTTCATCGTCATGCTCGGCATCTACGGCGTACCGGCAGTGCTCGGCGCGCCGAGTAATATCAGCGTCCTGACCACCTATATCTTCAAGCTGACCAACTGGTCGCCGCCGCTCTACAACACCGCGGCCGCGGTCGCCATCATCCTGATGATCGTCACTGGCGCGCTCGTCGTCCTGCAGCAGAAGGTGCTGAGCGGGCGCAGTTTCACCACCGTCGCCGGCAAGGCATTCCGGCCGCGCAGCCTCGATCTCGGCGGATGGCGCTGGTTCACCTTCGCGCTCGGTCTCTTCTATCTGCTGCTGGTTGTGATCCTGCCGCTATTTGCGCTCGTGGTCGCGGCGTTCCGCAAATTCATGTTCATCCGCGACCTCGCAAGCCTGTTTGACGCCCGGCAATATTCGCTGGTCCACTTCAACAGCATTTTTGACAATCCGCTGACGCTGAACTCGATCTATAACGCCGTCGAGGTCGGCATCATAACGGCGGTAGTCGGTGGCGCGCTCGCCTTTGCGATCGGCTACACCATCCATCGCACCGACGTGCCCGGCCGCCGCGGCATCGACCTGGTTGCGACGTTGCCGGTCGCGATTCCCGGGCTCGTGATCGGCGTCGCCTATCTGTGGGCCTGGATCGGCGTGCCCGGCGGACTCTACGGCACGATCTGGATTCTGGCGCTGGCATTCATCGCCCGCTTCATGCCGGATACGGTGAAGGCGCTGTCGACGTCATTCCTGCAGATTCATCGCGAGCTCGAGGAGGCCGCCTGGGTCTGCGGCAGGGGCGTGCTCGGCACGATCGGCACCATCGTGCTGCCGCTGGCGCGGCCCGGCGTGGTCGCAGCCATGACGCTGCTGTTCGTGCTGGCGATCCGCGAACTCGGCTCGTCGCTGTTTCTCTACACCAGCAACACCATGGTGATGTCGGTCCTGCTGCTCGACTATTACGAGGGCGGCAATCTCGGCAAGACCGCAGCCTTCAGCCTGGTGCAGACGGTTCTGCTCGGCGTGCTGATCGGCGGCGCGAACTGGGTGTCGCGCCGCGCGGCGCAGGGCGATGTCGCTCAGCGGATCAGATAGGGAGAACAGGCCATGATTGGAAAGTTCGCTGCTGGCACTCTCGCCGTGATTACAGGCCTCGGCATCGCACTGGGCAGTGCGAGGGCGGAGGAGAATTTCGGCCCGCCGGAATTGATCGCGGCCGCGAAAGCCGAGGGCAAGCTGGTCTATTACACCGCCAACTTCGCCGAGGTCGAACAGCAGGTCATCAAGGAGTTCAACAAGCGCTTTCCCGAAATCAAGATCGAGATGGTGCGGGCGCCGGGCGGCCAGCTCATCACGCGGGTGAAGACGGAGGCGGCCGCCGGCAAGTTGATCGCCGATGTGGTCGATCACTCGGACCGCGCGCTGATGTCGGAACTCGTCGACCTGTTCCAGGATTATGCGCCGCCGAACGCCGCGGACTACAATCCGGCGGCGCAGATCTCGCCAAAACTCTGGCCGCGCGCCACGCTGGTCTGGTCGATCGCCTACAACACCGAATTGGTCAAGGATCCGCCAAAGACCTGGCGGGACCTGACCAAGCCGGAATACGACAAGACGATCGGCCAGGTGTTCGCCCAGTCGGGCGGCACCACCTGGACCCGCATCATGTTCGAGCGGCAGGTGCTGGGCGAGGATTATTGGGCAAAGCAGGCGGCCACCCATCCGATCCTCTATCCGTCGGGCGCGCCGACATCGGATGCGCTGGTGCGCGGCGAGATCTCAATCGCGCCGCTGCTCTACAACGCGATCTATCCGAAGCAGAAGGACGGCGCGCCGATAAAGATCTTCTTTCCGCCGGAGGGCGCGCCGGTCAACCCTTATGCGACCGGCATCCCGAAGACGGCGGCGCATCCCAATGCGGCAAAGCTGTTTCTCAACTGGTGCCTGTCGAAGGAGGGACAGACCTTTATGATCAAGGAGCTCGGCAACCTCACCTCGCTGAAAGAGGCGCCGGTCTATCCCGAAGGCTTCGATCCCAAAGTCGTCAAGGTCTGGTATCCCGATTTCGACCAGTATGTAAAGCTGCACGCATCCTGGGTGGCCGAGTGGGACAAGATCTTTGGATATCGGCAGTGATCGATGCGGCGATCGCAGGCCTAAGATGATGACCGCGACGCTCGAGGTCACTGCGCTCTCCAAACGGTTTGCGATCGGCCGCCCGGCGGTCGATGGCGTGAGCTTCGCGGTGCCACGGGGAGAGGTCGTCGTGCTGCTCGGGCCGTCCGGATGCGGCAAGACAACGACGCTGCGCTGCGTCGCGGGCCTCGAGCATCCGACTGGCGGCGAGATCTCGATTGCCGGGAAGCTGGTGTCGTCACCGACGCGCGGCATCCTGGTCCCGCCGCGGGCGCGCGACCTTGGCATGGTGTTCCAGTCCTACGCGGTGTGGCCGCACATGACGGTCCGGCAAAACGTGATCTATCCGCTAAAACACCGCAAAATAGCGCGCGAGGAGGCCAGCCGCAGGGTCGACGAGGTGCTGGAGCTCGTCGGCCTCACCGAATATGCCGACCGGCCCGTCGTCGCGCTGTCGGGCGGACAGATGCAGCGGGTCGCGCTGGCGCGCAGCCTGGTGTATCGGCCGCAACTCTTGCTGCTCGACGAGCCGCTGTCGAATCTCGACGCAAAACTTCGCTTAAGGCTGCGCGACGATCTTCGCGTCATCCTGAAGCAGACCGGCATGACCGCGCTCTACGTCACCCACGACCAGGCCGAAGCGGTGGTGCTCGGCGACCGCATCGGCGTCATGCGCGACGGCCGGATGTTGCAGATCGGCACGCCGCACGCGATCTATAATCGCCCGGCGGACCTGTTCGTCGCCAATTTCACCGGCGCGACCAACGAGCTTGCCGGCACGCTGGTCGAATGCAACGGCGGCTTCGGCGTCGTCGATTTCGGCGACGGAAGGCGCGGAGAGGCCGCGCTGCTGCAGCCCCTTGGCGCGGGCGACAAGGTCCGCGTCGCGCTGCGGCCGGAAAACATCGCGATAGGCCGGCCGGACGGCGCAAATGCGTTCACCGCAAAAGTGGTCGATCGCCGTTATCAGGGCACGCAGACCGTCTATGACATCGAGCTGTTCGGCAACCGCCTGGAGGTGCTCGAACTCGGCACCGCGGCGCGGCATGCCGTCGGCGTCGAAGCACCGGTCTTGCTGCCGCGCGAAGCATGCTGGGCCTATCGCGACGTCGGGCCGTCGTCGTACGAGTAGGCTCGTCTCACTCGACCTTGATCTGCGCCTCCTTCAGGATCGGCTCCCACTTCGCGGCCTCGGCGTGGATGAAGGCGTCGAATTCCCTCGGCGTACTGCCGACCGGGTTTGCGCCCAGCTTCTCCAGCGCCGCCTTCACCACGGGATCGGCGAGCGCATGGACCACGTCCTGATGCAGCTTTTCGGTGATCTCAGGCGGCAGGGCTGCCGGCCCGAGAAGTCCCCACCAGACGCTGGCCTCGTAACCCGGCAGCGCGGCCTCCGCGACCGTCGGCACGTCGGGCAATTGCGGCGCGCGCTGAGCCGTCGTCACCGCGAGCGCCCGCACGCCGCCGCCGGCAAGCTGGCCCATCACTTCCGGGAGCGGATTGATGCTGATCGGAACGTCACCGCCGATCACGGCCAACAGGGCCGGCGCGCCGCCCTTGTACGGCACCGGAACGATCTTGACCTGCGCCGCGTGCTTGAACAGCTCTCCGGCGAGGTGGCCCGACGTGCCGTTGCCCGCCATGGCGTAGGACAGCGAGTCCGGCTTCTCCTTGGCCTGCGCGATGAGGTCCTTCACGCTTCCGATATTGCTGTCCTTCTTGACCATGATAGCGAGGGGAGAGGAGGCGACTTCCGTGATCGCGGTAAAATCCCTAAACGTGTCGTAGGGCAGTTTTGGATAGATGAACTGATTGAGCGGATGGCCGCTCGCGACCAGGATCAGCGTGTAGCCGTCCGGGGGCGACTGAGCGAGGACCTGCGAAGCGACAATTCCGCCGGCGCCAGGCCGGTTCTCGATGACCGGCTGCTGTCCCCAGGTTTTTGCGAGCGATTGTCCGATCGTGCGCGCCAGCACATCGACCGCGCCGCCGGCCGCATAGGGCACCAGGATCTTGACGGGCTTTGCAGGGAACTGCTCGGCCGAAGCGCTGCCGGTTGTCGATAGCACCGCCGCGACCAGGCAGGCGAGGGCGGTTTTGATTAAGGACATGGTCACAGACCTCATGATGGGCGTGTTGCTTGCGCTCGGGGAAATGATGTCGCGGCTACGGCGTTACGACTCCCTTCAGCCCGGCGCGGTCGGCGGCAGCACGAACGAGCCCGCTCGCCTTGATCTCGCCGGTGAACTGGGTGAGGAACGGAAGTCCGGCGTCGCGACCTCTGGGAATTGCGAGGGCATGGCGTTCGACACCCCAGCGCCCGTCGAGGACGCGGGAGCCTGGCAGCTTTTCGGCCATCTCGAACAGCGTCGCCTTGTTGGTGGCGAAAGCGTCGATCTCGTGCGAGGCAAGCAGCGCAATGCCGTCCTTCAGCGTCGTTGCACGCACGATCTCGGCGTTCTTCAGGTCGCGTGACAGCGTGGCGTCCGAGGTCGATCCCGCGGTGACGCCAATACGGCGCCCGCCGACATCGATCTCATTGATCTCCTTCAGCGGGCTGTCCTGCGGCACGAGATAGCCGAGCTCGATCTCGAGATAGGGCGGCCCAAAATCCATGTCCTTGGCGCGGGCTGCGGTCGCATTGGTGAAGACGACATCGACAGCCCCGCTCGCGACCGCATGCAGCACCTCGGCATTTTTGGCGAACACCACAGGCTCATAGTCGACATGGAGCCTGCGCGCGAGTTCCTGGCCGATCTCGTAGCCGACGCCGCGCGGCGGCTTCTCGTCATTGTTGAGAATCGAGGTCGGCGTGCCCGGATAGAGGCCGGCGCGCAGCTTGCCCGATGGGGCAAGGACGTGTGCGGGATCGGAATCGCCCGCCGAGGCGGACCACGGACTGCAAGCGAGCAGGGCGACCGTCAAGAGAAGCGCGTGTCGGCGCGTCGGTTGGTCGTAGCGCGGAAACATGGTGCATGACACTCCATAAAACATCTGTCAGCCTTCAGCCGGCAACTCGCCGTCCAAGACCTTGGCCATGCGGTCGGCATCCAGCGCATTCTCCCAGCGCGCGATCACGATGGTCGCAACCGCATTGCCGACCAGATTGGTCGGTGTCAGGCCCTGCGACATCAGCCGGTGAATCCCAAGGACCAGCGCGACGCTCGCAACCGGAATCGTACCGGTCGCGGCCAGCGTCGCCGCCAGCACCACGAAGGCCGCACCGGCGATGCCTGCGGCGCCCTTCGATGTGACGAGCAGGATCAGCAGCAATCCGACCTGCTGGGCGATATCGAGATGGGTATTGGTCGCCTGCGCGAGGAACACCGCAGCCGTCGCCAGATAGAGGCAGGTGCCGTCGAGGTTGAAGGAATAGCCGGTGGGGATCACCAGCCCGACGATGCTCTGTTCGCAGCCCAGTGCCTCGAGTTTTGACAGCATGCGCGGCAGCACCGTTTCGGACGACGTGGTCGCGATGCAGACCAAAAGCTCGTCGCGGATATAGCGGATCAGCTTCCACAGGCTGAATCCGCAAAGACGCGCGATCGGTCCGAGCACGACGGCGATGAAGATGATGCAGGTGACGTAGAAGCCGCCGAGCAGTTTTCCAAGCGAGGCCAGCGAGCCCAGGCCGAACTTGCCGATCGTGAATGCGATGGCCCCGAACGCGCCGAGCGGCGCGGCCCACATCACCATCCTCACCATGCCGAAGATCATCTTGCCGCCGACGTCGATCACTTCGGTGAGGGGTTTTGCGCGTTCGCCGAGCCAGATCAGCGCAAAGCCACACATGACGGAAATGAAAAGCACCTGCAGAATGTTGCCATCGGCGAACGCGCCGACAAAGGTCTGCGGGATGATGTTCATCAGGAACGGAACGAAGCCGACCGCGGCGGTCTGCTTCACATAGGGCTCGACGACGCTGGCATTGATCGAGGCGGGATCGATGTTCATGCCGGTTCCCGGCTGCCAGAGATTGACCGCGGCAAGGCCGATGATCAGCGCGAAGGTGGTGACCGCCTCGAAATACAGCAGCGCCTTGATCGCGACGCGGCCGACCTTGGCCATGTCGGCCATGTGGGCGATGCCGCTCACGACGGTGCAGAAGATGATCGGGGCGATCAGCATCCGGATCGCCTTGATGAAGGCATCGCCCAAGGGCTGCATCTGGGCGCCGAGATCGGGCCTGATGGCGCCGAGCGCGATGCCGAGCGCCATCGCGATCATCACCTGGACCCACAGCTCCTGCCACCATGCGCGGCGTGCATCCCGGCGGGCTTCAGTGGCCAAAGTCGTGGCTGTCATCGTCTTTCCCTTGCTTGACGGTGCGGCGGCAGTTGCCTTTTCAACCCTTGGCGTCGAACTTGAAGAGCCGTTCCGGATTCGTCACCAGGAGCTTGTTCTGCTTCGCCGGATCGGCCGTGTAAAGCGGGATCAGGTCGACCAGGTCGCCATCGTTCGGCATGAACTTGACGTTCGGATGCGGCCAATCCGAGCCCCAGATGACGCGGTCCGGCGCATTGTCGATCAGCTTTTGCGCAAACGGGACGGCGTCATGGAAGGGGGGGCCGGAGGCGGAGGCCCGTTCCGGCCCGCTGATCTTGATCCAGCACTTTTCGTCCGTTCCCTGCAGGTCCAGGAGGGCCTTGAATTCGGGATCGTCGACGCCTTTTGCCGCGCCGATCGTCCCCATGTGATCGATCACATAGGTCGTCGGCAGCGCCTTCAGGATGGGGACGAACTCGCGAATGGTGCCGGCTTCGAGATAGATGTCGACATGCCAGCCGATCGCCGCCACGCGTTCGACCAGGGTGCGGAACACGTTCATGTCGCCGACGCCGCCGAGCCGCTTCAGGAAGGCGAAGCGGCAGGCGCAGATGCCGGCCTTGCCAAGCGCCACAAGCTCGGCATCCGACATGGTATTGTTGACGTTGGCGACGCCCTTGTAGCGGCCGCCGCTTTGCGCGATCGCATCGGTCACGACGCGATTGTCAAAGCCGTGGACCGTGGCGTTGACGATGACGGCGCGCTCGACGCCGATCTTCTGATGCAGCGCGCGGAACGCTTCGAGCGGCGCATCGGGCGGCGAATAGGGCCGCGTCGGTGAGAAAGGGTAGACCGCGGCCGGCCCGAAGATGTGCGTATGGGTATCGATGCTGCCCGGTGGAGCCTTGAAGGTTGGCGTCCGCGTGTTCGGATCAGGTCCCGGGATAGTGGGGATCTTGGTCTCCTCCGCGCATGCAGCCGGGGCGGCGGTCAAACCCGCAAAGCCCAGTCCGGCCATCGCAGCAAGCATCTCTCTTCGCAACATCAACTGCTCCTCCTCATCGCGGCTGTGACGGTCGCGCGACCGTCACAGCAACCTTATCAATGTCATCAGAAAGGCGGTCACGCTCAGCACCATTGCTGCGATGATCAGCCAATCGAGAAGCCGGGAGATGATGCTGGTCATGGAATGCTCTTTCCATTGAACGCGCTCAAAGCCACAGGATCTTCTTGCGGTAATCGAGGTCGGTTAGCAGCGGGGCGGCCGGTCCCTGGTGAAACACCGCGCCGCGCTCCAGCGCGAACACGCGGTCGGCGAGCGCCAGCACGAGATCGAGGTTGTGCTCGACGATCACGATCGAGATGTGCTGTCTCAGCCGATCGAACACCTTGAACAGGTCCAGCGTCACTGCGGGCGCGAGGCCCTCGAACGGCTCGTCGAGCAGCAGAAGCCGGACATTGCCGGACATGGCGCGGGCGACGGCGACCATCTGCTGTTCGCCGCCGGAGAGATAGTCGGCGGCGACGTCGATGCGTTCCTTCAGGCGCGGAAAGAAGTCAAAAATCTCATCCTCGCTCCACACCACCCCGTCGCGGCCGTCAGTCTTGCGGGCCAGCCGGCCGAGCGCGAGATTTTCCCTGACCGTCATGCCGGCGAACAGGCCGCGTCCCTGCGGCACATAGCCGATGCCGAGCCGCGCGATGTCAGGCGCGGCGAGGTGCACAATGTCGCGCCCCGCAAATTCAATCCCGCCGGACGCGGCGGGTACGAGCCCTGATATCGTCTTGAGCAGTGTCGATTTGCCGGCGCCGTTACGGCCGAGCAGCGCCACGATCTCGCCCTCGCGGACATCGAGCGCGGCGTCGTTGAGGATGTGGCTCTTGCCATAGAAGGTGTTGACGCGCGAGAGGCTCAGCAGCGACGTCCTGCTCCGTCTGCCATCCTCTGTACGTTCGTGCTCGACCTCGGGCACACCCTTGCCGGTGTAGATTTCCTGCACCCGCGCGTCGGCGCGCACGGCCTCCGGCGAGGCGGTCATCAGCACCGCGCCCTGGTTCATCACGGTGACCGTGTGGGAGAAGCCGAGCACGCGGTCGATGTCGTGCTCGACGATCAGCACCGGAATGTTTTCGGCGATGGTCCTGACCAGGTTCGAGACGCGCTCGCGTTCGGCAGCGGCAAGTCCCGCCAGGGGCTCGTCGAGCAGCAGCATCTGCGGTTTTGCGCCGAGCGCGATGCCGAGATCGACCAGCCGCTGCCCGCCATAGGAAAGCGCGCCGCCTTCGATGTCCTCGATGCCTTCGAGGCCGAGGAACCTCACCAGTTCCAACGTCTCGGCGTGGACATCGCGAAAGCTGTCGACGTCGTGCCAGACATTGAAGCGGCCGGGATTTTGCGCCTGCAATGACAGGCGCAGGTTCTCGTAGATCGAGAGACCCTTGAACAGGCTGGTGATCTGGAACGAGCGCGCCAGCCCCTGATGGCAGATGCGGTTTGACGGAATATTCTGGATGTCGCGGCCGTTCAGCCGCACAACGCCGCGATCGACGGGGAACAGGCCGGACACCAGGTTGAACAGGGTCGTCTTTCCTGCGCCGTTCGGTCCGATCAGCGCATGGATCTCGCCGTGGGCGACTCTTAGGCAGACGCCTTCGACCGCACGGATGCCGCCGAAACGTTTTGACACGCCGTCAACTTCGAGCACCGTGCCATTGCGGCCGTCGGGACTGAGAAAAGCGGGCAGGGCGAGCCCATCATGGACCCTGCGCCGGCTCATCGCTGCAGTTTCTTCCAGCGGAGGTTTCCATCGTCGTTTCAGCTTGGTCCAGATCCCGACAAGGCCGTCCGGCGAATACATCACGAAAGCGACGAAGATCAGCCCGAACCACAACAGCCAGTTCGGCGTCCAGATCGAAAACAGCTCCCGGAACAGGATGAAGAACAGCGCGCCGAGCGCCGGGCCGAGCATGCTGCGCATGCCGCCGATCACCACCATCGCCAGGAGTTCGCCTGACAGCGGCACCGAGACGGCATCTGCCGATACCAGGTAGTTCAAAAAGGCAATCAGTCCACCGGCGAGTCCCGTCACGACGGCAGAGATCACGAACACGCCGAGCTTGTAGCGCTCGATCGGATAGCCCTGAAAAGTCGCGCGGAGCTGGTTTTCGCGGATCGCCACCAGCACATGGCCGAACGGCGAACGGACCAGCCGCAGCAGCAGATGGAGCAGGCCGAGCCCGATCAGGGCGACGACGATATAATAGGCCAGCGCGTCGTCGAGGCTGAGCCCAAGAATGCTGCCGCGCTGCAGGCCGCCGAGGCCGTCCTCGCCACCGGTCACCTCGCTCCAGCGGAAGGCCGTGGTGTAGGTGAGCGCGGCCAGCGCCAGCGTCAGCAGCGAGAAATAGACACCGCGCCGGCGCAGGATGAGCGCACCTGTCAGGCCTGAGGATATCGCCACGACGATTAGAGCGACCGCAAGCGGCAGCCAGATCTGGCCGGGGAACCAGTGCAGCTGGATCAGCCCCGCAGCATAGGCGCCGATACCGAACCAGGTCGAATGGCCGAACGAGACGAGGCCTGTGTAGCCGATACAGAGATTGAGGCCCATGGTCGCAATTGCGAGCGCGACGATCCAGACGCCGGTGTTGAGCGAAAGGCCGAGCGCCCGCAGCAACAGCGGCAGCGCGATCAGCGCTGCGGCCGCGATCAGCAGCGGCCGATATCTTTCCGCTGGCGAGGCAAGCTTCATTCGAACTTCTCGATCCGCTCGCCGAGCAGCCCGCGCGGACGCACCAGCAGCACAAGGAACATCAGGATGTAGATCGAGGCTTCTCCGGCTGCGGGCACGAAGTGAATGGTGATGCCCCTGACGACGCCAACCAGAAGCGCCGCGATCACGACGCCCCAAAAACTGCCGAGCCCGCCGATCACCACGACCACGAAGGCGACCGTGATGATCTCGGCACCCATCGCCGGGTGCACGATTGTAATGGGCGCAAAGAAGGCGCCGCCGAGCGCCGCCATGCCGACACCGAGCATCACGATCGCGGTCATGTAGGGTTCCAGGCGGATGCCGAGCGCGGCGACCATGTCTGGGCGCTGGATCCCGGCGCGCACCACACGGCCGAACGAGGTCTTGTGCAGCAGCAGCCACACGCAGACCAGGATTGCGGCCACAACGCCGAGAATCAGCAGGCGGTAGCGCGAGAACAGAAACTCGCCGACGAAGACCGAGCCGCGAAAGGCTGGCGGGATCGACGCGGATAGGGGCGCCGCGCCCCAGATGATGCGGATGACTTGCTCGGTCACCATCGCAAGACCGAACGTCACGAGCAGGCTGAGAATGGGGTCTGATGTGTAGAAGCGGCGCAGGATGATGCGCTCGAACAGGATGCCGAGCAGGGCGACCGCTATGGGTGACAGCACCACCGCCGGCCCAAAGCCCAGATAGCGCGTGATTTCGACCGATGCGTAGGCGCCGAGCGCATAGAACGCGCCATGCGCAAGATTGACGATGCCGCCGACGCTGAAGATCAATGACAGGCCGAGCGCGATCAGGAGGTAGTAGCCTCCGAGCACCAGGCCGTTGACGACCTGTTCCAGCAGGAAATCAAACTGCATGCGCGATCCAGCAGGCTCGGTCTCAATCGGGCTTGGCGCCGGCGGGCAATCGCCCTCGACCGGGCGCCGCCCGGCGCGCGCATCCGGCCTTAAGCGTTTCGATTACATCGAGCAGGGGTTCTGCTCCTTGGTCAGTGCGATGCTCTCCAGTGGCTCATTCGCGCCTGGAATGGCAGCGCCGAGTTCTAGCATGTTCCATTTGTCCTTCGCTTGTCCTGCGGCCTTCACCGTGAACGGGTAGGCCTCCTGCATCAGCTGATGATCCCAGTTCCGGAAATAGGCCTTGCGGCCTTTCAGGATGTCGAATTGGGTTTCCTTTTCGAAATAGCCGATCAGTTTGTCGGTGTCGGTCGACTTGGTCTCGGCCATGGCCTGCGCCATCATCTGCAGCGAAACATATTCGATCCAGGCGTGGTTCTCCGGCGGCTTGCCGTTCCTCTTGATGAAGTTGGCCACGAAGGTTTTTGACGCCGGGACATCGAGCGTATGGTACCAGACCGTCGGCCAGGTGCCGCTCAGATTGCCGTCGCCGGCCGCCCAGGCATCCGCGGTGTTGAGATTGAAGCCGACGATCGGGTAGGGCAGGCCGAACTCGGCATATTGCTTGACCAAATTGGTGACCTGGTTGCCAGCGAGGTTAGAGCACACCACGTCGGGCTTGGCCTGGCGGATTTTTAGCAGATACGGACTGAAATCGGTGACGTCGGTGGCGACCAGCTCGTCGCCGATCAGCTTGCCGCCATTGGCGTCGAAGAAGGTTTTTGCCGCGCGTGCGAGGTCATGGCCGAAGATATAGTCCGCGGTCAGCGTGAAGAATTTCTTGTCCTTCATCATATTGTCGCGCACTAGCGCCTTGCCGACCGCGTTCACCATCACGGTGCTCGGGATGTCGACGTGGAAGGTGTAGCGGTTGCAGTTCTTGCCGCGCAGCGCGTCCGAGCGCGCGCCGATCTGCATGTAGAGCCGCTTGTTGCGGTCGGCGACCTGCATGATTGTCAGGGCGGAAGCCGAGTTGATCTCGCCCATCAGCACAACAGCGCCATCCTGGTCCAGCATGCGCTGCGCCTTGGTCGCGGCCGTTGCCGGATTGACCGAGTCCTCCGACATCACGTCGAGCTGGCGGCCCATCACGCCGCCGGCCGCATTGATCTCGTCGGCCGCCATCCGAATGCCGAGCTGCGCATAGGCGCCAAGCGCGCCGAGAAATCCCGTGAGCGGCGTGAGATGGCCGATTTTGATCTTGTCCGTCTGGGCCCGGACGATCGCCGGGAATCCGATGGCGGATGCGCCGGCGAGCGCAGTGCCCGATTTCAACAATGTTCGGCGGCTGATGCGGCTCATGATTCCTCCTCCCGCGGCCGTCTCCCCATTCGATTTCTTGTTATGCGAGAATGTGAGAGACGTTCTTCTATTACCGGATAATATCGGCGCACGCCATGGCCGCTGTCAACGCCTAATGCACGAGGATGGGATGGGGCGCGTTGGCGCCCGTCCCGCTGGCGCGCAGGGATATTCGCTTGCCGCAAGCGGCAAGCGTTCAGGGCAGGGGCTTCGGCGACCTCTAGGACTTCGCGAGGTTCTGGGCGCCGAGTTCGGTGGAGAGGCGATTGGCCGCGGTCCGCACCAGCCTGGCATGGCCTTGCAGGGCCTGGTTGGACAGTCGCCAGACCGGTCCGGAAATGCCGAGCGCGCCGATGATCTGGCCGGTAAAATCCATCACCGGCACCGCGATGCAGCGTACTTCGGCGTTGAATTCGCCGTCGTCGAAGGCAATGCCGGTGCGCCTGATCTCCTCGATCTCCTTCAGGAGCGCTGCAGCGTCCGTGATCGAGTTGTCGGTCGAGGGCTTTAGCTCGATGCGTTCGAGCATGCGTTTCAGCTGATCGGGGCGCAGTGCGGCCAGGATGATCTTGCCGAGCGCGGTGCAATGCACAGGCCGCACCACGCCGACGCGCTCGGTCAATTGAAACGCGCCGGGGCCAGAGGTGCGGGCGATCACGACGACCGCGTCGCCCATGCGCACGCCAAAATGCCCGCTCTCACCGGTTTCGCGCGACAGATCTTCCAGCACGGGGGTCGCGACATGCACCATCTCGATCTCGTCGAGCGCGCTGGCGGCCAGTGCGAACAGCGGCCGGCCGATGCGGTAGCGCTTGGATTCCTTGTCCTGGCGCAGGTAGCCGAGGGAGGCCAAGGTCCGCGCGAGGTGGAAGGTGGTCGAATTGTGCAGGCCGACCAGCTTGCTCAATTCTGCAAGGCCAATGCCGTCGCGGTGACGGGCAACCTCCTCCAGGATCGCAAAGGCGCGGCCAAGCGACTGCACGCCGCCGCGCTGCTTCTCTCCGGCCTCATCGTCGATGTCCGGCTGCGCCGGTCGCACCAGCTTGGCAATATCTGCTTTCCGCAGGCGTTCGGGCTTCTCGGCAGTTTTTGGCTTGGTGCGCGGCCTCAAGAATCAATTCTCCATCGATGAAACCGGATCGGCCTATCATTGGCGGGACAAATGCGTTCGCACAAGCCGGCTCGTCCGCGGCCCGACTGGCTTGCCTCATCGAAGCAATCTATCACAATATCAATTGACGTACAGTATTATGAGAAATACGGTCCCGACCCCGGCGTTCCGTCCAGGGAGCCCCCAACCCGTTGAGTTAGCAGGGAGAGATGCTCGATGTCGCACAACACGCTCAACGGGGCCCAGGTCATCGTCGACTACCTGATCCAGGAGAAGGTCCCGCAGGTGTTCGGCTTGTGCGGCCATGGCAACATCCAGTTCATCGACGCGCTCTATGAACGCTCTCACGAGATCAAGACGATCTCGGTGCACCATGAAAGTGTCGCCGGCTTCATGGCCGACGTCTATTACCGCGTCTCGGGCCGGCCGACCGCGACCTTCACCTCCTGCGGTCCAGGGTCGGCGAACCTGCCGATCTCGCTCGCCAATGCGTTTCTGGACTCCGTGCCGTTCATGGCGGTGACCGGCAACGTGCCGACCAGCCAGTTCAATCGCGGCGCGTTTCAGGAAATGTACCGGCATCATCAGGCGGACTTTCCTTCCACCGTGCGCACCATCTGCAAGAAGGTGTTCCAGCCGACCCGTGGCGAGATGGTGCCGCTCGCCGTCCGCCAGGCCTGGAAGACCATGGTCACGGGCCGCCCCGGTCCGGTCGTGCTGGATGTGCCGTTCGACGTCTTCATGGAAGCGGCGGCGGAGGAAGCACCCGACGCGATCGCCTGGAACGCCAATATTTCCAGCCGCTGTGGCGCCGATCCGGAAGGCGTCGTCAAGGCGGTCGACATGCTGCTCTCGGCTGAAAAGCCGGTGATCCTGGTCGGGCAGGGCGTGCGTTACGGCGGTGCGACCGGCGAATTGTTGAAGCTCGCGGAGCGCCTGCAGATTCCGGTCGCGGCCTCCGCGAGCGGACTTGGCGCCATCGACCGCAACCATCCGCTGGCGCTCGGGCTGGTCGCGCGCGCCGGCCATTATCAGGCCAATCACGCGGCGCGCCAGGCCGACGTGCTGCTGGCGCTCGGCGTGCGCTTCGACGACCGCACCTCGAGTTCGTGGATTCCCGGCTATTCCTTCACCATCCCGCCGACAAAGCTCATTCATGTCGACATCGATCCGGAAGAGATCGGCCGCAACTATCCGGTTGCGCTCGGGCTCATGGCGGATGTGCGCACTTTTCTGCGGCAGATCCACGCCGAACTCGACCGCCGCACCGATCTGGCCAACAAGGCGGATGCGCGCCAAAGATGGCTTGATCAGATCGATGTCTATCGCAAGGAATGGGACGCGTTCGTCGCGCCCGGCTTCTCCGACGACACCACGCCGATCAATCCGCAGCGCGCCGCGCTCGAGATCGACAAGGCGCTGCCGGAGGACGCGATCCTGGTCAGCGACATCGGCGTGCACCACAATTGGCTGCTCGGCTTCTGCAAGCCGAAGCGACCGGATTCGCTGATCGGTTCGATGGGATTTGGCCCGATGGGTTTTGGCGTGGCCGGCGTGCTCGGGGCGAAATTTGCGGCGCCCGATCGACCGTGCGTCTCGGTCTGCGGCGACGGTGCCTTCTTCATGCACGCCAACGTGCTGGGGACCGCGGTCGAATACAATCTGCCCGTGGTCTGGGTGGTCTGGAACAATTATGCTTATGCCTCGATCCGCGGCCTGCAGCGCGGCTATCTCGGGGGACGCGAACTGGCCACCGATTTCCATGACCCTGTGACCGGCCAGCGCTACAATCCGGATTTTGCGGCGATGGCGCGCTCCTGCGGCGTGGAAGGCGTCCGCGTCGACCGCGCGGGTGACATCGCCGAGGCGATCCGCAGGGGCATTGCCGCCAACAAGCCTTATCTGATCGACGTCGATATCGCGGCCGACATCAATCCGGCCGGTGCGGGCGTCTGGGAGCTGCCTGGATTGGGCCAGAGCAAGGCGGGCATCGGCGTGCGCTATGAGCCGAGCTGAACTCTTCAAACTTGTCGAGGTTACTGCGTCCAGGACGGCGCAATCATCAAGGGAAACGCGATGTTGCTCAAGAACAAGATAGTTGTCGTGGTCGGCGGCTCCTCGGGAATCGGGCTCGCGACGGCGGAACTCGCGCGCCAGGAGGGCGCCGAGGTCATCATCGCCTCGCGCAACAGGGATCGCCTGACGCCGGCCGCGGACCGGATCGGCGCGCGGCCCATCGTCACTGATGTGACCGACGACGACAGTGTCGCGGCGCTGTTTCGGGCCTGTGGGCCGGTCGACCATGTTGTCGTGACCGCGGCGCAGCTTCGCACCGGACCGGTCAAGACCGTGCCGATGGCGGACGTGCGCGCCACCATGGAAGGCAAGTTCTGGGGCGCCTGGCGCGTCGCGCGTGAGGCGGAGATCAATGCAGGCGGCTCGCTCACGCTGGTCACCGGGCTTCTGAGCGTCAAGCCAAGGATGAATTCCGCCATCATTGCCGCCGCCAATGGCGCCCTGGAATCGCTTGCCCGCTCGCTTGCGCTCGAACTGGCGCCGGTGCGCGTCAACGCAGTCTCGCCGGGGATCGTCGACACGCCGATCCGCGCGGCGATGCCGGAAGAAGCACGGCGCGACATGCTCGCCAAGACCGCCGCGAGCCTGCCGGTCGGCCGGGTCGGGATGGGCGAGGACATTGCCCGGCAGATCCTCGCCTTCATGACCATCGGCTTTGCGACGGGGTCGATTGTCTACGTCGATGGCGGAGCGATCATCGCCTGAATTGCCGGATTGTGGACAAGGAGAGGATCGATGGCATTCGAAGACGATAGCGGCGCCTTCATCCGCAACATTGCCGAAGTGCCCTGGCGCGAATTTCCCAACCATTTTGGCGGGGCGCTATCCAAACCACTGGTGATGCCGGAGACCGCGAAATCGCGCCACATCGACTATCGCATCTCGATGTACCAGCCGATGGCGCATGTGGCGCGCCACAAGCACAAGGTTCAGGAGCAGGTCTACCATGTGCTCGAAGGCGAGGGGTTGATGGAGATCGGCAACCAACATCACGTGGTGCGCAGGCACGACGTCATCTTTCTGCCGCCGGGCGTCGAGCACGCGATCTCGAACACCGGCCTCGTCGATCTGGTTTTTCTGGTGGTGACCTCGCCGGTCAGCGACGACTAGGCTCCCGCGCCAAGCCCGAGGCTTGCGTAGATCCGTCGCGCATAAGCCCCGAATTCGTCCGTGGTCTTGATCGGCAGCGCGCGCGGGTATGGCAGCAGGATCGGAAAATACTCCGCCATGCGCGCCGGACCCGCGGTAAGCACCGCACAGTGCGAGCCGAGAAACACTGCCTCCTGGATCGCGTGAGTGACCAGGATGATGGTCTTGCCGCTTTCGTGCCAGATCCGCAGCATCTCCAGGTTCATCTGCTCCCGAGTTAACGCGTCCAGCGCGCCGAACGGCTCATCCATCAGGATCAGCTTGGGATCGTGGATCAGGGCGCGCGCGATCGCGGCGCGCTGCTGCATGCCGCCGGAGAGCTGCTGCGGATATTTTTCTTCCTGGCCCGACAGCCCGACGAGGTTGAGCAGGTCGTGCGCCCGCGCCCGCGCCGCCTTGATCGGCAGGCCGACGATTTCCGCCGGCAGCAGGACGTTGTCGATCACGGTCCGCCACTTCAACAACAGGGCCTGCTGGAACACCATGCCGATGTCGCGGCCGGGGTCGAACGAGGTACGCGCGTTGCCGATCCTGACGCTGCCGCCGTCGGCGGCGAGCAGGCCTGCCAAAATCTTCAGGACCGTGGTCTTGCCGCAGCCGGAGGGACCGACGACGGAGATCATCTCGCCTTCGCGGACATCCATGGTGACATCGGAGACCGCGAGGAACTCGCCGGTGTCAGTCCGATACGTCTTGCGGACGTTGCGCAGGCTGATGAAGGGCTCGTCCCCCATTACGCCAGCCATCTTTCGAGACCGGTGGCGACGAAATCGTCATCCGAGAGATCGGCGTGCTCGTTGGTGACGCGGTCGATCTCCTGCAACTGGCCGGGACTGAGGCCTTCCCCGGGATCGAGGCACCAGATGCCTTGCATCAGGCCTTGCCGGCGCAGCACCTCATGGCAGCCGGCAATGCAGCCGTGGAAATTGTTGGCGACGTCGAAGAACGCGCTGTTGCAATCGGTGACGCGGGCGTCGAGCGCAAGCAGGTCGGCCGGCACCGTCGGCTGGTTGCGTGCCGCCTTGCAGCGTTCGAACAGCCTGACGGCGCTCGCCGTCCAGACCGACCAGTGGCCGAGCAGGCCGCCGCGAAAGTGAGTCCTGACCGTCACGCCCTTGTCTCTGAGATCAAAGGGCAAGGTGAGGTCGAGCAGGATATGGTCGTCATTGCCGGTATAGAGCGCGATCCGGTCGAGGGCCCCCGCCGCGCACACGCCACGCAGCACGTCGAGCGTGCGATAGCGGTTGAAGGGCGCAATCTTGATCGCGATGACATTGTCGATTGCGGCAAAGCGGTGCCAGAAATTGGCGCTGAGGACCACGCCTCCGACCGCGGGCTGCAGATAGAAACCGACCAGCGGAATTTCCCGCGCGACGGTCGCGCAATGGGCGATGATCTCGTCTTCCCCAGCGGCCTTCATGGCGGCGAGGCTGAGCAGGCCTGCGTGATAGCCGATGTCGCGGGCGGTCTCGGCTTCCGCGACGGCCTGCTGCGTCGGTCCTGAGAGGCCCGCGACCAGCGCCAGCGGGCGCGACGTCCAGTGCGACGCGGTCTCGGCTGCCAGTTCCAGTACCGGCCGGTAGAGGCCGACGTCGCGGATCGCAAACTGCGTGGTGTGAACGCCGACCGCGAGCCCACCCGAGCCCGCGTCGATATAGTAGCGCGTCAAGGCGCGTTGATGGACGCGATCGAGCGTGCGATCGGGATGCAAGGCCAACGGATGCGCCGGAAGCACGGTGCCGTTCGCGATCAGGCGCCGCACGTCCGATTTCATCTGGCTGTGATGTGCTGCCACGGTTCTATCCGTATTCAGGACCGGTGACCGCGAACGGCGGCTCGTCGCCATCGCCTGTGGCGCGCCCGAACCGCATGCGCTGGAACGGCCGCTCGACGCGCCAGCCGTTCTCTTCCAAGCCAGCGAGAAACGCATGCTGCGTGGTGACGGCATCGAGCACGAGGGGGCCAGTTTCGCTCGCGGCAATATCGCTCACCATCCTCAGCGCGTGCGCTGCGTTGTCCGCAAAGACCGGACCGATGTGGCGCGCGGTGCGGCCGTCGCGGACAAGCGCCAACGCGTCGCCGTTCGACACCAGCCGAGACCCGGTACGTCCCGCGAGTTCCTCCAGCAAGGTCCGGCGGTCGAAACCCATCGCACTGATGTCGCAGGTGATGAAGTCGCCGAGCTTGCCCTCGGGCAATGGCGCGCCCGTCATGGCCGGCGGCCGGTCGAGGCGCAACCGTCGCAACTGGATCGTGGGCGTAAATCCGAGTGGCCCGTAAACCGCGGCGCCTGCCGGTGTCGCGTCGAGCCAGCAGGTCATGCCGAGGCTCCCTGCCTTCTTCAGACATTCATCGACCAGCCGTGTCGCGAGCCCGCGGCGGCGCCAGCTCGCGGTGACCAGCACCATGCTGATCCAGGCATCGCCGGCGCCGTAGGGCATCAGCGCCGCCGTCGCGACCAGGCGATGATCCTGGCCGCGAATTCCGAAGACTGTTGCCGTGCTCAGGAAGAAGCTCCAGTCAGCTTCGTTCTGGTTCCAATGGGCTTCGCTGGAAAGTGAAAGGCCGTCGGCGGCATCCTCCGGGCAGAGCTGCACGATCATCAAATCGTCAATAGCGGCCATCGCGCACCTCATATTTGGTCGGCTTGCCAAGGTTCGGCATCGCGCGAGCGACCCAATCCGCGGTCCATGCGATCATTCGCTCGGTGTCGACGACCGGCGGCCCGAACAGTCGTGTCGCCTGCTGCGTATCGGTCAGCCAGGCTGTTCGCTCTTCCTTGCCCGTGATGACCACCTCGCGGCCAAGCAGCTTGCCAAAGGCTGCGGCAAGGTCCCGCACGGCGAGGATCTGGCGACCGCTGACGTTGAGTGGCGATGTGGGTGTGTCGCAATGCGCAAGGCACCGCAGCGCCTGCGACGCAGCATCGCCCTGCCAGATGAAGTTGACATGACCGAGGCTCACGTCGATCGGCATGCCGGCAAACACCCTTGTCGCGATATCGTGCAGCACGCCGTAGCGCATGTCGATCGCATAGTTAAGGCGGAACAGGCGGCCAGGCGTGGCGAATTTCCGGGAAAAATATTCGAACATGCGCTCACGCCCCACGCAGGACTGCGCATATTCGCCGGGCGGATCCGGCGCGGTCGCCTCATCGGCGCCTTTGCCGTCGACCGGCACGAACGGATAGACGCAGCCGGTCGAGAACGCCACGATTCGCGAGGCGTGAAAGGCCTGCGCAACGATGGCGGGAACGTAGGCATTCATGGCCCAGGTCAGGGATAAATCGTCTTCCGCGCCGAATTTGCGCCCGGCCATGAAGACGACGTTTGCAACCCTCGGCAAGGCGCTGACCGCGGCCTCGTCCAGCAGATCGCAATGGATGGTTTCGATGCCGCGTCTTGTGAGCCAGTCTTTTGTGCTCGCGTCCGAAAACCGCGCCACCCCGATGATGCGACGGCCGGGCACGGCGGCCTTGGCGAGGCCCGCCAGAGTCGGCCCCATCTTGCCGGCGACGCCGAGGATCATGATGTCGCCATCGGCCTTGCCGAGGTCGTCGATCAAGGCCTGGCTCGGCCGGCACAGCAGCTCATCGAGCGCGGTGAGGTCGGCAATCGTGGTCGGCAGGTTGTCACGCGAAAGCAGCATCTGTGTTCGGAAAGGCCTTCTAGTTCAGTCTGATGTCCCGGACCACGACCATGCGCTCCAGGCCGAGCACGAGGCCATAGAGGGCGACACCAAGCAATGTGAGCAGCACGACGGCCATGACCATGGCCGGCGTATCGAGCGAGGACTGGACCTGGATCATGAGATAGCCGAGGCCGCGTTCGGAGGCGATGAACTCGCCGACGATGGCGCCTGCGACGGCGAGGATCGCGCCGACCTTCATGCCGGAAAACACGTAAGGCAGCGCTCCCGGCAACTGGATCTTGCGAAACAGGGTCCAGCGCGAGCCGCGCAGCGACCGGACGAGGTCGAGCAGGTCGGGCTCGACCTCGGAGAGGCCGCGTGCCGTGGTCAGCAGGATCGGAAAGAAGCAGATCGAAAATGCGATCAGGATGTTCGGAAGAAGGCCATAGCTGAACCAGACGATGATGAGCGGCCCGAGCGCGACCTTCGGGATCATGTTCAGCGTGACGAACAGCGGAAGCAGCAGCAGGGCCACAAGACGCGACCAGGTGAAGATGACCGCAAGCGCGACGCCGACCAGTGCGCCCAGCGCGAACCCGCCGAGGATTTCGGCGGCGGTGACGGCGACGTTGGACGGCCAGGCATAGTTCGGATGAAGCAGCGTCTCGAGCGCAGCCAGCGGCGAGGGCAGGATGAATTTCGGCACGTGCAGCGCATCGACCAGAAGTTGCCACAGCGCAATGACGGCAAGGTGCACGCCAAGAACGATGGCAAGAGCCTTCGCCGATTGCTTTCCGTCACCGGTCACCCGATGCTCCTCATGGCCTCTTTCGTCACCCGTCAGCCAATCTATCGCGGCGAGCGCATGTCTTCAACCATATGGTTGATAAGATCGTCAGGGCCGCAGCGAATGCATGACGAGATCGACCACATGCCGCCGCCGTGCCCGCCGCTGCGCCGGGCTGCTGAGGTCCGTGCCGAAGATCGCCGACAGGGTCGGCGTATTGGAAAAGAAGAAATAGCTGAGGCCCGCGATCGAGATATAGAGCTGCACCGGATTGATACCCCTGCGGAAAGCGCCGGTGCGGACGCCTTCGCGCAGGATCTTGGAAACCATGCTGACGAGCGGCGAATGCATCGCCGGCAGCCGCCGCGACCCCCGGACGTGCCTGGCCCCGCCGCGGTTCTCGTCGTTCAGCAGCACGATGAAATCCGGGTGGGCGGCGAGATGGTCGAAGGAGGCCTCGATGAGCTTGCGGATCGCCTGTTCGGGCGGCAGGCCCGTGAGGTTGAGTTCCCGCTCCTGGGCACGCAATTCCTCGTAGACCCATTCGAGCACGGCGAGGTAGAGTGCGTCCTTGTCGCCGAAATAATGATAGACGAGCTGCTTGTTGACGCCGGCACGGTCCGCGATCTCGTCGACCCGGGCGCCGGCGAGGCCGCTGCCGGCGAATTCGCGCCGCGCCGCCGCGAGCAGCTTGGTTCGCGTCGCGGCGGGATCACGGCGCCGTGGCCCGCTTGCATTTGCACGTTTAACTGGCATCCCCAACCGAATAGTTGACAATTGACTCGGCGCTTTGTTGCATTGGTAGCGTCGTCGGCGGGGATCGACAAGGTTGTAGGGAAGGCATGACCATGAAATATCTGACGATAACCGCTCTCGCGCTCGGCCTTGCGCTGCTGCCCGGGGCCTCGGCCGACGCCGAGCCGGTCAACCTGATGTTGAACTGGACCCCGACGGCGGATCACTCGCCTTTCTATTATGCCAAGGCGCAGGGCTGGTACGAAAAGGCCGGGATCGACCTCACCATCGAGGTCGGCAAGGGTTCTGGCGTCTCCTCGCTCAAGGTCGGCTCCGGTGGCTCGCCGTTCGGCATCGCGGATCTCGCGACCGCGCTGGTCGCCCGCAGCAAGGGGGCCGACCTGGTTGCATTGATGAGCATCTACGCCAATACCGGGCAGACGTTCTATTGGCTCAAAAGCTACGGCGTGAACGGCGTGAAGGATTTTCCCGGCCACAAGATCGGCAACCCGCCGGGCGACGCCTCGCGGGTGATGTGGCCGGCCTTTGCCAAGGCCGCGGGGATCGCGCCCGATGCGGTCAGTTTCGTCAATGTCGGCCCGACGGCGAAGATCGCGGCGCTGAAGAGCCATACCGTTGATATCATCAGCGATTTCTACAACGAGCATGATTTGAAGGTGATCGAGTTCGGCGGCGACCTCGGCTTTCTCAACTGGAAGGAGATCGGGCTGAACCCCTACGGCAACTCGCTGATCGTCAACGGGGCGTTTCTGGAGAAAAACCCGAAACTGGTCGAGGATTTTGTCAGGATCAGCCAGAAGGCCTATGCCGCTTGTGTCGCCGACGTGGCACCCTGCCTCAAGGCGCTGCTCGACCAGGTCTCCGGGCTCGATGAGGAGAACCAGAAGCGGCAATGGGAGCGCATCAAATTCCTGATGACGGATGAGTTCACCACCACCAAGGCGCTGGGCTGGATCGACGGCGAGCGGATGAAGAAGGATTACGAGCTGGTTCAGACCTATCTGGGCATGGAAAAGCCGTTCGATGTGCAGACCGCGTTCACGACCAAAATGCTCGACACGTCGATCAAGATGGATGCAAGCAAGGTGAAGAAGTGACAGCCGCAGCGGCGCTATTCGCTTCGATCGCCGTTGTAGAGGCGAAGCCATTCGGGCCTTCGGGGGTCTCGGATGGCTTCGCTGCCTGCAAGACCCTCCGGCACCTTGTCGGCGCCTGCTCACCACGTTTAGATGTCCTCCGGGATCGGTGAGAGGGTCATGAAGATGACGGAGGCGAGCACAGGCCAGCCGAAGGATGTGCTGCAGGACGCCCCAAAGCCGGCCTCGGCCTGGGTTGTCGCGCAGTCCAAGGCGATGCTGGAGGCGTTGCCGTTCGCCGACACCGCCGATTTCGACGATGCCGGCCGCGGCTTTCTCGGAACGATCGAGCACGCAAAGATCACCTCGGCCCAGGGGCGGGTGGTCTGGAGCCTCGAGCCCTATGGTTTTCTGTCGGAAGCCAGGGCGCCGGCGACGGTCAACCCGAGCCTGTGGCGGCAGTCGCGCCTCAACATGCACCACGGACTGTTCGAGGTCGTATCCGGCGTCTACCAGGTGCGCGGGCTCGACATCGCCAACATGACGCTGATCGAGGGCGACAGCGGCGTCATCGTCGTGGACGCGCTGACCTCGATCGAGGGGGCGCGGGCTGCGATGGAGCTTTATGTCAGGCATCGCGGCCGGCGGCCGGTGGTGGCGGTCATCTTTACCCATACTCATACCGACCATTGGGGCGGCGCGCGCGGCGTGCTGGCGGAGGACGTGCCGGCGGGCGGCCGCGTGCCGATCATTGCGCCAAATTTGTTCATGGAGCACGCCGTCTCCGAGAACATCATCGCGGGTCCGGCGATGCTGCGCCGGGCGCAGTACCAGTTCGGCCCGTTTCTCGCCAAGGGCGAGCGCGGGCAGGTCGATTGCGGGCTTGGCAAGTCGATGGCCGCGGGCAGCGTGGCGCTGGTGCGGCCGACGGACCTGATCATGGCGACCGGCGACAAGCGTGTGATCGATGGGGTCGAATTCGAATTCCAGATGGCGCCGAACAGCGAGGCGCCAGCGGAGATGCACTTCTATATCCCTCGCTACGGGCTCTTGAACCTCGCCGAAAACTGCACCCACAATTTCCACAATCTGTTGCCGTTCCGCGGCGCCGACGTGCGCGATGCGCTGGCCTGGTCGAAATACCTGACCGAGGCCCTTACGATGTGGGGCGGCAAGGCGGAGGCGATGTGCGGCCAGCATCATTGGCCGGTGTGGGGCAGCGAGCGGATCGACACCATGATCCGCCAGCAGCGCGACACCTACAAGTTCGCCCACGACCAGACCGTCCGCCTGATGAATCACGGGCTCACTGCGAGCGAAATCGCGGAAACCATTCGCCTGCCCAAAAGCCTCGAAGGCGCCTGGCATGCCCGCGGCTATTACGGTCACATCAGGCACAATGTGAAGGCGATCTACCAGAAATATCTCGGCTGGTACGACGCCAATCCGGCCAATCTCGATGCCCTGCCGCCGGCCGAGGCGGCTAAGAAATATGTCGAGTATATGGGCGGGGCGGACGCCATGCTGGCGCGGGCGCGTGCCGATTTTGGCAAGGGCGAGTTCCGCTTCGTGGCGCAGGTGCTGAGCCATCTCGTCTTCGCCGAGCCCGACAACCCGGACGGCCGCGCGCTGCTGGCCGACACCTTTGAGCAACTCGGCTATGCCTCCGAAAGTGCGACCTGGCGCAACGCCTATCTGTTCGGCGCGCAGGAACTCCGGCAGGGCATGCCGAAGGCGCCGCCGCGCGCCGCGATGCCGCGTGAGACGCTGGCCGCCCTGCGCACCGAGCAGCTGTGGGACGTGCTCGGCATCCGCCTCAACGGTCCGAAAGCCGAAGGCAAGCACATCGTGCTGAACTGGATTTTTACGGATACGGATGAGCGTTTTGTCCTCAATCTCGAAAATTGTGCGCTGACCTATGCCGCGGGTGTGCAGGCCAAACACGCCGACGCGAGCTTTGCGCTGGCGCGTGGCTCGCTGGACGAGATGATCGCAAAGCAGCTGAGCTTTCCGGACGCGGTCGCGGCGGGCAGGATCAAGGTCTCCGGCGAGGCGATGCGGCTCGCCGAGTTGATGGCGCTGATGGACGAGTTTCCGCGCATGTTCGAGATCGTCGAGCCGAAGCGGACGGCGGTGAGCTGATCCGTCATTCCGGGGCGATGCCTCCGGGTCGGCGTAAGTCGTGGCCAGATGACACTCTGCGCGTCGCACCGGGAATGTCGAGATCCCGGATCTGGCCCTTCGGGCCTGCCCGGATTGAGGTAATGGGAGCTGGATATGGATGATGTGCTGGGCAGGGTGTCTTCGGCGGCCATCACCGGCGATCGTCTGCCCGGTCAGGTCGTGCTGGTCTTGCAGGGCGGTGGCGCGCTCGGCTCCTATCAGGCCGGCGTGTATCAGGCGCTGCATGAGGCCGCGATCGAGCCGGACTGGATCATCGGCACCTCGATCGGCGCCATCAATGCCAGCCTGATCGCCGGCAACGCCCGCGAGATGCGGCTCGCCCGCTTGCGGGAGTTCTGGAAGCGCGTCGAGCAGAATCCGCTGTTTCATTTCCACGAGGCCTTCGAGGCCTTCAACGAGCGGCTGTCCGCCTGGTCGGCGATCACCGGCGGCATCGGCGGCTTCTTCGCGCCCAATCCGATCGCCCATGTCAGCGATTCCTTCCCGCTCGGCGCCGATCGTGCCGGCTATTATTCGACCGCGCCGCTGCAGGCGACGCTCGAAGAGCTGGTCGATTTCGATCGGATCAACCGCGGCCGGCCCCGGCTGTCGGTCGGCGCCGCGCATGTGCAGACCAGCCAGATGCGCTATTTCGACACGCGCCACTGCACGCTGTCCGTCAAACATGTGATGGCATCGGGCGCGCTGCCGCCGGCTTTTCCCGCGGTGCGCATCGATGGCGAGCTTTACTGGGACGGCGGCGTGCTTTCCAACACGCCGACCGAGGCCGTGTTCGACGACAATCCGCGCCGGGATTCGCTGATCTTCTCCGTCCATCTCTGGAATCCGCATGGGCCCGAGCCCGCCACGATGGCGGACGTGTTCAACCGCCAGAAGGACATCCAGTATTCCAGCCGGATCGCGACCCAGATCGCGCGGCAGGACCAGATCCATCGCCTGCGTCACGTCATCAAGGAGCTGGCTGCGCGGCTGCCCGAGGCCGAGCGCGACGATCCGAGGGTGCGGGAGCTCATGAGCTACGGCTGCCAGACGCGGATGCACATCGTCCGCCTGCAGGCGCCGCAGCTGAAGAGCGAAACCCACACCAGGGACATCGATTTCACCGCAGCCGGCATCGCGGCGCGCTGGATGGCCGGCTACGTGCACACCAGGGAGGTGCTGGCGCGCGCGCCCTGGGTCGGCGAATTCGATCCGCTCGCCGGCGTGATTTTTCACGAGTAGCCTGATTGCATCGCTTCGCTCGCAATGACGCCGGGGCATGCGCTCGCATTCTCGCGGCACGAAATGTCCGAGTGATGCATCATGCGTGGCCCTCTGAAATCAGAGAGGGCGCAGGGAATGCCGGGTGAAGGCCTCACCCATGGCCCCCGTGCAGTAAAAAAGCACGGGGAAGGAACCACAGGTTCAGCCGATCATCCGGCATTCCCTGCGCGATGGCTTACGGCTTATACGTGATCTCCCTGGGAACCGGGCTTTCTTGCTCCCATCACCCGCGAGATCATCCCGCGAGCTTGACACCAGCGTCGGGGTGTCAGGACCACACGACTTCGCCGTCCGCTTCAGTGCCGTTCGTCCGCACGATCGCTCGCACGCGTCGCCAAAGCGTCCACCGCATCCCCGCCTCACGTGTCGTGACGATCGCGATACGCCCCTCTGATGAGGACGGGACGGCGCTGATCATGCTTCCGATTTGGGGCGAAGTCAAGCGCTGTTCTGAAAAACAGAATGCGTCGGCCGCGACAGAATGGCGCGACGGGCAGTTTGCGCATGGCAATCATGCGCGATCTGCCCGTCGGGCAGATTGCAGGATGGGCAGGCTCCGCGAACGACGCTGGTGGGTTACGCCTTCCGCCTTCTTCTGTCGAATGTCCAACGGACCATCGTGTCCCGGCGGAGGGCTAATTAGCGACCGCAGGCTCGACGTCGTCCGCGCATGCAGTGGTGAAGAGCGGTCGCGTAACCCACCCTTACGCACTAAGCGCGAGCCTCGCGGCCGTGCCAGATGCGCGTGATGAAGATGTCACGCGTCGCGGGGACGACGGCGTAGCGTATGATGTAGCCGGATGAGCCGAACCGGATCACGATCTGGCGAATATCCGCATCACCCGTGGGCACGCCGCGATCCGGAAACTCCTGAAGTCGGTCGATGGTGCTCAGAATGAGCGTCATCGCGCGTTGCGCGGCGCCGGGATTTTTGTGATCGAGAAAAGACCTTAATCGCGCGACGTCGTCGATGGCGTCGGGCGAAAAAATGATCATCCGATCTTTCGTGGCCCGGGACGGGGTAGTTCGTCAGCCGTGTCCCAACTCGCGACCCAGTCCTTGACATCCTGGAGCGGAACGGCCTCGCCGGTCGCGCGAAAAGCATCGAGCCTTTCCCGGTCTTGCACGACATCGGGGCCAGCCAGATCGACAATCGAGTCGAGCAGCGCGACCGCTTCGGCGAGAACCGCGGCGACGTCCTGTCCACGCTCGGCCGCGATTTCAGCGAGCCGCGCATCCGTTTGGACATCGATCTCGAGGGTGCGGCGAACAAGGTTCATAACGCGAAGATAGTGGCGGGCCCGCGGTTTGTCGAGCGCTCGCTCGGGGAGCCAGTTACAAGCTCTACGCTTGCCGCAAAAGAAAAAAGCCCCGAAGCTGTCGCCGCGGGACCCTCAAAGTCTTGGGGAGGAAACGTCAGGCGTCCATGGTGTGCAGGCGCTGGCGGTTGCGCAGCACGATCTGGCGGGCGCCGGAGAAGCCGAGAACGCCCTGGCTGTGAAGTTGGGACAGCGCGCGGGACACCGTCTCCAGGGTCAGGCCGAGATAATCGCCGATATCGCGCCGGCACATCGGCAGCGCGAGCATGCCGGCAACGGTCAGCCGGCGGTCCATTTCGAGCAGGAAGGTCGCGACGCGCTCCATCGCGGTCTTGCGGCCGAGCAGCAGCATGTGATCCTCGGCGTGGCGCAGGTCGCCCGCCGTCATGGTCCAGAGTTTTCGCGCGACCTGGACATCCACTGCGGCAGCCTGCTCCAGGCTGCGCCGCTTCACCAGGCGCACGGTGGTGTCGATGATGGCTTCCGCCGCGAGGCGGTGCGCTGCGCCGATCTCCAGGCCGAACACGTCGCCCGGCAAATGGAAGGCGCCGATCTGCCGGCGGCCGTCGGACAGCAGCTTGTAGGTGCGAACTGCGCCTGACATCACCTGGTAGACGTATTCCGCCGGCTCGTCCTCGCCATAGATTTCCTCGTCCTTCCGATAGGAGAACTCCGAGGCGACCAGCCCGGCATGCCCTGTTATCGCGGCAAACTGGTCGGAAGCGGGAACCGTTCCAAGGGGCACCTTGTTGGCGATAACCGGGGTGGTGTGGGTTTGGGTGAGCATGTGCCATCTCCTGTGCGGCGGATGGCAATTGGGTACATGCGTTCACCCTGTTCGGAAATTTCGGCCGATATCTTAAGGAGGTTCACCTAAGTAGAATTACGTAGGCTGGCGTCCCGGATGACGATCCCGGCCAAGATGACACTCCAGAATGGCGCCCCGGATCTCCTTGACCAGCCCATCGCCCAGGAGCGGCTTCAGCAGCACATGCTCGACGCCGGCCGCGGCGGCGCGCCTCGAAATGTTCTCGTCCGGATAGCCGGTGATAAGGATCACGGGCGCCACGACGTGGTGCGCGCGCAGCTGTCCGACCAGGTCGATGCCGTTGATATCCGGCATCTTGTAGTCGATCACCAGGCAGTCGATGCAATCGGGCGCTGCGGCGTTCAGGAGCGCCGTCCCGCTCCGGAAGGTTTTCACCGCAAAACCGTCGGTCTCCAGCAGAAAGCGCAACGAGCCGAGCACGCCGGCATCGTCGTCGACCACGTAGACCGTGGGTTTGCAGGAGGAAGCCATCGCAAGAAGCCGCGCATCGAAATCGGTCATTGTAAATGATGCACCATTCGTCGCAAACGCGGCTTGATCTGCCTCAATCCTTGACGAGGCCGGCCCGCATCGCGAACCGCACCAGCTCGGAAAGGCTGTTCGCCTGCATCTTGGTCATGACGTTGGCGCGGTAGACCTCGATGGTGCGCGGCGAGATGTCGTATTCCCTGGCGATCAGCTTGTTGGACAGGCCGGCGACCAGCCCCTCCATGACCTGGCGTTCCCTCGGGCTCAAACTGGCGATCCGTGCCGCGATGTCCTGGGCCACGGCGTCACTCTTCGCCGCCGGTTCGGCATGGCGCAGCGCCGTCTCGATCATGGCGATCAGGCGGGCGTCGTCGAACGGCTTTTCCAGAAAGTCCATCGCGCCGAGCTTCATGGCCTCGACCGCCAGCGGAACGTCGCCATGACCCGTCATCACGACGATCGGGAAGCCGCTGCGCAGCGCCTTCAGGCGCTTGAGCAGCTCGAGCCCGTCGATGCCGGGCATGCGCACATCGGAAACGACGCATCCGAACGCGAGCCGTGGCAGCGCGTCGAGAAACTGCTGGGCGGTTTCGAACAGCGTGACGGCGAAGCCTGCGGAATCGAGCAGGAAATTCAGCGAATCCCGCATCGCCTCGTCGTCGTCGATCACATAGACATTGCGCGACATCGATCAGCTCTCGCCCTGCGCGCCCGGCAGCGTGAAACGGAACGTCGCACCGCCGGCGTCGTTGTTTTCGGCCCACATGCGTCCGCCATGGGCCTCGATGATCGAACGGCTGATGGACAGGCCAACGCCCATTCCGGTCTCCTTGGTCGTGAAGAAGGTTTGAAACAGATTGGGCTTGACGTCGTCGTGGAATCCGGGGCCGGTGTCGGACACCTCGACCTCGATCATGTCGTCGGCCACCCTGCGGTTGGCGGCGACGAGCTCCCGCCGCGGCGACTGCGCCATGGCCTCGAGCGCGTTGCGGAACAGGTTGACCAGCACCTGCTGGATCTGGACCCGGTCGACCAGCACCTGATCGGCCTGCGGATCGATGTTGAAGCGCAGCTGTACGCTCTGTTCGCGGGCCCCGGCCAGCCCCAGCGCGCCGGCTTCCTCGATCAGCTTGGCAAGCGACTCGACGCGGCGCTCGGATTCCCCGCGCGAGACGAAATCGCGGAGGCGCCGGATGATCTGGCCGGCGCGCAGCGCCTGCTCGGCGGCGCGGTCCATCGCGCTTTCGATTTTTTCGATGTTGGGGGCCCGGCTCCCGGCGAGCAGCCGGCGCGAGCCCTTCATGTAGTTGCTGATCGCGGCCAGCGGCTGGTTGAGCTCGTGCGCCAGTGCGCTCGCCATCTCGCCCATCGCGGTCAGGCGCGACACGTGCATGAGCTCGGACTGCAGCTCGTGCAGCTTGGCCTGGGTCTGCTGGTGCTCGGTCAGGTCGCGGATGAATCCCGTATAGAAGGGCTCGCCGCCGGTTTCCATTTCGCCGACCGACAGATGCATCGGAAAAGTGGTGTCATCCCTGCGCTTGCCGGTGACGATGCGGCCGATGCCGATGATGCGCCGCTCCCCGGTCCTGCGATGCCGGGCGATGTAGCCGTCATGGCGCGTGCGGTCGGGCTCGGGCATCAGCACCCGGACATTCTGGCCGATCGCCTCGGCTTCCGCATAGCCGAACATCCGCTCCGCGGCGGCGCTGAACGACTGGATGATCCCCGCGCCGTCGATCACGATCATGGCGTCCGGCACGGTGTCGAGGATCGAGCGCAGATGGTTTTCCCGGCGGCGCAAGGCCTCCTCGATCTGCTTCTCCTCGTTGATGTCCTGAATGACCCCGCAGAGATGCCGGGCCGCGCCGCTGCCGTCATCGACCACACCGGCGCGGGCGCGGACCCATTGCGGATTGCCCGCCGCATCGCGCAGTCTGATGGAAACGTCGAACCGGCCGCCGCTCCCGGCGACGGTCCTGATCTCCTGTTCGATGCGCGCGCGGTCGCGCGGCTCGAGCAGCGACAGGAACAGCTCGTATGTCACGACCTGGTCGCGCCCGATACCGAACAGATCCCGCGTCGTCCGCGACCACACGAGATCCCGCGTTTCGAGATCGAGATCCCAGGTCCCGACGCCGAATCCCTCGAAGCGGAGCCGCAGATTCTTGTCCCGGGCAGAATCGTCCCTGGAAGGATGTATCGCGTCGGTCACGCCAGGATCATCCGTGCCATCAAGCCCCCTTCAGCCCCCATCCGGCCGCATTGTTGCGCCGCCCGATTCTATACGAAATTCGCGGTCCGGACGCGGGCACGGGCGCAAAATGTGGTTATCGGTTGATCAAATTACCCGTCAAGAGGACTATTGGCCGAGGCGCGCGGGCACGACGACGGATGCCATGCTATCGCCGAGAATCTGGTTGGGTTTCGCGAAGCGCCCAACCCATCCTGCGCCGCTCAATCCTTTCGCGCGCGCTGTCTTTCCCTGATCGCCCGCACCTTGGCGCGGTTGCCGCAGACGCGCATCTCGCACCAGCGCCGGCGGTTGTTCTTGGTGGTGTCGAAGAACAGCCAGCCGCACTCCTGGCCGGCACAGCGCCGGGTGCGGAGCAGGTCCTTCTCCATCAGCAGCGTCAGGGCTGACAGCGTGATCGGGCCGAGGATCGCCGCCAGGACGTCGCGGCGCGGATCGAACACGAGGATGTAGCTGCCGAGGCGCATCTTCATCCCGGCGTGGCGCAAATTCTCGGCGTGGGCGGCCGAGAGCAGGTCGAGCAGCCTCGCCGGGACCGGACGCTGGTCGGCGAGCGCCGTTCCGATCATCCAGACCAGCTCGCGCAGCTCGAGCGCGCGCTCGAGGACGCGGCGCGCCCGGCGCGGATGGCCCGACAGCGCGGCCCGGACATGGGCGCAATCGGACGGCGGCATGATGCGGGCGTGCTCGACCCACTGCATCAGCGTGTCGAAATCGCGCAGATGCTCCTGGTGCGCGGGCGAGCCGCGCGACGACGACGTGTTGGTGAAGTCCCACGCCAGTTCGCCGCCGACCAGGTCGAGGCTGCCGGCGCGCGAGGGCGGAAGCACGGTCTTGGTTCGGCTATGCACGCTCATGTGTAACCATCAAACCGCATTTCGAAGCCACGGGCCGGTCGTCAGCGCGACAACACGGCTTCATTTCCGCCTTTTGGCGCGGCGGCGCAAGGGAAAACTGTAACCGTCTATCTATGGTTGACTGGTAGCAAGGTGCATGACAGCCTGTGACCGGTAAAATGCTGTTTGGAGGTTACCATGACCGGTCGTCGCGGCGCTCTCCCCGTCCTCGTGTCCGTTCTTGTTCTTGGCGCTGCGGCCCCCGCCGCCGCGCAACTTGACGGCAAGGAGGTCAAGATCGGCATCGGCGGGCCGCTCACGACGACCTCGGCCGGTTTCGGCGTCGAGATGAAGCAGGCGGTCGACCTCGCCGTCGATGAGCGCAACGCGGCGGGCGGCGTCGCCGGCGCCAGGGTTTTGGGTGTCGTCGTCGACGACAAGGCGGACCCCGAGGCGGGCAAGGCCGTCGCCAAGGGTTTTTGCGATGATCCGGCCGTGCTGGGCGTGGTCGGACATGTCAACAGCGGCGTCGCCATCGCGACCGGGCAGATCTATGCGGACTGCTCCCTTGCCGTGATCACGCCGATGGCGTCGAACCCAAAGGTAACGGAAAGCGGCTTTGCCACCATTTTCCGCCTGACCAACCGCGACGACCGGAAGGGGCCCGGCCTGGCGCATTACCTCATCGAGAAAATGGGCAAGAAGCGTGCGCTCGTGATCGACGACGGAACGGCCTACGGCATCGGCCTCGCCGACCAGTTCGTCGCCGGCTTTGGCGCCGGCGGCACGGTGGTGGCGCGCAAATCCGTGAAGGTCGGCGACAAGGATTTTGCCGATTTCGTCAAGTCGTGGCCTCGGGATTTCGACGTGGTGTTCTTTGCCGGCATTCGCGAGGGCGCGCTGATCCTGAAGGAGATGCGCGCGCAGGGGCTTTCGCAATTGTTCAGCTGCGGCGACGGCTGCTGGGACACCAAGGCTTTCATTGCGGCGTCCGACGGGGCGGCCACGAAGGCGGAGGGCGTGCGCATTCTCTCCGCTGCGCCGGCGATCGGCACCGTGCCGGGATCATCCGAGTTCGGCGCGAAATATCAGGCGAAGTACGGACCGATCAACAATTATGCCGCCAGCTCCTACGATTCGGCGCGGGTGCTGATGGTGGCGATCGCCGATGCCGCCAAGGCGAAGGAAGGCCTGCCGACGCGCGCCGACGTCGTCGCGGCGCTGCGCAAGCTGACCTTCCAGGGCATCGCCTATGCCAAACCGGTGCAATGGACCGAGAAGGGCGACAACAAGTCCGCGGTGATTTTCGTCAACGCGGTGGAAGGCGACCACTTCAAGCCGGTCGACCAGATCGGCGAGTGAGGCTTGGTGTAGGATGGGTTGAGCGAAAGCGATACCCATCATGGATCCGCGGCGACTACACTTGCAACGATCGTCGCGATGGGTTTCGCAAGGGCTCAACCCATCCTACAAGACACTCACCACGTTGAGAGCGGGGCTCGGAACGGCGAGCCCCAGAAGACCGGTCGCTGGCGGGTGTAGCCATAGCCGCGCGCGTAGCCGTATTCGACGGGCTCGCGATGGCGGAATTTGATGCCGCCTTGCGGCTCGTCGCTCAGCACCACGATAAAATCCGTGCCCTTGCCGGTCTCGGTGCTCGGCGCCTCGTCGGTGACGATCACCGACGAGCGCGGCGCGATTCCCGGAATGCGATCGAGCACGTCCTGCGGAATGCTGATGCGGTCGAGCGCGGCTTTTGCGCCGTCGACCTCCTGCGCCACGAGCTCGGAGTCGCGCAGCCGCTTTCCGGAGGAACCACGCGGCTCGATCGCGCCATGCATATGGCTGCTCTCGAGGGCCACGACGTTCCATCGGATGGTGTCCTCGCTGCCCTCGCGTGCCGTGGCGGTGAAGACGTAGGTGCCAACAGGGCGATCGGCATCCGATATCGTGATCGGCGCGTCGAACACCGGCTCAAAACCCCGGCGGACATAAAGCCGCTGGGTCTTGCGGCTGATCAGCACCGAGACCGGCTCGCGTGCGCGTGTAGCGAGCCGGGTCGCCTCGGCGGCTGCGGCCCTGACCGTCTCCGCCGCGGCGGCGGCTTCGCGGGCCGCGGCGAGCGCCTCCTGCTTCGGCTGCAGCTCGGCCCTGGCGGCGTCCAACTGCGTCTGCAGGTCGCTGACCTTGGCCGCCGCGGCGGCCTTGGCGTCCTCGGCCGCCTGCCGCGCCTCGGCCGTGCTTGCGGCGGCGAGGGCGGTCTCGGTTGCCGCCAATTGTGCCTCGGCCCTGGTCTTCAGGTTTTCCGCCGTGCGCGCCGGCACCATCGCCTGCATCGCCGCGCGATAGGCGGTTCCGGCGGCGAGCTTGGCTTGATCCGCCTTTTTGGTTGCTTCATCCTCCTCGGCCTTGCGGGCCGCAACGAGGGCGGCGGCTCCAGGCTTCGGCTGGAACGGCAGCGGATGCGTGATCTCGGCCGGCGCCGCATCGGTGGGCGCCACGATCACGCGCAGGCCGGTCCGTGTCAGGTCGAACAGGCGCCCGGCGAAATCGAACGGCATTCTGATGCAGCCGTGGGAGGCCGGATATCCCGGCACGACGCCGCCGTGGAGTGCGATGCCGGACCAGGTCAGGCGCTGCATGTGGGGCATGAACGCATCGTCATAGAGGTTCGAATAGTGCTCGGCCTCCTTCTGGATGACACTGAAGATGCCGGATGGCGTTTCGCGTCCCCGCTGGCCGGTCGACACCGGCGCCCGCAGGATCCAGCCGTCGGCGTCATAGATCGTAATCCGTTGCCGCTGCAGGGAGACGACGGCCAGCACCGGTTCGCCGGCGGCTCGCGTCGCGATGGACTCGATGGCGCGTTCGCTCCTGCCGCGCGCGGCTGCACGGTCCGGCAGCGCGATCAGCACGGCGAGGGCGGCGATGGCAAGGCCTGCGGACGCGAGCCGCGTCGGCTTACGCTTGGGGTTCGACAAAAAGGACCTCATGCGCGTTTGATGGTCGGACCTTGCATCAACTTCGCTGAGACTATCGCCGTTCCATCATGCCCGCCAACGCGGAACAGAAGCCGTGGCTGGGGAATAATCCGGACCTGCCCGGGTTTCGGTCGCCTGTCCGCGCGCGCGAAGGGCGGGGCAAGTTTGATCTATCTCATGTGGCAGCGGCCCGTCGGCGCTAAACTAAAACTCATGAACTGCTGCGGGGAGTTTGCATGACATTGGCAAGCGTCATGGTCAGCCTGGGGCTCGACCAGTCGAACGAGGCGCGCCTTGAACTGGCCGGCCAGCTGGCCGAGCAATGCGATGCAGCCGTGATCGGCATCGCCGCGGCGCAATTCTCCACGCTCTATTTCACCGACGGCGAGATGGCGCAGCGCCTGATCGAGCAGGGCGAGGCCGCGATCAGAAAACGTCTCGCCGAACTGGAAGCAGAGTTCCGGCAGGCGTTGCGGAACCGGACCTGCAAGAGTGTCGAATGGCGCAGCGCGCTGGATTTTCCGACCCGTCATGCCGTACGCGAGGCGCGTTCGGCCGACATCATCGTCACCGGCGGCCAGGCTCCTGCGCTGTCGGATGCGTTCACGTTCGCGAGCCCCAAGGATCTGGTGATGCAGGCCGGCCGGCCGGTATTGCTCGTGCCCGATTCGGCCGGCTGGCTCGACCTCCGCACGGTTCTGGTGGCCTGGAAGGATACGCCGGGCGCGCGGCGGGCGATATCGGACGCGCTGCCGCTGCTGCAAAGAGCCAAAGATGTCGTCATCGCGGAAATTCCGGAGGACGATGACGGGCGATCTGCGGCGCCGGCGAACCTTGCCGACGTCGCGGCCTTTCTGTCGCGTCACGGCATCGTCGCGACGACGCGGGTGGCGGAGACGCGCGGGCGCGGCGTGACGGAGGAACTTGACGAGATCGCGCAAGACGTGGCGGCGGGGCTGATCGTGGCCGGCGCCTACGGCCATTCGCGCTTTCGCGAACTCGTGCTCGGCGGCGTGACCGAACATCTCGTGACGCAGAGCAGTCGCTGCGTGCTGCTGTCGCATTAAGGCATGCGTCGCCTCGCGCGACGACAACGCGTCAAGATCAAAGGCGGAGCGCACCATGTACGGATTTCTCGAGGAAATAGCGGGACGCTACATGACGCGGAACGTCAACGCGGTGACGCGAACGCTGTCGATGCGCGAGCTTGGCGACATGATCAAGCGCGACGATTTCAACACCTATCCGGTGGTCGAGGACGGCGAGGTCGTCGGTGTCGTGACCAAGTTCGACGTGCTGAAATGCTTTGCTTTTGCGCCGAGCCAGATGGTGCCGCGCTACGGCGACCTGATGAAGCGGACGGTCGGCGACATCATGGTCTCGGATTTCATCTATGTCCGGCCGGACACGCGATTGACCCGGGTGCTCCAGCTCATGGTCGAGTACCGGATCCGGAGCATTCCCGTCATCGACGGGCATTCCCTTGCCGGAATCATCGCGCGCGAGGACGTTCTCAAGGCGCTCGCGGCCGCCGCCGACGAATAGCCAGCCGTAGTTTTCCGGCCTCTTTCATGTCGACGACGCAGGCTTGCCGAAGCCGGGCCGCCGCTGCGCGGCTGATTCGTAGACCGCAACGCCGACCAAAGACGTAGCTCTTCTCCGCATCGCTCTGACGACCCTTGATTTCGATCAATTCTCGTTGAGCGGGAGTGTGATTGTAAGGGCGCATCGCTCTTCAGAGAGAAATCGCATGAGCCAGCCCCTGATTCAGCCCCCACTTGCAAAGTCCATGACCATCGGTGAAAGCGGCCTGGCGTTGGTTTTTACCGTCACCGCATTTCTCTGTGTCATCGCCTCGGCGAAGGCCGTCGACACGCCGTTCGCGTTTCATGCGGCGCTTGCCGCCGCGGCCAGCATCGCTTCGGTCTTCGTGATCCTCAACCGCTACTTCGACCGTCCGGCGGCGCTGCCGCCGCAGGAGATCAACGGCAAGCCGAACTACAATCTCGGGCCGATCAAGTTCGGCGCCGTAATTGCGATGTTCTGGGGCATTGCCGGGTTCCTGGTCGGGCTCATCATCGCCTCGCAGCTCGCCTGGCCCGATCTCAATTTCGGGCCCTGGCTCAACTTCGGTCGCCTCAGGCCGCTGCACACCTCGGCGGTGATCTTCGCGTTCGGCGGCAACGTGCTGATCGCGACGTCCTTCTATGTGGTGCAGAAGACCTGCCGCGTCCGGCTCGCTGGCGAGCTCGCGCCGTGGTTCGTCGTGCTCGGCTACAACTTCTTCATCCTGATCGCGGGCACCGGGTACCTGCTCGGCGTCACGCAGAGCAAGGAATATGCCGAGCCGGAATGGTATGCCGATCTGTGGCTGACCATCGTCTGGGTCACCTACCTGCTGGTGTTCCTGACCACGGTGATCAAGCGCAAGGAGCCACACATCTTCGTGGCGAACTGGTTCTATCTCGCCTTCATCCTCACCATCGCAGTGCTGCATCTCGGCAACAACCCGGCGCTGCCGGTCTCGGTGTTCGGCTCGAAATCCTACATCGCCTGGGGTGGCGTGCAGGATGCGATGTTCCAGTGGTGGTATGGCCACAACGCGGTGGGCTTCTTCCTGACCGCGGGCTTCCTCGCCATCATGTATTACTTCATCCCGAAGCGGGCCGAGCGGCCGATCTACTCCTACCGGCTGTCGATCATCCATTTCTGGGCGCTGATCTTCCTCTACATCTGGGCCGGCCCGCACCATCTGCACTACACCGCGCTGCCGGACTGGACGCAGACGCTCGGCATGACCTTCTCGATCATGCTCTGGATGCCCTCCTGGGGCGGCATGATCAACGGCTTGATGACGCTGTCGGGCGCCTGGGACAAGCTGCGCACCGATCCGGTGCTCCGCATGCTGGTGGTGTCGGTCGCCTTCTACGGCATGTCGACCTTCGAGGGACCGATGATGTCGATCAAGGTGGTGAATTCACTAAGTCACTACACTGATTGGACCATCGGCCATGTGCATTCCGGTGCGCTCGGCTGGGTCGGCTTCGTCTCGTTCGGCGCGCTCTATTGCCTGGTGCCCTGGCTGTGGGACCGCAGGCTCTACAGCCTGAAACTGGTCAACTGGCACTTCTGGGTCTCCACCCTCGGCATCGTGCTCTACATCTCGGCGATGTGGGTGTCGGGAATCCTGCAGGGCCTGATGTGGCGCGCCTACACCTCGCTCGGCTTCCTCGAATATTCCTTCATCGAGACCGTCGAGGCGATGCATCCCTTCTATGTCATCCGTGCCGCCGGCGGCGGACTGTTCCTGATCGGCGCGCTGATCATGGCCTACAATCTCTGGATGACCGTGCGCGCCGGCGAGGTGGAAGTGTCCTCGCCCATCGCCCTGCAGCCGGCGGAGTGAGGAGACGACAATGTCATTCTGGACAAGGCACCATATCTTCGAAAAGAACTCGATCGTCCTGGTCGTCGGCATCCTCCTCGTGATCGCGATCGGCGGCCTGGTCGAGATCCTGCCGCTGTTCTACCTCAAGAGCACGATCGAGGTGGTGGACGGCATCAGGCCGTACACGCCGCTCGAGCTCGCCGGGCGCAACATCTACGTCCGCGAGGGCTGCTATCTCTGCCATTCGCAGATGATCCGGCCGCTGCGCGACGAGGTGGAGCGTTACGGGCACTTCTCGCTGGCCGCCGAGAGCATGTACGATCACCCGTTCCAGTGGGGTTCGAAGCGCACCGGGCCGGACCTTGCGCGGGTCGGCGGCAAATATTCCGACGAATGGCATGTGACGCATCTGACCAATCCGCGCGCCATCGTTCCGCAGTCTGTCATGCCGACCTACGCCTTCCTGGCCTCGACCGATGTCGATCCCGAAACCATTGCCGATCATCTGAAGACGCTGCGCGCGGTCGGCGTGCCCTACACCGACGACCAGGTCGCCAACGCCGCCGCCGACCTCAGGGCGCAGGCCAACCCGGACGATTCCGGCGCGGACGCGGTCGCCAAGCGCTATCCCAAGGCCGTTGTGCGCAATTTCGACGGCAAGGCCGGCGCGCCGACTGAGATGGATGCCCTGATCGCGTACCTGCAGATGCTCGGCACGCTGGTCGACTTCAAGCTCTACAATGAAAAAGCCAATCTACGCTAAGCGAAGGCGACAACAATGAACGCCATTCTGATCGTCCATAACATCGCGTCCGATCTCGTGACGACGATCTGGACACCGGTTTTCGTCGCGATCTTCGTCGCGATCGTGACCTACGCACTCTGGCCTCGCAACAAGACGGCTTTCGACGAGGCGGCAAGAATGCCGTTGCGGGAGGATTGATCCATGACTGATCACAGTGAAATCGACACCGTCTCCGGCACCGCGACGACCGGCCACCAGTGGGACGGCATCAAGGAACTGAACACCCCGCTGCCGCGGTGGTGGGTCATCACCTTCTACCTGACCATCATTTGGGCGATCTGCTACTGGGTCGTATATCCGGCCTGGCCCTTGATCTCGAGCAACACCAAGGGCGTCTTCGGCTATTCCTCCCGCGCCGACGTTGCCGTGGAACTCGCCAACCTCGGCAAGATCCGCGGCGAGAAGATGGTCGCGCTGGGTGCGGCCTCGCTCGCGGATATCGAGAAGGATCCGGCGCTGCTCGCGCTCGCACGGGCGCGCGGCAAGACCGTGTTCGGCGATAATTGCGCGCCCTGCCATGGCACCGGCGCCACCGGATCGAAGGGCTTTCCGAATTTGAACGATGACGACTGGCTGTGGGGCGGCACGCTCGACCAGATCATGCAGACCATCCAGTATGGCGCGCGCTCCGGGAATCCGAAGGCGCATGAAGGGCAGATGCTGGCGTTCGGCAAGGAAGGGGTGCTGAAGCAGGATCAGGTCGTCACGGTCGCCAATTACGTCCGCTCGCTGTCGGGGCTGTCGACGCGGCCCGGCTATGATGCCGCCGCCGGCGCCAAGATTTTTGCCGAGAATTGCGTGGCCTGTCATGGCGAGAAGGGCGAGGGCAACCCGGAAGTCGGCGCGCCCAATCTGACCGACAAGATCTGGCTCTACGGCTCCGACGAGGCGACCCTGATCGAGACCATCACCAACGGGCGTGGCGGCGTGATGCCGGCCTGGGAAGGGCGGCTCGATCCGGCCACCATCAAGGCGATGGCGGTCTACGTGCACTCGCTTGGCGGCGGCAAATGACCTAAAATTCCGGCTCAGTTGAGCTGGATCAACCGCGCGGCTGAAGTTGGGCTTAAGGCTCTATTGCAAACGCGAGATGAGTCCGTGCCATGAACAAACCCGTCAAGCCGGCCGATGTGGACTATGACGATTACGGGCCGCTCTATGCGGCCCGCAAGAAAGTCTACCCGCAGAGCGTCTCCGGGACCTTTCGCCGGATCAAATGGGGGCTGATGGCCTTCTGCCTCGGCGTCTATTATTTCCTGCCGTTCGTGCGCTGGAATCGCGGGCTGGGCGCGCCGAGCCAGGCGGTGCTGATCGACTTCCCCAACCGCCGCTTCTACTTCTTCTTCATCGAGCTGTGGCCCCAGGAAGTCTACTATTTTACCGGCCTTCTGATAATAGCCGCGGTCGCGCTGTTCCTGATGAATGCGATCGGCGGCCGCATCTGGTGCGGCTATCTCTGTCCGCAGACGGTCTGGACCGACCTGTTCTACGCGGTCGAACGGCTGGTCGAAGGCGACCGGCGCGAGCGGATGAAAAAGGATTCCGCGGCGGCGACATGGACGGCGCGCCGCGTCGGCGAGGTCGTGCTCAAGCATACGATCTGGCTGATGATCGCCTGGTGGACCGGCGGTGCCTGGGTGCTTTATTTCGACGACGCACCGACGCTGGTGAAGCAGCTTGCGACCTTGCAGGCGCCGGTTGCCGCCTATCTCTGGATCGGCATCCTGACGGCCTCGACCTATCTCCTGGCCGGCCATATGCGCGAACAGGTCTGCACCTATATGTGCCCGTGGCCGCGCATCCAGGCGGCGCTGACCGACGAATGGGCGCTCAACGTCACCTATCGCTATGACCGCGGCGAGAAACGCACCTCGGTGAAGAAAGCCGCCGAACTGCGCGCCAGGGGCGAGGCCGTCGGCGACTGCATCGACTGCTATCAATGCGTCGCGGTCTGCCCGACCGGCATCGACATCCGCAACGGTCCGCAACTCGAATGCATCCAGTGCGGGCTCTGCATCGACGCCTGCGACGCGGTCATGAGCAAGATCGGCCGGCCGAAGCGGCTGATCGGCTACGACAACGACATGAACATTGCGAGGCGCGAGGCCGGCAAGCCGCCGATCATCCGCATTGTCCGTCCGCGCACGGTCATCTACGCCTCCGTCATCGCTGCGGTCGGGGCGATCATGCTCTATGCGCTGCTGACGCGCTCGCTGCTCGACGTCAATGTGCTGCATGACCGCAATCCCGTTGCCGTAAAACTGTCCGACGGCGCGATCCGCAATGCCTACACGGTCCGTCTGCTCAACAAGCGCGGTTTCGACCGTGTCATCGCGATCGATGTCGAGGGACCTGTGAATGCGACCATTCATGTCGTCGGCGTCGACTCCGTGGTTCCGGACCGGCCGATGATCGTGATCCCACGCGACCAGACCGCGGAGCTGCGGGTGCTGGTCACCGCGCCCGCGGAAAACAATCCGGAGAAGTCGATCCCGGTCAAGTTCCACGTCACCGATATCGGGCTCGGCGAGGCCGCGTCGGCGACCGACAATTTCGTCAGCCCTTGAGACGGGCAGGGAGTTCAGGAAGATGCGCGCATCCACCGTTTCGCCGGCACGTTCGGGAAGACCTCTGACGGGGCGCATGGTCCTCGTCATATTGCTGGCCTTCTTCGGGACCGTCATCGGCGTCAATGTCACGATGATGAAGCTCGCGATCTCGACTCTCCCCGGCACCGAGGTCGACAGCGCCTATACCGCGAGCATCGGCTACGAGAAGGAGATTTTAGCCGCGCAGGACCAGATGGCGCGGGACTGGCGGGTCGATGCCCATATCGTCAGGGATCGCAATGGGGCTGCCACGCTCGAGGTCGAGGCGCGCGACAAGAATGGCCAGCCGGTGACCGGCCTTGCGTTCCAGGGCCTGCTGGAGCGGCCGACCGACAAGCGTGCCGATCTTGCGGTGGTGCTATCCGAAGCCGGAAATGGCGTCTATCGTGGCAGCGCCGGCGCGGTCGCGCCGGGGCAATGGGATCTCGTGATCGAAGGCGATGCGGCGGGCGGGCGGCGCATGTTCCTGTCCAAGAACCGTGTGATGCTGGACTGATTTGAAATGACGGTGCAGGCGACGCGCGACTTCTCGCATTATGTCAGGGATATCGGTTCCGGACTGAAGCACATCGATCTTGCGGTCGAGGGCGTCAGTTGCGCCGGCTGCATGGCAAAAATCGAGCGCGGACTGTCCGCGCTGCCCGACGTCACGCTCGCCCGCGTCAACCTGACCAATCGCCGCGTGGCGCTGGAGTGGAAGCAGGGCACGCTCGATCCGGCGCGTTTCATCGACCGGCTCGCCGAGCTCGGCTACAAGGCCTATCCGTTCGAGACCGAGCGCGCGGAGGCCAGGGAGGCCGCGCAGTCGCGCTTCCTGCTGCGCTGCCTCGCCGTTGCCGCCTTCGCAACCATGAACGTGATGATGCTGTCGATCCCGGTGTGGTCGGGCAATGTCAGCGACATGCTGCCCGAGCAGCGCGATTTCTTCCATTGGCTGTCGGCGCTGATCGCGCTGCCGGCGGCGGCTTACGCCGGACAGCCGTTCTTCCGTTCGGCGTGGTCGGCACTGCGCGCGCGCGGCGTCAACATGGACGTGCCGATCTCGATCGGCGTCATCCTGGCGCTCGGCATGTCCGTGGTGGAAACCGTCAATCACGCCGAGCACGCCTATTTCGATGCGGCGATCATGCTGCTCACCTTCCTGCTGGTCGGCCGCTTCCTCGACCAGAACATGCGCCGGCGCACCCGCGCCGTGGCCGGCAATCTCGCGGCCCTGAAGGCGGAGACCGCGACGAAATTCTTGAGCGCCGAGGAGATCTGCGTGGTGCCCGTCGCGGCGATCCAGCCCGGCGACGTCGTGCTGCTCCGGCCAGGTGAGCGCTGCGCCGTCGACGGCACCGTCATCGACGGGCGCTCCGAAATCGACCAGAGCCTGATCACCGGCGAGACGGTCCATGTTCCGGCCGGGCAGGGCACTCAGGTCTATGCCGGTTCGCTCAACATGTCCGGCTCGCTGCGGGTCAGGGTATCGGCCGCTGCCGAAGGCACGCTGCTCGCCGAAATCACCCGCCTGCTCGACAATGCGCTGCAGGCCCGCTCGCGCTACATGCGGCTCGCCGACCGCGCCTCGCGGCTCTATGCGCCGGTCGTGCACGCGACTGCGCTCCTGACCGTGCTTGGCTGGGTTCTGCTGGGCGCGAGCTGGCATGATGCCATCGTGACCGGCATCGCCGTGCTCATCATCACCTGTCCCTGCGCGCTGGGGCTCGCGATTCCGACCGTCCAGACGGTCGCGTCGGGCGCGATGTTCAAAGCCGGCGTGCTCCTGAACGCGGGCGATGCGATCGAGCGGCTCGCGGAAGCCGATCATGTCGTGTTCGACAAGACCGGCACACTGACCTTGCCGGAACTCGAGGTCACCAACGCCGCGGAGATTCCACCTGACGTGTTCAGCCTCGCCGGACGCCTTGCGCTGTCGAGCCATCATCCAGTGGCCTCGGCAGTGGCACAGGCGGCGCAGGCAAGATCGCCGCTGGTCGGCGCGGTCGAGGAGCCGGGGCATGGCGTGCGCGCCGAACTCGATGGTGTGGAGATCAGGCTGGGCCGGCCGTCGTTCTGCGGCGCCGAGGCACTCGCGGCGGCGCGCGCCGATGTCGATCCCGAAGCCTCCTTGGTCGCGTTCAGCCGGGGCGACGAAAAATACCTGTTTGCGGTCCGGCAGGGGCTGCGGCCCGACGCCGAGGCGGTCATCGCGGCGCTAAGACTGCGCGGAATCGGGACCGAGATTCTGTCCGGCGACCGGGAGGCTGCGGTGCGCGCGGCCGCAGGCGCGCTCGGCATCGCGGAATGGCGCGCCAGCGTCACGCCGGCCGACAAGATCGCGCGCATCGAGGAACTGAAGCGGCAAGGCCGCAAGGTGATGATGGTCGGCGACGGCATGAACGATGCGCCCTCGCTCGCGGCCGCCCATGTCTCGATGTCACCGATATCGGCGGCGCATCTGTCGCAGTCGACCGCCGATCTGGTATTTCTCGGCAAGCCGCTCGCGCCGGTGCTCGCGGCGATCGATTTTGCGCGCAAGGCATTGCATCTGATGCGGCAGAATCTCCTGCTTGCCGTCGCCTATAATTCGCTGGCGGTGCCGCTCGCGATCGTCGGGCTGGTGACGCCGCTGATCGCCGCGGCCGCGATGAGCGGCTCCTCGATCCTTGTGATGCTGAACGCGTTGCGGGCGCGCCGCGCATGATCCGGAAAACTGCGAAGCAAAGATCATGCGCAGATAACAGGAGGACTTGATGGAAGTCCTTGTCATTCTCGTGCCATTGGCACTCAGCCTTGGTCTGGCGGGCCTGGTTGCCTTCCTGTGGTCGCTCAAGAGCGGCCAGTACGATGACCTCGACGGCGCCGCCTGGCGCGCGATCTCGGACGATGACTGAGATTGTAGGGTGGGCAAAGCGAAGCGTGCCCACCACCAATGCATCCACGGGAAAGATGGTGGGCACGGCGCGAAGGCGCGCCTTTGCCCACCCTACGCTCCATCACTCCGCGCTGGAGACCAGCTTGATGCGCGGTTCGGTCGCTTCCATCAGGCTGCGATAGGCCGACAGATAGTCCAGCGCCATGCGCCGTGCGGTGAAGCGGGCCTCGAACTGACGACGGATGCCGGCCCTGCTGAGCTGCGCGAGCCGGCCGACGGCGGCGACCGCGCTGGTCTCGTCCTCGACCACAAAACCGGTCAGGCCCTCGTCGATGATCTCCGCGACCGAGCCGCGATGATAGGCGATGACGGGCGTTCCGCAGGCCATCGCCTCGATCATGACGAGGCCGAACGGCTCCGGCCAGTCGATCGGCACCAGCAGCGCCATCGCACCGGAGAGAAAATCGGATTTTTCGTGATCGCCGATCTCGCCGATGAATTCGACGAACGGGCTGCGCTTGATCAGCGGCGCGATCTCCGTGTCGTAATATTCGAGATCGGCGCGATCGACCTTGGCCGCGATCTTTAGCGGCAGGCCGGATCGCTCGGCGATCCTGATGGCGCGGTCGACGCCCTTTTCCGGCGCGATGCGGCCGAGCACGGCAAGATAGTTCTGGTTCATCGGCCGCGGCGTCAACAGCCGTTCGGGCAGGCCATGATGGATGGTCCTCACCCAATTGGCCTGCGGCACGGGACGGCGCTGCGCATTGGAAATCGAAATGACCGGCACCTTCGAGAAGGTGCTGAATACCGGCTGGTGTTCCGGGAGGTCGAGCCGGCCGTGCAGCGTCGTCAGAAAAGGCGTCGGCTGCCGGAAGAACAGCGAGAACGGATAATAGTCGAGATGAAAGTGGAGGAAATCGAACTCCTCGTCATCGCATCTTTGGCGCACCCGCTCCAGCATCACCATGTGCAAAGCATTGGGATCGCGCACGGCGCCGTCGAGGCGCAGCGCCTTCGGCCAGGTCGCCTCCAGTCTGGCCGAGGTTTGCGAATCGCCGCTGGCGAACAACGTGACATCGTGCCCAAGCGCGACGAGTTCCTCAGTCAACCAATGCACCACCCGCTCGGTGCCGCCATAAAGCCTGGGTGGAACAGCCTCCGTCAGCGGAGCAACCTGCGCGATGCGCATCTCACTACCTCCTGTGTACGTACAGACATGAATGGGCGGCCCCCGCTCGACAGGCACCGACTGTCGAAATGGGAACGTTCCCGCATCTGCGAAGTTCCATGATGGACGGTTACATCTTCGAGGACGTCATGTTGCATCTTCGATGCTGCCGTTGCTGCACCAATTGTACAGTGAGCTGCGCAACGAAGGTTTCTGACGGGACGTCTCATATGTTCGGTTCTGAGCTTCGTGCACACGTTTGTTTCGGTTCTGAGTTTCGTGCACACGTTCACCGCAAGGTGATCCGACCGCCTGAATGGCGCCGGTCGCGGAACCGGATGGGCTGATCTGTTGTTCAGTCGGGTGGAGCTTGGGGACCCTCAGCGACGGATTTGCAATCAGATGGATCAGCTCTCGGGATATGTGCATCGCCCGCTTCAGTTCGTGCTTCGCTATCTGCGCCAGCGACGGTTATCCCATACAGCCATTCTCTGCTGTGTCGTTGCAGCAGTCGGCTGCTCGGTGGGAACGCAGTATGGCGTCAAGTTCCTGGTCGACAGTCTGTCGGCGGGATCCGACCACGCCCGCAATGTATGGCTGGCATTCGTTTTCCTCATGTCGCTGATCGCGGCCGATAATCTGCTCTGGCGGGTCGCGAGCTGGACCGCGAGCTTCACATTCGTGGGCGTGACCGGCGATCTTCGTCGCGACATGTTCCGTCACCTGACCGGCCATGCGCCGAGCTATTTTTCCGACCGCCTGCCGGGGATGCTGACCAGCCGCATCACCGCGACATCGAATGCGGTGTTCACGGTGGAAAACATGTTCGTCTGGAACGTGCTGCCGCCATGCATCGCCACGGTCGCGGCCATCATCCTGATCGGCACGGTCAGCCTGACGATGTCGGGCGCGCTGATCGTCGTCGCAGGCGCCATGGTGGTGACCATGTTTCGCCTCGCAGCCGCGGGAAAGCCGCTGCACGACGACTTTGCCGACAAGGCTGCCGTCGTCGATGGCGAGATGGTCGACGTGATCAGTAACCTGCCATTGGTGCGGGCGTTCTGCGGCCTGACGCATGAGCACGAGCGGTTCGACGCGACCGTGCAGCGCGAGCTCACGGCGCGCGGCCGCAGCCTGCGCTATCTCGAAAAGCTGCGCATCACGCACGCCCTGGTGACCCTGGTGCTGACCATCGCGCTGCTCGCCTGGGCGGTGCGGCTGTGGCAACAGGGCAGCGCGACCACCGGCGACGTCGTGCTGGTCTGCACGCTGGGTTTGTCGATCCTGAGCGCGACGCGCGATCTCGCCGTCGCGCTGGTCGACGTCACACAGCATGTGGCGCGCCTGACCGAAGCGATCGCGACGCTGCTGCTGCCGCACGAACTCCGCGACCATCCGGAGGCCGAAAGCCTGGTCCGCAGCGGCGCGGCGATCGCGTTCGAGAACATTTCGTTCTGCTATCCCGGCGGCGCGAAAGTGTTCGAGCGCGTCAGCCTGCGCATCAACCCCGGCCAGCGGGTCGGTCTGGTCGGCCAGTCCGGTGGCGGCAAGTCCACGGTGTTTGCGCTGCTGCAGCGGTTCTATGACGTGGAGTGCGGTCGCATCACCATCGACGGCCAGGATATTGCGCGCGTCACGCAGCTCAGCCTGCGCGAGGCAATCTCGGTGGTGCCGCAGGACATTTCCCTGTTTCATCGCTCGATCCGCGAGAACATCCGCTACGGCCGGCCGAATGCCAGCGACGACGACGTGCTGCGCGCGGCGATCGCGGCGCGCTGCGACTTCGTCGAGGTGCTGCCGGAGGGGCTCGACACCATGGTCGGCGACCGCGGCGTCAAACTGTCGGGCGGACAGCGGCAACGCATCGCGATCGCGCGGGCCTTCTTGAAGGACGCGCCGATCGTGCTGCTCGACGAGGCCACCGCCTCGCTCGACGGCGAATCGGAAGAGGCGATCCGCGAGGCGCTTGGCCGGCTGATGCGCGGCCGCACCGTGATTGCGATCGCGCACCGGCTCTCGACGCTGCGCCATTTCGATCGCGTGGTGGTGCTGAAGGCCGGCAAGATCATCGAGGACGGCCCGCCGGAGCGGCTGATGCAGCGGCAGGGCCCGTATCGCGAGCTGGTGACGCAGGAAATGAGCCGGCTCGCAAAATTCGCCGCGTGAGCTTTCGCGTAATTGCGTTGGGTCACAGGGGAGCGCGAGAGCGCGAGATCATCATGACCAGAGATGTCAGCCAGGCTATCGCGGCGTCGCAGCCCTTCGAGGTCGTCGAGCAGCCGTTCTACATTCCGATGACGGGACCGGGGGCGCGGCCGCGGCGCTCCCTGAAGCATGACGACACCTTCGTCCTGCTCGACAGCCATGGCGACCTCGGTGCCTCGGCCGGCGGCCCGGATGGGCTGTTCCATGCCGACACGCGCTATCTGGCGCGGCTGGAGCTCGTGTTCGACGACCTCCAGCCGCTGCTGCTCGGCTCCAATCTGCGCGACGACAATTCGGCCCTGACGGTCGATCTCACCAACCCGGACATCTATCGCCAGGGCCGGCTGGTGCTGCAGAAGGACATGCTGCACATCGTGCGCACCATCTTCCTGTGGCGCAGCACCGCCTACCAGCGCATCGGCCTGCAGAATCACGGCGACCGCATTGCAAGCTTCGACCTGACGCTGCTGTTCGACAACGATTTTGCCGACCTGTTCGAGGTGCGCGGCGAGAAGCGCAAGCGCCGCGGCATCGGCGCCAGCAAGCTGTCGAGCCCCGCCGACGTGCTGTTCGAGTACAGGGGCCTCGACGGCGTGTCGCGTTCCACGGCGCTGCATTTCGACCCGCGGCCGTCACGCCTCTCCGTCAACGCCGCCACCTGGCATTTCGATCTCGCGCCGCACGAGACCACGGCGCTGTTTGCATCGGTCTCCTGCAACCGGCCATCCGACGTCAAGCCGGCAAAGTTCTTTCCGGGACGGCTGGCGCATCGGCGCGAGATGCGTCACTGCACGGCAGGGACGACCTCGATCGAGACCTCGAACGACATTTTCAACGAGGTGCTGTGCCAGTCGATGGCCGACCTCAACATGCTGATGACCGAGACGCCGCAGGGACGATATCCATATGCGGGGATTCCCTGGTACTCCACCACGTTCGGCCGCGACGGCCTGATCACGGCAATGCAGATGCTGTGGATCGATCCGCGCGTGGCGCGCGGCGTGCTGAGGCGGCTCGCCTCCTATCAGGCCAGATCGGTCGATCCGCTGGCGGATGCCGAGCCCGGCAAGATTTTGCACGAGATGCGCGGCGGCGAGATGGCGGCGCTGCGCGAGGTGCCGTTCGCGCTCTACTACGGCAGCGTCGATGCCACGCCGCTGTTCGTGCTGCTGGCCGGGCTCTATGGCGAGCGCACCGGCGATGATGCGACGATCGCCGAACTGTGGCCGGCAATCGAGGCGGCGCTCGAATGGATCGACAATTGTGGCGACAAGGATCGCGACGGCTTCGTCGAATATCAACGCGCCTCCGAACTCGGCCTCGCCAACCAGGGCTGGAAGGATTCTCACGACGCGATCTTCCATGCCGATGGACGGCTGGCCGAAGGAGACATCGCGCTCTGCGAGGTGCAGGGCTATGTGTTCGCCGCCAAGCGGCTGCTGGCGCGTTGCGCCGCGCGGCTCGGCCGCCGCGAGATCGCCCAGCAGCTCGAGGTCGAAGCATCGACGCTCGCCAGGCGTTTCGAGGAGGCGTTCTGGTGCGAGGAGCTCGGCACCTATGCGCTCGCGCTCGACGGCGACAAGCAGCCGTGCCGGGTGCGCGCGTCGAATGCCGGCCACCTGCTGTTCAGCGGCCTGGCGCGCGAGGATCGCGCCCGCAAGGTCGCCGCCGACCTGCTCCGCCCGCACTTCTTCTCCGGCTGGGGCATCCGCACCGTCGCACTCGGCGAAGCCCGCTACAACCCGATGTCCTACCACAACGGATCGATCTGGCCGCACGACAACGCGCTGATCGCGCTCGGCCTTTCGCGCTACGGCCTGAAACGTTCGGTCGAGCAGGTGTTCAAGGGCCTGTTCGACGCCGCAACCTACATGGATCTGCGACGGCTGCCGGAGCTGTTCTGCGGTTTCCGCCGCGAGCCGCACCGCGGACCGACGCTGTATCCGGTGGCGTGCGCGCCGCAGGCCTGGGCCAGCGCCACCCCGTTCACCCTGCTGGAAGCCGCGCTCGGTTTCGAATTCGATGCCGGGCGCAGCGAGATCCGGCTGCGCAATCCACGGCTGCCGCCGTTCCTCAACGAGGTGACGCTGCGCGAGCTGCGGCTCGGATCCTCCACCATCGACCTCACGATCCGCCGCCACGGCGAGGACGTGTCGATGGAGGTGCTGCGCCGGCGCGGCGAGGTGCAGGTCTCGATCGTGCTGGGGCGTTAGCGCCGGAGCGGCGAGGGGAGGACGTCATGCGCACGGTGCCTCAGTTGCTTGGAATCGGCCTCGCGCTTGCGGTTCTCGCGGCGGCGGTCTCGCACGCCGAGAACGAACCGCAGAGCGAACCGTCCAAGGCCACCAAAGAGGTGGCGCCTCCGCCGGCGCCAGCGAAAGAGCCGGCGCCGCCGGCGTCGGTCACCATCATCGCGCCGCGCGAGGCCCATGGGGTGCTCGGGCGCGATGTCCGCAGCCCCACCAATGAGGACATGGGGCGGATGGTCGACGTGATCGTCGATCGCACCGGCACGGTGCGCGCGGCCGTGATCGATTTCGGCGGCTTTCTCGGCGTCGGCAGCCGCAAGATCGTCGTCGACTGGAATGCGCTGCACTTTTGGCTCGTCGCCGACAAGAGCGACAGCATCACCCTCGGGCTGACCAAGGCGCAGGTCGCCGCCGCGCCGGAATACAAGGAGGACAAGCCGATCGTGGTGCTCGGCGCCGCCGGGAACCTGCTGCCGTTGGACGAGCATTAGGGAAGGGCTTCCGGTGGTGGCCCCGTCTCATTGGCGCGAGCGCAACAGGGACGATCGCCGCAACGGCGCGAGCGCGACTGACCGTCGCCTGCCTGAGGTCATCGCCGCGCCCGCCGAGCCGCCGCATCCCTCGACGCGGAGCCTGCGCGCGCTCGACTGGTTCATCTTCTTTCTCGCCGACGTGCAGACCGGTTTTGGTCCGTTCATCGCGGTCTATCTGACCACGGAAAAATGGACGCAGGGCGAGATCGGCCTCGTGCTCTCGATCGCGGGCATCGTCGGGCTGCTCGGGCAGATGCCGGGCGGGGCGATCATCGACGCCGCGAAATCCGAACGGCTGGTCGCGGGTCTTGCGGTTGCGACCATCGGCTGCGTGGCGCTCGCCTATGCGGCGTGGCCGATCTTTCCCGTCGTCATGATGGCCGCAGCGCTGCACGCGGCGGCGAGCTGCGTGCTGGGACCTGCGATCGCCGCGATCAGCCTCGGCCTGGTCGGTCCGCTCGCGATCGGCGAGCGGCTCGGGCGCAATGCCCGTTTTGCCTCGCTCGGCAATGGGTTTGCGGCCGCGCTGATGGGCACCTGTGGCTATCTGCTCTCCAGCCGTTCGGTGTTCGTGGTCACGGCTGCTCTGGCGATCCCGACCTTGCTGGCGCTGGTGCGCATGCGTGAGGACGAGGTCGATGTCGCGCGCGCCCATGGCGCGGTGCCGCGCGAACAGGTCGATGCGAAATCGACCAGCGTAGCGAACCTGGTGAGCCGGCGGCCGCTGTTGATCTTTGCCGGCAGCCTTTTGCTGCTGCAGCTTGCCAACGCGTCGATGCTGCCGCTGATGGCCGGCGTCGTCACCGCGCGGTCGAGCCAGTGGGCGCCGGTGCTGATCGCCGCCTGCATCATCGTGCCGCAGGCCATCGTGGCGCTGTTGTCGCCCTCGGTCGGCCTCAAGGCGCAAAGCTGGGGGCGGCGTCCGCTGCTGTTGATCGGCTTTGGCGCGCTCGCCGTGCGCGGCCTGCTGTTCGCGACGGTCCGCGATCCCTATCTGCTCGTCATCGTGCAGCTGTTCGACGGCATCACGGCGTCGGTGTTCGCGGTGATGGTGCCGCTGATCGTCGCCGACGTCGCGTTCGGCAGCGGCCACTTCAACCTGGCACAGGGCATCGTCGGCACCGCGACCGGGATCGGCGCGTCGCTCTCGAACGCACTCGCCGGCTTTGTCAGCGACAAGTTCGGCAGCGAGATCGCCTTCCTCGGCCTCGCCGCCGTGGCGGCGCTGGGGCTGGCCGTGATCGCATTGCTGATGCCGGAGACGCGGCGAGCCGAGCGCAGTACAGCGCCCGCGTGAGGCTCAGCGCGCCTTTGTCATCCCGACAAAACCTTCCCAGCGTTCCAGGCGCTGTCTTGCGAGCTCGCGATGCAGGTCGCGGATGCGCTGCGATTCGGCGCAAAAATTGTCGTAGGCCTGTTTTGCGAATTCGGTCTGCAGCTCGAACACCTTGTCGAGCGAACGCACGCCCCAGAACTTTTCGAAGAACGAGCTGGTTTGATCCAGGGAACGGCGGGTGAGGTCGCCATAGGCGTTGGCGATGGTCTGGTAGCTGACCGGGGCCGTTTCCGCCGATGCGGATGGCACGAGCTCTGCCGATGCGACCGGGGCGGCTTCCATCGCCGCCTCCGAAACGGCTTCCACCAACGCGACCGGAGTTGGCTCCGCCATCGCGACCGGAGTGGGCTCCATCATCGCGACCGGAGTGGGCTCCGCCATCGCGACCGCAACGGGTTCCGCTGACGCAGCCGGGACTGCTTCCGGCGATGCGGCGGGCGACCAGTCGATTGCGGCGAGGCCGGGCGGGGGCATCTCGGCCGGGACATCGGTCGCGGTGACGGCCTCGGAGACGGCGGGGAAGCTGTCGTCCGGGAGACTTTCAACCGGAGTGGGCTCAATCGCGGTCATCGCCGCGCTGGCCGTGGCGGCGGGCGCGGGGGCGCTGATCGTGGGGTCCTCGATCGCGGCGACAGGTGGGTTGATCGCCTCAGCGGTATCCTGCAACTGATCCGGCTGGTTAGCCTGCTGGGCGGCCTCCAAAACCGTCTTCCGCTTGCGTGCTTCGGCCGCCTTCTTGCCTTCACCCTTTCGCTTGCGCTGGCCAGGCTTTCCGGTCGGCTTATTCCCATCAGCACTCAACATTATCGGCTCGCTCCATGGTTCCAGTATCGAATCCGCGGCAAGTTTCTGCCATCTTTGCGCTTAATTCGGGGTTATCGCTTGTCTTTCCCGTGACGGGCCGGTGTCCACATTTGGAAGTTGAACCCACGGCGCGCCGCGCTCATTCCGCGATGCTTTTAGCTGCATTGCAGCAAAAGAAAAACCCCCGCTTTCGGGGGAGTTGGCGGAGTCGCCGCGACGTCGGATCATTGGGGCGCGAGCCACGCTAGCGGGCCGCGGGGGTCTCGCTGGCGATATGGTTTGCGGCCAGCATCTGAAAGATCCGGTCGGCGACGAACTGGTGGCCCTCGGGCGTCCAATGCGGGCCCCAGCCGGCGTTATAATGCGGGGCGCCTTCGAGCTTTGCGAACGGGATTGCCTTCGCCTCCAAATAGCTGGCCAGCGCGGCGTCTTGATACTGGATCGCGACCATGAACTTGGCGCCGTTGCCTTCGACGAATTCGCGGATCTTGCCCACGAGTTTTTCGGTCGGATCGGGCACGAAGACCGGCGGGTAGCGAAGACGTAAGTAGCCGTCAGTCACGAGCCGGGCGAGCCACAGGTTTCGCACCAGCCAGTCATCCCGGTAGTAGAGCAGGTGCGATCTCGGGACGGGCTCTCCCATCAGCTCCAGGGACCCGTCCGGCGGCGTCGCGAAATACGGCTTGTGATAGTTGCCGTAGCGGATGTTCGTCACATTGTCCAAGCGGTCGTTCTCCGCGCAGAACACCAGGACGACGACCGCCGGTTTGATCTTCGGCCACAACCGCTGCAGGAGCAGATATTCCTGGTCGGTGCCGTATCCCGCAACGCCTGCCGCGAGGATCTTGTAGCCGGGGAGTCTTGGTTTCAACAGCTCGCTGAAGCGCTCGTCGGCCTCGGAGTCGAGGCCCCAGACAAACGAGTCTCCCAGAAACATGATGGTCGGCTTGCCGTCTGGCGTGAACTCCTGATCGCGCAGGCCGAGGCTGTTGTGCTTGAAATGGGTGGTGCGGAAGGTCGTCATCTCCGACGACGAATTCGGCACCGGCGCCCAGCCGAGCTCGGCGTCATAGTCGTAACCCGGGGAATGCTCGGTCACGGTGTCGCGCAGCTCGGTAAAGTTGGCGATGCGGAGAGCAACTTCCAGCACGGCCAGGGTCACCACCACGATGAGCAGCGGTTGAGCGATCGACGAGAGGATGTGCCGGACGCGGACGCGCTTCATGAAATGCTTCGTCGTTATCAGGTGCTATCGAAATGCTTCCTCTCTTATAATCTCCGGCGCGCGTTCGCTCATCACATCTCGGTCAGGGGCGGGCCATCGCGGCCGGCACGGCGCGACCGGCCGGCGCCGTTCCGCCGCGGCCTGGGATTTTGCCTAGCGCGCGAGCGCCCGCTGATACAGCGCGCTGTAGCAGGCTGCCGACAGGTCCCAGCTGAAGGAGCGCGCCATCGCGTTGCGGCGCATGGCGTCGAGGCGATCGGCCGCCATGAAGGCCGCGAATGCGCGGCGGATGCCGCCGCGGAAGGACTCGATCGAGGGAGCGCTGAACAGAAAACCGGTCTCGCCGTCGGTGATGGTCTCGGCAAGGCCGCCGGTCTGGTGGCCGATCGGCAGCGAGCCGAAGCGCTGCGCATACATCTGGCTGAGCCCGCACGGCTCGAAGCGCGACGGCATCAGCGTGAAATCGCTGCCGGCAAAGATCCGCCGCGCCTGGCTGTCGTTGAAACCGATCGCGACGCCGATCGCATCTGGCCTGCGGCGATGCGCGTCGACCAGCGCCTGCTCGATGGCAGGCTCGCCGCTGCCGGTCACCACGATCTGGCCGCCGGTCTCGATGATCTCGTCGGCGGCCGACAGCACGAGGTCGATGCCCTTCTGATGGACCAGCCGCGCGACGAGGCCGAACAGCGGTCCGCGCGAGACAGCGAGCCCGAACTGCTTGCGCACGTAGTCGGCGTTGGCGCGCTTGCCCTCCCAATCGCCGGCGCCGAACGGCTGCGCGAGCTGCGCGCAGAAGCGCGGGTCCCAGCTCTCGTCGATGCCGTTCAGGATGCCGCTCAGTTCTCCGGCGTCGGAGCGCATCCGCAAAAGGCCCTCCAGCCCGCAACCGAATTCGGACGTGGTGATCTCGCGCGCATATGTGCCGCTGACGGTCGTCAGATGCGAGGCGTAGACGATGCCGCCCTTGAGGAAGGAGAGCTGGTCGTAGAACTCCAGTCCATCGATATGAAATGAGGCTTCCGGCGCGCCGATCCGCCGCAGCGTCTCCTTCGGAAAAAGGCCCTGATAGGCGAGGTTGTGGATGGTCAGCACCGATGGCAGCCGGGCGCCGCTCCAGGCGAGGTAAGCCGGCGTCAGCGCCGCCTGCCAGTCATTGGCATGCACCACGTCGGCTGCCCAATTCCTGTCCAGCCGGCCCATCGCAAGCTCGGCGGCGGCGGCAGCCAGGCGGCCAAAGCGAATGTCGTTGTCGGGCCAGTCGCGGCCATGGTCGTCGCCATAGGGGTTGCCGGGCCGGTCATAAAGTTCCGGGCAGATCAGCACATAGACCGGCAGCCCGTCGCGGGTGGCGGCCCGGCCGAGCGCGGCGCCGGGCATCTCCGCCATCGGGCCGCAGCGGCCGACGATCTCGAGATGGCTGATCTGTTCGACGACGTCCCGGCAACCGGGCAGCAGGACGCGGACGTCGATCCCTGAGCGGAGTGCGCGCGGCAGCGCGGCGGAGACGGCGGCGAGCCCGCCGACGCGGACGAAGTCGTCCATTTCCGTCGTGACAAAGAGAACCTTCAAGAGATGCCCCTCGGGAGTCCTGATTGCTGCTATGCAAGAACGGGTCCAGTTTTTCGGCTGAACGAGCGACGCGTGACAGGGGGCACGTTGCGCGGCAGGCGCTTTCGCTGACGATGCGCGCGAACTAGAAAAGGAAACAAATCAAGATGCCCGTCAGGCCATGTCAGGGAGCGTCAAGGTGGTGGTAACCGAGAACGATAAGAGCAATTTGACAGGAAGCTTTGCCGGCCTGCGCGTATTGGATTTTTCCACCACGATCGCAGGTCCCCATTGCACGCGGATGCTCGCCGATCTCGGTGCCGAGGTGATCAAGATCGAGTCATCGGAAGGCGAAACCATGCGCATCCGTCCGCCGGTGCGCAACGGTTGTTCGACGGCGTTCGGCCAGCTCAATGTCGGCAAGAAGAGCCTGGTGCTCGACCTGAAATCAAAAGCCGGTGTGGAAGCGGTGCGCCGCCTGGTCGGAAGCGCCGACGTGCTGGTGGAGAATTTCCGGCCAGGCGTGATGCGGCGGCTGAAACTCGACCATGATGAGCTGGCAAAGCTCAATCCGAGGCTGGTCTATTGCTCGATCTCCGGCTACGGCCAAAACGGTCCTTCGGCGGAACTGTCGGCCTATGCGCCGGTGATTCATGCCGCCTCCGGCTATGAAATGGCGCACCTTGCCCATCAGTCGGGCAGGACGCGGCCGGACAATTGCGGCATCTATCATGCCGACGTGCTCTCCGGCGTCTATGCATTCGGGGCCATTGGCGCTGCGCTCTATCAGCGCGAAAAGACCGGGCGCGGCCAGCACGTCGACGTCTCGATGCTGGAGGCGATGCTGTCGCTGACGCTGAACGAGGTGCAGTGGTCGCAATTCGAGATCCAGCCGCACCAGCGCGCGGTGTTCGGCCCGATCCAGACCACCGACGGCTATGTCATGGTCGCGGTCGCCAGCGAAAAGACCTTTCAGGGGCTGGTACGGGCGATCGGCCGCGCGGAATGGATCGATGATCCGCGGTTTGCCCGCTATGTCGCGCGACGCCAGAACTGGGCAGCGCTGATGGACGGCGTCGAAGCCTGGTCGCGCGGCGTGACGACGGCGCAGTGTCTCGCCGCGCTCGCGGAGGAGGGGGTTCCATCCGCGGCCTATCGCACGGTGAAGGAAGCGCTCGCCGATCCGCAACTCGCCCACCGCGGCGCGCTGGCCGAGGTCGAGGACGGCGGCGGCTCGTTCAAGGTCCTGAACCAGCCGTTCCGGATGTCGGCTGCCAAGGTTGCCGCCGGGCCGAAGATGTCGACGCTTGGCGAGCACACGCGCGTGCTGTTGAAGGACCTCGGCCTGTCGGAGGATCAAGTCGCGGCGTTCTCGGGCCAGGCTGTGGCCGGGCAGGGCTGAAGATTTCCGCTACGCAGAATAGGGGCTTGCGGCTTTTCATCCCGCATCATTCGTCGGCCTTGCCGGTGGATTCATTTCCGGCCAATGTGATGCGACCTCGACCAACGATCCGGAACACCGGACGACGAGGATGCCGGAGGAAAGCTGCAATGAGAGCCAAGGTTCGCGCGCGCGATGTCGCGTCAATTTTCCTTGTTGCGGCATTTGCCGCCGCGCTGTCGGCGGGCCCCGCCAGCGCGCAGAAGCAGGGCGGCAGCATCACCGTCGGGCTGGAGCTCGACATTCCCGGTTTCGATCCCTTGAAGGTCGGCGTGTTCGACACCTCGGCGGAAACCGCGGCCGCCGCGATCTTCGATACGCTGACCACGCTCGACGACAAGGGCGAGCCGCAACCGAAGCTGGCCTTGTCCTGGACCCACTCCGAGGATCTCAAGAACTGGAGCTTCAAGCTCAGGCCCGGCGTCAAGTTCCACGATGGCACGCCGTTCAACGCGCAAGCGGTCAAGGAGAATTTTGATCGCCAGAAGGATCCGGCCAACAAATGCCGCTGTGCGTTTTACATCACGTTCATCCATGACATCGAGGCGGCCGATGATTTGACCGTCGTCTTTCATCTCAACGATCCGTCGGCGAACCTGCCGGCGCTTCTCACGCTGCAGAACGTAAACTTCACGATCCAGTCGCCGACCGCCTGGAAGACCAAGGGGGACGACTATAATCGCAATCCCGTCGGCACCGGTCCCTACATTCTGAAATCTTGGACTGCGGGCGACCGCATGGTGCTCGAAAAGAATCCCGACTACTGGAACAAGGGCCATCCCTATCTCGACCGCATCGTGCTGAAGCCGCTGCCCGATGCGCAGTCTCGCTTTGCGAGCCTGCAATCGGGCGAGGCCGACATCGTCTGGGACGACGAAGCCGACCCCGACAATATCCAACGGGCGCAAAAAGATCCCAAGATGACGGTACACACTTTTGCCGGATCGGGCGCCGCCGTCTATGCCTTCAACACCAAGACCCCGCCGCTCGATGATTTGCGTGTGCGTCAGGCGCTGGTCATGGCGCTCGATCGCAAGAAGATCTCGCAGGCCGTTTCCAATGGGCTCGCCCGTCCGGCCACCAACCCTTACGGCGATGGCTCCTGGGTCAAGTGCAAGGATGACGGCGCACTGCCTGAGGATGCCGAGAAAGCAAAAGCCCTGCTCAAGGACTACGGCAAGCCGGTCGAGTTCAAGATGCTCGTCACCGCGACCCCGCGCGGGCGCACCATCGGCCAAGTCTACCAGCAGCTCTGGAAGCGGATCGGCGCCAATGTGGAGATCGAGCAGGTCGATCAGGCGACCATTCCGCCGCGCGCTTTCATGCGGCAGTTCCAGCTGACGCCATGGCGGATCATCGATCTCGCCGATCCCGATCCGCAGATGTACGCCAATTTCCACACCGGCAGCCCGGTCGCGCTCGCCAACTATTCCGATCCGGAGCTCGACCGTCTGCTCGAACATGCGCGAACCACCGCTGATATGGAAAAGCGCACCGAGGACTATTGTGCGATCAGCCGGCTGATCAACAAGCAGGCGATCTGGTTCTGGCCGTTCCAGAACACCTATTACGCGATCTCGACGAGCAGGCTGAAGGGCCTGCCAAAGATGTATGGCGGGGTGATCGACGTTTCCGATTCCTGGCTGGAATGAATTGCGATGCTGGGATTTCTGGCCCGCAGGCTCATCTATCTCGTGCCGGTGCTGCTGGCGGTTTCGCTTCTCACCTTCCTGATTGCCTCGCTGCTTCCCGGCGATCTTGCGTACGTCATTCTCGGCGACCAGGCGACACCGGAGAAGGTTGCGGCGCTTCGTCATGACATGGGCCTCGACCAGCCGCTGTGGTGGCGCTATCTCGGCTGGATCGGTCATGTCCTGGAAGGCGATCTCGGCCGCTCGTTCCGTACCGGGCAGACGGTGCTGCAGGCGGTCGGCGAGCGGCTGCCGGTCTCGATCGAGCTGATGCTGCTTGCCGAGGGCATCGGGCTTCTGGTCGGCATTCCCCTGGCGATCGTCTGCGCCGCGCGGGCCGGTGGCGCGTTCGACCGTTTCGTGACAGGCGGCGCGTTCGGCATGCTGTCGGTGCCGACCTTTCTGTCCGCGATCCTTCTGATCTATCTGTTCGCGGTGGAGCTGCATCTGTTGCCGGCCACGGGCTATGTGCCGTTCGCGGAGGACCCGGTCGCCAATCTGCGCTTCTTCATCCTCCCTGCGCTGACGCTCGGCCTTGCGGAGTGGCCGACCATCATGCGCGTGCTGCGTTCCGACATGATCGCGACGCTGCAGGAGGATTATGTCGCGCTGGCGCGGGCCAAGGGCCTGAAACCCTGGCGCATCCTGTTCGTGCATGCGCTCAAACCGTCGTCGCTGACGCTGGTCACGGTGACCGGCATCAATATCGGGCGGCTGATCGGCGGCGCCGTCATCGTCGAGTCCATTTTTGCGCTGCCGGGCATCGGCCGGCTGATCGTCGGCGCGATCTACACCCGCGATCTCGTCATCCTGCAGGGTGCGGTGCTGCTGGTTGCCGTCGGCTTCGTCATGGTGAACTTCATCGTCGACATGCTCTATGCGGTTCTCGATCCAAGGATCCGCCATGGCCACGCTTGAGCTCACGATCCGCGAGAGGATTGCGGCAAGACCGGCACGGCGAGCGTCTCGCCTGGGCCTGCTGTTCTGGCTCGCGATCGGCTGGATGGCGCTGATCTTTGCAGTTGCGATCTTCGCCGACCTGTTGCCGCTGCCGAGCCCGACCGACATGGACATGCTGGAGAAGAGGGCCGCATTTTCCGGCGAGCACTGGCTCGGCACCGACGGACTCGGCCGCGACGAGCTGGCGCGGCTTATCTTCGGCGCGAGGACGTCGCTCGTGGTCGGCCTCTGCGCGCCGGTCATTGGCGTCGTGATCGGCGGCGCGCTCGGCATGCTGGCGGGCTATTTCCGCGGCCGCTTCGAAACGCTGGTGGTCGGATGCATGGACGTGCTGCTGGCCTTTCCGCCGCTGATCCTGGCGCTCGCGGTGACCGCCTATCTCGGCCAGTCGATCCTCAATCTCACGCTCATCCTCGGCGTGCTCGGCATTCCCGCCTTCACACGGGTGGCGCGCGCCGCGACGCTGACGCTGTCGCGCCGCGAATTCGTGATCGCGGCACAGGCGCTCGGCGCCACCCATGCGCGGATCCTGCTGCGTGAATTGCTGCCGAACGTGCTGCTGCCGCTCACCGCCTTCTTTCTGGTCGGCGTTGCGATCACCATCGTCGCCGAAGGCGCGCTGTCGTTCCTCGGGCTCGGCGTGCCGCCGCCCGAGCCGAGCTGGGGCAGCATGATCGGGGAGGGGCGTGAGAGCCTGGACATCGCGCCGAGGCTTGCCTTCCTGCCGGCGATAGCGATGTTCCTCTCGGTGCTCTCCTTCAATCTGGTCGGCGACCGCCTGCGCGCGCTGACCGATCCGCGCCAGGGGACGCTGTGACCGTGCCCGCGCTGCTGTCGGTCGAGGATGTCGCGGTCGACCTGCCGACGCCGCGCGGCAATCTGCGCGCCGTCGACCATGTCGATCTCAAAATTGCGGCGGGGCGGACGCTCGGCATCGTCGGCGAATCCGGCTGCGGCAAGACCATGCTGTCGCGCGCGATCCTGCAATTGCTGCCGAAGAAGGCAAGGCTCTCCGGGCGCGTGCTGTTCGACGGCCAGGATCTGCCGCGGATCGGCGCGGGCGCCTTGCGCAGGCTGCGTGCCCGTTCGCTCGCGGTCGTGTTCCAGGACCCGATGACCTCGCTGAACCCGGTGCTGACCATCGGCACCCAGCTGATGGAGACGCTCAGGGAGCATCTTGCGCTCGATCATGCCGCGGCGCGGGCGCGCAGCATCGCGCTCTTGGCCGAGGTCGGCATTCCCGCGCCCGAACAGCGGCTCAAGCAGTATCCGCACGAGCTCTCCGGCGGCATGCGCCAGCGCGTGGCGATCGCGATCGCGCTGTCCTGTGAGCCAAAGCTACTGATCGCGGACGAGCCGACCACCGCGCTCGACGTCACGATCCAGGCGCAGATCCTCGATCTCCTCGCCCGCGAGCAGCGCCGCCGCCACATGGCGATGATTTTGATCACGCACGATCTCGGCATCGTCGCCGGCCGCACCGACGAGGTCGCGGTGATGTATGCCGGCCGCGTGGTCGAGCGCGCGCCGACGCCTAAATTGTTCAAGCGCATGCGCATGCCCTATACACAGGCGCTGCTCGCGGCGATCCCAAAACTCGACGCGCCGCCGCACGCGCCGCTGCCGGCGATCTCCGGCCGGCCGCCGGACCCGACCCAGCCGCTCGACGGCTGCTCGTTCTCGCCGCGCTGCAGCCATGCCGGGGTGCGCTGCCATCGCGAAAAGCCCGTCCTGAGAGACGTGGAGGAGGCGGACCATCACTATGCCTGCTTCAATCCGCTCGAGGTCGCGGCAGGTCTCGGCTCATGATGCAGGATGTTGCGCCGGTTCGTTCGAGCGATCCGCTGCTGCGGGTGGAAAACCTCGTCGTCGAATATGCGGTCGGCGCAAAAACCATTCATGCCGTGTCCGATGTCAGTCTCGAGATCGCGCGCGGCGAGACGCTCGGCCTGGTCGGCGAGTCCGGCTGCGGCAAGTCGACGCTCGGGCGCGCGATCCTGCAACTGCGCGCGCCGGTGTCGGGCCGGGTGGTGTTCGACGGACTTGAGCTGACCGCGATGCGCGGCGAAGCACTGCGGCAGATGCGCCGCCGCATCCAGCTCATCTTCCAGGACCCGATCGCCTCGCTCAACCCGCGCCGGCGGATCGGCGACATCGTGGCCGAGCCGCTGGTGATTGCCGGACACAAGGACGAGACCAGTCGGCAGGCCCTGGTCTCGGACATGCTGAGTGCAGTGGGCCTCGATCCCGCCATCGTCAGCGGCCGCCTGCCGCATGAATTCTCAGGGGGGCAGTGCCAGCGCATCTCGATCGCGCGGGCGCTGGTGCAGAGTCCCGAATTCATCGTCTGCGACGAGCCGGTCTCCGCGCTCGATGTTTCCATTCGGGCGCAGATTCTCAATCTGCTGGAGGAGATGAAGGCGCGGTTCGGCCTGACGCTGCTGTTCATCGCCCACGACCTCGCGGTCGTCAAAGCGGTCAGCGACCGCGTCGCGGTGATGTATCTCGGCCGGCTCTGCGAGGTCGGCCCGTCCGAAAAACTGTTCGAAAACCCCGCGCATCCCTATACCGCGCTGTTGATCGAGGCGATCCCGGTGCCTGATCCGGACGTCAGGCCCGCCGAGCGCGTGACCGTTGGCGAGCCGCCATCGCCGACCGCGCCGCCCTCGGGCTGCCGGTTTCGCACCCGCTGTGTGCGGGCCGATCGCAGATGCAGCGAGGAGATACCTGAGCTGCGCGAGATCGCGCCGAACCGCCACGTCGCCTGCCATTATCCGCTGGTGTAGGATCAGACTGTCAGCAAGAACAAGAACCGACCGGAGAGCGAAGCGATGAAGAGTTTTCAGGTGGCCGAGTTCAATGCGCCGCTGCGGGAAGTCGACGGGCCGACGCCGGATCCTGCGGGCACGCAGGTCCTGATCAAGGTCAGGGCGGCCGGCGTCTGCCACAGCGATCTGCACATCTGGGAAGGCGGCTATGATCTCGGCCACGGCCGCAAGCCGCTGTCGCTCAGGGATCGCGGCGTCTCGCTGCCGCGCACGATGGGCCATGAAACAGTCGGCGAGGTGGTGGCATTCGGTCCCGACGTCAAGCCGGCGGATATCCAGCATCTCACCATTGGCGACGTGGCGCTGGTCTATCCCTGGCTCGGCTGCGGCCGCTGCGCGACCTGCCTTGCCGGCGAGGAGAACATGTGCGCAAAGCCGGCGTCGCTCGGCGTCTATTGCGATGGCGGCTATGCCGACCACATGACGGTGCCGCATCCGCGCTATCTGTTGAACCTCCGGGGACTGGATCCCGTCACCGCGGCGCCCTACGCCTGTTCGGGCGTCACCACCTACAGCGCGCTGAAGAAGGTCGAGAAGGATTTTGCAACGCCGATCGTCATCTTCGGCGCCGGCGGGCTCGGCCTGATGGCGCTGTCGCTCCTGAAGGCGATGGGCGGCAGGGGCGCCATCGTGGTCGATATCGATGCCCGCAAGCGGAAGGCGGCGGAGGAAGCCGGCGCGCTCGCAACTGTCGACGGGGCAGCGCCCGACGCGCTACAGCAGCTCGCAGCCAAGGCCGGCGAGCCGATCCGCGCCGTGATCGATCTCGTCGGCAATGAAAAGACCGCCCAGCTCGGCTTCGACTGCCTGGCCAAGGGCGGCAAGCTGGTGATCGTCGGCCTGTTCGGTGGCGGCGCGCCCTGGGCGCTGCCGCTGATTCCGATCAAGGCCATCACCATCCAGGGCAGCTATGTCGGCAATCTGCGCGAGACCGAGGAACTGCTCGATCTGGTGCGCAACAGGAAGATCGCGCCGATCCCGGTGACGCCGATGCCGCTCGGCAAGGCCAACGAGGCGCTGCTCGATTTGCAGAAGGGCCGGCTGGTCGGCCGCGCAGTATTGGTGCCGTAGGGCTGCCGTCATTGCGAGGCGCCTTAGCGCCGAAGCAATCCAGTCTTCCCCGTGGTGATAGTCTGGATTGCTTCGCTTCGCTCGCAATGACGAGCTATGATGCGGATCATACTCGTATCCAGGGAATCCAAATGTCCGCCAACACTGCGCTCCACATCGCCGTCCTTCCCGGAGACGGCATCGGTCCCGAGGTCATGGCGCCGGCGCTCGAGGTGCTCGGCAGGATCGAGGCGCAGACGGACCTGAGATTCCGCTTCACCGAGGCGCCGGCCGGCGCCAACCATTATCTTGCGGCCGGCGTCTCGATGCCGGAGAGCACGGTCCGGCTCTGCGAGGAGGCCGACGCCATCCTGCTCGGCGCCTGCGGCCTGCCGTCGGTGCGCTATCCCGACAACACCGAGATCGCGCCGCAGATCGAGCTGCGCTTTCATTTCGACCTCTATGCCGGTGTGCGGCCGGCGCGGCTGATTCCGGGCGTGCCGAGTCCGATCGTCGGCGCGGCAGAGCGCGGCATCGATCTCGTCGTGATCCGCGAATCCACCGAAGGGCTGTTCGCCTCGATGGGCAAGGGCGTCGTGACGGAGGACGACGCGCGCGAGACGCTTGTGATCACGCGCAAGACTTCGGAGCGATTGTTCGAGTTCTCCTTCAAGCTTGCCGAGCGGCGGCGCGCGCGTGGCCGCACCAGCACCTTGACTTGCGTCGACAAGGCCAATGTGTTCAAGGCTTTTGCGTTCTTTCGAAAAATGTTCGATGAAGCCGCGCGGCGTCATCCGGAGGTGAAAGCGGACCGCCTCTACATCGATGCCTGCGCGATGCTGCTGGTGAAGCGGCCCTGGGATTTCGACGTGCTGGTGACGGAAAACATGTTCGGCGACATCTTGTCCGATCTCGCCGCCGGCCTGATCGGCGGCATGGGCATGGCGCCCTCGGCCGATATCGGCGACCGCCACGCGGTGTTCCAGCCCTGTCACGGCACTGCGCCCGACATCATGGGGCAGGGCAAGGCCAACCCGACCGCGATGATCCTCTCGGCCGCCATGATGCTGGACTGGCTCGCCGAGAAGCACGGCCTGGAGCAGGCGGCGGAAGCCTCCGAGCGCATCACGCGCGCGGTCGACCAGGTCTATGCTGGTGGCATCAAGCCGTTCGAGTTCGGCGGCCACAATGGCACTGCCGATGTCACGAAAGCGGTGCTGGCGGCGCTGTAGCTTAAGCGGCAAGAGGGAGGGGGCCGAAGCCCCCTCGCATCCGTCACCAGCGATGCCCGCGGTGCCAGCCGTGGTGCCAACCCCACGGCCGGTGATGGCCGTAATAGCCGTAGGACCGATAATAGTTCGGACGGTAGCCGTAGCGAAAATGGTTCGGCCGATGCCAGCAGCGGCCGTGGGCGTTGCACACCAGGCGCACCTGGTCGACGTTCGCAGTCTGGCCGAAAATCTGGTTCGCCTGCGGAAGTCCGTTCGGCATGGCCGACGCGCCTGATGTGGTCAGGGCGGCTGCGCCGAGTGCTGCAAGGCCGACGACGAGAGCTTTCAGTCTCATGATGGATGTCTCCCTCCTTTCGAGACTCCACCAACGTCAGCAGAACCTCGTTGGTTGCCGCACATGTTGTCGCAGGGCTTGCAATTTAATCTTGCTGAACATCGGTTCAGTTGGATGGGTTGCGGCGAGAGATTTCTCGCAAGACCGAGGTCCCCTCGTTGAACGCGTTGCGCCCAGCGCTCCCACTAACGTCAGGAGCCACCCGACCAGTGGAGCACGAATTCCGGAGTATCCTTCAGCGACGAAACCAGGGCCACAGCGTTGGAGAGGGTCGGCAATTGCGACGGGCTCGGCTGGCTCAAGCTGTAGCTGAAGATTGATCCTCCGGGATTATCGCCTCCGGTGCCCTGCTGAAACGGAAGGTAGACCTTGGACCCGTCGCCATTGAACGCGATCCCACCGATCTTTTCGCCGGGGGACGGGGGCACCACCATGCTGATGGGTTGCAAGGGGAGCGACGCCAATGACGGGTTTTGTGGAAGCTGAGCCCAGTACAACGACGGTCCGGCGCTAACATAGAGGCCGCCATGATCAATCGCAAAATGCGTAGGCGACGCGTTCAACTTGTTGCTGGGACCGAGGTAGCTGCCGTCGCTCACCGTGTAGAGGTCGACGACCTTCTCCGGCTCATTGCATACGAACAGGATTCCGTTAGCGATCGCTACGTCCCGCACCGAATTCTGGACCTTGACCTTGCCGCTGCCATCGATGCTCACCCCAAGCCCGCCGTGCTTGTGGTCCACCGCCGTCGCCTCGATGCTGACGTCGGGTAGGGTGCCGACCTGGGAGGCCACGAAAGTGCCGTCCAGAAAAGTCCCATTGGCAAACAGCTTGTTCAAATACGGGGACTGACACCCCTTGCCGAGGCTGCCGCTCAATCCATCAGCGCTTACGCTGACCAGGCTCACGACATTGGTGTCCTGGTTCGATACGTAGCAGCTCTTTGCGCTCTCGAACGCGATCCCGAAGGGATGCGCAATCGACGTCTCGAAAGGGCCTTTCTTGCTCGGGGTCCGTTCGATCAGCGTCCCCGCATACTTGAACGGGGGGCTCGATTTTGGCAGCGTATAGGCAAGCACGGTGCTCTCGGACTTGGCGCCGTTCGCGACATACAGCAGGCCGTTGGCCAGCACCATCGCGCGCAGTTCCGACAGCTTTCCGTGCTTCGGGTCCTCGAGCGCGGCTTTCGTCACCAGCGTGCCGTGCTTGTCGTAGGCATGGACGTTGTTGATCCCTGAAGGTCCACCGTGAAATGTCACGAGCAACATCGCGTGGCCCTCCTTGCAACAGGGGTGCGCGGTCGCCTGGGACGCGAGGCGCCGCGCGTCGGACAGGATGAAGGTTATCGCACCTGAAAATGCACGCCGAGGTCGCGGGCGTCAAGGCGCACTGGAGCGCCTGCTGATTTACTGTGCCATGTGCGCGGTCAGCGGATGGCCGGCGGCCTGGTTGAAGAAGGCGGCTTCCTCGGCGGTCGCTTCCAGAAGCTGTTCGTCCTGGTTGTAGACGTCGCCTCGGAACTGCACGGTCTGGTCCCGCGTCATCCAGGCGGTGAAATAGACCCAGGCGACCGGCACCTTCTTCGGAAGGGCGATCTCCTCGTGCACGCCGGTCGCGATCGCGGCATCGATGGCAGCGCGATTCCATTTCGGCAATTCCGCCTGCAGCAGCCAGGCGGCGAGATCGCGCACATTGTCGACGCGCGAGCAGCCATGGGAGTCGAAACGATAATCGTCGCTGAACAGGCTCTTCTGGTTGGTGTCGTGCATGTAGACCGAATACGGATTGGGCATGTCGATCTTGATCGCGCCGAGCGCATTCCAGGCGCCGTTCTGCTGCCGCACCGTGAAATTCGGCGTGTGCGTCCCCGACCAGTCGACCGCATGCGGGTCGAGCGGATTGTCGTGAGAATCGAGCACCTCCATGTGCATGCGCGACAGATAGGCGGGATCCTTGCGCATATGCGCGGATATTTCGGTTTTCGCGATCGACGACGGCACCCTCCAGGTCGGGTTGAGCACGACGCCGGTGATCTCGGCGGTCAGCGTCGGCGACGGTTTTTCCGTCTTGCCGACGATGACGCGATAGCGCCGCACCACGGCGTCGTTCTCGACCGCCTCGGCAAAAGCCGCGGCGATGTCCTTAGCCCTTCGAGCGTGCAATGTGGATCGGGGAGTTTCAACGAGGCGATGGCGGGTCGGCGAAAAATTGCCGGTGCGACGTTTTGCGCTGCGACAAGAAGCGTGAACTTAGGCCTTTGCTCTGTCGCTGCAACCGCTAATCTTGTTCCTGGTGTCCCAGTGACGTTTGGTCCACCTCGCGAGGGGCGAACGCCGGAATAGGGACACTGCAGACTCAAGGGATTCTCGTGTGGCTTGTGTCTGACATTCGCTGACAGGACTCGCAGATGGACCGTAGCGAATGCCGGACACGCCACACCGGTGGTGGGGCGCCGCAGTCGCATGACAACACGGCGCAATGGGGGAGATGCATGCCGTTGACGCGCCGCGAGGCTGTCGCCGCGTTGTGCGGAGAGATCGCCGGCCACGCCGCAGGCCCTGCATGGGCACAGGGGAGCCGCGCGGGCAGAACCATCAGGATCATCGTCCCCTATCCGGCGGGCGGCACGACCGACCTTCTCGGCCGCATGATCGCCGAGCAGCTCGCGTCGGCCTTTTCGGCCACGGTCACCGTCGAGAACAAGCCCGGCGCCGGCACCACGCTTGCTGCCGAAATGGTCGCCAAAGCCGAGCCGGACGGCAATACACTGCTGATGGCGACATCCACCACGCTTGCCATCAACAAGAGCCTGTACCGCAAGCTGCGCTACGATCCGGTCAAGGACTTTGCACCGATCGCACTGGTCGCCGCCGTTCCTTTCGCGCTGGTCATCAATCCCAAGATTCCTGCCAGGACGCTGGCGGAGTTCATCGCTTATGCCAAGTCCAAGCCGGGGCTCAGCTACGGTTCGGCGGGCAACGGCAGTCCTCAGCATCTTGGCGCGGAAATGCTGCGGACGGCCGCCGGGATTGACATTCGCCACATCCCCTATCGCGGCAGCGTTCCGGCCATGCTCGACGTTGCCGCGGGGCATGTCGCATTCATGGTGGTCGACCTGCAGGCGGCGTTGCAGCCGATCCGCGACGGCCAGCTCAGGGTTCTCGGTGTCACCACAGCGAAACGCGTGGCCGCGGCGCCCGATATTCCAACGCTGGCCGAGGCCGGATTGAAAGGGTTCGAACTCGTGGCCTGGCAGGGCATCGTCGCGCCCGCCGGGACGCCGCGCGCGACCGTCGATCAGTTGGCAGCGCAGATCGCAAAATTGCTTGCCGATCCCGCGACCCAGGCCAAGCTCACGGCGATGGCGCTCGAACCGCTCACCTGGTCGACGCCCGACAGCTATGCCGCCTACATCCGGCACGAAGTCGATCGCTGGGCCGACATCGTCAAGCGATCGGGCGCCATGCCGGAATGAGCCGTCGAAACTTGCTGCGCCAAGGTGCCGCAGCGTCTTTCATCCACTCGGATCTGGGTCGACAGATCATGTCGGTCCGCGCGTGCAGTCGCTCGCGACCGCCCTGATTGCGCGACAAAGAAATGATTGGAAAAGGTCAGAAATAGTTTAGACGTAAGCAGGAATATCGGCATGGCGACGGGGTTCGCCATGAGCCGGCAGTCAGGTCGATGCCAGCGTCGCCTCGACGGACCACATGCGGATAACGGCGCGCCGCCGTGCGGGTGCGGGTCTTGCGTGACTGCCGGGACCGCCACTTTCTATGACGGCAGGCAGCTATCTTCCCGCCCCGACCAGCGTCTGGTCTGGCGCAGCATTCGTTGACCGGACGATCCGGTAGAGTGATCGATCAGAGGCGCGGCGACCGCAACCCGGCGAAGGGGCGCTTGCAGTCTCTTATTCTTCGTTCGCGGCGATCGATTCCATCAGGGACACAAGCTGACGCTGTACAGTCTGATCCTTGATCTTGCTGTAGGCGCGTAGCAACCTGAGGCTGAATGCGCTGTCCAGGAACAGCAGACTCTCGACCTCGCGTGCTTTGCTGTCGCCGTCGTAGAAAAAGGTGACGGGCACGTCGAGCGCGGAAGCGATCTGCTGCAAACGCGCAGCGCCGACACGGTTCACGCCTTTCTCATACTTCTGGACCTGCTGGAAACTGACGCCAAGCTTTTCGCCAAGTTCCGCCTGCGAGATCTTCTGCTCGACGCGGCGAAGCCGGATCCGCTTCCCAAGCTCAATGTCGGACTTGCCGGCACTGCGCTGCTTCATCTTCTTTGCCGTTGATTTGTTCATTCTGGTGTTACCGTCCTTCAGTCGAATATCCCCCTGATCAGTTGGGTCAGGGGTTCACCCATATACACCTGTTTAGGTTGGTGTGTGTGCGGGAATTCGACCTTAAACCACGGCTATTTTACGAGTGAATAGAAGTAACCCTACCCGGACAGGATGTGTCCGTTGATTTACGGCGCGAGCGTTGCATGAAAGCCGCATTCAAATACCCGGTTGATCGCCGATTTTCGCAAGGGGTAGCATTTTCCCTCCAGGTGTTAACGTGGTTGTTATTGGAGACAACAACCGTTGGTTGGGTTTCGAGGTCCTGCGGGACTCGTTTTGCCAAGCGATGCCCTGGGGCGATTCGCTCGCCTTCTTTTTTGCATCGCACAACGCTACTGGCAAAAGCGCCAGTCGGCGCAGCGTAAAATACCACGAAAGCCCCTTCGAACAGGTGCGGCGATCGTGCTAGGGTTGCCTCCAGGTTCGCCGCGTTGCTGAGCCAAACCGTGGGGGCATCGTGTTGGCCGGACCATGCAAGTCAGTGGATGGAAAGTACGCCGGTGACTAATTTGGACGAGCACTTGCTTTCGGTTCTGGGAAAGCTTGAAGAATGCCGGGCAACCCTTCTTGCCAGCAACAGCCGCGAGACGGCCGAGCTCGTATCGGTCGCCATTCTCGAACTTCGCATGAAGCTCAACGGGATCGACGAGGCGGAACTCAAGGCGCTCTGCGACGAGATGACCATGAGAGCCGGCGACGAGGAACGGCCGCGTGAATTGAAGTCGGCGCACGGACAGCGGCGGCGTCCGCTGCTGCGGCTGGTCAAATAGATCCGGCGCCTCGCGATCGCATCACCGCGGTGCCGCATTTGTGATCGCCGCAGGCCAACATGTGTCCGCGGTTGGGGCTGCATTCGCGAGCTCCTTTTGGTCCCATTGGTTGCGCATTTCCGTGTATCCGTTACATCAGGGCGGCGGTTACTGGCCGCCCTGGCGCGGACCGGCCTTGAGGACATGGCGATAAATACATGATTCAAAACGTCTCGATCCCGGCGGCGTTGATCGCCGGCCTGGTCAGTTTTCTGTCGCCTTGCGTGCTGCCCCTGGTCCCGCCCTATCTGATCTACCTGACCGGCGCCACCATCGAGCATGTCGAAAATGAGGAGAGCATGGCCGCCTCCAGGCGCGCGGTCATGATCTCGGCTGTCCTGTTCGTGCTGGGTTTCGCAACGGTGTTCGTGCTGCTCGGCGCCAGCGCTTCGCTGGTCGGCAAATGGATCCACGCCTATTCGGCGGAACTCGCGATCGTCGCCGGCATCGTGATCATCGTCATGGGGCTGCACTTTCTGGGGCTGACGCGGATCTCGCTGCTGATGCGCGACGGGCGGCTGCCGATCCCGAGGCCGGTCGGATTGTGGGGCGCCTATGTCATGGGGCTTGCCTTTGCGTTCGGCTGGACGCCGTGCATCGGACCGATCCTGGCGGCGATCCTGTCGATCGCCGCGGCCGAGGCCACCGTCGCCAGGGGCGCCGGCCTGCTCGCGGTCTACTCCGCGGGGCTCGGCATTCCGTTCCTGATCGCGGCCTTCATGGTCGAGCAGTTTTCCGCTGTTTTCGCGCGGATGAAGGGCCATCTCCTCAATGTCGAGCGGGCGATGGGCGTCCTGATGATCGTCACCGGCATCGGCTTCCTGACCGGCGCGGTGTCCTCGGTCAGCATCTGGCTGCTGGAGACATTTCCGTCGCTGCAGAGTTTTGGCTGAGTTTCATCGCCTTGCGCCGAGCGAGACCGTCACGGTATAGACCACGCCGCGCGGCAGGAAGTCGACGGTCGCCTCGCCGCCGAGCTGATCGCGCGCGCTGCGCTCGATCAGGCGCGAGCCAAAACCGCGCTGCACGGGGGCGGTGACGACAGGACCGCCGGTCTCGGTCCAGATCAGCCGCAACTGCGGCGTGGTGCCCTCATGCAGCACCTCCCAGTCCAGCGTCACCGTGCCGGTGTCGTTCGAGAGCGCGCCGTATTTCGCGGCGTTGGTGGCGATCTCGTGCAGGATCATCGACAGCACCACTGCGCGGCGCGGCGACAGCGGGACTTTTGGCCCGAACACCTTGATGCGGTCGGTATTCGTCATCGAATAGGGCTGCAGCACGCGGCCGACCACGTCGCTCAGCTCGGAGCCCTGCCATTTCTCGCGGCTGAGCAGGTTATGGGCTTCGGCAAGCGCACCGAGGCGGCCTTCGAACTTGTCCCGCTCGACCTTGCTTGCCGTCCGAAACGTCTGCACCGCGATCGACTGCAGGATCGCCAGCGTGTTCTTGACCCGATGGTTGAGCTCCTCGACCAGGAGATTCTGCAGCGTCTCGCCGCGCGCGATGGTGGTCGCCATTCTCACGGCAAAGGAGAGGCCGATCAGGAGCAGGACGATGCCGATCAGCGAGGTGATCGCGAGGTTGCGCCACAATGGGGCGACCAGCGAGTGCTCCGAGATGCCGGCGCCGATGATCCACCCCGTCATCGAGGAGTGTGCAAAGCCCGACATCAATGGCACGCCTTCGAGCGAGACCGTTGGCAGGATCGCCTCGCGCCGCCGCTGCATCTCGTCGAGGACCGACGGCGTGACGCGCTTGCCGATGGTGGCTTCGGGGTTTGGCTCGCGCGCGAAGACGATGCCGCTCTCGTCCAGCAGCGAAAGCGTCCAGTCCTCGCTCGGCCGCTGCTTCTCGAAAATGCTCTGGAAGACCGCCATCGGCGGGCTGAAGGAGATGTCGTAGATCACCTCGCCATCGCGAAACACCGGCACCTCGACCGTCACGATCATCGTCTTCTTGACCGCGCCGAGAAACAGGTTCGAGTATTGCGGCTTCTTGCTCGCGAACACGCGTTCGACGATCTCACGGTTGTTGCGCAGCGGCAGGCTTGCAGTGTCCTGCGTGACAGAGGAAAACAGCTGGCGGCCTTCGCGGTCTGCGACCAGGATGACGCCATCCTTGCCGTACTGGTCGAGAAAGCCGGAGACCATGCGGCGAAAGCCTTCGAAGTCGTCCCTGCGGAGCGTATCTGTCAGCGCCAGCACCTGCAGGCCGCCGGTCATCCGCTGCATCTCGGCATCGAGCACCAGGCGAAGGCTGCGCACGGTCTCGAGCACGCGCTGGGTGGCCTCCTCGCGGTCCTGGGCGTAACTGTGCAGGACTATTCCCGCGGCGAAGATGATGAGCGGCAGCGTGGTGCCGGCGACGAGAAGCCCGAGCCGCACGGGAAGGGAGGCTTGCGGTCTCGCGCCGTCCCGTCGCTGAAGATCGCCGTTCATCGCGCACCCACAAAGATGAACCGCAAGAGCTCTGATCGCAAAGGCTCTGATCGCAAAAGCCTGGCCCCGGGAACAAACAGGAACGTCGCAGCAGCGCCCCTGGTTCCGCAACGTTTGGGGAACGGGTCTTGGCCGGCGCAACCATAGGTGAGCTGCGCGAATTTCGCCAAGGCTTTTTTTGCCAAGCCTTTTTCGTCAAGCCTTGTTCGTCAGGGCTTTTTCGTCAGGGCGTTTTCATCAAGGCTTTTCCGGCGAGCGCCGGTTCGGCGTCAGAGATTGCTCTCGGTGATCGCGGCATAGACCATGGTACGCAGCTCGCGCCGCAACGGATAGGCGCTCGACGGCAGCACCTGGGTCATGAAGATCGTGATCAGCTCCTCGGCCGGGTCCACCCAGAACGAGGTCGTCGCCGCTCCGCCCCAGGAATATTCGCCGGCGCTGCCGGCAATCAGCGTCTTCGCCGGCTCCATGGTGACGGAGAAGCCGAGGCCGAAGCCGATGCCGTGATAGGTGGCTTCGCTGAACAGCGATCGCGACAGGCCGGGCAAATCGAGGCCGCCCGGCAGGTGGTTCGACGTCATCAGCTTGAGCGTCTTCGGCCCGAGCAGCCTGACGCCTGCGAGTTCGCCGCCATTGATCAGCGCGCGGCAGAAGCTGAGATAGTCCGCCGTGGTCGAGCACAGCCCGCCGCCGCCCGAGATCAGCGATGGCGGCGACAGGAAGGAGCTCGTCTTCGGATCGTCCTGCAGCGTCATGCCTTCCCTGCGGACGCCGGCATGGAAGCTCATGCCGCCCTGCGGGTCGGCCGAATAGCAGGCGGCGAGACGATGCGCCTTGTCGGTCGGCACGTAAAAGTCGGTGTCCTTCATGCCGAGCGGATCGAAGATGCGCTCCTTCAAGAACTGTTCGAAGGGTTTGTCCGCGATCTTTTCGATCAGATAGCCGATCACGTCGGTCGAGAGCGAATAGTTCCAGGCCTCGCCGGGCGAGAATTCCAGCGGGATCTTTGCGAGGTCCTCAACCATGGACTGCAGCGTTCCGGCCTTCTCCACCTCGCCAAGCTTGCGCTCGCGATAGGCCGCATCCACGTTCGAGCGCTGCTGGAAACCGTAAGTGAGCCCCGAGGTGTGCCGCAAGAGGTCGACGATCTGCATCGGCCGCGACGGCGGCCGGGTCAGGAACGCCGGGTTGGTGCCGGCGACGAACACGCCGAGATTCTTCCACTCGGGGATGTAGCGGTGGACCGGCTCGTCGATCGCGACACGCCCTTCCTCGACCAGCATCATGAAGGCGACCGAGGTGATCGGCTTGGTCATCGAATAGATGCGGAAGATGGTGTCATCGCGCATCGGCACGTTGCGCTCGACATCGGCAAGACCCTGCGTCGAGAAATGCGCGACCTTGCCGCGGCGATAGACCAGAAGCTGCGTCCCCGGAAAACGGCCGCTCTCGAGATAGCGGCTCTTCAGATGGGCATCGATCCGCGCGAGGGCTGATGTCGACATCCCGACGGATTCGGGCGAGGCGGGGGAGGGAGCGAGCATCGTGGCAATCTCCGGCTGAAAAGGGCGCATTCAGGCCTTGATAGCGCCAATCGGCGCGGTGTTCCAACGCTGCCACCTGCCGCAGGGGTCGGTCGCAGCGCAAAGCAGTGTGATCAATTTTAAGACGCTGTGCTCAACTCTTGTGCGGCGCACAAGAATTGAGCGAATCGCAAATTTTGAATGCGAATCCACTCTGCAAAAAATTCAGGCAATTCTTGTAACAATCTGAATATTATAAAGATTTTCGCGCGGCGCCGATTGGCACAAAGCTTGAATTGTCCTTGGCGACGCCACCGACGCCGTCGACCGACATCATCAATCAGATTCGACACCGCCGAAGCCGGGGCCTCCCCGGAACGCGTCCCTTTGCCCGGGTGGGCGTACCGGTGGGGTCAACGCTAGACAAGGACGTTTCGCAAATGAGCAAGACCCCGACCTGGATTTCGGATTGGAACCCGGAGGACGAGACATTCTGGAATTCGACGGGCAAGACGATCGCCCGGCGCAACCTGATCTGGTCGATCGTTGCCGAGCATATCGGCTTCTCGGTCTGGCTGATCTGGTCGATCGTCACGACCAAGCTGCCACAGGCGGGCTTTCACTATACGACTGACGAGCTGTTTCAGCTGGTCGCGCTGCCCGGCCTGATCGGCTCGCTGATGCGCTTTCCCTACACCTTTGCGGTGACCACATTCGGCGGCCGCAACTGGACCATCTTCTCGGCCGCGGTGCTGTTCATTCCGACGCTGTCGCTGGCCTATTTCGTCAGCCATCCGGAGACGCCGTTCTGGGTCATGCTGCTGGTGTGCTCGACCGCGGGTCTCGGCGGCGGCAATTTCGCCTCGTCGATGGCCAACATCTCCTTCTTCTATCCCGACCGGATGAAGGGCTGGGCACTCGGGCTGAACGCCGCGGGCGGCAATATCGGCGTTTCCAGCGTGCAGCTATTGACCCCGATCCTGATGTCGCTCGGTGTCATCAATCTCTTTCAGGCCACGCCGGTCGGCGGCGTCTATCTGCAGAACGCCGGGCTGATGTGGGTGCTGCCGATCGCGATCGCGGTGTTCGGCGCGGTGTTCTTCATGAACAACCTGACCACCGCAAAGTCGTCGATCAAGAACCAGCTTGCGATCATCAAGCGCAAGCACACCTGGATCATGTCCTTCATCTATATCGGCACGTTCGGCTCGTTCATCGGCTACTCCGCCGCGTTTCCGCTGCTGATCAAGACGCAGTTTCCGGCTGTGACCATCGGCATTGCCTTCCTCGGGCCGCTTGTGGGCTCGCTGGCGCGGCCGATCGGCGGCCTGCTCGCCGACAAGATGGGCGGCGCGATCCTGACGTTCTGGAATTTCATCGCGATGGCGGCGGCCACGATCGGCGTGCTGTACTTCGTGGGGAATAAGGACTTTGCCGGCTTTCTCGTGATGTTCCTGATCCTGTTCGTCACCACCGGCATCGGCAACGGCTCGACCTACCGCATGATCCCCTCGATCTTCCGCGAGGAGAACCTGCGCAAGGTGCGCGGCGCCGGCGAGACCGCGCGCGCAGCCGCGCTGAAGGCGGCCGGAATCGAGAGCGGTGCCGCGGTCGGCTTCATCGGCGCGGTTGGCGCCTGTGGCGGCTATCTGATCCCGACCGGCTTTGGCAAGTCGATCGCGATCACGGGCGGCCCGCAGCTCGCGCTCGTCATCTATCTCGGCTTCTACGCGGCCTGCCTGGCGCTGACCTGGTGGTATTACCTGCGCCGCAGCCCGGAAGCTGCAGGTGCGACCAGCCTCGCCGAAGCCCGCGTGTAATTGCTCCTGCCTCTCCCCGCACCTCGCGGGGAGAGGCAACCATCGCGAAGGAAACAGCGACATGACGTCAGAACAGATCGCCCTCGTGCAGCAGAGTTTTGCCAAGGTCGCGCCGATCTCGGAGGCCGCCGCGGTGATGTTCTACGACCGCCTTTTTGAAGTCGCGCCCACCGTAAGAGCGATGTTTCCTGCTGATATGACCGAGCAGCGCAAGAAACTGATGGCGACGCTTGCCGCCGTCGTGAACGGTCTGTCCAATCTCGAATCGATCCTGCCGGCCGCGAGCGCGCTGGCGACGCGGCATGTCGCCTATGGCGCGAAGGCGGAGCACTATCCCGTCGTCGGCGCCACGCTGCTCTGGACCCTGGAAAAGGGCCTGGGCGAGGCCTGGACGGCGGAGCTCGCCGCGGCCTGGGGCGCGGCCTACGCCACGCTGTCCGGCTACATGATCTCCGTGGCCTATGGCCGCAGCGAAGCCGCGGAATGAGGACGCGCAATGAGTGAACCGCTTGTCATCGTCGGCAATGGCATGGCCGCCGCGCGGCTGGTCGATGAGCTGGCGAAGACCTGCCTCGGCCGCTACGCGATCGCCGTGATCGGCGCCGAACCGAGGCTTGCCTATAATCGCGTGCTGCTGTCGTCCGTGCTGGCGGGCGAGATCGCATCGCACGACATCGAGCTCAAGCCGGCCTCCTGGTGGCGCGACCGCGGCGTCACGCTGAAATACAATTCCCTGGTCACCGAGATCGATGTCGGCCGCCGCGAGCTGAAAATCGCGGGCGACGAGTCGATCGAGTTTTCCCGTCTCGTGCTTGCCACCGGCTCCTCGCCGCTCCGGCTCAAACTGCCCGGCGTCGAGCTTGCCGGCGTGCATACGTTCCGCGACAGCCGCGACGTCGATCTGTTGCTGGCGCTGGCGATGCGGAAGCGGCCGGTCGTCGTGGTCGGCGGCGGATTATTGGGGCTGGAAGCAGCTTACGGGCTCGCCAAGGCTGGCACGCCCGTCACTTTGCTGCATCTGATGGACCGGTTGATGGAGCGCCAGCTCGACCCGCCCGCGGCCGACCTTTTGAAGACGCTGGTCGAACGCAAGGGCGTCGAGGTGCTGCTCAAGGCCGACACCGCGTGCATCTATGGCACGAGCCGTGTCGAGGGGGTCGAGCTTGCCGACGGACGAAAGATCGAGGCCGACGCCGTGGTCTTTGCTGCCGGCATCCGGCCGAACACGGCGCTGGCGCAGCAGGCCGGGATCGCGGTCAACCGCGGCATCATGGTCGACGATGTCCTGCAGACCAGCGCACCCGACATCTACGCGCTCGGCGAATGCGCCGAACATCGTGGCGTCTGCTACGGACTTGTCGAACCCGCATACGAACAGGCGCGCGTGCTGGCTCGCCACCTTGCGGGGCGAACTGCCGCCTATACCGGCAGCGTGGTCGCCACCAATCTGAAGGTGTCGGGCGTGAGCGTGTTCTCCGCCGGCGATTTTTTGGGCACCGACGGCAGCGAAGCGATCATGCTGAGCGACATCAGGCGAGGCACCTACAAGAAACTGGTGATCGCGGAGGGCAGGCTGGTCGGTGCGGTGCTGGTCGGCGATACCGCCGACGCGCTTTGGTATCTCGACCTGATCCGCGAGCGCAAACCGGTCGCGGCGATCCGGTCCGACATGATGTTTGGCCGCTCGTTTGCATTGCCGAAGGCTGCATAGTCCCGAAGGAAGCGTGTTGCCATCATGACCGTGATCGATCCCAGCCTGCGCGCAACGCGGACCACCTGTCCCTATTGCGGCGTCGGCTGCGGCGTGCTTGCGACACCCGATGGCCGCGGGGGTGCGGCGATCTCGGGCGATCCCGAGCATCCCGCCAATCGCGGGCGGCTGTGCTCGAAAGGCTCGGCGCTCGGCGAGACTCTCTCGCTGGAGGGCCGGCTGCTGCACCCGATGATCCGCTGCAAGGGCGTCATGGAGCGCGTCGCCTGGAGCGATGCGCTCGACCATGTCGCCCATCGCCTGCAGCACATCATCGCCCGCGACGGCGCCAATGCGGTGGCGTTCTATCTCTCCGGGCAGATGCTGACCGAGGACTATTACGTCGCCAACAAGTTGATGAAGGGATTTGTCGGCACCGCCAACGTCGACACCAATTCGCGGCTGTGCATGGCATCCTCCGTTGCCGGTCATCGCCGCGCTTTTGGCGCAGATACTGTTCCGGGCAGCTATGAGGATCTCGACACGGCCGATCTCCTGGTGCTGGTCGGCTCCAACGCCGCCTGGTGCCATCCGGTGCTGTTCCAGCGCATGCTCGCCAACAAGCAGAGCCGTGGCGCCCGCGTGGTCGTGATCGATCCGCGCCGCACCGATACATCAGAAGATGCCGACCTGTTCCTCGGCCTGCGGCCCGGCACCGACACCGCGCTGTTCGCAGGACTTCTCGTTCACCTCGCTGACAACGGCGCGCTCGATCGCGACTATATCGAGGACCATACGCAAGGCTTTGACGCGGCGCTAACGCGGGCGCGCGGCATGGCGGGAAGCGCGGCGGCCACCGCGCTCGCGACCGGTCTGAGCGAAGTGGATGTCGCCGCCTTCTTCGAGATGTTTCGCAACACCGAGCGCGTGGTCACGCTCTATTCGCAGGGCGTCAACCAGTCGGCGCAGGGCACCGACAAGGTCAATGCCATCCTCAACTGCCATCTGGCCACGGCGCGGATCGGCAAGGTGGGCGCGGGCCCATTCTCGCTGACCGGCCAGCCCAACGCAATGGGCGGCCGCGAGGTCGGCGGGCTCGCCAACCAGCTCGCCGCGCATATGGGATTCACGCCTCCCGAGATCGATCGTGTCCGCCGCTTCTGGCGGGCGCCGCGCATCGCCACCCATGAGGGGCTGAAAGCGGTGCAGATGTTCGAGGCGATCGGCCGCGGCGAGATCAAGGCGCTGTGGGTGATCGGCACCAATCCGGTGGTGTCGCTGCCCGATGCCGATGCCGTGCGCGCCGCGCTCCAAAAGCTCGAATTGTTCGTCGTGTCGGAGAATGTGCGCTCCAACGACACCGTCAACAGCGGCGCGCATGTGCTGCTGCCGGCGCAGGCCTGGGGCGAGAAATCCGGCACGGTGACCAATTCGGAGCGGCGCATCTCGCGCCAGCGCGCCTTCCTGGCCTCGCCGGGAGAGGCGAGGCCGGACTGGTGGATCTTGAGCGAGGTCGGCAAACGCCTCGGCTTCAAGGCCGCGTTCGACTATGGCTCGGCGGCCGACGTGTTCCGCGAACACGCGCGCCTCTCCGCCTTCGAGAACGAAGGCGTGCGGGATTTCGACATCGGCGCGCTGGCACGGCTGTCGGACGAGGCCTTCGACAAGATGGCGCCGGTGCAATGGCCGGTGCGCGAGGGCGCGGAAAATTCGCCGCGCTTTTTCGCCGAGGGAGGCTTCTTCACCGCCGATCGCAAGGCGCGCTTCGTCGCGCCGGACGTTCCGGCGCTGCGCACCGAAACCCATGCCGGACGGCCGCTCCGCCTCAACACCGGACGGATCCGCGACCAGTGGCACACCATGACCCGCACGGGCCTCAGCCCACGGCTCGGCCAGCATCTGCCCGAACCCTATGTCGAGATACATCCCGACGATGCGGCGCGGTTCGGCATCATCGACGACAGTTTTGCACGCGTGACCACCGATCACGGGCAATGCATCCTCAAGGTGGTGGTCAGCGCGCGGCAACAGCGCGGCATGCTGTTCGCGCCGATCCACTGGAACGAAGATACCGCGTCGCATGCGCGCGTCGGCGCGCTGGTCGCTTCGCACACTGATCCGTTCTCCGGCCAGCCCGAGGCGAAGGCGACGCCGGTGTCGATCGCATCTTACGAGTACGTGTTTCGCGGCTTTGCGCTGTCGCGCCGGCGGCTCGAGCTGCCGGACAATATCTGGTGGGTCCGCGCCGCCATATCCGGCGGCTATGGTTACCTGTTTGCCGACAATGCGGATCTTGCGCGCTGGCCGGCATGGTTCAAGGCCATCTCAGGCGATGACGTCGCCGAATATCGCGACTTTGGCGGCGGCGTGTTTCGCGCGGCGAGCTTTTGTGAGAACCGCATCGACAGTTGCGTGTTCCTTGGGCCTGCGCACGATGCCGGCGACTGGGAGGTCGTAAAGGCTCTGTTCGCGACGGATCAGCTCGGCGATGACGAGCGCCGCATGCTGCTGTCCGGTCGCGCAGCCGAGGGCCTGGCAAGTGCGGGTCCCGTCGTCTGCGCCTGCTTCGGCGTCGGCCGCAACGCGATCTGCGACGCGATCGGCGCGGGCGCCAGATCGACCGCCGAGATCGGCGCGCGGCTGAAGGCCGGCACCAATTGCGGTTCCTGCATCCCGGAGATGAAGCGGCTGATCGCGGAGGCCGAGCTCAAACCCGTTCCCCAAGCGGCAACCGGCTAATCGCGCTCCGTCATTGCGAGGCGCAAAGCGCCGAAGCAATCCAGCTGCTTCCGCGCGGCGGCATTTCTGGATTGCTTCGCTTCGCTCGCAATGGTTGGAAAAAATCGCGGCCGCCTCTACATCATCGGTCGGCGACCGGCGCTGTCCGGATAACGGACAGCGCCATTCCGGTCGCGGGGAACGACAAGAGGTCATTCGTGAAACAACAAACATTCGGCCGCAATGGCCAGACGACATCCGTGATCGGGCAGGGCACCTGGTATATCGACCGCGGCGATCGCGAGGCCGCGACCGCGGCACTGCGCCGCGGCCTCGACCTCGGCATGAGCCATATCGACACTGCCGAGATGTATGGCGACGCCGAGCTCGTGATCGCGGACGCGATCGCAGGCCGCCGTGACGAGGCGTTTCTGGTCTCAAAGGTGCTGCCGAGCAACGCCTCGCGGCGCGGCACCATCGCAGCGTGCGAACGCTCGCTGCGGCGGCTGAAGACCGACCGGCTGGACTGCTATCTGCTGCATTGGCGCGGCTCCTTTCCGCTCTCGGAGACCGTTGCCGCGTTCGAGGAACTTTTGGGCGCCGGCAAGATCCGCTCCTGGGGCGTCAGCAATTTCGACGTCGACGATCTCGACGAACTGCACGAGGTCGCGGGCGACGGCAGGATCGCCTGCAACCAGGTGCTCTATCATTTGAAGGAACGCGCCATCGAGCACGCGGTGATTCCATGGTGCGAACGCCATGGCGTTGCCGTGGTCGCCTATTCGCCGTTCGGCCACAATGATTTTCCTGTAGCTGCGGGCCGCGCCGGCGCGGTGCTGCAAAAAGTCGCGGATGCGCATCGGGCCACACCACGCCAGGTCGCGCTGGGCTTTCTGACGCGCAAGGCGGCGCTGTTCGCGATTCCGAAAGCCGGCACGGTGCCGCACGCCGCCGAAAATGCGGCGGCCGGTGATCTCGCGCTGACGGCCGAGGAGATCGCTGCGCTCGACCAGGCCTTTCCGCGCGGTGCACCGCCGCGCAGCCTGCCGATGTTGTGAGACCGCAATCGCGTCTCGCCGGCATCACGTCTTGCGCTGCTTCGCGTGATCGGCTTGCTTTCACCTCTCCCCGCGTGCGGGGAGAGGTCGGATCGCATCCTTGGATGC
>Ga0335071_10000098_pt1 | contig 102509 bp, 92 predicted proteins | sample Lox_Sample_15_FD_206724 | JGI IMG/M metagenome (GOLD analysis project Ga0335071, IMG submission 206724) | Soil microbial communities from Loxahatchee National Wildlife Refuge, Florida, United States - Lox_Sample_1.5 | ecosystem: Environmental > Terrestrial > Soil > Wetlands | place: USA... | reverse complement strand
GAGCGCCTATGATCGCGTCCTCGATGGTTCGGCAAAGGCAATTGCGGAAAGGGTCGCGGTCGAGGACGGCGACCTCTCTGTCGACCTGCCCCAGGTCGCGCTCGGGATGCTCGAGACCAGGGCCAATGACAGCGTCTATTACAGTGTCTCCTACGATCGCGCACTGGTCACCGGCTACCAGGATCTTCCACGCGCCGATGCGTCAGCAATTCCGGTCGGAACCGTCAAACATTTCGATTCGCTGTACAAGGGGAGTCCGGTGCGCGTGGCGGCCATGACCCAGGCGGCCTACGGCAAGCCGCTGCCCGTCCTGATCGAAGTCGCGGAGACGACGAACGGCAGGACCGCGATCCAGCGCCAGCTCCTGCTCGCGCTGGTGGCGCTGGAAAGCGGCATCATCGCCACGGCTGCCATCCTGGTCGTGTTCGCCGTCCGGCGCGGGCTTGCGCCGCTGGTCGACCTTGGGCGCGAAATCGACACGCGGCATCTGGGGGTCGCAGCGAGCCTTGACCGGCTGGATCTCGATCGCATTCCGATCGAGGCGCATCCGCCCGTCCGCGCGATGAACGAGCTGTTCGGCCGGCTCGAGGTGGCGATCCAGGTGATCCGGGATTTCATCGCCGATGCCTCGCATCAGATGAAGACGCCGCTGGCGTCGCTGCGCGTCCATCTGGCGCTGCTGCAGCGCGACACCAGGCATCTGCCAAGAGATGTCGAGAGCATTGCCGAGATCGAGAAGTCGACCAGGCATCTCGACCGCCTGGTCGCCCAGCTGATCGTGATGGCCCGCGCGGAGCAAAGCGCGATCACTGAACCGACCATCGATGCGCCTGCCGGCGATCTCGTTGCCGGTGCGAGCGAGGCGATGAGCCTCATGGCGCCGTTCGCGGCGGCGAAGAATGTGGAACTGGCGTTCGAATCCGACATCGACCAGGCGCCCGTCGCCGCGCAGCCGTCGACGTTGCACGACATCCTGACCAACCTGATCGACAACGCGATCAGGTACAATCATGAAGGCGGCTCGGTCATCGTCGGCATTCTCGCCGACAATGGCGGATACGCCGTCAGGATCGCGGATGACGGGCCGGGCATTGCCGGAGACCATCGCGCGCGCGTGTTCGATCGCTTCTACCGGATTCCCGCAGCCGATCGTCCGGCCGGCTCCGGACTTGGGCTCTCCATCGTCCGCACCCTGCTCCAGCAGGCTGCCGGCACGATCGAGCTCGCCGAGGGCATTGACGGCCGCGGGCTCGGCGTGACGGTCCGCTTCCCGGCGCGGCAGCGCGAGGACAGTTGAGCGGCCGTCCGGCAGCCGTCAATATTGCCGTGCGGAGCCTGCCTTGACACGTTGAAGTGCAGGCCCTGAAACGCTATGTTAGACAGAATTCGAATTTGTCTAACGCGGGCGAATTGCGATGAAAGAGCAATCGGGAAGCAAATCCTCGACGCGGCGGGGCAAGCGGGCTGCGGGCGCGCGCAAAGGCAGCTTGGGACAGATCAAGACCGTCGATCGCGAACCGGCCGGCCGGTTCGGCGTGAGCAAGGCGCGGTTCGAGGCGGTCATGCGGGCGGCGGAACAGTCCGGTCTCCTGAACGAAAAAGGCGGCCGTATTGGCGGCAGGGTCAGCCCGGCATTGGTCAGGCAGGCCAAACGGCAGACAGGTATCGAGACGGATACGGACTTGATCGAATTTGCCCTGGCGACGGTCGCGCTCGAGGACAATTTCGCAGACGTGTTCAAGGAGTCTCGCGGCAAGGTCGACCCGAAGCTGAAGCTCGGTTTTTGAGGTGGCGGAGTTCGATTTCGACGCTGCCCGGCGGTGGGCGCGCTTCGATCCGCAGAGAACGCTGAGGCGACGAGATGACGATGACCTGCCGTTCGCCGACCTGAGCCGGATCGGCGGACAAGGACTGCTGCTCGATACCTCCGTTTACATCGATCAGATGCAAGATCGCTCGCCTGAGATCCTGGACGATCTGATCGCGCAGAGACAGGTCAATCATTCGACTGTCGCGATCCAGGAGCTCATGCACACGGTCGGGGTATTGGATCGATCGGATGCGCGCACCGCCGACGTCATCGACGTGATCGGCAGGCAGATCAGGGCAATGCCACCACATCGGATCTTTGCGCCTGATATCGAGGTGCTGGGACGTGCCGCGCTGCTCTCGGGGATGCTCTGCCGTCTCCAGGGCTACGAAAAGGACGGCAAGCTGCGCGCGCTCCAGGACTGCGTGCTGTTCCTGCAAGCCCAAAAACTCGGCCTGGTCGTCCTGACCGCGAACATCGCCGACTATGATATTCTGCTCCAGCTCATTCCAGCCGGACGCGTGCTGTTCTATCGTTCGAGATGAACCCTCATTGGGGTTTGAAAAGCCTCTGACGAGGTTTTGCCTTGCGCTCTTTAGGCCTTGGAACGAGATTGCGCGAATGGCTTTCGCACCAATCACTCATGCCGTTTGGCGCACGTGCCGCGACCTCAACTCACTTTCGCGCCGGCCAGGGCGAACATGATCGCTTCGGACAGTTGCCCAACACGGAATGGCTTCATGAGAAGCTTCGTGTTTCCGCGAAAATCGTCGGGCACCAGCGAGGGATCCGCAAAACCGGACATGAAGAGAATAGGCAGGTCGGGCCATCTGCGGCGCGCCTGGCGCGCCAGGTCAATGCCGGTGATGCCGCCGGGCAGGATAATGTCGGTCAGCAGCAGCGCGATCGGGTCCGGCCGTTCCAATTCGGCGATCGCCGCGGGAGCATTGAGGACGACAATCGGGCTGTAACCCATCGAGGACAGCATGGTGGAGGCCATGGCGCCCACCAGCGGATTGTCCTCCACCACGAGGATCCGTTCGCCGGTCTCTCCTCGCGACAGCCGCGCCGCGCCGGCGCGCGGCCGGTCGGTTGCCGCCGGTCCCGCGCTCGGCAGGTACAGCGTGACGCGCGTGCCGTGCGCCACCCGGCTCGATATCACCACCGTGCCGCCCGATTGCCTGGCGAAGCCATAGACCATGCTGAGGCCGAGCCCGGAACCCTTGCCGAACTCCTTGGTGGTGAAGAACGGTTCGAACGCGCGGCGCGCGACTTCGGGCGGCATGCCGGCGCCCATGTCCGACACTGCGATCGTCACGTAATCGCCCGGCACGATGCGCTCGTCGCCGTCATCGAGGGGCTGCTCGAGCACGGCATTCGCGGTCGTGATCGTGAGGCATCCGCTGCCTGACATCGCATCCCGCGCGTTGATGGCAAGGTTGAGCAGCGCGTTCTGCAATTGCGTCGGATCGATCAGGCAGTGCCAGAGCATCGGATCCTGCGCGACTTCGATCTCGATGGTTTCGCCGAGCGTCCGCTGCAGGATTGTCGTCATCCCGCTGACCAGCTGGTTCACGTCGGTGATCTGCGGCCGCAGGGTCTGCTTGCGGGCGAAAGCGAGCAGGCGGCGGTTGAGATCAGCGACCCGCTCCGCAGCCTCGATTGCCCGTTCGGCCAGGCTGCGGCGGGAGACCTCGGCGGGCGGCAATGCGTCGAGCAGCAGGTCGAGATTGCCGAGCGTCGCCGCCAGCATGTTGTTGGAGTCGTGCGCGATCCCGCCGGCCAGCTGCCCGATGGCCTCCATCTTCTGCGCCTGGCGCAGTTCATCCTCGAAGCGCTTGCGCTCGGTGATGTCGACCGACAGCACGAAATAGCCGCGCACGGTGCCGTCCTGGCCGCAATCCGGCACCCGGATGGTCTCGCACCAGCGTTCACGTCCGTCGGGGAACGCCGCCTTCTCCTCGCCGCCGGCGGTTCGGCCGGCCAGCGCCGCCTCGATCTTCAGCCGCGCCTCGCCGAGCCGCAGGGGGTCGATGAAATCGTCGATCTTGCGGCTGCGGATGGCATCAGTGGACGGCTCGGCATACCATTCGCGTGCGACACGGTTGGCATAGCGGATGTGACCATCGGCGCCGACATGGACGATCAGGGCGGGGACGTTTTCGGTGACCAGCTGATGCTGCTCGAGGTTGTCCCGCAGCGCCTGTTCCGATGTCGCGCGCAGCCGCCATTGCCGCGCCAGACCGAGGCCAAATCCGGCAATCAACAGATTGAGCCCGGCGGCGACCAGGCTGTAGTACAGCGCATTGTTCTTCCAGCCGGCCAGAAACTCCACCGGGTCGCGTGCCACGCTCACCACCAGCGGCATGCCGGCGACCCGCCGATAGCTGATGCTCCGCGACGTCCCGTCCGTGATTCCGCTGCCCTTGAAGCTTCCGCTCGGCGCTTGCGGCAGATAGCGCGTGAACAACAGATTCGAGCCGAGATAGCGGCCGGCAAACGCGTCCGCGTTCGGCGTGCGCAGCAGGATGGTGCCGTCGTCGCGATAAAGCGTCACCGTACCGCGCTGCCCGACGTTGAGCGACAGAAAGAACTGCCGGAGATTGTCGTAGTCGATCGGCACGAAGACGATGCCGCCAAAACGTCCGTCGGGCGTCAGAAATGCGCGGCTCACCGCGATAACCAGCGTGCTGCGAACCCGCGAAGCCACCGGCACATCGACGAAGAGACCGCGGCCGGGGTTGTCGCGCTGGGCCTTGAAATAGTTTCGGTCGGCAAAATTCCTTTCCCGGCCGGGCCCTCCATTGCCCAGGCTGTCGCCCAGCAGATTTCCTTCGCTATCGAGAACGACGATGGCGTTTGCGACGGGGTACGGCGCCACCCTGCGTTTCAACTCACTGAGCAGGGCCGGATTGCCGGCGGTCAGCAGGGATGGATTCTGCTGCAGATCATCGATGGTCATGCTCAGCAGAACGTCGATGCCCTGCATGTTGCGCAACATGTATTCTTCGAGCGCTCGGGCCAGATCGTTGTTTGCAACCTCGGCGGCCTGATAGGTCTCCGAATAGTTCACCGAGAGCATGTGCGCCACGAAGGCATCGCACAAGATCGCCAGCACAAGGCCGCTCAGGACGATGATGCGGGGCGTCCAGCGCCGGTCCATCCCGGACCCGGGCTCTGCCCTGGTCAGGGCGCCAATGATGCCTTCCTGTCGCGGACCGCGCCGATCGTCGACTGTCGCTTTGGTTTGATCCAACATGGCGCCAGAATTACAGGGTCGAGCCGGTTTATTTATGAATTGACTATCGCGTAAACTTTAGCGAATCGCCCGAAGCTTTGCTGAATTCGGCGTCTCCAGGCCAACGCCTTGCGAGATACTTCACGATATCTGGATACCACGTTTTGCCGTGAGATGTCATCCCGTCCGCGGCTTCGAGGGTGGCCGCGGCAAGCGGCAGCTCCCCTAGGTTATAGGGATTGGCCGGCGCCCGCATGAGCTGCGCGCGACCTTGCCCAAGGCGACCGATTCGCGATGCTGGCATGCGTGGCCGTTTGTCATGACGATCTCGGGACGACGGATCTCCGACACCACCCCTGGCAGCACGACCTGGTACGTAACGCAGTGGTTGCAGGGATAGGCCGCCAGCCGATCGCGTCGTCTTGCCGCGTCCGATAGCCGTCTTCCGGGCGAGGCGCCGGGTCGCCCACCTCATTGTGCCAGATGCTTGTCCCCATTCTCGGGCACGCGCCCGCCACATGGACAGCCGCTCCCAGAAGAACGGGCGCACCCCATTCGAGATCAGGTTGCGACCGGCAACTACATTTGGCCCGTGATGATCCCGCGTCGATCGAGGGGATTCCCGAGCCTTCTGCGAACCAGCCATTTCCGTCCCTCTTCCAGCACGAGCATTGCGAGCGCAACCGGTCCGATCACAGCCCAAAACATGGCCGGCACCGGCAAGGTCTGCAGAAGGGCGTTTCCGACTGCCGTATAATTGAACAGGGCCAGCAAGATGATTTCGAGCACAACTCCGAGAAGGATGAGCCGGTTGTCGAACAGGTTCATCGCGAACACCGATCGAACGGCACTGCGGCAGATAAACACGTTGACGATCTGCAGAACGATGATCGCGCTAAGACAAGCGGTGGTCGCCCGCATATAAAGCGGATCGCTCGACGAAAGGGATTGGCCAAGTTGCCAGCCTCCGAGCCAGAGCACCAGAAAAAACGCCGTCATGGCCCCCGCTGCCTCGATCGCACCGAGAAAAAAATAGGCCCGGACTGCCAGGTGGATGTCGAGCAGCCGCTCGGTTTGGCTTCTTGGCGGCAGATCCATGATGGAGGGACCCGCGGCCTCGACGCCAAGCCCGAGCGCCGTGAGGGAATCCGTGGCCATGTCGATCGACAGAGCCTGGATAGGGGTGAGAGCCAGGGGAATTCGGAACAATCCAAAGGCCAGAAAGGGCACGAGCTCCGCCACGTTATGCACGAGAACGTAGGTGAGGAACTTGCGGATGTTCTTAAAAATGGTCCGGCCTTCCTCGATCGCGGTGACGATGCCCGAAAAGTTGTCGTCGAGCAGGATCATGTCGGACGCCTGCTTGGCGACGTCCGTTCCCGAAAGGCCCATCGCAATGCCGATGTGGGCGGATTTGAGCGCCGGCGCGTCATTGACGCCATCGCCGGTCACCGCGACGATGTGCCGTTTCTCCTTGAGTGCGTCGACGATGCGCAGCTTCTGATCGGCACTGACCCGCGCGAAGATGAGCTCCGGCTCATCCAGCGCAAGTCCGAGTTCAGCGTCCGAAAGACCCAGGAGTTCCGGGCCGGTGACGACCTTTGCCGAGGAGGATCTGGCGAGCCCGATCTCTCGCCCGATGGCCCTTGCGGTGTCGGGATGGTCGCCCGTCACCATGATGACTTTGATCCCCGCCCGCCGGCAGGACGCAATCGCATCGGGGACGTCCGGCCTCGGCGGATCCTCCAACCCGACGAGTCCGAGGAAGGTCATGTTCCGCTCGAGCGAAACACGATCGGTCCCTGCGGACAGCCGTTGCATCGCGTAAGCGAGCACGCGCTGGCCGCGTCTGGCCATGGCTTCCTGCGCGGCGACAATCTCCAGACAAGTCGCATCATCGAGCGATCCTGCTGTCGGAGAACCGGAAACATCCGCGCAGAGCGGCAGGACCGTTTCCGGAGCCCCCTTGCAATAGAGCACCTTCCCGGAGCTGGTTTCGTAGACGACCGAATGCCGCATGCGCCGGGAATCGAATGCGATCTCGTCGACACGGCGAAAGCCGTCGAGTTTCGGCAACGCCTCGCATCCAACGTCGACGAGCGCTCGTTCCATCGGATCGCCGGCGAGCGCGATGCCGGTTTCGGTCTGCAATTGCTGCAGATGGTGCGTTAACGCCATGGCAGCGAAGAAGTCCCGCTCGCGCTCTGCCAGCGCAGAACAGTGGCCAGGCGTCGCAACTTGATACGTATCGGAGCCGACGAAGACCTCACGGACCCGCATCCTGTTCTCCGTCAGGGTACCGGTCTTGTCGGTGCAGATCACGGTGGCTGAACCGAGAGTCTCGACGGAGCTCAGGTGTCGTATCAGGACCTTGCGTTTGGCGAGGCGCTGCGCGGCGAGGACAAGCGCCAATGTCAGTGTCGGCAGCAGCCCTTCGGGTACCATGGCAACGATGATGCCGATCGAGAATATCAAATCCCGCCAGAATGGAATGCCGATCACGGTCCCCATTGCAAAAAAGCTGATGCCGATCGCAATCGCCAACACGGCGATCACGTGGCTGAGGCGCGCCAATTCCCGCCGCATCGGCGTGACGCCGGCGGTGCCGGCCTGGGTCAGATGCGCGATTCTGCCAAACTCGGTGTTCGCGCCGGTCGCGAACACGACCCCGCGGCCGCTGCCCGAAACGACGGACGAGCCAGCCAGCACGACGTTCCGTCCATGCAGGACGGCAGATTCCTCGCTCGGCTCCGACACGCGAGCCTTCGCCACCGATTCACCGGTGATCACTGCATCGTTGACTCTGAACTCGACAGCCTCGATCAGCCTGCAGTCTGCCGGCACGCTGTCGCCCGTCTCGAGCAGGACGACGTCGCCGACGACGAGCTGCTCTGCCGGAATCGAGCATAACGTACCTGCCCTCAGGGTCTTCACCTGATACGGCAGAAGCCTGGCGAGCGCGGCCAGCGTCCGTTCATTGCGATATTCCTGCCAGAAGGAGAACAGCCCGCTGACCAGGATGACGGCGACGATGGCGTAGCCAATGCGGGCCATGCCTTCGCCGGGGCTGCTGACTTCGGCAGCGAAGGCGAGCGCCGCGGCAATCCAGAGAATGATCGAGAAGAACTGGAAGAACTCCTGGAGCAGACGCAACGGCCAACTGATGCGCTTGAGCCGTTCGATGCGGTTCGGTCCAGACTCCCCCAACCTCCGCTCCGCTTCCTCTGGACTGAGCCCATGCAGCGTGCTTCCGAGACTGGTCAATGCTTCGTTGGCCTGCAGGATGACGATGGAAGCCATGGGCGCACTTGGGAAATCGCCTGATTGCACCGGATGATCTCTCCTCCGGTTCGAGGCTCCGGCGCTTGACCGACGTCAAGTTGATTGGCGCGGGGGCTCTTTCGACCTCGCCGGGCACGCATCCCGATACCATGTCGCACTGAGACGTAAGCCGGAATTGTGGTGCGATCGCGCTGCTCGCGAAGGGGAATTCCCAGAGTTGAGTGAGATCAAGAGGATCGGATGGGAATCGGCGAAACCGCATCAAGTTCCGTCAACTGTTTGTGGCGGCGGCTCTGCGATTGATTCTGCTCAAGTCCGTCCTCGCGCGAGGGGGCAAGTTGAAGTGACGCTCGGACGAGCAACAGGGGCAGAGCAGGATCATGACTGACGAAATCGGCCCGCGACATGGTCGCTCGCGTTCGATACCAAAGCCCGCGCACCAGATCGACAGGCTCGAGGCGCTGCCGGGCCAGCAGCAAAGGCCGGTCGAGGACGATACGCGGGCACCAGGCGCCTTGCGCACAATCCTGCAGTCCGCAAGCTATCGCGAGGCCGATCGGGATTTGGACTTTCTGCAAGGCGACGCCACGCGCGGCATCCGCCTGCAACTCGATTTCCTCAAGGCGGAAGCGCTACTCGAGGAGCACCGGGTCGCTCACACCATCGTCGTCTTTGGCGGCACGCGCATTCGCGAACCGCAAGCCGCCCGGCGGGCAGTGGACTCTTGCGCCACGGCTCTCGCCGCCGATCCGAATGACGAGGTCTTGCGGCGCCGTCTCGACATTGCCCGGAGCGTTGCAGAGAAGAGCCGCTACTACGAAATCGCCCGTAAGTTCGGCCGGATCGTCGGGGCAGCCGGCGAAAAGGCTATTGGCGGGCGAATCATGATCATGACGGGTGGCGGTCCGGGTATCATGGAGGCTGCCAACAGAGGCGCGCATGATGTCGGAGCCAAGTCCATCGGCCTCAACATAGCGCTCCCGAGAGAACAGTACCCCAATCCCTACGTGACGCCCGAGCTCTGTTTCCGTTTTCACTACTTCGCCATGAGAAAGCTGCATTTCCTGTTGCGCGCCCGAGCCCTCGTTGCCTTTCCGGGTGGCTACGGCACGATGGACGAGGTCTTCGAAGTTCTGTCCCTGGCGCAGACCCGAAAGATTGCGCCGGTCCCCGTGATCCTGGTCGGCGAATCCTATTGGCGGCGTGCGTTCGATCCCGAATTCCTGGTTGGCGAAGGCGTGATCGACGCGGAAGACCGCGATCTCTTCTGGTTTGCCGAATCGGCCGAGGATGCGTGGCGGGACATTCTTTGCTGGTACGAGACGGCCGGCCGCCCGCTTCTCCCGCCCACGGCCAGTGCCTCATGGGAAACAACCGAGGCGGTCAGCAAGGAGATCGAATCGTGAAGCTGTCCTTTCACGGCGCCGATCGAGCGGTGACGGGTTCCTGTCACATGCTCGAATGCCTGAACCGGCGCATCCTGGTCGATTGCGGCATGTTGCAGGGCAGCCACGAACTGGCGGAAGAAAATGCCGATGCCTTCGACTTCGATCCTGCATCGATCGACCATGTGCTTCTGACCCATGCTCACCTGGATCATTGCGGGAGACTGCCGCTTCTCGCCAAGCGAGGATTTCGCGGCGAGGTGATCGCCACTTCGGCGACCCGTGAGCTTGCGCGCCTCGTACTCCTCGATGCAGCTCATCTGCAGGAGGAAGAGGCGCGCCGGCAGGCCTATCAAGGCCGCAGGCGCGGCGAGAACGGCAGGCCGGCACCGCTTTATGGCATCCCGGACGCCCTCAACTGTCTCGACCGGTTCGGGAGAACGGCCCAATACGAGCAGCCGATCGAACTCGCGCCGGGGCTTCGCGCGACCTTCTTCGATGCCGGGCACATTCTCGGTTCCGCGAGCATCCGGATCGAGGTGAATGAAGGCGGCAAGCTGCGGTCGGTGCTTTTCTCCGGCGACATCGGCAGTTCCGGGCGCCCGCTGCTGCGCCCGCCTGCGCCTCCGGCCCGGGCTGATTTCATCGTCATGGAAACGACCTATGGCGATCGGCTTCACCGTTCGTTCAGCGACTCGACCGAGGAACTCTACGCGGCCATCTCCAGCGCCTTCGCCCGGGGTGGCAATGTCATCATTCCCACTTTCGCGCTCGAGCGCGCTCAGGAGATCATCTATGTCCTGCACGACGGGGTCGAGCGTAGCCGCCTGCCCCCCGCCCTGCAGGTCTTCCTCGATTCTCCGATGGCGATCTCGGCAACCGAGATCTTTGAGCGCCATTCCGAATGCCTCGTTCCCGCAGTGGCCCGTCTGTTTCGCGAAGGCAGCGACCCGCTCCACGTCGCGAACCTGCATCTCGCGCGTGAGACCGCCGATTCGATGGCGATCAACAGAATAACCGGCGGCGCCATCATCATGGCCGGTTCGGGCATGTGCACGGGAGGCAGGATCCGTCATCATCTGCGCCATAATCTGTGGCGAAAGGAATCGGCAGTCATCTTCGTCGGATTTGCTGCCGCCGGCACGATCGCGCGCCAGATCATCGATGGCGCCAAGCACGTACGGCTCTTCGGTGAAGAGATTCCGGTCCGCAGCGCCATCCATACGATAAATGGGTTCTCCGCCCACGCCGACCAGCGGGAACTGCTCGCATGGCACGGTGGCATTGGCGGATGCCAGACCACGTTCCTCGTCCATGGTGAAGAACCCGTCATGAAGCAGTTCGCCGACCGTTTGAAGGGCGATCGAGTCGTGATGCCCGGATTGGGCGAGACGTTCGATCTTTGACCTGCCCCGGGGATCAAAGACGAATTCCGTGCCAGGCCGCATAACCAAAAGTTGATGAAGGGATCAACTCTTGGAGGCGATTTCTGCTCCGGCGCTTGATGCCGATCAACGGCCAATCCGCCGACCATGCGAGCTGAAGATCTGGCCCGGAGTTGGCGATGCATCAAGACGAAAACTTGCCGAGGCGCAGCCGTCGGCCAAATCAGAGCGGCAGGACCTTGTTCCGTCAGCACGCCCGCCGCTGCCCGTGCCGGTGACCATTCCGCACCTCCAGCGGCATCGGCGAAGATGGCCCGTTCTGATCGCTCTCGTTTCCGTCCTGATCCTTGGCGCGGGAGGCGGCTATTACTGGTGGCAGCGGACCCACCCTCCATTGCCGATCGGCCTCAGCTCAGGCAACGGCCGCATCGAGGCGGATGAGATCGACATAGCCACCAAGTTCGCCGGTCGAGTGGCAGCACTGCTGGTCGATATCGGCGATCTCGTGACACCGGGACAGGCTGTTGCCCGGATGGACACGAAGGAGCTCGAGCAATCGCTCTCGAAGGCAGAGGCCCAGGGGCGGCAGGCCGAACGGGCAGTCGAAGAGGCAAATGCCAACCTTGCCCAGCAGCAGACCCAAACGACGCTCGCGGAGCAGGAGTTCGAACGAACGCAGACCCTATTGAAGAACGGCTGGACCACCAGAGAGCTGATGGACCAGCGGAAGCAGCAGCTCGATGCAGCGAACGCCGGCCTGTTGGCTGCGCAAGCCAGGATTTCACAAGCCCAACACGCGCTCGAGGCCTCCCAGCACGACGCCGCCTTGTACCAGGTCCAGATCGACGACAACACGCTCGAGGCGCCGAAAGCCGGACGAATTCAATATCGTCTGGCAAATGTCGGCGAGGTGCTTCCGGCGGGCGGAAAAGTATTCACGATGCTGGATTTTTCCTATGTCTACATGGACATTTATCTGCCGACCGCCGCAGCCGGCAGGGTCAAGGTCGGGGCCGATGCCCGCATCCTGCTTGATGCCTATCCGGATCGCCCGATTCCAGCCAAGGTCTCGTTTGTGGCGAGCCAGGCTCAGTTCACGCCGAAGACCGTGGAAACGCAATCGGAGCGTGACAAGCTCATGTTCCGGATCCGAATCCGCGTCGATCAGGACAGGCTCCTCGCGCACGCCGATGCCATCCGGAGCGGACTGCCAGGGCTCGCCTATGTCCGTTGGGATCCCACGCTGCAATGGCCCGCAAACCTGCAACCGCGCTCGTGAGCGAGCTGGTCCCTCCAGTCGCGCGCGTCAGCAACCTCCGTCAGCGATACGGCAAGGTCGATGCCCTTGCCGGCGTGACGGCCGACATTCCTGCTGGCTGCGTGGTCGGATTGATCGGACCGGACGGTGTTGGCAAGTCCTCGCTGCTGGCCATCCTGGCGGGCGCACGCCGGATTCAGCAAGGCGCCGCCATCGTGCTTGGAGAAGACATTTCGAGCAGCGCCGCCAGGAGGGCGATATGCCCGCGCATCGCCTACATGCCGCAAGGCCTCGGCAAAAACCTCTATCCCGATCTGAGCGTGCGCGAAAACATCGCGTTCTTCGCGCGATTGTTCGGTCAGCAGCGGCAGGAACGCGATCTGCGAATTCGCGAGCTTCTGCAAAGCACGGGTCTGGAGCCATTTGCCGATCGGCCCGCCAAGAAGCTGTCGGGAGGGATGCGCCAAAAGCTCGGGCTTTGTTGCTCCCTGATCCACGACCCCGATCTGCTGATCCTCGACGAACCAACGACCGGCGTCGACCCGCTCTCGCGTCGACAGTTCTGGGATCTGATCGACCGCATCCGGTCACGACAAGCCGGGATGAGCGTCATCGTCGCGACCGCCTACATGGAGGAGGCTGAGAGGTTCGACTGGCTCTTTGCGCTGAATGACGGAAAGCTGCTCGCGGCCGGCTCGCCCGCGGATCTCAAACGGCAGACCCGAACGAGTTCCATCGAAGATGCGTTCGTAGCCCTGTTGCCGGAGCACCAGCCGGTCAGCCGCGCCGCAAGGACCGATACGCCGTCCGCTGCGGAAGCCGAACCCGTCATTGTTGCCAGAGATCTCACCTGTCGCTTCGGCGATTTCACCGCGGTCGATCACGTCGACTTCAAGATCCTCCGTGGCGAGATCTTCGGATTCGTCGGCTCGAACGGATCGGGCAAGACGACCACGATGAAGATGCTCACCGGACTCTTGCCGCCGACCGGGGGCGAAGCGCTCATCTTTGGCAGCAGTCTGCAGGCCGGCGATCACGAAGCGCGTCAACGCGTCGGCTACATGTCGCAGTCCTTCTCCCTCTATGGCGAACTGACGGTTCGGCAAAATCTGGCCCTGCATGCCCGATTGTTCCATCTGCCGACGCGGGTTGCGGCCGAGCGGATCGACGAACTGGTCGGGAAATGCGACCTCGCCGATCATCTCGACGATCTCTCATCCGCGCTGCCGTTGGGAATAAGGCAGCGCCTGTCGCTCGCAGTTGCAATCGTCCACAAGCCGGACCTTTTGATCCTGGACGAGCCGACATCCGGGGTGGACCCGCTTGCGCGCGATCAGTTCTGGGAGCTTCTGATCGATCTGTCACGCGAACAGGGCATGACCATCTTCGTGTCGACCCACTTCATGAACGAAGCGGCGCGTTGCGATCGGCTCTCGCTGATGCATGAAGGACGCGTACTGGCAACGGACACGCCCTCAGGGCTCGTTGCGCGCAGGGGCACGACGACTCTCGAAGCTGCTTTCATCAGCTTTCTCGAACAGGAACAAGTCGGTGCGGTCCCGGATACGAGTTGGCGTTCGGAACCGACCGGGTTGGCAGGCGCGCCGGAGGTGGCGGTCCGATCGCGCTTCAGCGGCCGGCGTCTGTTCGCCTACACCATCCGTGAAACCCTGGAGCTTGTTCGAGATCCCATTCGGCTGGCATTTGCGCTGTTTGGAACGGCGCTGCTCATGATCGTTTTCGGGCTCGGTATCTCGACCGATGTCAACAATCTCACCTTTGCCGTTCTCGATCGCGACCAGACGCCGGAAAGCCGCGCCTATCTGGAAGAACTGAGAGGATCGCCGTACTTCCTCGAAAAGCCTCCGTTGTCCGACTACGCCGATCTGGACCGGCGACTGAAGCGCGGGGACATCAGCACAAGCATCGAGATCCCGCCCGGATTCGGGATGGATATCAAGCGAGGTCGGCCGGCGTGGGTCTCGGCATGGATCGACGGCGCCATGCCGTTCCGCGCCGAAACCATTCGCGGATACCTGCAGGGCATGCACCAGCTCTATCTGACGGATCCGGCCGTCAAGACCACGCGTCCGGGCGCGGCGCTCCCCGCGAACATCGAAATCAGGTTCAAGTATAATCAGGACTTCGACAGCATCTACGCGATGGTGCCTTCAACGATCGCAATGCTGCTCGCGCTATTCCCGGCGATCCTCATGGCGCTCGCGGTCGTCCGCGAAAAGGAGCTCGGGTCCATAACCAATCTCTACGTCACGCCGGTCACCCGCGTGGAATTCCTCGTGGGCAAGCAGCTGCCCTACGTTTGGGTCGCGCTGATCAATTTCTTCGTATTGTTCGCGATGGCCATACTTCTCTTCCACGTGCCGCTCAAGGGCAGTTTCCCGGTTCTCCTGCTCGGCACGGCAATTTACGTATTCACCACGACCGGATACGGAATGCTGATCTCGACGTTTTGCAAGACGCAGATCGCTGCCCTGTTCGGAACGGCCATTCTCACGATCCTGCCGGCCCAGCAGTTCTCGGGCATGATGACCCCCGTGTCCTCGCTTTCCGGGACCGCCCAGATCATCGGACTGTGCTTCCCGATGACCTATTTCCGGCCCATCAGCGTCGGCACCTTCACCAAAGGGTTGGGATTTCAGGATCTCGGATCGAGCATCCTGATGCTTGCCCTGTTCATCCCGATCCTGACCTCGATCAGCCTCTTGCTGCTTCCGAAGCAGGAGCGATAGATCCGATGCGTTCGCTGGCGAACATATTCTGGCTCGGAACCAAGGAGCTTCGAAGCTTCTTCAGCGATTGGGTTTTGCTGGGCTTCGTGATCTACTCCTTTTCGCTGGCCATAGTCAGCCAGGCGCAGAGCAATTCCCAGGAGCTCTTTCACGCCTCGATTGCCGTGGTGGACGAGGATCAATCCAATCTTTCGCGGCAAATCATCGGGGCCTTCCTTCCGCCCTACTTCAAGACCCCCGTGCTCATCTCGGAACGCGACGTCGAGCGGCTCATGAACGCCGGAACGTACACGTTCGTACTCGACATCCCGCCGAATTTCGAACGGGACGTGCTGGCAGGACGAAGTCCGGATCTGCAGATCAATGTTGATGCGACGGCGATGGTTCAGGCCGGATTGGGATCAGGCGATGCCCAGCAGATCATCGAGTCGGAAGTGGCGAAGTTTCTCTCGCACGCCGAGTCCACGCCGCCATCTCCGGTCAATCTGGCGATCAGGATCGCTTTCAACCCCAACGTCACGACAGCCTGGTTCACGAGCGTCATGGGCATCATCGGCAGCGTCACCATGCTCGCGATCATCCTGGCTGGCGCGGCTCTCGTAAGGGAACGGGAACATGGCACGATGGACCATCTCCTGGTCATGCCGCTCACCCCGTTCGAAATTGCAATGTCGAAGATATGGGCGAACGCCTTCGTGATCGTCGTGGCGGTTGCTCTCTCGCTGTATTTCGTCGTGAAACTGCTCTTGAAGATCCCGATCGCGGGTTCGATACCGCTGTTCCTGTTCGGCACGGTGCTTTACCTGTTCTTCGCGACGGCGATCGGCCTGTTCCTGGGCACCGTCGCCCGCTCGATGCCGCAGCTTGGCCTGCTCTACATGCTGGTCGCCGTCCCGATGAACATCCTTTCCGGGGGTGCAACGCCTCTCGAAAGCATGCCGGCGTGGCTCGCCACCGCGATGCAGGCCTCGCCTTCCACTCACTTCGTTTCCTTCGCGCAGGCGATTCTCTACCGGGGAGCCGGTCTGGACGTGGTCTGGCCACAATTCCTGGCTGTCGCCGGAATCGGAGCCCTGTTCCTGATCCTCTGCCTGCTGCGCTTCCGATCCGCGGTCGCGACCTAGTCCGTCGCGCGATCGCCACGGCAGAGTTCCGAGACGGACCGCGCATCCGTTCTGAAGCCTCATTGCATGTCCAAGGCACGAAAAATGAACGCCTTCACTTCATCGAGTACGAACGCGAACGCGATGGCGGCACCGAAGACACTCAGGATGATCCGGAGCGGCAGCGGCGCCATCAATATCCCGGCGTAGGCCATCGTCGGCACGATCAAGAGATCGGCAGCCGATGAAGCGAGCACGATCGTGCTCGGTCTGGACGACCAGATGCGGCGCCGCTCGCGGACGACATAGTAGATCGCCTGTCCGCTGAACACGAGATTGATCATGGTCAGCGTCCGCAGCGGCTCGAGTTCGAGGCGAAGATGATTCTTTCCGACGAGAAGAACGCCAACGCAAAAGGCCAGATCGATCGAGCCCAGAGCCACTCCGGCGATCGTCAGATTGCCGACCTTCCAGGTATTTGGTTTCGCGGACGGACGCACGTTGTCCGTGGTCGAGGACATCGCGAGAAAATCGCCGGTGATCATCGACAATACCACCAGCATTGGCGTCAGGATGGCGTGGTCCGTCACCAGGAGACCGACGCCCAGATACGTCACCTGGCGGACTTTGTGCACGATTGAACGGAGCGTGTAGGTGAGGATACGCTGAAAAGCGACGCGCCCTTCGGTGACGGCGCCGACGATGCCGGAAAGACCGGGTTCCGTCAGCACCAGGCCTGCCGCCGACTTCGCGACGTCCGTTGCCGTGGAGACGGCGATGCCGAGCTGGGCCTGCCTCAACGCCGGGGCATCGTTCGCTCCGTCGCCGCACATCCCGACGGTGTAGCCCGCGCGCTGAAAAGCTTTCACGAGCGTGAACTTGTGCTCCGGAAGCACACCGGCGAACACCGCAAATTGCTCGGGACGAACGCTCTCCGAGATCGCCTCCGCGGACGCTATTGCCCCCTCCAGCCCGATCGCACGCGCCACGGCCGCGGCCGTCGCCGGGGCGTCTCCGGTCACCATCACCACCCGCACGCCCATCGACCGTAGCTGCGCGATGCAGCCGGCTGCGTCGGGACGCGGCGGATCGCTGAGAGCCAGCAGCCCGATGACATCCATCGCCGAAGGCGCGCCGATCGCAACCGCGAGCACCCGGTAGCCCCTCTCTTCGAGTTCAGCTGCCCTTCCGGCGGCCTCGCCGCACGGCCTTGCCGCGGCCGTGACGTAGGCAAAAGCCCCTTTCACGACCCGGCGCTTGTCGCCCTGCCCGCCGGCCACGGTCGCTTCGGCCATTTTTGCTGCCGGGTCGAACGGAATGAACTCGTCCCGTACCGGCATCGCGTCGAAGGTGAAGCGGGCCGCGGCGGCGCGCACTGCAGCATCCACCGGGTCCAGTCCTCCGTCCGAGCTCGCCAGCCGTGCCCACATCAGGACCTCGGATTCGCCGTGCCCGGAGATCGGGACGACCGCGGCGACCGCCAGCTCGCTGCTGGTCAAGGTTCCCGTCTTGTCGACGCACAGCACGTTCATGCTGGCGGCCTCATCAACGGCAGACAGTCGCGTCGGCAACACGCCGTGCTTCCCCAGTGCCTGCGCGCCGACCGCGGTGGCCAAGGTAAACGTTGCCGGCAGCGCGACCGGTACCGAGGCGAGAATGGCGATGAGAGCGAGGGGGATTATCTCGGCGAACGGGAGCCAGATATACCAGGCATAGGCAATCAGAAGCAGCGCGAGTGCGCCATTGATGGCCGCAAGATGGAGCACGACCCGCAGGACGGCCTTCTGTTGCGTACTCGTCACATGCGCGGTACGCACCAGATCCGCCGTGCGTCCGAACCGTGTCTTCGCACCTGTCGCGGTCACCTCGGCGACGGCCTCCCCACGGCGGACCAGCGCGCCGGCAAACGTCTCATAGCCGGGGCCGGCCTCAACCGGCATCGACTCGCCCGTCAGCATCGACTGGTCGAGTTGCACCGCTCCTTCGGTGATCCGGACGTCGGCGGCGACCACACTGCCTAGCGTCAGCTTCAAGATGTCTCCGGGAACGAGACTGGCCGCGGGTACGACAGACCAGGCGCCGTCTCGAAGCACGGAGGTGCTGAGCGCGAGCCGCGATTTGAGAGCCGAGAGCGTGGCTTTCGCCCGCCCCTCCTGGAAAAAGCCGAGCGCGGCGTTGAAGACGAGCAGCACGCCGATCACCGATGCCTCGATATACTCCCCAAGGAGCAATTGCAGCACGATGGCCGCTTCCAACAGGCAGGGCACCGGCGCGACGAACTTGCCGAGCAGGATGCGCCAAGGCGGCGCTTCAACGTCGGCGGTCGCATTGGGACCATATCGCCGCAGTCGTTGCGCGGCCTCCTCGCTCGTGAGTCCGCGTTGCTCGACCGCCATCGGGGATCGGGACGTTCGATCCGTCAGGGCGCCGTCTTCGTTCGGTAGTCCCATCTGCGAACTGCCTTTTTTCGGCCTCCGGAAACGGGGCCGGGCTCATTGCTGGCGCCGCTCCGTCGGACGGCACAGGGACGTCGGCGGACCGCCAATGTCCAGGGCCGAAGAACCAGGCGGCGGCGACGATCGTTTGTACCTGAGGGCCGAACCCGTGGACGTCACGACCATGATATCTTGATCCTGGTCAAGCGGCCGGCGGGCAAGGTCGGCATTGTCGTGCCGTCCAAAGCTGGACGACGTGGGGGCGCGATGACGACAATGAAGGTCGATCCGTCAGGTGAGTGGACAACGGCTGCGGCGCGAGAGCCCGGCTTCTTGTGGGGCGTCTCCACCTCCAGTTTCCAGATTGAAGGCGCCGCCCATGGCGATGGCCGGGGCGACAGCATCTGGGACGCCTACTGCCGGCAGCAAGGCCGGGTCAAGAATGGCGATACCGGCGACGTCGCCTGCGATCACTATCACCGCTACGCCGGAGACATCGCACTGATGCGCGACATCGGCGTCGGCGCTTATCGATTCTCGATTTCCTGGCCGCGCGTTCTGCCGCGCGGCCGCGGTGCGGCCAACGAGCTTGGCCTGGCGTTCTACGACAGACTGATCGACGCGCTGCTCGCCGCCGGTATCGAGCCATGGATCTGCCTGTATCATTGGGACCTTCCGCAGGCGATCCACGAGCTCGGCGGCTGGCAGAACCGGGACATCGCGGGATGGTTCGCCGACTATGCGGCGCTTGTCGCGCATCGTTACGGCGATCGCGTCAGGCGATTTGCAACGTTCAACGAGCCCTGTGTTTTCACGTTGTTCGGCTATGGCCTCGGCTGGAACGCGCCGGGCATCGCCGACACGTCCGCCCTGCACCGGGCCATTCATCACGTCAATCTCAGTCATGGCGCCGCCATCGATGTGCTGCGAGCTGCCGTGCCGCACGCCTCGCTCGGCGCCATCCACAATCGCCAGCCCTGCTTTCCAGCAGGCCCGAGCCCGGACGATGCCGCCGCGGCGCTGCGGTTTGCGGAATACTGGAATGACGCATTTCCCCATCCGCAGCGTTTTGCCTGCTATCCGCCGCATCTGGCCGATGCGGTCGAGCCTTATTTGAGGCCCGGCGACCTCGCGCAGATCGCGAGACCCGTGGACTGGTTCGGACTGAACCACTATTCGCCGCATTACATCAAGGCAGACGCAAACTTGATCGGCGCCACCTTCGGTGCGCCACCCGATGACGTGCCGAGAACGCCAATCGGATGGCCGATCGTGCCCGGCGCGTTCCGCGAGACGTTGCTGGATATCCATCACCGCTTCCGCCTGCCAATCTACGTGCTGGAAAACGGCACCGCGGCAGACGACAAGCTCGACGAGGCCGGTCGCATTCAGGATCCGGGACGCATTGCCTATCTGCAGGCCTATACCGGCGCGATGCAGGAGGCGATCGCCGCAGGCGCCGATGTCCGCGGCTATTTTGTCTGGTCGTTGCTCGACAACTTCGAATGGGCGTCGGGCTATTCGCAGCGCTTCGGCCTCGTTTACGTCGACTACGCCACGCAACGGCGCATTCCCAAGGCATCGGCACGATGGTATTCCGATTACATCGCGGCGAGACGAATACCGTCGATTGCCGTAACTGGCGGAACTCCACCGGGCGTGACATGAGCAACAGCGGAACTTTGACCCATCAATACGTTCTTCTCGCAGACATCGGCGGCACTAACGCGCGCTTTGCGCTGGCGGATGGCGCTGGGATCGGCGCGATCGCACATCTCAAGGTTGGCGATTTTCCGAGCGTGACCGAGGCCATCGCAACATTCCTGCATCATCGTACTGCCCTCGGCAAGGTCGGCGCTGCCGTATTGGCGGTCGCCGGACCGGTCGAAAACAACCGTAGCACGACCACCAACAGCCGATGGCTGATCGACGGCGAAGTTCTGAAGACTGCATTTGGATTTACTGCCGTCCGAATTCTCAACGACTTCGAGGCCGTTGCCTGGTCGTTGCCGGAATTGAAGTCGCAGGATGTCCATCCGATTGGCGGCGGGCACGCGGTCGCGGGCGCCCCCATGCTCGCGCTGGGACCCGGCACGGGTTTTGGCGTGGCCTGCCTCTTTGCTCCCGACAGGATGTCGTTTGCGGCCGTCTCCGAAGCTGGCCACGCGACGATAGCGGCAATGTCCAGCCGCGAAGATCAAGTCATCGGCCACCTGCGCGAGCGGTTCGGCCACGTATCCGTTGAGCGAACCTTGTCCGGCGCCGGCCTGGAAAACCTGTATCGGGCTCTGGCAAGCCTCGACGGCGCAACCGTCCAGGGGCGTGATGCTCCCGCGATCACGCAGGCCGCGCTGGACGGCAGTTGCAGCGTCAGCGGAGCCGCGCTCGACATGTTCTGTTCCTTGCTTGGGTCCGTCGCGGGAAGTCTCGCGCTTACTTTCTCCGCGCGAGGCGGCGTCTACATCGCGGGCGGCATTGTTCCACGCTTCGCGGATTATCTCGCTCGCTCGAGCTTCCGGAAGCAGTTCGAAAGCAAGGGGCGCTTCGAGTCCTATCTTCGCGACATACCCGCCAGCATCATCGTTCGATCCGACGAAAGTTTCGTCGGGCTCAAAGCATTCTATGATCGTACCATGGCCGGTGATGCGTCGGACGCAAAAGGATAGCGATGACGGCTATTGTGACGATCACGCCAAATCCCGCGGTCGACCTGTCGACGTCGGTGGAGCAAGTCGTTCCGGTCCGCAAGCTTCGAGGGCTCTGGCAACGCCGCGATCCCGGCGGCGGCGGCATCAACGTGGCGCGTGTGATCAAGCGACTGGGCGGAGATGCCAGCGCCCTTTATCCGATTGGCGGCGTGACCGGAGACCTGCTCGTCAGGCTGCTCGACAAGGAGGGCATCACAAGCCTCACCTTTCCGATCGCCGCCGAAACGCGTGAAGATTTCTTCGTCACCGAGACCAGCACGCATCAGCCATACCGCTTCGTTCTGCCCGGCCCACGGCTTGACGAAAGCGAATGGCAGGAGTGCCTGCGGCTGCTGTCCGCCATCGCGCCGTTCCCGCGTTACCTGGTTGCGAGCGGAAGCCTGCCGGGCGGCGTGCCCGACGATTTCTACGCCAGACTGGCGGCAATTGCGAAGCGACGCGGCGCCATCATCATCCTCGATACGTCAGGGCCGGCGCTCGCAGCCGCCGTGGCCGAGCACGTCGATCTGATCAAACCGAATCTGGGTGAGATGCGAGAGCTCATCGGCCACGAGCCATCCGATGCGATCGAATGGGAAGCCGCCGCCAAGGCGCTGGTCCACGGTGGCAGGGCAGCGACCATCGCCCTCACCATGGGGCATCTGGGCGCAGCGCTCGTCACCCGAGAACGGGTGTTGCGTGCGGCGCCGCTTGCGATAACACCGGTCAGCGCGGTCGGCGCCGGCGACAGTTTCCTCGGAGCGCTGGTGCAGGGTCTGGCCTCGGGATCAGATCTCGAGCAGTGCTTCCGGCAGGCCGTTGCCGCCGGCGCCGCCGCACTGCTCAATCCGGGCACCGAGCTTTGCCGCCCCGACGACGTGAAGCGACTTGCCGCTCAGGTCACGATCAAGGCGGCTTGACCGATCCGATCGCAACCGGGACCTCGTCGCGGGCCGTCGAGGGCCCATGATCGGTCTGGTCGAGCAACAGCAGCAAGCCCCCGACCCTTTCGAGCGACGACATCCAGTCGGCGATGCGGCCGTAATTGTCGACGAGCCAGTTGAATGATCCTTGAACAAGCGTGAAGGCCGCGGCGGCCTGAGTGAGCTCGCCAAGGGTCATTGTCCCGGCCAGGAACTTGGGGCTGCACAGGACCAGCCCCATGACGGGCGCCAGCAGCGCGTTGCCCTGCGATACCAGGGTCGTGCGCATCAGCTGCCGGCAGAGGCGTCGCCACTGCGCAAGCGTTCTTTGCAGCGCCAGGGCAAGACCGCGCCCGACCTCCGTCTCCCGTTCCTTCGGTGCGCCGCCCTCGCCGACTTCGCGCAGCAGATGCGCCGATGTGATCAGCTCCGCTTCCGCCTGGTTCTTGACCTGGATGACCCGCGTCAGCGGGGACCCCACGACGATCATGGCGATCGTGACGATGCTGGAATAAATGGCGACGCCGATCACCAGGTAGCCCGGTATCCGAAGCCCGTAACCAAGTATCGGAAGTGTCGCCCCGCCGCCAACGTTCCACAGAATCTGAATGAAGATGATGGCGGTCAAAAGCGACGATACGAGTCCGAGCGCCAGGTCGATCGGGGCGTCCGTCGCAATCCTCGCATCCTCCGCGATGCGGTACTCGGGAATCTGCTGGTCGCCCTGGATCCGCGCCAGATTGACGTAGCGGCGATCGTCCATCCAATACTTGATCAGATGTTCCGTCAGCCATTCGCGCCACTTTCGCTGCACCGTCATGCGGCCCCATACCGAGGCAACTGCGAGCGCGACACTGGCGGCACACAAGGGAACGAGCAGCAAGGCCTGCATTCGCAGGCGATCGGGGCTGCGATTCTCCAGCGCGTCGAAGAAATCCCGATTCCAGTAGTTGAAACGGAATTGCACGTAGAGTTGCAGCCCGACGACCGCGACGAGGCACGCGCAGAGCAGCCAGATGCGCCAGGCCCGCAGCCCAAGCCAGAAGCCGGAGGCGCTCTCCCAGAACCGGGCCCACTCGCGATGGGAGACGTCTGCTTCGGTCTCGGACATGGTCGTGTGATTGCTAGGGGCAGATCATCGCCGAGCGCTTGATCTTTCGCAAAGCAGGTCACGTCGTGCCGGCCAAACTGTCCACAATTGCCGCGTTACGTTGCAGTGCGGGAGAGCCGAGATGAATGCTTCTGCTCATGTCCGATGGTTCAAAGACATACGTCTTGAAGATGTGCCTCTGGTCGGGGGCAAGACCGCTTCCCTTGGCGAGCTCTATTCGGCGCTGTCGCTCGACGGCGTCAAGGTGCCGAATGGTTTCGCGCTCACGGCGGCCGCGTATCGCGATGCACTGAGCGAGGCCGGCGCCTGGGACAAACTCCGCCACCTGCTTGAAGGGCTCGACAAACGCCGAATTTCGGAGCTTGCGAAACGGGCAGCCGCGGCCCGCGCGATCGTCTACGCCGCCACGGACAGGGAAGACTTGCGCAGCGAGATTGCATCCGCCTATCGGCAGCTCGAACAGGAATATGGAGCCAATGTTGCCGTGGCAGTCCGCAGTTCGGCGACGGCTGAGGACCTGCCGACCGCAAGTTTTGCGGGACAGCACGAAAGCTACCTCAATATCCGCGGCGCACCGCATCTGACGGAGGCCTGCAGGCGTTGCTTCGCCTCGCTGTTCACCGACCGCGCGATCTCCTATCGCATCGACAACGACTTTGATCATTTCAAGGTCGCGTTGTCGGTCGCCGTGATGAAAATGGTCCGTTCCGATCTGGCGGCGAGCGGGGTCACCTTCACACTCGACACCGAATCCGGATTTCGTGACGTGGTATTCGTGACCGGGGTCTACGGCCTGGGCGAGAATATCGTGCAGGGCACGATCGACCCCGATGAATTCTATGTCCACAAGCCGACGTTCAACAGCGGCTTTCGCGCCGTGCTGTCGCGCCGCCTGGGAAGCAAGGAAAAGCGAATGGTCTATGCCCGGGGACGTTCAACCACCCGCAACCTCAGAACGTCGCTTGCCGACCGCAAGAAGTTCTGCATTGACGACAGCGACGTGCTGGAGCTGACCAAACACGCGATCGCCGTGGAAAATCACTACTCGAAAAAAGCCGGTGCACCCACGCCAATGGACGTGGAATGGGCGAAGGACGGCAGCGATGGCGCGCTCTACATCATCCAGGCCCGCCCGGAAACGGTAGCATCTCGCCGGAAGCCGGAAGCGCTCGAGAGCTATCTGCTCAAGTCAGCCGGCAAGTCCGTGGCGGTGGGCCGCGCCGTCGGTGAAAAGATTGCCGTCGGAAAGATTCGACTGATCAGAAGCGAGCGCGAACTCAAGACGTTCCAGCCAGGCGAGGTTCTCGTCGCGCCGGCGACCAGCCCGGACTGGGAGCCAGTGATGAAGCTCGCGTCCGCGATCGTCACGGATCACGGCGGCAGAACCTGCCATGCTGCAATCATCGCCCGCGAACTCGGGGTGCCTGCGGTCGTCGGGACCGAGACGTTCACCAGGAGAGCCAAGACGGGAATGGCGGTTACGGTATCCTGCGCCGAAGGAGACATCGGTCATGTCTATGAGGGCACATTGCCGTTCGAGGTCGAGCGGATCGCAACCGACGCGCTGCAAAGGCCTCGTACCGAGATCATGGTCAATCTCGGCGATCCCGATCTCGCCTTCAAGACGGCCCTGGCACCGAACGACGGCGTCGGGCTCGCCCGGATGGAATTCATCATCAATCAGCACATCGGCATCCATCCGATGGCGCTGGCTGAGCCGGACAAGATCAAGTTGGCCCGAGACCGCCGGCGTATCAAGCTTCTGACCGCTCGCTTCAAGAAGCCAGCGGACTTCTTCGTCGAGCGTCTGTCCGAGGGCGTCGGCACCATCGCGGCCGCATTCTATCCCCGCCCCGTGATCGTGCGGCTGTCCGACTTCAAGACCAACGAATACGCAAACCTGGTCGCAGGCGCCGACTTCGAGCCAAAGGAGGAAAACCCGATGCTGGGATTCCGCGGCGCGGCGCGCTACGCCCATCCGGCCTATGCGGCGGGCTTCGCGCTGGAATGCACCGCGCTGCGCCGTGTCCGCGATGCCATGGGACTGACCAATCTGAAGATCATGATCCCGTTTTGCCGGCGCCTCGACGAGGCGCGCCATGTCATCGAGGCAATGGCACAGCACGGCCTCAAGCGCGGCGAGCGCGGCCTGGAAATCTTCATGATGTGCGAGATCCCCAATAACGTCATCCTGATCGACCAGTTCGCCCAGTTGTTCGACGGATTCTCGATCGGCTCCAACGACCTGACGCAGCTGACGCTTGGTGTCGACCGAGATTCCGACATCGTCGCATTCGACTTCGACGAGCGCGATCCGGGCATGTTGCAGATGTTGTCAATGGCCGTGGCCGGCGCGAAACGCAATCACCGTCATGTCGGCATATGCGGCGAGGCGCCGGCCAACTACCCCGAGATCGCGAAATTCCTTACCGGTCTGGGAATCGATTCGATCAGCGTCAATCCGTCGAGCGTGCTGCGGACGATGGAGATCGTGCGTCAAGCCGAGGAGGAAATGACAAAACCAAGGGCGATCGCGAGCTAGCTGCTCTGCTGTCGTCCAGCGTGAAGACGCTTCAGTGCTTCGCGAACGTCGTCGTCTTCCAGGGCATCCCGAAGCCGTCGTTGCGCTTCCGCCGCTTCGCCGGCGGCCGGAACGCTGCCTTTCGCGGCTGTTGCGCGCTGCGATTCGACCGCACGATTTCGCTTGTCCGCCGTGTCTTTGCTCATCTTCGGCTTCCTCAAAACAGATACAACGCGTGTGCTCTTCGTTGTGACCAAGATCGGGCCACCGTCTCGATCCCGCAGCTCACGCTCCCGTCAGGTGCTGTTCGATCTCGCCAACCGGATGCTTGGTCAAATCCTTGTTGATCTCGGCGATGATGAGACCCTGCACGTCGGGATGGAACGCAGCCCGCAGGTCGGCCAAGGTCCTCGGCGGCGCCACGATCACCAGAGCGGGCGCCTTTGTTGCTCGGACGACCTGCTCCAGCGCCGCCGCGACTCTCTTGGCGAATCGGTGCTCTTCGATACGATGCCAGTCGACAGGCTCGACGGCGCTCCTCTGGCCGGATTCGTGGGCTTTGCTGACTCGCCCGGGCCGGTCGCTTCCCTGCTCATGTGTCGGAGGATTTTCGTCTTCGAAAAGACGCTCGGTCTTGAGGTTTGGAAACTTCTCATCGCCTTCGTTCCGAAGAAACAATGCCTTGCGGCCGTCGCCGACAAGCACGAATGCGTCATGTGGAATCTTCAATTTGCTCATTTTCCCGACGCTCCCAAGTTCATTTTTTTGAATCCGCGATTCCATCGCATCATTGTCCCGCCTCCGTGATCTCCTGGTTGCGGTTCAGACTTCGCTCGAGCGCAAAAATCAGTTCGAACCGGCTGACAATTCCGATGACCTCGCCGGCGCTGACGACCGGGACCTGGGCAACATGTCGCCGGTCCATTTCGGCGACGACGTCATCGACGCTCGCATCTTCGGTCACGAAGACGGGGTCCGGCGTCATGATGGTGGCGACCTGAAGCGCGCGCATACGCTCCCGCGCCGGCGCGTTTTCCGCAATCCCGAGGAGTGCTTCGAACCAGCTTCCCGACGGCGGGCTCACGCCCAATTCATCGCGATGCAGGAGGTCGCCCTCCGAGACGATGCCGACCAGGCGCCCGGCCTGATCCAGAACGGGAAGTCCCCGTTGATTGGTCTCCAACAGCAGCCGGGCTGCCTCGACCAGCGTCGTCGTCGGCCCAACCGTGGCAAACGAGCGACGCATGATTTCTGCCGCCAACATCATACCCTCCAGGCAAGCCCTCAAGCGGAGCTGCGCACGGACGTTTCGGCTTGAGCGAGGAACCGCTCCATGGCGCGTCGAACCTCCTGCTCCGTGACGCCCACAGCACCGAGTTCCGCCACGACACGATCGATCGTTGCATCGGGCGCTGGATTTGCGACGTCGCATGCGACGATCTCGCGGGCATAGGTCTCCGCGGCCTGGCCCGCCTTGCCAAGCTGCGGCGCGGCCCAGCGGGCAAGCAATGCGACCGCGCGTTCCCGCACCTTGAACTTCAATTCCTCGCGATGGGCGAACTCCATCTCGAATGCATTCTCGCGCTCATCGAACGACGTCATCGCTGCCTTCCCACATCAGTCACCCGTCCGCGACAACAGGTTAGCGATGGCGGGCAGCCTGCCGTTGATTCAAGTCAACATGCCATTCCGGCCGGCTGAAAGGATGGCGCGACGGTTCGACGGAGAGGGTCATGATCAAGGATGTCCTTGCGCAGATTCCGACAGAGCGATCACCGCAGCCTGTCATCGATGCCGCGATCTCCTTGGCCGCGGGATTCGGCGCCCACATCGACGCGGTCGCGATCGGCTACATCCCGACCAGCACCGCCTATGCAGTCGATGGCGGCGCCGCGATCGCGGTTGCAGCCGCATTCGAGATGGAGCGGCAACGCGCCGCCGAGCGCAGCGCGGCCGCGCTCGGGATTTTTGAAGCGAAATCGCGAAATGCCGGCATCTCCTGCGAAAGCCGCGCGATCGAGGACCTGCCCGCCGAGGCCTCGTCCGCGCTCGGGGCCGCGGCCAGGCTCTATGATTTGACAGTCGTTCAGCAGCCGGACGCCGAACATGACACCTACGACCGGATGACCGCGACGGAGGTCCTGTTTCAGGCCGGTGGACCTGTGTTGTTCGTGCCCCACATCTTCCGCGGCGCTTTCAGGGCCAAGCGTATCGGCATCTGCTGGGATGGAAGCAGGCTCGCGGCCCGTGCACTGCGGGATGCCAGGCCGTTTCTTGCACGGGCCGAAGCGCTGGTCACGATTTCGATCAATGAGGCGCAGGTTGTTCCAACCGAAGCTTCGGCGCGGAAACTGACCCAACATTTGGCCCGCGCCGGACTGCCGACAACGCTCCTCGAACTGACGGCGGAGCATTCCGACATCGAGCCTTCCATCCTGTCCCTGGCCGCCGACGAAAGCCTCGACATGCTGGTCATGGGCGCATACGGGCATTCCCGCCTGCGGGAGGGGATTCTCGGGGGCGTTACCCGCGAGATGCTGAAGACCATGACGATTCCGGTCCTGATGTCGCATTGAATCGAGGCCCGAGATGCGTGCTCACCAGATCATGACGAAGGACGTGATTGCGGTAACGCCGCGAACATCGATCCTGGATGCCGCAAATCTGATGTTGCGCTGTCATCTGAGCGGCATCCCGGTCCTGGACGAAGACGGAGCCCTGGTCGGCATCGTCTCGCAATCGGATTTCCTTCGCCGCTCCGAAATCGGCACAGAAAGCAAGCCCCCGCGCTGGCTGCAATTCCTGGCCGGACCCGATGGCCAGGCCGGCGGTTTCATACACGACCACGGACGGAGGGTGCAGGATGTGATGACGCGCGATCCCGTCACCGTCCAGGAAGATACCCGCCTGGACGAACTCGTCCACCTGATGGAAAAGCATGGTGTGCATCGCCTCCCGGTCATGCGAGGAAGGACACTTGTCGGCATCGTGACCCGGTCGAACCTGCTGCAGACGGTCGCCAGCATGCTGCGCGACGTACCCGATCCGACTGCCGACGACGACCATATCCGCGAGCGTATCATGCGGACGATCAACGCCAACAGCTGGAGGCCCGGGGCGCTGCAGGTTCTCGTGCGCAACGGTGTTGTTCACCTGCATGGGGCCGTTCTCGACGAGCGGTCACGACAGGCATCGATCGTCGCGGCGGAGAACACGGCCGGCGTCAGGGAAGTCCATGACCACATGTACTTCTTCGATACGATCACCGGCGATCACCTGGAATCGCCGGAAGATCTGAAAACGGCCGCGCGTTCCTGACGGATCCGGCCTGGCCTCGAGCTGACGCAACGATGCCGATTCAGCGAGCCTGCGGTGACCTACGTAGGAGACCTTAAGGCAAGAAACCGAATTTCAACCTCGCGGCTGCCATGAAATGGTGGTTTGCGTGAAACGCGAGGGAGGAACGCAAATGACCCCTGAAACCGTCAAGGCGTTCTTGATGATCGCCCTCTTCCTTGCCATCGAGATCACCCTTTACATGCCGCAACTACAGGCTCGTTGGCGCCGAATCCCGAGGGCTCGCTGAACCGCAGGCTGGCATCCGACGTCTGTCTCGGCGTGGACAGCGCCGGCATGCCGGTGGCATAGCTGCGCGGCTGATCGACATGTCATGTCCCTGACGCTGCTTAGGCCTCAGCTTGAGTTGGATCAGCGCGGAGTTTGTCCGGTCCCGCTACGCTGATTCAACAAAAAACGGGCGGGTGCGGCGATGACGATCATCATGGTAGCAACGGACGGATCTGGCGGGGCCAGCCGTGCGGTCGATGTGGCGGCTGAGCTGGCCAAGGCGCTGGCTTGCGATCTTCTCGTTGTCACCGTTGCCGATCGTCTCCTCGGAGAAGAGGTGCGACAGTTGCCGCGCGGCGGAGCCAGCGCCGGCGACTTGCTGGAAGCCATGACCGGTCAGACATTGAGGGAGGCGGAAGTCCGCGCGCGCAAACTCGGCCTGTCCCGCATTGAAGTCAGGACCTGCTGGGGTGATGTCACGCGATCCCTGCTTGATCTCGCCGTCGAGAGCTCGGCCAAAATGATCGTTGTCGGGCGGCGCGGTCGCGGTCAATTGACGGGCTTGTTGGTCGGCAGCGTCTCCCAGAAACTTGTCAGCCTCTCTCCCTGCGCCGTTGTCGTTGTGCCTTAGCAGATCGGGCTCGCAGCTATCTTCCCGCTGCACATCGGAATGCCCGCGGCGGGCCGACGGGTCGCATCACAAACGATTGATCTCGAACTCCTCACGGGAATAGCTGAGCTTCGGCCTCGCCTTGATCAAGCGGCGATTTGAGATGGATCAATCCGCCATTGCGAAGCGAGGGGTTATTTTAAGTTGTCCAGAGAGAACAACTGGCGCTTAGCATGAGCTGAGAGGAGACATGACGATGGCAAACGAAACCAAATTGACCGTCACGAAAAAGCCCGCCGAGCCGGCGCTTGCTGCAGACGTCTGGCGTCCGTTCGAATCGCTGAGGAAGGAGGTCGACCGGGTGTTTGAAGACTTCGGCGACGGCTTCTGGCGGCAGCCGTTCCGCTCGCTGGCGGGTCTCGAGCGCGCCTTGACGAGCAAGCTGGCGACCAGTCCGGCGGTCGATATCAGCGAGACAGACAAGGCCTACGAGATCACGGCCGAATTGCCCGGAATGGATGAAAGGAATATCGAGGTCAACGTCGCCAATGGCGGGCTCACCATCAAGGGCGAGAAGAAAGACGAAAAGGAAGAGAAGAAGAAGGACTATTACCTCTCCGAGCGCCGTTACGGCTCTTTCGAGCGCTATTTCACCCTGCCCGAGAGCGTCGACGCCGACAAGATCGAGGCCGCCTTCAAGAACGGCGTGCTCAAGGTGACACTGCCGAAGACCGCGGAAGCGCAGAAACCCGCGAAGAAGATCGAGGTCAAGGCGGCCTGACGCTGAACCCGGCGGCGAAATGCGGGGCTATGAATTCATAGCCCCGCCGCGTGCTGATTTCCGGAATCGGCGGTTTCGTCGATATTGTCGTTTGTGGTTTTCGTCGCGCGGCCGTCAACGGAATTGCGATTGACAATCCGGCTGTCGCCCATGATTGCGCTCGCTTTCCTGCCTGCCCCGAGCCCAAACATTCCGGCGCTGGTCGAGGCGAGCTGTCTGGCAGGCATGCTACGCCCATTCTCGATTGCGCGCAGGCTTGATGGGCGGAGCTCCGCCGAACATACTCTCCAAAAAGGTCGGTGTCGGTTCGGCGCGCGCGAGTGCGCAGTTCGGACACGTCCAAACCATCGCGGGAGACCGGCGAAGCCAGAACATCACGGCCGCGATCTCGAACCTGCAGTTGCAGTGCGGGCAAAGATCCGGCTCGCTATCGCTCATGCTACGCTCCAATGCGTAAACCTTGGATTGCAAGACTTGCAATTCCTCGATCCGATGTGATTGCGGTAGATCAAATCATCGGGGAAGAAAGCCTGAACAGGTCAAAGCCCCATGAACTGGCCCATGGCATTGAAAGTGGTCTGCTGCGCGCCGGCGCCGATCTCGCCCGCGGCCTGTCGCCCGCCCTCCCCAGTCTATTTCCGCCAGACGCGATCAAAAAACAGTTTGACTGAGAATGCTGCTGCGGTTTTCATCCAGAAGAAACACCACGAGGGGCGGTTCGGATGCACGCCTTGCAATGCGTTGAACCAGGACGACTGGCCATCGTCGAGCGACCCCGCCCTGTTCCGGGACCCGGCGAAGTGCTGGTGCGCATTCGTCGTGCAGGCGTGTGCGGCACGGATCTGCATATCTATGAGGGATCGCATCCATTCCTGGAGTATCCGCGAGTCCTGGGACACGAATTGTCGGGCGAGATTGCCGAGACCGGGCCCGGCTGCAGGATCGCCGTGGGTCAGAAAGTGTACCTGATACCATATTTGTCATGCGGCGCCTGCGTCGCATGCCGGCGTGGCAAGACGAATTGCTGCCAGCGCATCGCGGTCCTTGGCGTCCATGTCGACGGCGGGATGGCGGAATTCGTCTGTGTCCCAGAGAATAACGTCGCGGCGGCCGACGGCGTAACGCTTGATGAGGCGGCCATGGTGGAGTTCCTGGCGATCGGCGCCCACGCCAATCGCCGCGCCAGCACGGGCAAGGGCGATCGTGTGCTCGTCATCGGCGCGGGACCGATCGGGCTCGGTTGCATGATCTTTGCGAAGCTGCGCGGCGGGGCTGTCACCGCCTTGGACATGCGCCAGGACCGCCTTGCTTTCTGCCGCGAAATCCTGGGGGTCGCCGATACGGTCGTGGGCGGCCCGCGCGCAATCGAGACCTTCCAGGACATCACCGGCGGCGACCTGTTCGACATCGTCATCGACGCCACCGGCAAGGCAGCCTCGATCGAGGCGGGGTTCGACTATGTCGCGCATGGCGGCACCTATGTGCTGGTCAGCGTCGTGCGCGAGACGATCTCCTTCGCCGACCCGAAATTTCATGCACGCGAGATCTCGCTGCTCGGCAGCCGCAATGCGACGCGGGACGACTTTGACGAGGTGTTCCGCGCCATGCGCGACGGGCTTGTGCCGACCGGGGCGCTCGCCACGCACCGCGCCTCGCTCGAACAGGCACCCTCGCGATTTCCGGAATGGATCAGGCCCGAGACGGGCGCGATCAAGGCGCTGATCGAGATTTAGCCCATTGGCGTTCCCGATCATCCAGTTCGGCACCAGTCGTTTTCTGCAGGCCCACGTCGACCTGTTCGTCAGCGAGGCCATGGCGCAAGGTCGCGCTCTCGGCCGAATCGTGGCCGTGCAGACGACGGCCAACCCGGAAAGCCGCAAGCGGATCGCGGCCTTTGCGCAAGGCAGACCCTATACCGTCCGGATCAAGGGACTCGCCGGCGACGCTGTCGTCGACCGGGACGTCGAGGTTGCGAGCGTCGGCGGCGGTCTGGACGCCAACACGGAGTGGGGCGAAGTGGAGCGGCGGTTCATCGAGGCCCGTTGCGCCGTCTCGAACAGTGGCGACCGCGGCTATGAGATCGATCCCGCCGACCTTCCCGACGGCCAGCCGCCAAAATCGTTTCCGGCCAAGCTCGCAAAACTGTTGCTCGCCCGTCATCGCGCCGGCGCCGACCCGCTCACGATTTTCCCTTGCGAATTGACGCCGGACAACGGCGCGATGTTGCGCGCGGTGGTGCTCAAGGTGCTCGGCGACTGGGACGCGCCGATCGGGTCGCGCCGCTGGATTGGCGAGGAATGTGTCTGGGTCAATTCGCTGGTCGACCGGATTGTCTCGCAGCCGCTCGAGCCGCTTGGTGCGGTGGCCGAGCCCTATGCCTTGTGGGCGATCGAAGATCGGCCCGGCCTCGAGCCGCCCTGCTCTCATCCGGACGTCAAGGTGACGAACGATCTCAAGCGCTACGAGCGCCTGAAATTGTTCGTCCTGAACCTGGGGCATAGCTGGCTGGCAGAGCTCTGGCACATCGGTCACGGCCCGCCGGCACTCACCGTGCGTGAGGCGTTGGCGGATGCGGCGATGCGGGCCCAGCTGGACGACCTGTATGAGGAGGAGGTTCTGCCGGTCTTTGCCTCGCTCGGCATGGCCTCCAAGGCGAGTGCCTATCGCGACACGGTCATCGACCGATTCCGCAATCCCTTTCTCGACCACCGCTTGAGCGAAATCCATGTGAACCACGACGCCAAGAAACAACGGCGTTTTGGCGGACTGATCGCGCTTGCCGAAACGCAAGGCCTCCACACGCGCCAGACGCGCTTGAGGGCAGCGCTCGTAAGATGAGCCTGAGAGGCTCGTTGCAGCAGGTTGCGCCAATTATCATTGCCGAACTGAACTCCTGTTCGGGCCCGTCATGCTCACGCCTGCACCGTTGACGCCTCCGCGACGGCGACCGCGTCTTCGCGTTTGGCTTCCATGACGCAGATCTGGATGGCCTGACGCAGGGACGTCGCGAACAGATCGGCCTTGACCGCTTCAGCGATCTCGCGGGCACGTTCGGTGTCCTGGCCCCAACATCCCACCATGATCCGCGCCCGCGGCAGTTTTCTGCGCAGGCGCCTCACGGCATACCGCAGATGCGCGGGGCCGTCCGCCGCGAGATAGCTGAGACAGACCAGCGCAATGCCGGCGGTGTCGAGGCGGAAGATGTTGGCCGTCAACAAGACCTCTGGTCCTTCGACACGGGCGGCCGTCCCATGGGCGTCGCAAAGCTGGGCCAGCATGATCGCAACGGCTTCGTCGAGTGCCGTCCGGCCGGCGATGCACAGCACCGGCCGATCGCTTTGCCAGCCCGGCGCAAGGTCGGCCTTTTCGAGGACGGCGATGTCGGGATTGCTCGGGATGTCCTCGATCGCTGCTTCGGTCTCGGCGTCTTTGATCCGCGCCATGTCGATGGGCTCGCGGTCAGCCTGGTCGGCCAGGTCGCCCGTGAGTTCGCTGACGGTATCCCTGATCCGGGCGAGGCGAATTGTGTCGAGCGCGCCGCGCTCCAGATCGGCCTGCGCCAATTGCAGTCCCTTGAGCGCCACCTCGTCATAGAACGACGACAGCGACCGCTCCTGCAGCAGTTCTTCGGCCTTTTCGGCGGCCTCGGTCGGATCGCCCGCCAGCATTCGCTGGTAGAAGATCTCGGGCGGCGACAGCGCCGGCCGATCCCCGAACATCACGTCGAGAAACGCCAGCCGCTCGACATGGCGACCGAGCACGACCAGGCACACCGTGAGCGGGGTTGCCAGCACCAGTCCGATCGGGCCCCACAGCGCGGTCCAGAACGTCGCCGATACGACGACCGCGACCGGCGACAAGCCGGTACTCCTGCCGTAGACCATGGGCTCAATGATCTGTCCGACCACCGGTTCGGCAACCAGAAACAGCACGGCGGTCCACGCCAGCATCGACCAGCCCGGATCGACTGCGACGGCAAGCACCAGCGGAAACGCCGCCGAGATGATCGATCCGATGTAGGGAACGAAGCGCAGCACCGCAGCCAGGATCCCCCACAGCACCGCGCTCGGGATGCCGATCAGCCACAGCCCTGCGCCGATCAACAGACCGAACGCCGTGTTGATCAGAAGCTGGTTGAGAAACAGCCGGCTGAGGCGCGCGGCGGCGTCGTCGAGCGCGGCCGTGGTTCGTTGCAGGTCGTGCGATCCGGCCAGCCTGATGAGTCGATTGCGCAGGTCTTCGCGCTGGATCAGGATGAAGATCACGAACACGACGATGATGCCGGTGGTCGCCAGCGGCGAGATCAGGGGCGCGATCAAGGACCTCAGATTTTCCAGGGCCCCTGGATCGGGCTGCAAGACCTGCACCGGCACCGGCCGTTCGCCCGGATTGACGGCCGCGTCGCCCAGCGGATTGCCGGGCGCCGGCGATACCGACTTTGGCTTGTCCAACTCCTTGCCGAGATCCTGCAGCATCCCCGCGGCGCGCTCGAGCGTCGAGCTGCCGCCGGCCACACCACGCACCGACTGGATTTTTGATTGGATCGTCGTCTGATATTTCGGCAGATCGCCGGCGAGACGGTTGAGCTGGGTGGCGATCAGGCTTCCCAAAGCAAAGATCATCGCGAAGGCCAGCAGCACGACCGCGACGACCGCGATGCCCCGGGAAATCCCGACGCGCTGCAGCAACCTGACCGGCAAGGCAAGAACGAAGCTGAGCAGGATCGCCAGCGCGACCGGCACGAAAATCTCGCGGCCAAGATACAGCACGCTGACCACGATCAGCGCGAAAATGGCCAGCGCGACGGCACTGACCAGCGCGGCGACATCGTCAGAATTTTGTGGCTTGATCAATGTCGGGACCATGCGCCCCTTGCTCCAGAACGTGCTTGCCCATTCTCGAGCAGGATCGACGCGTCCGATCGAAGACGGAGAGCGCGGCGAAGCCGCAACCCTCCTCCGCGTCCTAATGGTGCCAGAATAGTGCAAGCAGCAGAATGATCGGCAACGGCACGCCCAGCAGCCAGAGCAACGCTCCCTTACCAAGATCCATATTGTCCCTCCTCTCTCTCCTGATGTTCATCAAGACGCCCGGAGGGACCGAAAGTTCCGCCTCGATTAACTCAGATCAGAGCTGCGGGAACCGCAAGTTTTACCCAGAGTAAGGAGAGTAACTTCTCCGCCGTGCAAGGATAACCGCGATCTCGTACGAGGAGATCTGTCTAACGGTCGAGCCAAAGTTAGGTAAAGATCGTTCGGCAGCTTGCGATCGGAGGAACTGCTTTTCTTCTTCAACGTCGGAGCGACGAAGCGCGCCTCGGTAGAGCGTGACGAAGGTGCATTTCCGGATCGCGGTACCGGAAATCGTCACGAACGAAAACAGGCAGTGGCATGCCATCCTGGAACAAAATCGGATGGCCGGACCGTTATACGGCTGGTTCCGTCAGTGACACAAGCGTACATTTCACTACTGAAATCGGCCAGACCCTCGAAACCTCACAGACGGGTTCCTGGGATTGACGCGGCGCCCCGACAAGCCGCACGATTGTGAATCCTCTGGCAAACAGCTGCGGGCAGCTGCCAAATGCGGGTCCAGTCACGTCGCTCCGTAAAATGGAGAGGATGTTTTGACCGACACGAGCGCAACGCCATTAACAATACCCACCGAACCGATCGGCAGCATCCCGAGACCTTTTGATCTTCTCCGGAAGCTCACCGAACTCGACTGTGATGATCCTGCCCTTATCCCCTTCTTTGAGTCCGCAATTCGAGACACGATCGAACGGTTCGAGGCAACAGGCTCTCCGGTCATTACCGACGGTGAGCAGAAAAAGTATCATAATTTTTGGACGTACAGCGTACATGGGCTTCCGAACACGGCTTCGGATGGTTTCAAAATTCCGTTCGCCGACGGCCATACGCGCCGGATGTTGCGGCTGACGCGCGGCCCGTTCCGCTATTTGCGATACGCCGATTCATACTTGGACGTTGCGATGCGCTACGCTCACGTGCCCGTCAAGCAGGCCGTGATATCGCCTTCGGCGTTGAGTTTGATGTACCCAGCCGAAAGCATCCCGGATTATCCGCGAGAGCAATTCATTGAAGATCTGCTGCGCGAGCATGAGACGGAGATACGTCGTTGCCTACAAAAGGGGGCGCATAAGGTTCAAATTGATTTTACCGAAGCACGGCTGGCCATGAAGGTCGATCCCTCCGGGCGGCTCCTTGATAGTTTTGTTGACCTGAACAATCTCGCACTGTCGCGTTTCACGCCAGAGGAACGCAGGCGTATCGGGGTTCATACCTGCCCAGGAGGTGACTTGGATTCGACCCACAGTCGCGACGTCGACTACGCGAATCTGCTGCCAAGGCTCCTCGATCTGAAGGTAGGGAATTTTTACATTGCGCTTGCTGGTGAGCAGGACCGCAGGCGAGCTCTCGAAATCATCCGCGGGTACCTGAAACCCCACCACCGGATTTTCGTCGGCGTGATCGCTGCTATCGACCCAAGGATCGAGACGCCGGAAGAAGTCCGCGACCGCGTGCTAGAGGCTGCAGAATATATACCGAGCCAGCAACTTGGTACGACAGACGATTGCGGCTTCGCGCCTTTCAGTGATGACACGTCAACGACCCGAGATACCGCCTTCGCGAAGATACGGGCGCGGGTGGCGGGCACGGAGCTTGCCAGGAAAGTCATCGGAGGGCTCCCGTGACATCAGAGGACAACGAAGACAAATTGCTGCGTTCCGTTGCCCTACGGAATTCAGATGCCATTCGCGTCGCGCGTCAGCGCGCCGAGCAACAGGCCGAAGCGACCCTGCAGGAGCAGGCGAACCTCCTGAATCTCGCACATGACAGCATTTTCGTCCGCGATATGAATGGAACTATCAGGTACTGGAATCGTGCTGCCGAGCAATTGTACGGATGGACGAAGGAGCAGGCGGCCGGAAGGGTTGCCCACGATCTGCTTATGACAGCCTTCCCGCTGTCGGTTGAACAGATCGAGGGAGATTTATTGCGTGCAGACCACTGGGAAGGCGAACTCGTTCACACCAGGAATGACGGTAGCCATGTTGTGGTCGCGAGCCGGTGGTCGTTGCAGCGAGATGAGCAAGGCATCCCGGTTGCGATCATGGAGACGAACAGCGACATTACCGAACGAAAAAGGGCGGAGAAGGAAGCGCGCGACATCGAGCAGCGATATCGAGCTTTGGAGATGACACTCGCGCACGCGAATCGCGTCGCGACCATGGGACAGCTCGCGGCCTCGATCGTCCACGAGGTCAGTCAGCCGATAACCGCGATGGTAGTCAACGCGGAAGCGACGCTGCAATGGTTGGCTCGCATGCCCCCAGATTTGGAAGAGTCTCGTCAGCTGCTCGCCACGATCATTGCGGATGGCCACCGAGCCGCCGAGGTCGCAAATCGCATTCGTGCCCTCATCAAAAAGACGCCGCTGCGCAAGGACCGCTTGGAGATCAACGGAGCGATTCGCGAGACGATTGAGCTCACGCGTGGTGAAGCAATGAAGAACTGCATTTCGGTGCAGACGCAGCTCGCAGAGGGATTGTCCCCCGTTGGAGTTGATCGGATTCAGCTGCAGCAGGTCATGCTCAACTTGATTGTCAACGCAGTCCATGCGCTGAGTGAGTGCGGCCAAGACCGGCGAGAATTGTTAATCAGCAGTTCGATGAGCGGGTCGGATGACGTGGCCGTCTCTGTACGAGATTCGGGGCCAGGTATAAGCCCTGAACACGTCGGGCGTCTTTTCGATCCATTCTATACAACCAAGCCGGACGGCATGGGAATGGGATTGTCAATCTGTCATTCGATCATAGAAGGCCACGGGGGACGAATTTGGGCAACAGCGAACGTTCCGCAGGGCGCTGCCTTTCATTTCACCATCCCTACAGCCCGAGAATAGAGTGCTGCCCTGCGCGGTTGACTTGCCGGCGTTCAAGGCGCGCATCAGGCGAGGAAGGGTGTCCGTTGTGCTCGGCGACGAGCAGCCAGGCCCCCTTGACAACCACCATCTGTCGTCCGCGCTGTGCCTGAGGCGGTCGAAATGCCGGATCCGCCCTGATCAATTCCGCGACGAAACGAACCACGGGCCGACCCCGCCCGACGGGCAAATCGCCGATGCGGAATTGGCGCAATCCGCCCGGCCTGGTCACCAATCGCCGTTCGATCGCGGCCGAAACGACAATGCGCAAAAACTCATTGTTCGAGCCGTTTCAATTGGATCGCCCCAGTCCGGCGATCTTGCGAAAAATATCGCTTGCTAATTTCCGAAAATCAGTATCTACTGCCGCCCGTCCCGCCTCGATTGCAGAGGGGCGTCGCGACCGTCACGGACGTTGAAGCGGGATGCGATGGACGCGAAGGTGGTGCAAGACGAGCCTCACCTTGGCGGACGGCGAAATCGTGTGGTCCTGGCCTCCCGACGCTGAGGCCAAGTTCGCAGCAAGCTGCTCAGTGAGCGGCTCTGCGGGCGACGGGAGCAAGAAAGCCCGGTTCCCGGGGAGATCACGTATAAGCCGTAACACCATTGCGCAGGGAAGGCCGGCACTCGGCTGAACCTGTGGTAACCGCCGCGTGCTTTTTTTGATGCACGCGGGCCATGGGTATCAGTCGATACCCGGCCTTCCCTGCGCCCTCCTGAGATCGAGGGCGATGCGCAGCAAAGCTCGGACGCGAAACGCGCCGCGAAATGGCACATTCATGCCCGACGGGCCCGCAGGTCGCACCCCCGAGGCAATATCCAGGGATGAGAATTTTCGGACAAGACGAAGGACTTATGGTGCGCTCGGAGGGCGGTCGCATTTGGCGCGATATCAAGGACTTACCCAGATGGGTAAAGCAATTGGGTGCTTTTCCCGCCAATAAGAGCCTTTGAACGTGGCGAGGCTTCTGATGGGCGGGGTTGTTGGAGACGAAGTCGGCACATCCGCTCAAAACCTCGAGATCATTTCGATCTCCTGGACTGGCGCATCCCGCACCGCAGGCCGCCAGTGTTCAGGATGGCCGCTTTGCGCGAGAAGCTGCCGATCCCGAGCCCGCTGCCGGCGACGACCAAGGCTCGACCCCGGCATCCACTCACAACAGCTTGGCGCCGAAATTGGTTTCCGGGTTCATGTCGGCGACGAGGCGCCCGGTCGGTTTTGCGGCTTCGCCGCCGCCGCGAGGCAGGAAACGGCCGGCGCCAGGAAGCGCAGAAAGCCTCCCGTTCTCGACGATGACCCTCCCGCGCGACAGCACGGTGACCGGCCAGCCCCGCACGATGCGGCCGGCATAGGGCGTGTAGCCGGCTCGGTCATGCATGGCATCGTCGCTGATCGTGACGCGGCGGTCCGGGTCCCAGATCGCGATGTCGGCATCAGCGCCGATCGCGATCGATCCCTTGCGCGGATGCAGATTGTAGATCTTTGCCGGCGCCGTCGCGGTCAGTTCGACGAATTTTTCCAGACCGAGGCGGCCCTCCGAGACCATCGCGTCGAACAACAGCGGCAACCGCGTTTCGAGCCCCGGCAGGCCGTTGGCCACCTGCTTGAAACTTGGCGCCGGTCCCGCGCGAAGCTTGCCGGTCTCGTCGAAACGGTAAGGCGCGTGATCGGACGAAATCGTCTGCAGGTCGCCGAGCGACAATGCCGTCCACAGCGCCTCCTGATCCTCGGCGCGGCGCGGCGGCGGGCTGCACATCCATTTCGCGCCCTCGATGCCCGGCCGGTCGAGATCATCTGACGTCAGGAACAGATATTGTGGACAGGTCTCGGCAAAGACTTTCAGCCCCTGCCCGCGCGCGTCGCGGATCACCTTTGCGCCCTCGGCGGTCGAGACATGAAAGATCATGATCGGCTGATCGACCAGCGCGGCCATACCGATCAATCTGTTGAAGGCCTCGGCCTCGGAAAAGCGCGCGTGGCTGATGGCGTGATATTTTGGGTCGGTATAGCCGCGCGCCAGCAGCCGCTTCACCATCCAGGAGATGATGCCGTGGTTTTCGGCGTGCGCGCAGAGCATTGCGCCCCCCTCGCGCGCCGCCACCAAGATATCGAGCAGCGGCTCGTCGTCGATCTTGAGGCGATCATAGGTCATGAAGATCTTGATCGAGCCATGGCCCTGACTGATCAGCGCCGGCAGGTCCTGCTCCAGCGTCTGTCTGGTGGGATCGGTGATGATCATGTGGAAGGCGTAGTCGATGACCGCGCCCTTGCGCGCGAGCGCGTGATACTCCTCCAACACCTCTCGCAGCCGCATTCCGACATGCTGGGCCGCAAACGAGATCACGGTCGTCGTTCCGCCGAACGCCGCCGAGATCGTCGCGCTCTCGAACGTGTCGGCATTCATGATGCCGGCGGCGGAGAGCTGTTCGATATGGCAGTGGCTGTCGACCCCGCCGGGCAGTACGAGTTTCTTGCGCGCGTCGATCTCGCGTTTGGCCGGCCCCAGCCCGCGGCCAACAGCGGCGATGGTTTCGCCGGTAATGGCGATGTCGGCCTCGAACAGATCGCTCGCGGTGGCGACGCGCCCTCCCCGGATGATCAGATCATAGGTGGGCTCGGTCATGACTTTCTCCGTAGCGCTATTTCATGGCATATTGGTTGCTTGCGTTCTGCGCCGTCAACCGAGCTCAAGCAGGAACCTCCATGTCCCGGCCGCGCATCCTGGTCATCAATCCGAACTCCAACGCCGTGGTCACCGCGGGTCTTGCCGAGGCGTTAAAGCCGCTGATGTTTGCTGATGGTCCCGAAATCGTCTGCGAGACGCTCGCGGAAGGGCCGTTTGGCATCGAGAGCCAGGCCGACGCCGAGAGCGTGACCATGCCGCTGCGCCGGCTCGTCGAGGGCGACAACGCGTCCGCGGCGTTCGTGATCGCCTGCTACAGCGATCCCGGACTGCATGTCTGCCGCGAGGCCACCCCGCGGCCCGTGCTGGGCATCGCCGAATGCGGCGTGCTCACCGCGCTGACCCGCGCCGAGACCTTTGGCGTCATCGCCATCGCGCAGCGCTCGATCCGCCGGCATTTGCGCTATCTGCGGCAGATGGGACTGATGGACCGGCTCGCCGCCGAACGTCCGCTCGACATGAGCGTCGCGGAGACGGCATCCGGCGAGCATACGCTGTCGAAAATGATCGCCGTCGGCCGCGCGCTGAAAGAGGAGGATGGCGCGGGCGCCATCGTGATGGGCTGTGCCGGCATGGCGCGCCACCGCAAGTCGCTCGAGGAGGCGCTCGGCATCCCCGTGGTCGATCCGACCCAGGCCGCAGTCACCATGGCAGTCGGCGCGGTGCAATTCGCGGCCCAATGAAGTGGATGTCCCCTTTGCCTCGGCCATCAGTGCCAGCATGAGCCGGAAGGACGACGATGAATCTTGCCTGCGAGCGTCAGCCATTGAACGCGGCCTGTGCTTCCGGCAGATCCCATATTTTTTCGATAGCCGCCGCGCCGGCTGTGATGATTGCAGCCTCGTCGGCATCGAGGTAGCGGCCGGCGTCGATCAGCACGCGCCCGTCGACGATGACCTGGTCGACATTGGCGCGGTTGGCGAGCGCAATCAGCGCGCGACGCGGATCGAACAGCGGCTGCAAATGCGGATGCGTCACGTCGATGACCGTGAGATCGGCGGTGGCGCCGGGCGCGATGGTGCCGAGATCGGGCCGCCTGATCAGGCCGGCTGCCGTCGCGGTGACCGCGTCGAGCAAGTCAGGCGCATTTGCCACATCGGCGCGCTGCGATGTGATCTTCGAGATCATCGATGCCGCATTGAGTTCGCCGAGCAGGTCCATGTTGTAGCCATCGGTCCCAACCACGGTGCGGACCCCGTGCGCGGCAAAGCGGCTGAACGCCGCGGTGACGCCCGATCGTGCGAACACGCGTGGGCAGTTCAGCACCGCCGCGCCGCGCGCCGCCATCAGCTTCAAATCGTCGTCGGTGCTCGCGATGCAATGCGCGGCAAGGAGGTCGGGCCCGAGCAGGCCGAGCCAGTCCAGGAATTCGGCGGGCGTGCGGCCGCCATGGCGCTTGCCGATGGTCTCGACCTCGGCCCTGCTTTGCGCCAGATGCGTCGTGATGGGGACGCCGAGCTCGCGCGCCCGCGCGGCGCAGGCCCGCAGCAGGTCCGGCCCGCAGGTGTCGGTCGCGTGCGGCGACATCGCGAGCAAGAGGCGCCCCTGCCCGCGGCCGTTCCAGCGCCGAAAAAGCGCGTCCCAGGTGGCGAGGTCGGCGGCGCCGTCGTCGCCGGTGTAATGCACCACGCCGTCCGGGCCCGCCTTCGCGTCGGAGGTGGAAAACAAGTACGGCGCGCCATAGAAGCGGATGCCCATCTCCTCGGCGGCGTCGAACATCTCCGGAATCGTATTGCGGAACGGCTCCATGACCGTGGTCGCTCCGCCCTTCAGGAGCTGCAGGATGCCGAGCCGCGCGACGGAGAGGCGTTCCTCCGACGACAGCAGCTCGGCGCCGCGCCTGGTGAGCGGCAACAGCACGGTGTAGACGATGCTCTGGTTGTTGCGGCGGCCATTGCCGTCCTCGGTATTGCTGCGTGCGACCGCCTCGCTGAAACAATGGTTGTGCAGGTTCAGCAGGCCGGGAAGGATGAAGCGACCGGGCCGGTCATAGACGATGGAAGCAGAGGGCCGCTGGCGCGTGACCGCGGCGATCGCCTTGCCTTCGATCAGCACCCAGTGATCGCGCAGCACCTCCTGCAGGCCGTCGCGGCGGGAGAGAACGTAGCTGCCGAAGATCGCGATGCTGCTCATGACGGGCGCACGTTCCTGAACACCGCGGTTCCGTCCAAAATGCCGGTGATCGCCAGCGATCGGCGCGACAACGCCATCTCAGAACTCCCCGTCAACGTCGGCGGAACGATCGGTCATTTCGCAGCCGCCGTTTCATGCTTGCCGAAATTCGCTGCAATGTCGGCGCCCGTCGCGATCCACAAATCGGCGCATGACTTGGCGTAGGTCAGAAATTCCCTGAGCAGCCGCAACCGCATGGGACGGCCGCTGCATTGTGGGTGCAGCACGGTCGTCACCATGGCGCCCCAGTCCCTGACCTCGTCGAGTTCGTCTTTCCACAGTGACAGCACATGCTCTTTGGGGAAGATTGGCCGTGGGCTGAAACGCGCCGACAGCCCGTGCATCCAGTCGTCATAGCTTGCGGTCACCGGCAGCTCGATCGTTCCAGGCTTACCGTCGGCAAGACGATGGCGGTAGGGCCGCACGTCATCGCGGAACGAGGAAGTGTAGACGATGCCGTGGCGCACCAGGCTTGCGCGCAGCTCTTCCGTGAACTCGCCATAGGGCGCACGATAGCCGATCGGCGTCACGCCGAGCCTGCGCTTCAGCGCCTCGAACCCGCGCTCCACTTCCTCTTCGATGAAGGGATCGCCGGGGTCGGGCAGCAGATGGTGATAGCCGTGATGGCCGATCTCATGACCCGCCTTGAGAATGGATTCGGCCATCGCGGGATGCGCATCGACCGACCAGCCTGTGACGAAGAACGTTGCTTTCAACTCCAGCTGGTCGAGCAGTTCCAAAAGTTTTGGCGTGCCGACGCGGGCCTCGTAGCCGCCATAGCTCATGGTGATCAGGCGCTGCGCGTGGGTTGCATCCTTGCTGGTCCAGGCGCTTTCGGCGTCGACGTCGAAGGAGAGGAACATCGCCGAGGTGTAGGGCGCGGGCCATGGATAGTTTGGTGCCGGTGGGGCGGTGTTGGCGGGAGCGAGCGGGATGCTCGCGAGGGCTTTACCGTCCAGCATTGATCGTCGCCTTCTCGATATCGTCGTCGTTCAGTTTCCATTTTGCGAGCAGCGCACGGTACGAGCCATCCGCGATGACCGCATCGAGCGCGTCCGCGACCGCCTGCTGCAGCGCCTTCTCCTTCACCGCGAGCGCGAGCCCGGTGTATTGCGACGAGATCCGCTCGCCGATCGGCGCATAAGCGCTGGGTTCGAGATCCATCAGATAGGGCAGCGTCTCGCTGCCCTGCACCGCAGCGTCGATGCGGCCCTGCTTCAATTGCGTGCGCGCATCGGCCGACCCATCGGTGCCCACGAACTGGATCGGATCACTGGCACAATGCGCTTCGCTCCAGGCTGCGATCTCCTTCGGGAACGAGGTGCGGCGGCTGGCGCCGACCTTCTTGCCGCATAGCGCCGCCATGTCCTTGAAGTCGCCGGCGCGCTGCTGCTGCACGAAAAAGCGCGGTCCGCTTCGAAGATAGTCGACAAAGGTGGCGGTCTCGTGCCGGGTTGCAATATCCGTCATCCCGGAGAGGATCGCATCCACCCGCCCCGTTGCAATGCTCGGCATGAACTGATCAAAGCTGGTTTCCTGCCAGGCGATCTTGAGCCCGAGCTTCTTGCCAAGCGCTTCGCCGAGCTCGACGTCGAAACCGGTCAACGCGCTGGTTGCGGGATCGCGGAATTCCAGCGGTGGGTAGTTCGGCACGATGGCGACCGTGAGACTTCCCTTTTTCGCTATCTCTGGCGGCAGGTCGACCGCACCGGCCGCGGTGCCCATGCCGATCAACGCCGCCACAAAACCAGCTTTTATCATCGGATATGCCCCCATCAGATCACCGCCGAAAGAAAGGCCTTTGTGCGCGCCTCGCGCGGTGCGCCGAGCACCTCGGCTGCCGCCCCCTGCTCCACGATCGCGCCATGGTCCATATAGACCACCCGGTCGGCGACCTCGCGGGCAAAGCCGAGCTCGTGCGTCACCACCATCATGGTCATGCCGCTCTGCGCCAGCTCCTTCATCACTGTAAGCACCTCGCCGACCAGTTCCGGATCGAGCGCGCTGGTCGGCTCGTCGAACAGCATCAGCATCGGCTTCATGGCAAGGGCCCGCGCGATCGCCACGCGCTGCTGCTGCCCGCCGGACAACTGGGACGGATACCAGTCGGCTTTTGCCGCGAGCCCGACCCGCCGCAGCAATTCGAGCGCCTCGGCGCGCGCCTCCTCCGCAGCGCGGCGTTGCACCTGCACCGGGCCTTCGACGATGTTTTCCAGCGCCGTCTTGTGCGGGAACAGGTTGAAGCGCTGGAACACCATGCCGGTCTTAAGCCGCTGGCGTGCGACCTCACGTTCACGCAAGCAGTGCAATCGCCCGCCCTGCTCGCGCATGCCCAACAACTCTCCATCGAGCCAGATGCCGCCGGAGTCGATCGCGGTGAGCTGATTGACGCAACGCAGCAGCGTCGTCTTGCCCGAACCCGACGCGCCGATCAGGCACAGCACCTCGCCGGTCCAGACGTCCAGCGAGACCTGCTTGACAGCGCAAAACTCTCCAAAAGACTTGCTGACCGAGCGGATCGCGACGAGGGGCTTTGTCATCGGGCGATCTGCAGGATGCCACGGGCAAAGCGTCGCTCCAAGAGCATCTGTGCCGGGGTCAGGATCGATACCACGACGAGATACCAGAGGCCGGCGACGATCAGAAGCTCGATCACGCGCGAATTGGCGTAATAGATGTTTTCCGCGTTGTGCAGCACTTCCGGATACTGCACCACGCTGGCGAGCGAGGTGGCCTTCACCAGGCCAATGAACTCGTTGCCAAGCGGCGGGATCACGACGCGCATCGCCTGCGGCAGGACGATTCGATAGAGCGCGCGCAATCGCCCCATTCCGATTGCCTGCGCCGCCTCATATTGACCGGCGTCGACCGACAGGATCCCGGCCCTGATGACCTCGGAGGTGTAGGCCCCCTGGTTGATGCCGAGCCCCAGCAGCGCCGAGAGGAACGGCGTCATCACGTCGACCGCGCGCGCCGACCACAGGCCGGGAATGCCGATGGTCGGAAACACCAGCGCGAGATTGAACCACAACAGCAGTTGCAGGATCAGCGGCGTGCCGCGGAACAGCCAGGCATAACCGGCCGCGACCGATTTCAACACCGGATTGGGCGACAACCGCATGATCGCAACGGCAATGCCGAGTGCGATGCCGAGCGCCATTGCCAGCAGTGCCATCACGATGGTGTTGAGGATGCCGCTGAGAATCACGGGCGCGGTCAGAAAGCGCTGGACATAGGACCATTCGATCTGCCCATAAGCGAAGGCGCGGCCGATCGCGGCCAGTACGACTAGGATCACGGCCGCCGCCAGCCAGCGCCGCCAGTGCAGCGGGCGCGCAACCGCGACCTGTGAAAGGTCGGGAAAGCCTGGAGCGAGCGTGTCCGCCGGTCTCATTGTGACGCCGCATTCATCATGGGCTTGTCCACGGCGTTTGCGCCGAGCCCGTATTTGTCCAAAATCGCCTTGTAGGTGCCGTCGGCGATCATAGTGGTCAGTTGAGCGGTGATCACGTCGCGCATGGCCGCATCGTCCTTGCGGAACATGATGCCCTGATAGCCCCTGGAAAAGGGCTCGCCGACAATACGATATTTTCCTGCCTCGAGCTGTTGAGCGTAGGGCAAGGTCTCGCTGCCTTGCACCGCGGCATCAATGCGGCCTTGCTTGAGCTGGTTGCGGACGTCGATCGAGTTCTCGCCCGGGACGTATTGGATCGCCGGCTTGCCGGCTGCCTCGCAGTTCGCCTTGCTCCACTTCTCGATCTCGATCGGGAAGCTGGTGGAACGCGTCGTTCCGACTTTCAGGCCGCAGAGCTCGATGGCAGCTTTCGCGGGGCTGTCCGACAAGACGAAGAATTGCGGGCCCGTGGCCAGATAATCGACAAAATCCGCGCTCTCGCGCCGCGCACTGCGATCCGAAATACCGCTGATGATAAAGTCGGCGCGCTTGGTCTGCAGTGACGGGATGAGCTCGGCGAATGGCGTCTCGCTCCAGACGATTTTCACGCCGAGCCGTCTTGCGAGCTCGTTTGCAAGGTCGATGTCGAGACCTGTGAGTTCGTTGGTCGCGGGATCGCGATATTCCATCGGGGCGTATGTCGAATTGACCGTCAGGTGCAGCACGCCCGCCTGCCTGATCGCATCTGGCAGCTCAGTGGCGGCAGCAGGCGCGAGTGCGATGGCGGCGGCAAAACCAAGGGCGATCGGAAGGCGTATCATCTCAACTCCTTTATCTGCACCAGCCACGCATCAGCGCGCCTGCCCGAGCGCCGGCTCGACCACGCCGGCGCGCTCGGTGATGACGCCATATTGCTCCGGTCGCCGATGAACGGCGAAATTGAACATCTTGTCCTTGCCCTGGCGGCACAGATCGAGGTCGAGATCGGCGACGATCACCTCGTCCGCCAGCGTCGCTGCTTCCGCGACGATGCGGCCGTTCGGATCGACGATGCAGGAGCCGCCGATCAGGCCGGAGCCGTCTTCCTCGCCGGCTTTTGCAACCGCGATCGCCCAGGTCGCGTTCATGTAGGCATTGGCCTGCGTGACCAGTTTTGAGTGGAAGGTGCGCGAAGCCGCGTCTTCGCTCGATCCGCCGTTCGGATCATAGGCCGCGGAATTGTAACCAACGCAGACCACCTCGACACCCTGCAGGCCGAGCACGCGCCAGGATTCTGGCCAGCGGCGATCGTTGCAGATCATCATCCCCATGATCGCATCGGCCCAGTCAGGCCCGGCCCGGAACGCAGGGAAACCGAGGTCGCCATATTCGAAATAGCGCTTTTCCAGTTGCTGATAGCGCGCGCCTGCGCGCGGCTCGACCGAACCCGGCAGATGCACCTTGCGATAGCGGCCCAAAATGGCGCCGGTACGGTCGACCAGGATCGAGCAGTTGTAGCGCCGCCCCTCTTCCGTCAGCTCGGCGTAGCCAACATAGAAGCCGACGGAAAGCTCGCGCGCGCGATCGAACAGCGGCTGTACGGCCGGATTCGGCATGCGGCGCTCGCAATATTGGTTGAGCGCCTCGCCTTCGATCAGCCAGCGCGGGAAAAAGGTCGTGAATGCGAGTTCCGGAAACACCACGAGCGTCGCGCCGCACGCGGCCGCCTCGTCCAGCAGCCGCAGCATCCGCTTCAGCGTATGCTCGCGCGTATCAGCCTTTTGCGTCGGCCCCATCTGGGCGGCTGCGGCGCGAAGGACCCGAACCAAGAATGCCTCCAATTGATGCGCCCTGCTGCCTTCTTGGGCGAAGGCATGTTGTTGGCAGCGCTCATCTTTCGCGATCCATTACGGGAAATCGTGACGCCGATTGCAATCACGCGTGCTATGATATTTTCCGCTCGACTATCACCGGTACTTATAGATGATCGCCTAGATGAACCTGCGCCAACTCGAGATCCTGCGTGCGGTCATTCGGCATCGGACCACGGTCGCCGCCGCGGGCGAACTCGCGCTGTCGCAGCCCGCGATCAGCAACGCGCTGAAGGCGATGGAGGCGCAGGCCGGCTTTGCGCTGTTCGAACGGGTCAACAACCGGCTGTTCCCGACCGCCGAGGCGATGGCGCTGTACAAGGAGAGCGAATCGATTTTTGCGCTGCACGCCAAGCTCGAAAACCGTGTGCGGGACCTGCGGGAGAATCGGGCCGGGCATCTGTCGATCGTGGCAACACCGCCGCTCGCCTACAGCATCATTCCGCCGGCGCTCTCGGACTTTTTGCGCCGTCGCCCGCAGACGCGGATGTTTTTTGATGTCCGCCGCTATGAGGGGATCATCGATGGCGTGCTGAGCCGTGTCGCCGAGCTCGGTTTTGCTTTCGGCTTCTCGCATCATCCGGGCATCGCACATGAGGTCGTTCACGAGGGCGAAATGGTCTGCGTGCTGCCACCCGACCATGCACTCGCGGACCGTGCTGAAATCTCGGCCTCCGATCTCGTCGGCCTGCCCTTCATCGGGCTCGAGCGCGGCACCCGACTGGGCGAAGCCGTACGCGACAGTTTTGCCAAGGCCGGCGCGCCGTTCCAGCCGACCGTCGAGGTGCGCTACTGCAACACGGCCTGCGTGCTGGCCGCAGCCGGCGTCGGCGCTGCGGTGGTCGACCCGTTCTCGCCGCGCCAGGGCGGTAACGGCGCTCTTGTGGTGCGGCCCTTTGTGCCCAGGACGCCGGCGCTCGCCTACATGCTGTGGTCGGAAGCCGAGCCGTTGTCGCGGCTTGCAAGAGCGTTCTTGAACGAAGTCCGCCAGGCAAGCCGGGTTTTGGATGAGTCAGCCCGCATGTAGCCGGGGCGTTCCCATGAGCCGGCCCGCGCCAGCACATTTACGAGTGAGCACCCTCTGATCGATCGCGGCTTCCGCGATACGAAATGCCAGAGCGACAACCGGTTACAACGTCAAAACTCTCCGGTAAACGAGCAGCCAACAAATCATGGAGCGCCTGTTTCCATTCGTGCTAAAGACAATTGATGACAGTTAGCGAACCAAACGATCCGCGTCTGAACTGGAGCACGTTGTCGCAAACCGAGCGCGACGCCGCCTACGACAACAACAAGGCGGTTGCCAATAGCCCCGCGCTGATCGCGGCGCGAAACGCGACCTCCGCGAGGGTGCGAGCCCTGCACCCCGGGACGCTTGATATTGCCTATGGGACTGGCGAGAAAACCAAGTTCGATCTCTACCCGGCCCATGACAGATCGGCCCCATGCCTGGTCTTCCTTCACGGCGGCTATTGGCAACGCAATTCGCGAGAAGATTTCGCAATGATGATCGAGGGAGTGGCGGCCCACGGCTGGTCCGTCGCCATCCCCGGCTATTCGCTCGCACCAAAAGCGACCCTGACGGAGATCGTGCAGGAGATATGGCTTGCGCTGGACTGGCTCGCCGCCAACCGAGTGTCGCAGGGCATCGCAGGTCCCATCGTGTTGTCCGGATGGTCTGCGGGGGCGCAGCTTACGGCACTCGCGCTGCATCACCCCGTCGTGACCGCCGGGCTCGCGATTTCCGGCGTCTATGATCTCGCGCCGATCCGCGACACCGGGCTGAATGCGGCGCTGAGACTGACGGATGACGAGATCGCGATGCTCTCGCCACTGCGGCTTCCGATCGTGCACAAGCCTCTCGCGATCGCCTATGGTTCGGCCGAATTGCCGGCGCTGGTGTGGGACTCGCGGAAGTTCTACGAGGCCCGCAAGGGTGCAGCCGCGCCCGGCCAGCTTGTCGTTGTCGCGGGCGCGAACCACTTCACGGTCCTGGAGCAACTGCGACGCGCGGATGGCACGTTGACGAAGGTTGCGCTGTCATTGGTCGGCTAAAATCGATGCGCCTCGCAGTCAAGGTTCAGGCGCATCGCGGATCTCGACCCGGATCGGCGTGGGATTAAAGCCGTTGCAGGGATTGTTCACCTGGGGGCAGTTCGAAATCACGAACAGCACATCCATGTCCGCGGTCACGTCGACATGGTTGCCGGGCGCCGAGATACCGTCGACCACGGTAAAGTTACCTGCGGGATCAATCGGCACGTTCATGAAAAAATTCAGGTTCGAGACGATGTCGCGCTTGGTGAGGCCGTGCTTCGACAGCTCGAGAATGAAATTCTCGCGGCAGGCGTGCTGATACTTCGTCGCCTCGCCGAAGCGAACCGCATTGCTTTCGCAGGAGCAGCAGCCTGCCGACGTATCGTGGCGTCCGCAGCTGTCGGCAGTGATGCGCGCCATCACGCGGCCCTTGTTGGAGATCAATTGCGTGCCAAGCTCGACATAGGCCGCTCCCTGGACACGCAGCGTATCCTGTGCGCTGTAGCGCTCGACCGGATCATCTGCGCTGTAGAGCAAGGCATCGACCGCCTGCTGGCCCTTACTGTCGATGATCCGCAGGGTTTGCCCCTTTTTGAGGACGCGCGACCACGGCCGCTCTGCCGGGACGTCGCGGGCGTAGACGATCTCGCTCATTTCTGGATCGGTCATGAACGCATTCCTTCAGGCAAAGAGCCGATCGGTGAACGCGAAGGCGCGGGTCGCCTCGGGCGAGGCAGTCCGGCACGCATCGTCCCCCGACGCAGGCTGAGCTCGGTGCTTGATCAGCGTGACGGGCCCCGACGCTGATGGCCTTGCGGGATCGAGCGGGTGGGCACAGTTGGACACCACCACGATCAGGTTCATCTCGGCACGCAGATCGACAAAGTCGCCTGGCCGCTTGCGATTCCCGAACCAGACAAAGCGACCGGCAGCATCAGGCAATACCGGTGCGAAGAAGGTGATGCAGGGCGGGATGTCCCTGATATCGAGACCCACCTTGGACGCGGCCGCCAGAAAATTCTCCTGCGTGTTGCGTGCTGCGGCACCGAACGTGGCTAATGTCGAGGCCGGCGTCGAGCCTCCGACCAGTAGATCATGCGCGCCACTGGTATCCTCGATCAGCGACAGCATCACGCGCCCCATGTCCGACAAGACCACACGGCCCTTCGAGAGAGCGGCGCTCCATTGCACCTTCACGGTATCCGCGCAATTGATCCGCTCCGACGTATCCTCCTCGCGCCAACCGATCAGCGAGACGCTGGAGCAGCCGCTATCATCGACGATCCGCAAGCCCTCGCCACGGCGGAGACGCAATGTCGCGTACCAGCCGGCCGGCACCTGCTCGCGAAGGACCACCGCATCAGGCGCAATCGGTGCGCCATCAAGTGCCGTCGGCGCGGGTAATCCCTTCGGCGTCAGCTCCTGCCCCGCCGCGCGAAGTTCCTCGTAGCGCCGCCGGTTGGCCTCGGCCATTTGCACCTTCGTGTTGTCGATCATGCGCTCACTCCCGAAGATGAGCCTGTTACCGTGAAATGGGCTTCGACAGGCCTACCAGCCATGCCATTGATCGGCAGGATATCCTGCGGGCAAGCCGAGAACGCGATCACCAGATCCATCTCGGCGCGCAGGCGCACATAACCACCGGGCACCGGCTTCGGAGGCGCCGCAAAGCCGAGCGTGCCCGCGACATCCCAGGGAATGTTCATGAAGAGGTTGAGCGGACTCGGCACCTCCGGTGGCACCAGCCCAAGCTCCGCCATGCCTGCAAACAGATTGTCCGTACAATTGTCGTGATAGCCCTCGACGCCGAGGAACGCATAGCGATAACGGTCACAGGCCGCGATCAGCGTGTCGTGAACCCCACCCGACGTATCCTCGATCAGGGTCAGGATCGGCCGGCGCTTGTTGGTGCGCAGCACGTCGCCCGGCTTTGGCACGAGATGCAGGCTGTGAGCGCGCGTGTGCTCGTTCGACATGAACTCGCCGAGGTCGGCGCGGCTGAAGGCCCAGGTATCGACGACCTGCTCGCCATGGGTATTGATCACGGTGACGATCTGGCCGAATGAGACAAACGCCGCCTTGCCACGCCGTGCCGGAATCTCGATCAGGACGTCCATGCCGGCCTCTCTATGATCTGAACGCGATCATGTCGATCTCGATGATGCCGCCGCGGGCGAGATCGGTGACGCCCACCGTCGTCCGCCCGGGCCGGCGATCGTCCTCGAAATAGGTCGAGAAGATCGCGTTCATCGGCGCGTAGTCGCGCTTGAAATCGGTGAGGTAAATGCGGATGAACACGACATTGGCGAGCGTCATCCCGCATCCCCTGAGCACGCGTGCCAGATTGTCCATGACCTTGCGCGTCTGCGCTTCGATGCCCGGCGGGACCGGCAGGGAATCGTCGTCCGGGTCGGTCGCAAGCTGCCCCGTCACGAAAACGAACGGGCCCGCCTCCACGGCGTGGCTATAGGGCGCGACCGGCTTCGGCGCGTCGGGCAACAAGTGAAAAATCGGATCCATCAACAGTTCTCCTCCCTATCTGGATGCCATGGCCCGCCGGCCGTTGGCGGCTTCGCCTGCGTAGCGCTGGATGAATTGACGCGCCCGCTCGGTTTCGGGACTGGAAAAGAACTCATCCGGCGAGGCCGTTTCGACCACGCGCCCGCGATCGAGAAACAGAACCCGCGTCGCCGCGTCGCGCGCAAACCCCATTTCGTGGGTCACGACCACCATCGTCATGCCTTCCCGCGCCAATTCCCGCATCACGACCAGCACCTCGCCGACGAGTTCCGGATCGAGCGCGCTGGTCGGCTCGTCGAACAACAGCAGGTCTGGTCGCATCGCGAGCGCCCGCGCAATCCCGACGCGCTGCTTCTGTCCGCCGGACAGCTTTGCGGGAAACGCGTCCCGCTTGTCGCTCAATCCCACCTTCGCGAGCAGTGCAAGTGCCTCGTCGCGGACCTCGGCACGTGGCCGCTTCTGGACCTGGACCGGCGCCTCCATCAGGTTCTGCAGCACCGTCAGATGCGGCCACAGTGCGAAATGCTGAAACACCATGCCGATGCGCGTCCTGATCCGCGACAGCTCGCGATCAGTCATGACGAGCCCGCCGCCGGAGATGCCGATCTGCACGCCGTTCAGGTAGATCTGGCCGGCGTCGGGCCGCTCCAGCCAGTTGATGCAGCGTAGCAGGGTGGATTTGCCGGACCCGGACGGGCCAAGCACGCAGACGGTTTCGCCCTTGGCGACCTGGAAGCTGACATCCGAGAGCACCTCCGAGGCGCCAAAGCGCTTCGTCACGCCGGCGACATCGAGAACCTTTCTGTCGTCGGCCATCCCTGCTCCTAGCGCCGTGCAGCGGCGAGACGATCAATCGAGCCGACCCCGGCTTCGATCACCAGGCACAGGCCCCAGTAGAGAAACACTGCGGTGATGAAGGCGGCAAAGGGGACATAGTGCCGGGATTGGATCGAACTCGCCGCATGGGTCAGTTCCGGCAATGCGATAATGGTGAGAAAGGCGCTATCCTTGACGATCTGGATCATCTGATTGCCGAGCACCGGGCCCGCGGCCAGCAACAGCGGTGGCAGAACGATGCGGCGGAACAGCCCCGCACTGGAAAAGCCAAAGGCGATGCCGGCCTCGATCGGCTCGCGTGGCTGTGCGGCCCAGGCGCCGCGCAGGATCTCGGCCATGTAGGCAGCGTTGTAGATCGTCAGGGCGACCAGCCCCGAAGTCCAGTTGTCCAGCCTCACACCAAGCGAGGGAAATCCGTAATAAACGATGTAGGCGAACAGCAGAAACGGCACGCAGCGCATGCCGTCGACGAAGCCGCGCGCGAGCAAACCAAGCCAACGCTGCTTCGCCACCAACGCCGGCGTCAGGATAAATCCGATCACGAGAGCCGCCGCGGCCGACAACACCGAGAGGATCGTGGTGTTGGCAAGCCCGCTCAGCAGCAGATCACGCTCGCTCCAGACGATACCGAAATCACGGATCATGCGGCCGCCTCGGCGATCCGCTGCCGTCGCTCGATCCAGCGCTGCACGGAGACCAGGGCGAACACGATCGGCGCGTAGAGCGCCACCGCGATCAGGAAAGGGGGCAGCGGATCGTAGGTCTCCGCTCCGATCCGCACCGCAGCGCGCGTGATGTCGACGACGCCGACCACCGCCAGAACCGGTGTGACCTTGATCAAGAGCGACATCTCGTTGACCAGGCCGGGAAGGCTGACATGGACGACCTGCGGCAGCACGATGCGGCGAAACCGCAAAGTCGCCGTCATGCCGACCGACTGCGCCGCCTCGTATTGATCCCTCGGAAAATTCATCAGCGCCGCGCGCCAGACCTCGCAATTGAACGCGGCCGTATTCATCACCAGCGCCAGGATCGCCGCCGAGACCGGGCCGATTGCGATGCCGATATTCGGAAGCGCAAAGAACAGGAGCAGGAGCAACGTGACGAGCGGCGTCGCGCGCACAATGCTCACATAGAGCGCAACCACGCGCGCGATCACCGGCACGTCGGCCCAGCGCAGGACCGCGAGCGCCAGGCCGATCGGCAGTCCGATCAGGATGCCGACCAGCGACAGCGTCACGGTCACCACGGCCCCCTGAAGGATCGCCAGGACGTCGGCGCCGCTCATATCGGATCAACCGCGCGAGAATTAGAACTCAGGCTCGAACGATACCGGGAGGCTCGGGAAGGCTTCGCCAAACCATTTCTTCTGCAGTTCGGCGAACCTGCCGCTCTCCTTCTCCTTCGCGATGAAGCCGTTCAGGAACTCCAATAGCTCGGTATTGCCCTTGGCGACCGCCCAGGCCGGGAAGGACTTTCCGGATACGGGCTGACCAACCTCGAACACATTGGGCTTTTCGGCAACCAGCGTCTTGATGTTGATGACCGTGTTGACGACATAATCGACGCGGCCGAGCGCCAGGTCCTGGTAGGCTTCGGGATAGGAGGTGTATTCGACGACCTTGCCGAGCTTTCCGCCTTCCTTCTCCAGCATCGCGGCGAGTTCGGGAAGCCGCGCCAGCAGCGCACTGCCGGCCTGAACGCCAACGGTCTTGCCGTTCAGGTCCTTGATCCCCGTTATGCTCTTGTCGTCCTTGCGCTTGACATAGTAATGCGTCGCATCGGCGATCGGGCTGGTGAAATCCAGCGACTTCTTGCGCTCCTTGGTGATGATCGCCGCCGTGATCGCAACGTCGTATTTGCCGGTGGAGACACCGGCCAGGATTCCAGTCCAGGGCAGGATCTGCTGCTTGATTTCGAACGGAGCATATTTGCGCAGGTCTTCGATCAATTCATTGTCGAAGCCGGTCGGCTGGCCGTCCTTGACGAATTCGAACGGACGGAAATCGTCCTCGGTTGCAACGATCAATCCGCGCGTCTTGATCTCGTCGAGGCCGGCAGCCCTGACGCCACCAGCGAGAACGGGAACGGTCAACAGAGCCGCCAGGAAGCCGAGCGCCAGGCGCCTGGACGGTGAATTCAGTCGGGTGAGCGAACAGGTCGTCATCGTGCGTTTCCCTTCGTGGACGTTTCAATCGAACGTGAAGCCATGTGAGCGCAGATAGGGCGGGAACGCCGCGCCTTCGGCCTTGGCCGCCTGGCGGGCCTTGTCCTCCGACCACCCATAGAATGCCGCCTCGCCGAACTCCGTGTTGGCGCGCTGCTGCTCCCTGGGGATGGCATGGAGCGCATGCCGTCTCTGGTCGTAATCGTCGATGTCGGGGCCAAGCGCTCGATCGTCGTAACTGTCGACGTGCGTGGTCACGCTCCGTGGCAAACGCAGGCTGACATGGCCTTCTCCCGCCGGATAACCAACGCAAAGTCCGGCAACGGGGAAGACGAGATCAGGCAGATCGATGACGGCTGCGACCGTCTTGACCTCGTTGCGGATGACGCTGATCGGGCAAACCCCGAGCCCTGCCGATTCCGCGCACAGGATCATGGTCTGCATCGCCAGCGCCGCATCGATACTGGCGTTGAAAAATCCTTCGAGCGTTCCGTTCTGAACCGGTTTGCCGCGCATCTCACCGATCCGCTGCAGGCGCCTGGCGTCGCCAAGGAAGACGAAGAAGACCGGCGCCGCGGCGATCCATGGCATGCTCGGGAAAAGTCGACCGATGGCGGCACGCTTGCCAGTATCGCGCACGCGCAGGATCGAGGCCTGCTGAAAGTCCGACTTTGCCGAAGCGCTCAGCGCGCACGCCACGAGCAAGTCAAGCAGCGCATCGGCGGGCACCGTGTCGCTGTAGCGACGCACGGTCTTCCGAGACAACACACGGCGGATGAAGTCGTTGTCATCCGCGTCCTCAACCGCGGGACCGTCGTCGCCAAAACGTCGCGCGATCGCTTCCGAACAGGACGACATCAGCACGGCCTCCTGTCGGAGCGTTGCATTTCGATCTCCCGCCGAGGCGACAACTCCTGGATCCGCGATCGCCAGGGCTTGCGGAACCTCTGCATCACCTCAATGACGACGTTTCGAGCAAAGGACATGCCAGATCCCGCCGTCCATGAAAGCGCCGGCCCGGCGCGGAGAAATTTGGCAGTTATCTGCCGGCATCCGTCGTCAAGCAGTTCGAAATTTCCGAGGAAATCACAATTGCAGCTTCAATTCATCAGCCAGAGAAATACGAAGCATGCTTCGTAATCCGGCATGGGACGCCGCCATCTGCGCACTGCATCGATCGCGACTGCCGTTTTTCAGGCAAGTTGCACAGATTGTAATCGTTCGATTGCACGCTACCGAACATGTCGACCGGGGGCGGTCGCGTCCGGCTCTTCCGAGCGCGCCGTCACGATCTTCTGCATCATGGCGATGAACCTTTTCTGATCCGTCTTGCTCAGCGCGTCGACCGTCTCGAAATGGGCTGCGCGGGCGGACGTCTCCATCCTGCGCAGCAGTGCGGCGCCGGCCCGGGTCAGACGGCAGGCTTGCGACCGGCGGTCATGACGCGCCGTCGCGCGATCGACAAAGCCGCGCGATTGCAATCGCTTAAGCGCCCCTGTCGTCGTCGTGCGATCGAGCGCAATGTCGAGAGCCAAGGTCGTCTGGTCCGCAGTTCCACGCTTGGCCAGTGCGGTGAGGAGGCTGTACTGCAGCGGGGTGATTTCGAATGAAGCGCATTTCTCCTGGAACAAGGAGACATGGATCTGATGCAGCCGCCTGATCAAATAGCCCGGACGCTGTTCGAGCGGCCATGCAAGTCCCGTCTTCATCACATGCCGTCCGGTCATCAAGCCCGCTCCTGCACATGTCGGATGCACCTCGCCTTGCATCAATTTGATGCTGTCTATGCCACCGACATTGGTATAATACGAAGCATGCTTAGCAATTGCTCGGCAAGCCCAAGATGGCGGCGGCCGGCTGGAGGAGGAGGTCGCCGATGTCCGTGAGCACCAGCTTCGATCTGCTTCTGCGCGGCGGCCGGGTCATCGATCCGGCATCAAGTGTCGACGGACTGAAGGATGTGGCTGTTCGGAATGGCAAGATCGCGGCCGTCCAGTCTGACATCCTGCCGGCCAGCGCGAAGGAAATCGTGGATGTCAGCGGCCAGATCGTTCTGCCCGGCCTGATCGACACCCACGCGCATGTCTATCAGTATGTCACGGGCCGCTTCGGCATGAATGCAGACATGGTCGGCGTTCACTCAGGCGTGACGACACTGGTCGATCAGGGCGGCCCATCCTGCATGACCTTGCCGGGCTTCCGGCACTTCATCGCCGAGCAGGCCCAATCCCGCATTTATGCATTCCTGTCCGCTTATCTCGTCGGAGGCCTCGAAGGACATTACTATCCCAATCTCTACCGGCCCGATTGCGTCGATATTGACGCGACCGTCAAGGCGGCAGTCGCAAACCGCGATCTCGTCCGCGGCATCAAGGCGCATGCCGAGATCGGCGGCTTTGCGCGCTGGGGCATCCGCGTCATCGAGATGGCTGCCGAGATCGGGCGCCGTGCCGATCTGCCGGTCTATGTACATTTCGGTCAGCTCTGGGGGTTGCCAGAAAGCGGGACCAACGGCGAAGACGTCGACACGATCTTGGAGCGTGTGATTCCGCTGCTCCGACCTGGCGATATACTGGCGCATCCGTTCACGCGGCATCCCGGAGGTTTCGTCAACCGGGAAGGCGAAGTGCATCCCGTGATTCAAGCCGCGCTCGATCGCGGGCTCAAGGTCGATGTCGGTCATGGCAGTCATTTCTCCTACCGCCTCGCCCGCAAGGCGATCGCCTCGGGCATTGTTCCGACCACGCTCGGCGCCGACATCCATGGCTACAACACCCATGTGCCGGCCCCACGCGGCACGCCGGACGAGGCCGCCGATGACGAGAACCATCCGTTCGCGGGTCAGGCCAAATTCAGCCTCGTGCAGGCCATGAGCTCGATGATGGCGCTCGGTCTCACGCTCGAGCAGGTGGTGCCGATGGTGACGTCGCACCCGGCCGAGATGCTGGGCCTTGCGGACAGGATCGGGGCCCTGCGTCCCGGCATGGACGCCGACGTCAGCGTGCTCAGGGAAAAGCCCGGACGCTACGTCCTGCGTGACAACGAGAAGACCGAAGTGGTCGCGGATCGCCTGCTGCAGCCGGTATTCTGCCTTCGCGCAGGTGTGCGCCATGACGCTGTCGCTCCCATCCTGCCGGAAGCCGTGGCGGCCTGACTGCGGAGACGGCACGCCAGATGTCCAACGCTGAACGCGTTTCTCCTTCCGCAAAGGACGCCGACCGCCAAGGCGTGGGCGCGCGGCTTCCACGCAAGGAGGACGATCGCTTCCTGCGCGGGCGCGGCCAGTACGTGGCCGACATCCGCTTGCCCGGGACGCAGGATGTCGCTTTTGTGCGCAGCCCGCTGGCCCATGCCCGTATCAATGCCGTACACGTCCCGGCGCACTATCGCGACGTCGTCTTCAGCGCGGTGGACCTTGGCGACGTGAAGCCGATCCGTGCCGTATCCGGCCTGCCCGGCTTCAAGATCTCGGAGCAGCCCGTGCTGGCGAACGGCAAGGTGCGCCATGTGGGCGAACTCGTCGCCATGTGCGTGGCGCCGACACGCGCCGAGGCCGAGGACATTGCGGCCACGGTCGTGCTCGACCTTGAGCCGCTTCCGGCGATCTCCGACATGCGCAACGCGCGCGATGCCGATGCCGCGCTCGTGCACGAGCATTGGGGCGACAATGTCTTTCTCGAGACTCGCTACGAAGTTGACATCGCGCCGGCGCTCGATGCTCCGATCAAGGTGACGCGGGACATCTCGACGGCACGCCAGTGCATGTCGCCGCTCGAAGGCCGCGGCGTGGTCGCCACCTTCGATCATCGCCTCGATCAGCTGACGCTTTACACCGGCACCCAGATGCCGCACATCGTGCGTAACGGCCTGTCCGATTGCCTTGGCGTCGAGCAGGGTCGCATCCGCGTCGTGGCACCCGACATCGGCGGCGGCTTCGGCCACAAGGGAATTCTGCTGCCCGAGGAAGTCTGCCTGGCGTGGCTTGCGATGCACGGAGGCCTGACCGTCCGCTGGATCGAGGACCGGCGCGAACACCTGAGCGCGAGCGCGAACTGCAGGGAACACCGCTATCAGATCACGGTCTATGCCGACCGCGACGGCCGACTGCGCGGCATCGACTGCGAGGCAACGGTGGATTCCGGGGCCTATTCCTCGTACCCGTTTTCGGCCTGTCTCGAAGCCGCGCAGGTCGCCAGCATCCTACCCGGCCCCTACCGGATGCCGGCCTATCGCTGCCGGACTTTTTCGGTTGCGACCAACAAATGTCCGATCCTGCCCTATCGCGGCGTGGCGCGGACCGGTGTCTGCTTCGCGCTGGAGATCATGCTCGATGCGGTGGCCGCGGAGGCCGGACTCGAGCCCGGCGAGGTGCGGCTACGCAACCTCGTCGGCCCGGAGGAGCTGCCCTTCGACAATATCACGAAGAAACATTTTGACAGCGGCGACTATCCGCAAGCGATGCGGCGCGCCCTGGCGGCGATCGACGTCGCGACCGTGCGCGAGCGTCAGCGAAAGGGCGAGCCCGACGGACGGCTGATCGGCACGGGCCTTGCGGCCTACTGCGAGCAGGCCGCGCACGGCACGTCGGTCTATGCCGGCTGGGGCATTCCGATGGTGCCGGGGCATGAGCAGGCCACTGTGCGCATGACGCCGGACGGCGGACTGGAAATCCGGGTCGGCGTGCATTCGCACGGCCAGGGGCTCGAGACAACGCTGGCCCAGGTCGCGCACGAAATCCTCACCATCGATACGTCCAAGGTGCGTGTCGTGCTCGGCGACACAGCCATGACACCTTATTCGACCGGCACCTGGGGTTCGCGCTCGATGGTGATGGCCGGAGGCGCAGTGGGCACGGCCTGCGAAGAGATTGCCGCACGGGCAAAGCGCATCGGTGCCAAGCTGCTGCAGCTCGACCCCGCTTCGGTCGAGCTGCGCGACAGCCGGGTGTACGGTCCAAACAGCAGCGTCGGTCTTTCCGAGATCGCGCATACCTGGTACCGGCGGCCACAGGACCTGCCTGGGGATGTCGACCCGGCGGGCCTGGAGACGACCGCCGGCTACAAACCGCAGCGCGACAGCGGCACGTTCAGTTATGCCGTCCATGCCGTCACGGTGGCGGTCGATCCCGACCTCGGCGCGATCGAGTTGCTTGATTATGTCATCGTCGAAGACGGCGGCGTGCTGGTCAATCCGATGATCGTCGACGGCCAGATCTATGGCGGCCTGGCGCAAGGAATCGGCACCGCGCTCTACGAGGAAATGCCGTTTGATGCTGATGGGCAACCGCTCGCGACAACGCTCGCAGACTATTTGCTGCCGGGTCCCACCGAAGTGCCGGAGCCAAGGCTTGACCACATGGAGACGCCTTCGCCCTACACGATGTTCGGCGTCAAGGGCATCGGCGAAGGCGGTGCGATCGCGCCACCGGCCGCCATCGCCAACGCCGTGAACGACGCATTGCGTCCGCTCGGCGTCGAGCTGTTGCACTCCCCGATTTCGCCGCGCCGGGTCGTAGAAGCTGTTCTGGCGGCCCAAGACGCGGAAAGGCCGGCGGCATGAAAGCAGCGCCGTTCGCCTACGAACGCCCCTCGGACGTCGACGCGGCGCTTGCGTTGCTGACCGAGACCGAAGGCGCAAGCAAAATCATGGCAGGCGGACAGTCGCTCGGCCCGATGCTCAATCTGCGCCTGGTCCAGTTTGATCTCATCATCGACATCTCGGGACTTTCCGAACTGACGCGGGTCGAACGTTCCGGCGACGAACTCGTGATCGGTGCCTGCGTGACGCACTCGGATATCGAGGACGGCAGAATCCCCGACGTCACCCGTGGCGCCATGCAACGTGTCGCCGCCGGGATCGCTTACCGCGCGGTGCGCAACCGCGGCACGATCGGCGGATCCCTGAGCCATGCCGATCCGGCCGCGGATTGGGTCACGGCCCTGCCCGCGCTTGGCGCCAGCGTCAGGCTTCGCAGTGTCGATGGCAGCCGCGATCTTGCAGCCGGAGATTTCATCACTGGCGCACTCGAGTCTGTGCTGCGTCCCGGCGAAATCGTGGAGGCTATCCGGGTGCCCGTGATGCCGGCATCGGCATGCTGGGGTTATGCCAAGGCCTGCCGCAAGCCGGGCGAGTTTGCCCACGCAATGGCCGCCGTCCTGATCGACCCCGATCGCGCCACGGCGCGCGTTGTGATCGGCGCCATCGACTGCGCTCCGATCGTTCTGAGCGACGCGGCATCGTTGTTCGGCGGGCGCATAACCGGCGATTTCAAGGAGCAGCTTGACGTCGGTGTGGTCAATGCGCTGCTGGTCAAGGCGGGGATTGCGAGCGCCGTCGACCGCCACATCCACGTCACCGTGCTGCGCCGCGCGATTCATGAGGCCGCCTCGTGAACCCGATCGGGATCACGGTCAACGGACACCAGGTCAGCGCGTCGATCGAGCCGCGGACTCATCTTGCCGATTTCCTGCGCGATACGCTCAACCTGACCGGCACCCATCTCGGCTGCGAGCACGGCGTGTGCGGGGCATGCACGCTGCTGCTCGACGACATGCCGGTCCGCTCCTGTATCACCTATGCCGCCGCCTGTGCCGGATCGCGTGTCACGACGATCGAAGGACTCGACGACGATGAGATCGCGACCGAGCTTCGCACGGCCTTCACGCGCGAGCACGCCCTGCAATGCGGGTACTGCACGCCGGGAATGCTGATTACTGCTCGGGATCTCGTGCTTCGGCTCGAGACCGCCGACGAGCGCAGCATTCGCGTGGGCTTGAGCGGCAATCTGTGCCGCTGCACCGGTTATGTCGGGATCGTGCGCGCGGTGCGCACGGTGATCGAGCAGCGCCGCGAGCGCGGCATCTTGCCGGTTGCGGGCGCCGGGCGCGACCTGCTCGGCCCAGTGGGCTCGCGAAATAACCTGGACGCCAGCGCACCGACGATCGCCCCGCGCATGCCTGCGAAGATAGAAGAAGCGACGCAACAAGGTATCATTGCTGCGGATATCCCGGAGTTCCTGCCCCACAAGGTCTTTGAAGATCAATTCACGATTGCCGCGCGACCCGACACGCTGTTCGATCTGTTCGCCGATATCGCTGAGGTCGCGACCTGCTTCCCCGGCGCTTCTCTCACGGCTGTTCCGGCCCCGGACCGCGTCGAGGGCGTCATCCGCGTCAAGCTCGGTCCCGTTTCGGCAGATTTTCGCGGCGCCGCACGCATTGAACGCGACCCCAAGATCAGGGCGGGCCGCATCATCGCCACAGGGAAAGACCAGCGCAGCGGCTCATCAACGCAGGGCGAAATCCGCTATCGCCTGGTGCCGATCGACCAGGGCGCCGCCACGCGCGTTGAACTTTCGATCGGCTACAGCCTGCAGGGGATCCTTGCGCAGATCGCGCGCGACGGATTGGTGCGTGACCTTGCGAGGCGCCTGATCGCAGATTTCGCGCGCAATCTCGATCGGCATCTTTCCGGCGCTGGCAGCAGCGAAGCTGCGGGGAAAGCCAGCCCGCTCGACGCCGTCGCGCTGATGCTCGGCCTGCTGCAGGCAGGCCTGCGCGGGATCATCATTCGGCTCGTTCGGGGCAGATAGCGCCGCTCCGCGCGTTTCGATCAATGCACGCCCTTCGGCGCCGGGAGCGCCGCGAAATTCTCCGCGAGCTTCGCTGCAATTGCCAACAGGCGGCGGTCGCTGCCGGCCGGCCCGTCCAGCGCGAGACCGATCGGCAGACCCACGGGACTTGACCCGATCGGCAGTGAGACGCCGGGAATGCCGGCATTGCTCGCCGGATCGGTGTTGCGGATGAAGGTCAAAAATGTCGGCACGCGGGCTCCGTTCAATTCGACCGTCTCGTCCTCGCCGACCGGCCGCGCCGTGAGCGGCGTCGTCGGGAAGATCGTCGCGTCGATCCGCTCGCGCTTGAAACAATCGGCAAAGATCTCGATCAGCCGCGGCCGATGCGTGGCGATCGCGGCGGCATAGGCCGCGTCCGGAATCCCGGTTTGCGGATTCATCAGGCTCATCATCGTGGCCCGCACGTCCGGGCTCGCGGTCTGTTCGACCATCTGCTCCAGCGTGACGTCCGAACCGATGTCGTGCAAGTAGGCCGGGATATCGATCCTCGGCTCGTACAGCGCGATGACGAAGCTCACGGCCTGGTCGGCCTCTGCGAGGCCGGGCAGGTCCACATCGACCAGCGTGACGCCGAGCTTTCGCAGAACCTCCAACGCACCCTCGCACGCCGAGGCAACGCTGCTCTCGAGGTTCTCCCAATAATAGTTGCGGGGAACACCAAGTCGCAGTTCGCCGAGATTGATCTCCGGCGCGTTGGTCTCGCCGGTCACAATGCCGTCGAGCAGGCGCAGATCGTCCACCGACCGCGCTAGGGGACCCGCGGTGTCGCGCGTCGATGCGATCGGCACGATGCCCCGCTGCGGCCAACGCTTGAGCGTCGGGCGCAGGCCGAAGACGCCGCACAGCGCCGCCGGCACCCGGACCGATCCGCCGGTGTCGGTCCCAATTCCCGCCGGTGCCAGCCGTGCCGCCACCGCCGCGGCCGTACCGCCGCTCGACCCGCCCGGAATCATCCCTGGATCATGGGGGTTGCGGACGGCGCCGAAGGCTGCAGTGTTGCTGGTGATGCCGAAGGCGAGCTCATGCATCGTGTTCTTGCCGAAGACGATGGCGCCCTCACGCAGCAGCGCCGACACCACGGGCGCATCGCGCGTCGGCCGGCTGTGCCGCAGCGCGGGCGTGCACGCCGTCGTCGGGTAGCCGACCACATCGATGTTATCCTTCACCGAGATCGGGACGCCATGCAGCGGGCGCAGCCGCTTGCCCTGCCTGCGGACGAGATCGGCCGCCCTCGCTGCTTCCAGAATCTTCTCGGAATCGAGCGCGACGAAGGCATTCAGATGCGCGTTCGCCTCCGTGCGCTTCAAGAGACTGATGGCCAGCGACTCGGCGGTGATGTCGCCATTGCAGATGGCCGTTGCCGCTTCGGTGAGGCTCAGCTGCCACGCGTCGGCCATGATAACCCCTCCTTTTCGTGTCGCGTTCGGCCCGGTTCGTGTTGCGGATCCTGGCCTCCCGCCTGCTACGGCGCAAGATAGCGCAGGAGTTCAGGACTGGCGCGAACCTCGGCCGCCGCGCCCTGGAGCGCGACCCGGCCACGATCGAGCACATAGGCGTAATCGGCGACGCGAAGCGCGAGATCGAGGTGCTGCTCGACCACGATCACGGCAATCTCCTTGGCGAGCACGATCAACCGCTCGGTGATCTCCTCGATCACGCCGATCCATACCCCTTCGGTCGGCTCGTCGAGCAGCAGAAGCTGCGGCTCGCCGAGCAGTGCGCGGCTGATCGCCAGCATCTTGCGCTCGCCGCCCGACAGCGTACCTGCGGGCTGGTCGAGCCGCTGGCCGAGTTTTGGAAAGATCGCGAGCACGCGATCGATCGCATCGCCCTTCGGGCTCGCGAGCGCACCGACCGCGAGATTGTCCCTGACCGAGAGCCGCGCGAACACTGCATGCTCCTGCGGCACGTAACCGATCCCCATCCGCACCCGCTCCTCGGTGCGCATCCGGGTGATCGCGCGGCCATCGAACATCATCTCGCCGCGCAGTGCCGCGAGTTCGCCCATGATCGTCTTCATCAGCGTGGTCTTGCCGGCGCCGTTGCGGCCCAGCAGCGCAACGCCGCCGCGCCAGGGCACGGCGATACTGACGTCGAACAGCACCTGGCTCCGGCCATAGCCCGACGAGATGTGGCGGATGTCGAGAAACTGTTTGTCAGGCACGGCGCAAATAGATCTCCTGAACGCTCTTGCTCGCCTGGATCTCCGCAACCGTGCCGGACGCCAGGACCCGGCCCTGGTCCAGCACCGTCAGGCGGTCGCAGATATCGCGGATGAAATCCAGGTCATGTTCGACGATGACGAGAGAGCAGCGCTGCTTGATCGGCTGCAGCAGCTCACCTGTGACACGGCGCTCTTCGAGGCTCATGCCGCCGGTCGGCTCGTCGAGCAGCAACAGCCGCGGTTCGCCGGCGAGCGCCATCGCGATCTCCAGCCATTGCTGCTGGCCGTGCGACAGCGTCGATGCCGCGTCATGGGCGCGGTCGGCGAGCCGGAACTGGCCGAGCATGGTCATGACCTTGTCGTGCAGCGCGCCCCGCGTGCGCGAAAACACGAGGTCGACGAGTCGCGACTGCGCCTGCAGCGCCAGCAAAATGTTGTCGTACAGTGTCAGCGTCGGCAGCACGCTGGTAATCTGGAATTTCAGGCTCATGCCGGCGCGGGCGCGTTCGGTCGGCGTGAGCGCGGTGATGTCCTTGTTGACGAAACGCACGCTCCCTTGCGTCGGCACCTCGGCGCCCGCGACGCATTTCATCAGCGTGCTCTTGCCGGAGCCGTTGGGCCCGATCAGGCCGTGGAATTCCTGTTCGCCGACCGTCAAGGCCGCGCCATCGAGCGCGGTCAGCTTGCCGAAGATTTTGACGACGCCTGAGGCTTCGAGCAGCGGCATCACCTTGTCCTCTTGGGCGGTCGCCCAAAGCCGCCGACCCGCTCGCGCTCGCCGAGCACAAAGCTGATCAGGCCGAGCGGCCGGAACAGGATGACGAGCAGCAATAGCAGCCCGAGGATGATCGGCCAGATGTCGCGGTAATTGTCCGAGAGCCAAAAGCTCGCGCCTTCGATGATCACCGCGCCGATCACGGCACCGATCAAGGTGCCGGAACCGCCGAACAGCGCGTAGAGCACGACCTGGGTCGAGAACACGACGCCCAGCATGTTCGGCCAGACGAACCCCTCGTGGAAGGCGTAGAGGCTTCCGGCGAGTCCGGCGATGGTGCCGCCGACCGCGAACACGATCGCCTTCAGATGTTGCACCTTGTAGCCGAAGAAGGCGATGCGCCGCTCGTTCTCGCGCAGCCCCGCCAGCGCGAGCCCGAATTGCGAGCGCACCAGGATGCGACAGAGCAGATAGACGACGATGAGGATACCGAGCGCGAGATAATAGAAGACCGCTCCTTCCTCGAACTCGTAGGACCCGAGCGTCATCGACGGGATGGAAGGAATACCGTTCTGGCCGCCGAGATAGTACCAGCCGCGCGCCAGCCGGTCGGCCGCGTAGGACCCCGTCAGCGTGCCGAGCGAGACGAAGATCACGCTCGACGGATGGCGCCCGAGCAGCAGGAAGCCGCCGAGCAGCAACGCGAACGCGAGGCCGATCAGGGCGCCCGCCGGCAGCACGAGCAGGATCGAGGTGACGTCGAGATCCCGCGCGAGCAGCGCCACGCCATAGCCGGCCGAGCCGAAGAACAGCGCCTGCCCAAAGCTCATGATGCCGGCATAGCCCCAGACCAGATCGAACGAGAGCGCGAACAGCGCCAGGATCACGACGCGAGTCGCAAACACCGTGAGATAGTCCTGCAGGATCAGCGGCAGGATCAGCGCGAGCCCGAGTGCGAGCACCTCGACAACAGGCAATATCCTGCGCCGCGCCGCGACGGGCCGCACGGCCAGTTCATCGCCAGGCCCGCATTCAGCGATCGGCGTATCCGGCCCTCCGCTCGCCACCCCGCTAAGAGCCTGTCTTGCTGCATCCATCGGTTACTCAGCATTCCTTGGGATCAACGAGGCCATCGCTGCGTCCCACGATCTCATAATTTCCGCCCTTGGCGACGGCGGTGTACATCTTCATCTTGCAGTGCCGCTTGCCCGGCACCATCTCGGCCGGGCCGCCCGGGCCTTCGGCGATCTTGGCGTGGTCGAGCGCGGCCGCGACCGCCTCGCGGTCAACCTTGCCGGCCTCCTTCACCGCCGCTTCCCAGAGTTTCAGCCCGCGATAGGTCCCAGTGGCGGCGCTGCCTGCTGCAAACAGAAAATTGCCGGGAAAGTCCTTATCGTAGGCAGACTGGATCTTTGCGCTGACCGGATCGTCCCTGGTCAAGACCTTGAAATAGTCGAGACAGCTTGCCAGGCCCTCGATCTCGTTGGCCTGGTTGATGTTGAGCGTGTTCTCGTCGTAGTAGACGCAAGATAGGCGTCCGCCGTTCTTCTGGAAACCGGCCTCGTAGAGCTGCTTGAAGAATGGCCCGACGCCGGGTGGAATGACCGTATTGAACACGACCTCGACCTTGTTGGTCATGATGCGGTTGACTGTAGCGGAGAAGTCGATCTGGTCGAGCGGATAATATTCCTCGAACACGACTTCGCCACCGTTCGACTCGATCACCTTGCGGGCATATTCGTTGAGCAGATGCGGCCAGACATAGTTGGCGCTCGGCAGCGCGAACTTCTTGCCGCCGTTCTTGATCAGCCAGGGAATGAACTCGTCGCACTGCTGCGCCGGCGTCGGCCCGGTGCAGAACAGATACGGGGTGCATTCCTTGCCCTCGTAGAGCTGGGGATAGATATAGAGAGTCTTGCCGCGGACCACGATCGGGTCCTTGATGGCGTTGCGCATCGAGCTCGTGATACCGCCCAGCACCATGTCGACCTTGTCGCGCTGGATCAGCTTGCGAACGTTGCCGACCGCGACCGACTCGTTGGATGCGGTGTCCTCGATATAGAGTTCGAGCGGCCGGCCGAGGAGCCCGCCGCCTGCATTGATCTCCTTGATCACCATTTTCGCGACATTGGCGTCGGCATTTCCGGCGTAGCCGATCGGGCCGGTCAGGTCGGTTGCGATACCGACCTTGATCGGCGGCTCAGCGGCGTTGGCCCAGTCGGGCCTGATGACCCAGCTCCCGAGTCCGGTCGCGATCGCGCCGGAGGCAAAGGCAAAATTGGAGAGAAAGCGACGTCGCGTCTGGTGCGTCCGCTCGATGGACATCCTAAACCCCTTTTCCCGAGATGAGGCCCTGCGGCCGGAACTTGATGAAGGCGATGGCGAGCACGAAAACGAGGACATCGGCGACGACCGGTGCCATGACCCAGGGCAGCGCCGCGCTCAAGGTGCCGATCACGCCCGCGCCCGCGACCGGACCGATGAAGGACCCGACGCCGCCGACCATGACCGCCACAAAACCCTGGATCAGAAAACGGATGCCGAGATCGGCAAACAGGCTGAACACCGGCACGATCAGCGCACCGGCAAGGCCCGCCAGCGCCGCACCAAAGGCGAAGGCGGCACCATAGATCGCCGACGTCGAAATTCCGGAGGCGCGCGCCAGCGCGGGATTTTCCAGCGTGGCGCGAACGCGCAAGCCAAAGCTCGTCCGTGACAGCAGCAGATAGCAGCCGGCCATCACCACGCCGGTCACTGCGATGATGGTGGAGCGCCAGGCGGAGATATGCACGGCACCGAAATCGATCGATCCGCCGATCGGCTCCGGAACGGAAATGTAGAGACCGCCTATCAGGCCACGGACGCATTCCCTGATGATCAGGCCGAGCGCATAGGTCCCGAGCATCGCAACGATGGGCGCGGCGTAGAAACGCCGGATGATGAGCGCTTCCAGTACGAAGCCGAGCGCGCCGACCAGGAATGGCGCGGCCAGCATTCCGACCCAGACCGGGAGTCCCTTGCTGTAGGCGAGATAGGTAACGTAGGCCCCGAGCAGGACGAACTCGCCCTGCGCGAAATTGAAGATTCCCATCATGCTGGCGATGATCCCGAGCCCCAGCACCACCAGGACGATGATCGCACCGAAGCTCAGAATCTCGAACGATGCTACGAAAGCGTTGGCCATGCTCCCCTGTTCCGCGCGGTCGGCGATCCGCCGTTCACATCGTCTTCCAGTCGCCGGATTTTTCGAACGCATGCGCGGCGCGATAGATCGCGGATTCCGCGAAATGACGGCCGACCAGCATCAGGCCGACGGGAAGACCGTCGACCATGCCGCAGGGCAGCGACATCGCCGGATGATGGGTGATGTCGAACGGCGCAGTGTTGCTGATCATCTCGAGCGCGCGAGCGACATAATCCTCGCGGCTCGCATTGGGCGGCGGCAGCGGGGTTGCCTTCATCGGCGTGGTCGGCATCAACAGGAGATCGTAGGTTTCGAGCGCCTGGTCGTAGGCGGCGGTGAGCCGGCGCGAGATGTTCAGCGCCTTGCCGTAGTAGCGCGAGCCAAAGATGTTGTTGACGTAGGTGCCGAGCATCAGGAACAGCTTTGTCGTTTCGGACAAGGAGTCCGCCTGTCGTCGCCAGCCGCGATGGAAATTCATCAGCGAGGTCGAGTAGAGATCCGAACGGCTCAATCCATAGCCGTCGCCATACATCATGGTCTGGGTCATGCCTTCGGTGCCGATCGGAGTCCAGATCGCGGGTCCGAGCAGGTGCATCGGGATGGAAACCTCCTCCACCTCGGCGCCGAGACTCTTGAAGCGCGTTGCAGCCTCGCGCACGCTTTCATTGACCGCGGCCTCGGCGCCGGCCTGCACGAAGCCCTCGCTGAGCACACCGATCTTCATGCCCTTGACGCCCTGCCCGAGCGCCTTGGTATAGTCCTCGACCTCAGGCGATTTGATGCGGGGATCGTAACCGTCGTCGCCGGCGATGACCTCGAGCAGCAGCGCGTTATCAGCAACGTTGGCGGTCATCGGGCCGGTGTGATCGACAAAAATCTCGATCGGCATGATGCCGGTATAGGGCACCAGACCCCAGGTCGGCTTCATGCCGTAGGTGCCGCTGAACGATGAGGGCATGCGGATCGAGCCGCCCTGGTCGCCGCCGATTGCCATGTCGACCTCGCCGAGCGCCACGACCACGGCACTGCCGGACGAAGACCCGCCGGCCGAGTAGCCCATCTTGTAAGGGTTGTGCACCGGCCCAACCGAGCCGGTGTGACTGCCGCCCGACATGCAAAAATGCTCGCAATGGACCTTGCCCATGATCTCGGCCCCGGCATCGAGCATGCGGGTGACGATGGTGGCGTCGAAATCCGGGACATAGCCTTCCAGTGTCGCCGAGCCGTTCATCATGGGCACGCCGGCCAGCATGATGTTGTCCTTCAGCGCGACGGTCTTGCCCTTCAGCTTGCCGCTCGCCGCACCTTTCACGGTCGACTTGCGATACCAGGCATTGCGCGGGTTTTCTTCCGGCACCGGCCGATAGCCCGGTGTCCGCGGGTATCTGACCGCAGGCACCTCGTCCGGCATCGCGGCCACGAGATTGTAGGCATCGATCGAACCCTGCATCAGGCCTCGGAACGAGGCGATGTCATCCTCGGTGAGCGACAGACCACATTGCGCGGCCACCGCGCGAAGTTGCGAGGGAGTGGGAAGCGCGACCGACAACGGCGTTCTCCTGAACGATTCGAAAATTCCTCAAGACTCGCGACGCGCAGCCACCAAGGCGGCAATGCCCGCAAAATCCACGCCGTTATTCAAAACGGAAATATTTTCCTTTTCAAGTATTATTTTGCGAAACATGCGCATGAGGCGTTCTCGCGCCGGCCTCAGAAGGTCTTCAGGAGCTTGAAATCGAGCCCATCGGCTTCGGCGAGATACATCGGCATCTCGGCCTCGCCGCGGCGAATGGTCACGAGGCCGCGCGCGCCGGCATATTGCATGTTGCGCGCGGCCGCTGCGAGCGGCCCGCAGAGCAGGCATCCGGCGCGTTCGGCGGCGGCCTGCAGAAACCGCAGTCCCTCGTAGTTGGACTGGCCGATCGAGCCGATCGGCGGCGCGTTCGCGCCGAACATGCGGTGATAACTGTCGAGGAACGCGTCGTTGGCTTTCGAGCCGACCGAGTTGAAATAGCCGGACGCGCAGTAGAGGTTTTCGGTGTTGTCGGCGCCGATTCCAAGCAGCACGGTCTCGTCCATCGCGCCCGCAAGCCGCAGCGTGGTCGCGGCCAGGGAGCATTCGCCGAATGCGCGGTTGAACGTGATCGAGTCCGCGCCGATCAACGAGATCAGGACGACGTCGGGTTTTGCGGCACTGATGCGCGCCAGATGCGCCTCGTGATCATCCTGGCCGAGCGGCACGAATTCCTCGCCGACGACGCGTCCTCCGGTCTCAGTGATGTATCGCTTCACCGCGCGATGCGACTGCCACGGCCAGACGTAGTCGCTGCCGATCAGGTACCAGCGCCGCGCGCGCTTGGTGTTGGCGAGCCAGGCAATCGCAGGCCGGCTCTGGGCACGCGGGACCTCACCGATCGCCATGACGCCCGGCGTATGTTCGCCGCCTTCATAGACCGGCGTGTAAACATAGGGCACGCGGTGGCGCGTGACTTTTCGCAAGGCGACCCGCACGGCGCTGATGTGCGATCCCATGATCACGTCGACTTCGTCATTGGCGATCGCCTCGGCCGCGCGCTGCGTCACCTCCTCGATCGACCCGCCCGCCTCGTAGAACGACAGTTCGATCTCGCGGCCGAGAATGCCACCACTCTTGTTGATCTCGGCCACGGCGAGCAGCACGCTGTTGGTCGAGATCGGTCCCCAGATTCCCGGTGATCCGCAAAAGGTCAGGAAGTTGCCGACCCGCAATTTGTTGCGTGCGCCATCACCCTTGGAAAATCCTGAGTTGAGGGACAGAAGCGAAGCATGGGTCGCCGTCGTCGACAGGTTCCGCAACATCTGCGGAGGCATCGGAGGGCCGCCGAGCCCTGCTAAGCTAGCCGTCGAAAGCACACCACCCCCCTCTGGCGCCGTGCACCGCTCCAACCCGCGCCATCGCGATATCCACCTCGTCCAGGAAATATCCTATTTGAAAATATTGAAACTTCAACAATTGAAGTGCATATAGAAGCGGCATGAACTGCCGGGCAATCATTCAATATGGGTCGAAACAAGATCTCCAGCACGGGCAAATCGCCGGATCAGAACTCTCCGATCACCGAACACCTCGCCTATCTGCTCGCTCAGGCCAATCGCGAGATCAACCGGCAGCTTGAAGAGCGGCTCGGCAAGGAAGGCGTGCCGGTCGAGCAATGGCGGATCCTGAAGGTTCTGTCGGACGGCAATGGCCGTTCGATGGGCGAACTCGCGGATGCCGTGCTGCTCAACCACCCGACTCTGACCAAGATGATCGACCGCATGGTCTCCGATGCGCTGGTCTACCGGGTGCAGGACCCCAAAGACCGCCGCAAGGTGTTGATGTTCTCCTCCGACCGCGGCCAGGCGCTGTGCAGGCGCCTGAACTCGCTGGCGGTCAGCCAGGAAGCCCATATCGTCGAGAATTATGGCGACAAGTCCACCAGCGAGCTCAAGCGGCTGCTGGAAAGCCTGATCGACAGCGCCAACTGATCGTGGATGTGCATCCGCAGCGCCGCGCGAGCAACGCTTGGGCTCGTTGGTTAAGCAAGTTGCTGCGGATCGCGTTCTGATCTTGGTTTGGTTGCGGCTTTCCTGTAGCTGACGGCCTCAATTGCCTCCGGCATCTTCACGAACCTCATCTTCTGTCGCTCGGCGAGCGGGGCGAGGTCCATCGGCGCGGGAGAAGGCGATCAGATTCTTGCCGATTCCAGGGTGCCCGTGTGAAATAGCTCTTCCACAGTGACCCGACGCGTCGACAGTCCCTGCGCATGGTGGTGTCGCAGGAATGTATCGAGGACATGGACGTTAGGTGCCACGCCGTAGGACCAGAAGTCGGTCCCCATGAGCGATCGGGCTGCGTGGAGTTGCTCCTCGACGAACGGAAGCGTCACCTTTGTCGCCGCCGTGTCGGATAGCCGAGCCAGCGCCGTTGCCTTGGCCTGCTCGAAGGCCTTCAGCACAGCGGCCGGCAGCCACGGATGGCGTTCGGCCAGCGCACGGCGCACACCGACCAGATGCATGATCGGGAAAATGCCGGTCCGCCGGTAATACGCAGTGGCGGCCTCGGTCGGCTGCGGGAACAGCCAGCCGACATGGGGGTGACCGCGCTCGAAGCAGGAGGGCTGGCGCGGCGCGATGATGGCATCGATCTCGCCCACCGCCAGCATCTCCGACAACGTCGCGCCCTTGGGCGCCGTCTCGATCTTCAGCTCCGCAGGCAGCGTGACCGCGATCTTCTCTGGCCGGCCCGGCTGCTCGAGTCCGCCACGCACCCAATGGATTTCGGCCGGCCGCACGCCATGGTCCTCCTCAAGTATGGCGCGAGCCCAGACGCAGGCGGTGAGCTGATATTCGGGCACGCCGACGCGGCGCCCCCTGAGATCGGCCGGTTCCAAAATGCCGCGGTCGGTGCGAACGCAGATCGCGCTGTGGCGGAAGGCGCGCGAGACGAAGGCCGGCACGCCAACATAGGGGCAATCGCCCCGCGCCGTCTTCAGCGTGAAACTGGACAGCGACAGCTCGCAGATGTCGAACTCGGCATGGCGGAACGCCCGGAAGAAGATTTCTTCGGGGGTAAGCGTCATGATGACCGGATCGACCCCATCGATCCCGACCGTGCCGTCGATCAGCGGCCGGGTCCGGTCATAGTCGCCGATCGCGACCGACAGGGACAGTTTGCCCATGGGTTCCCGCCTTCTCCGCCGCGGCCCGAGCTTGCGGCACTGCGAGGTAAGCGGGAAGTCCGATATTTTGTCCAAGACATGTTCAAACGGACTGCCCCAAGCAAATGTTTGGACGTCCGAGATGAAAAACTTGGGTCTGCCCAAGGTGGAATGTCTTTGACACCGCGCCGCATGGGCCGGCTTCATGCCGGCGGACGCGCCCGTTTTGAGCAGAGTGCGCCCGGGAGAAGGACGGCGATGCGTCACACGGAATCCAAGGACATCCGCGCCGTGCCCGAGATCGAACGACCGGTTCCGTCGCCCGGTCGGGGCGCGCGGTTCGGCAGCGACGCCCTGGCCGAGACGCTGCGCGACCTCGACATTCCCTTCATCGCTCTCACGCCCGGCGCAAGCTTCCGGGGCCTGCACGACAGCATCGTCAATCACCTCGGCAATGAGCGGCCGAAACTGCTGCTGTGCCTGCATGAGGAGCACGCGGTCGCGATCGCGCATGGCTGGGCCAAGGTCACCGGGCGACCGATGGCCGCCGCCGTTCATGCCAATGTCGGGCTGATGCATGCCACGATGGCGGTCTTCAACGCCTGGTGCGACCGCGTGCCGGTGCTCGTGATCGGCGCCACCGGACCGGTCGATGCCGCGCGGCGGCGGCCGTGGATCGACTGGATTCATACCGCGCGCGATCAGGGCGCCCTGTTGCGCGGCTATGTGAAGTGGGACGACCAGCCGGCGTCCGTTGAGGCGGCGCGGGAATCCCTGTTGCGGGCGACTTGGCTGGCTGCGACCGCGCCGATGGCACCCGTCTATGTCAATCTCGACGCCGGCCTGCAGGAGGCGCCGCTGGAGGATGCGCTGCCGCCGCTCGACCCGGCGCGCTACCGACCGCAGGCCTCCACGGCGCCGCCCTTGAATCTGCTCGCGCGGACCGCGCATGCGCTGCGGCAGGCCACTCGCCCTGTGATCCTTGCGGGCCGCCTGTCGCGCGATGGCGCCGCCTGGGGCCGTCGCGTCGCGCTTGCCGAAACGCTGGGCGCGCGCGTGATCACCGATTTGAAGCTCGGCGCGGCGTTTCCCACCGATCATCCGCTGCATGCAGGCAGCCCCGGCATCTATCTGGTGCCGGAGGCGCTTGACGCCTTGCGCACCGCCGACGCCGTGCTCAGCCTGGATTGGGTCGATCTGGCCGGCACGCTGAAGACCGCCTTTGGTACGGCGCCACCGCCCCAGGTCATTCAAGCCTCGCTGGATCACGTGCTGCACAACGGCTGGAGCATGGATCACCAGGGCTTTCCGCCGGTCGACATTCACCTGGCGGCCGATCCCGACGCGGTGGTGGCGGCGTTGCTCGCGGCGATCGGGCCGCCGGACCGCCCGCTCGCGGCCGCCGCAGCCATCGCTGAGCCCGCCTCGACCGCACCCGCCGCGGACGGCCCTATCAGCGTGGACGCGATGGCGTGCGCGCTGCACGCCGCGACGGCCGGGCGCGACGTCTCACTGCTTCATCTGCCGCTGTCGTGGAACGGCTCGGCCTGGGCCTTCCGCCACCCGCTCGACTTTCTCGGCTCGGACGGCGGTGGCGGCGTCGGCGCCGGACCCGGTCTCGCCGTGGGGGCAGCGCTCGCGCTGCGCGAGACCGGCCGGCTGCCGATTGCGGTGATGGGCGACGGCGATTTCCTGATGGGCGCCACCGCGCTCTGGACGGCGGTGCACTACCGCATCGCGCTCCTGATCGTGATCGCCAACAATGGCTCCTTCTTCAATGACGAGGTCCATCAGGAGCGGGTTGCGCGGATGCGCGGCCGGCAGGTCACAAACAAATGGATCGGCCAGCGCATGGCCGATCCCGAGATCGACCTCGCCGGCATCGCGCGCGCGCAAGGCGCCGATGCGTTTGGACCAGTGACCCAGACCGACATGCTGGAAGCCGTGTTCGCTGAGGCGGTGGCAGCGACATCTGAGGGGCGCACGGTGGTCGTCGATGTGCGCGTTGCGCCGGGATACACGCCCGCGATGACCGCAGGATTGACGCGAACCGCGTCGTGACGCGTGCAAGGATCGAACCGGGATGCTGCCAGCAAGCGCCAGCACAGACGTCAAGACGCCGGTACGGGCTGCGCCGATCGTGGTAGTCGACAACCTCGTCAAGCGTTTTGAAACACCCGATGGTCGGGTCACCGCAATCGACAACGTGTCGTTCACGGTCGATCCCGGCGAGGTCGTGACCGTGATCGGCCCATCCGGCTGCGGCAAGTCCACGCTGTTCTCTGTGATCGGCGGGCTCACCGGCGGCTATCAGGGCTCGGTGCTGGTCGACGGCGTCAGGGTGACCGGCCCGCATCCGGCCGTGGGCATGGTGTTCCAGGAGGAGTCGACATTTCCCTGGCGCACGGTCGAGGAGAACGTCGCCTTTCCGCTGGAGCTTTCGGGAACGCCGAAGGCCGAGCGCCTGGATCGGGCGCGCCACCTCATCGTCATGGTCGGTCTGGCCGGCTTCGAGCGGCGCTACCCGGCGGAGTTGTCGGGTGGTATGCGCCAGCGCGTGGCGATCGCGCGGACACTCGCTTTCAAACCAAAAGTGCTGCTGATGGACGAACCGTTCGCGGCGCTCGACGAGCAGACTCGTCTCCTGCTCGGTGACAAGGTTCTCACCATCCAGCAGGAACTGAAGCAGACGATCATCCTGATCACCCACAACATCACCGAGGCGGTGCAGCTGTCGGATCGCGTGCTGGTGATGACCTACCGGCCCGGGACGATGAAACGCACGGTTCGCATCGACCTGCCGCGCCCGCGCACGTCCGAGATCGTCGGCAGCGATGCGTTCGGCCGCTGTGTCGCCGGGATCTGGCATGACCTGCGCGAGGAGGCGAGCCGCGGCATGCGCGATTCCGAGAGCGCCGCGCGAGGCGAGGCGTGAGGCGATGATCGCCGCCGCACTCCGCTCGCGCCCGGCGCCGATGGTCTTTGGTGTTGCGACCATCATCGTAGCCGCGGCCGCCATCGAGGGTCTGATCCGCGCCGGAGCCATCAACCGCTTCGTGGTGCCGCTCCCCTCCGAGGTGATGCTGAGCTTTGCGCGCGTCGTCGTGGAGGAGGACGTCGCGGCGCGCTTCCTGACCACCTTCGGCGAGGCGCTGATGGCCGGCGCGCTGGTCGCTGCGATCGGCGTCCCCATGGGCGTGCTGCTCTATACGTTCGCATCCGTGCGCAAGGCGACCGAGAGCTGGGTCGCTGGTCTTGCCGCCGCACCGATCGTGCTGATGTACCCTTTATTCCTGGTGATCTGGGGGCGCAGCGCGCTCACCATCATCATGATGGCAGCCGTCTCGGGGTTGCCGGCCGTCATTCTCAAGACGCTGGAAGGCCTGCGTGGTGTGCGGCCGGTGCTGATCAACGTCGGGCGCAGCTTCAAGCTTGGGCCTGCACAGCTGTTCAGCAGAATTCTGTTTCCGGCCGCAGTGCCGACGATCTTCGTCGGCTTGCGGCTTGGAATGATATTTGCGCTGATCAACGTCGTCGGCGTCGAGTTCCTGATCAATTTCGGCGGCCTCGGTCAACTCATCAACGAGCTTGCCGAACGCTATGACCTGCCGGGCACCTACGTGGCGACCTGCTTCGTCATCCTGGTCAGCGCCATCTATGTCATCCTGCTGGAAAGGATCGAGCGATGGCTGCGACCCGCCGGTTAGTTCCGGCGCTGCGATATGGCCCTGCCGACAATCCGGTCATCGCGCTGCGCGTCGGGATCCTCGTCGTCGCGGCGCTGACGTGGGAGGGGCTGGCGCGCTCCGGCTTATTCTATCGCGACGTCATCCCGACTCTCGGCCCGATCGCCGCCGCCGTCATGCGCCTGATGACGGATCCGGCATTCTATTGGCATCTGCTGGCGACCGCGCGGGAGACGGCCGCCGCGCTCCTGATCGGATCGCTCGCGGGGCTTGCGGCGGGCCTCGCGCTCGGCATCAACCGGTTCCTCGGTCGAGCTTTCGAGCCGCATCTCTATTATCTCGGCCCGACGCCAAAAATCATTTTCTTCCCGATCATGATCATGTGGTTCGGCGTCGGCGGCGGTTCGAAGATCGCGATGGGTGCGATCTCCTGTTTCTTTCCCGTGGCGCTTTCCGCAGCGGCCGGCGTTCGCGGCATCGATCCGATCCTGATCCGGGTCGGCAGGAGTTTTCGCGCCGGCACATTCCAGATGATCACCAAGATCTATCTGCCGGCGATGCGCGAGCCCGCGATCAATGGTCTGCGGCTTGGTCTCGGCGTTGCGATCATCGGCGTACTCCTGGCCGAGACCAAGCTGTCCAACCGGGGGCTGGGCTTCCTGATCATCCAGTTCTATCAGCGCTTCGACATGCCGGCGATGTATGCGCTGATCGCGATTGTCTTTGCGCTGGCCATCCTGATCAACGCGGCTGTCGGGCGCCTGCTCGCCCGCAAGCCGACTGCGCGAGCGCAACACGAAGCCTGACACAACAAGAAAAGGGAGGACAAGACCATGATGCGAACACTGCTATCGAGACCAGCCATCGCAGCGATGGTGCTGTTGGCGGCATCGGCCGGATCGGCTCGCGCCGCCGAGCTTGTCAAGGTCGCAGCCGGGCAGCGCGGCAATTGGGACACCTCCGTCACAGAGCTCGGCAAGCGCGCCGGCATTTTTGCGAAGAACGGCCTGGAGATCGAGTTGCTCTATACCCAAGGCGGAGGCGAGACGCAGCAGGCCGTCATTTCCGGCAGTGTCGATGTCGGTGTCGCCGCCGGCATCATGGGCGTGATGGGCGCCTTTTCGAAAGGTGCGCCGGTGCGCATCATCGGCTCGGAGACGAACGGGGCGGCAGACTTCTGGTACGCCGCGACGGCATCGGACATCAAGAGCCTCAGAGATACCGACGGCAAGACCATCGCCTATTCGACCAATGGCTCCTCGACGCATGGCATCGTGCTCGCCTTCATGAAGGAGTATGGCCTCAAGGCGAAGCCTACCGCGACCGGCGGACCGGCCGCGACCTTCACACAGGTGATGTCCGGACAGATCGATGTCGGCTGGTCGGCGCCCCCCTTCGGGTTTGACGCCGAGAAGGATGGCAAGATCCGTATCGTCGCGCGCGGCAATGATCTGCCCGCGGTTCGCGAGCAGACCTCGCGCGTGCTGATCACGACCGCGGCCGCGCTCGCCTCGCGCGGGGATGTGATCCGCCGCTTCATCGCGGCCTATCGCCAGACCATCGACTGGATGTACAGCGATCCGCAGGCGCTGAAGACCTATGCCGAGTTCATCCAGATGCCGGAGGAGACGGCAAGGCGCGTCCGCGATGAATTCTTCCCGCGCTTCATGCTGGACCTGGATGCGATCGTCGGGATCGATCAGCTCGTGCAGGATGCGGTCATCTATAAGTACACCGCGCAAGCTCTTACCAAGACGCAGCTCGCCGAGCTGATCCAGATTCCACCGAGATAGATCATGGTCACGAACCCGTCCGATCGGTCGGCCTGGCCGGCGTTGCGGCTGCCGGAGAAGCGCGATCTCTACTACGGCGGCCTATGGCAGCGTCCGCGCGACCGCGCTTATGTCGAAACATTCAGTCCCGGCACGGGCCAATCGCTCGGGCGCGTCGCCGAATCCGGAATTCTGGACGTCGAGGCGGCTGTCGCCGCCGCGCGAAGCGGCTTTGCCACCTGGCGTCGCGTGCCGCCGATGGAGCGGGCGGCGCTGCTGCGCCGTATCGCCGACATCGTCCGCAGCCATGCGCGGGAACTGGCGCTACTGGATGCCGCCGACTGCGGCAATCCGGTCTCGGCGATGCTGGGCGACGTGCTGTCGACGGCGACGCAACTCGAGTTCTTCGCAGGTCTCGTGACCGAAATGAAGGGCGACTCGATCCCGATGGGCCCCGACGTGCTCAACGTGTCTGTGCGCGAGCCCTTGGGCGTGGTGGGACGCATCGTGCCGTTCAACCATCCCTTTATGTTCTGCGCCGGCAAGATCGCGGCACCGCTCGCGGCCGGCAATACGGCCCTGGTCAAGCCGCCCGAGCAAGCGCCGCTGTCGGCGCTGCGTTTTGCGGAGCTCGTTGATGGGGTGCTGCCGGCCGGCGTGCTCAACATCGTTCCCGGCGGCCGCGAGACCGGTGCGATGCTGGCGGGGCATGCGGGGATCGACGCGCTGGCGCTGATCGGCAGCGTCGGCACCGGGCGCGCCGTGCTGCGCGCGGCCGCCGACACCATCAAGCCGGTGCTGCTCGAGCTCGGCGGCAAGAACGCGCTGATCGCCTATCCCGATACGGATCCCGAGGAGGTCGCGGCGGCCGTCGTCGCCGGCATGAACTTCGCATGGTGCGGCCAGTCCTGCGGCTCGACAAGCCGTGCCTTCCTGCACGCGGACATTCACGACGAGGTGCTGACGCGCGTTCGCGAGCGCTGTGCAGACTTCCGCCCGGGTCTGCCGACCGATCCGGCAACCACGATGGGTGCGGTCATCAGCAAGGCGCATCAGGACCGCGTTCTCGGCTTCATCGAGTCGGCGAGGAACGATGGAGCGCGGCTGCTGTGCGGCGGCGGGCCGCCCGCAGATCCGGTGCTTGCCGGCGGCTTCTATGTCGAACCGACGGTGTTTGCAGACGTGACGCCCGAGATGCGGATCGCACGCGAGGAGATCTTCGGCCCGGTGCTCGCCGTGTTCCGTTGGCACGACGAAGCGGCGATGCTCGCCGAGGTCAACCGTACCGACTATGGGCTCACCTGCGCGATCTGGACAAACGATCTCGGCACCGCACACAGGACCGCCATGGCGGTCGACGCGGGCTATGTCTGGATCAACGAGGTCGGGCGCCACTTCCTGGGCGCGCCATTCGGAGGTGTCAAACAATCGGGGCTCGGCCGCGAGGAATGCCTGGGCGAGCTGCTTGCCTTTACCCGGGAGAAAAACATTCATGTCAACGTGCGGAAGCGCGCCAGACAGAGCCAGGTGTAGCTTGCGCTAAGCCTTTCCTAGTTCGTACGATGGATCTCCATCCGAGATCCGGAGATCCGCCATTAATCTACGTCAACTGCGTTATTTCGCCCGGGTCGTCGAACTCGGAAATATGACGCGCGCGGCCGAACAACTCTCCGTGGCGCAACCGGCGCTCGGGCTGCAGATCCGTCAGCTCGAACGCGACCTGGGCGTGGCGCTCCTGGTGCGGCATTCGCGTGGGGTCGAGCCAACGGCAGCTGGGCGGCTGCTGTTCGACCGTGCGCGCGCGATTCTGCAGCTGGTCGAAAGCACCGAGCAGGAGTTGAGTTCACTGAGCGGCGACTCGCGAGAGACGATTACCCTGGGACTCGCACCGAGCATCATGCTGCTGCTTGGTTCGGATATCGTTGTGGATGCCCGTCGGGACCTACCACAGGTCTTTCTGAGCATTGTGGAGGAACTCAGCTTCGTGCTTGCCGAAGCAATGGAGCGCGACGAGCTGGATCTGGCACTGGCGTATGAGGTCGCCGAGCGCCCCGGTCTTCGTCGAACTCCGGTCATGGAGGAGGACCTGCTACTGGTGACTGCTCCGGAGGACCCGATCCCAGGGGAGACAATCGCCTTCGCGGATGCAATCGACCGAGACCTGGTGTTACCTGGCGAACGCGACATGGTTCGCCGTGTCGTCCAGGGGATTGCCGAGCAGCACTCGCTGTCGGTAAATGTCGCCTATGAAGTGCAGTCCATCGTCGCCATGAAAAGCCTGGTCCGCCGTCGCGCCGCCGCCGCGATCATGCCGTATGGCACTGCGGCGGAGGAATTGCGCCAGGGCACGCTCATCGGCACGCGCATTGACCGGCCGGCCGTTCGACGGACGCTGTGCTTCATTCGTCCTGCCAAACGCGGTCCGTTTCGCAACGAAACCGAGTTGTTGAACTTCCTGGACCGCGTCGTCGCCAATCTGGCCGATGTGCTCGGTCCGCTGGCTCGCCGCATCCAAAAAGTCGCATAGATCCGTCGGCCGGAGCATCTCGCCCGACTAGGAACGGCCTGCGGCTGGCCGGGCTACCGGAGTGCCCCCACGGAGTGCCCCCACTTCGGTCCGCAGCAGGCGCTTCGGATTTTGTCAACCGCGCGTGAAAACCCACGGCTCGGACTCGCGCCGCATCCGCCTGAATGTCTCGATTTCGTGCTGATGCGACCGGGTCAGGTCGATCTCGTCCCAACCGTTCAGGAGCTGATCGCGCCATGATGGAGCAATCGAAAACCGGAATGAATGGTTGCCGCAAGTCGCGGTTGGGGGCTGGTGCCCCAGGGCACGATCGGAGCAATCTGCTCGGCCGCCAGCGCGTGCTCCCGGTCGAAGATCGCCTCAGGATCGGACGCCAGGCACGACCATCGCTCCACCGCGGTATCGAACTGGCCGGATTTCGGCGCATAGGGCCGACCTTGCAGGTAAGCGAACGTCTTTTCGTCGGGGGCGATGGTGCCGCACCGGCCGCCGGCCTTGATCGACATGTTGCAGAGTGTCAGTCGCGCTTCGACCGAAAGGTCCCGGATGGTCGAGCCTGCATATTCGATGGCATGCCCCTGTGCGCCATTCGCGCCGATCCGAGCTACGGCATCGACCTCGACGCGGCCTCCACGCTGTGTGTGGCATCAATCTTGCGCAGCTTGGTTCATATTGATCATGCGCGTGTCGATTCATGGCCTGCGCACGTCCATCAAGTCACCTATATCGAGATGTCTTGGGTGTCAGGCCTGCCCCGATCCAGTGCATGGACAGGCGCTCCGAATTGACTACTGCCCGTCAAGGCCATCCGCGCTGCTTCATGGCGTTCCCCAGTCCATGAGCCTGATACTACCGCGGCGGCGTATGGGCGACCGGGATCAAGTCGGCAGGAATGACGCGGCGCAGGAGTCCCCAGATTCCGCGCGGCTCGATCAGGACCGTCGCGATTGAGACGCCTCCCAAGATGATGAAGTGCCAGACGCCCCAGTCTTGCAGATATTCGCGGATCGCGAAAAAGACCAACGTTCCGATGATCGGCCCTTCGAAACTGCCGACGCCACCGATAACGACGATGAAGATGATGTACACCGTCCAGTCGGTGATGCTGAAAGACGCGGCCGGCGCGATCCGGAGCTTCTGCAGCGTGATCAAAGCGCCGGCCAGACCCAGAAACGGAGCCGTCCAGAGGAAGCAGATAACGCGCGCGCGAAACAGATTGACGCCAATGGTACCTGCCGCCTCTTCGTTGTCGCGCATCGCGGTCAGGCCGATGCCGACGGCCGAGCGCATCAGCGCGTAGGTTGCGCCCATTGCCACCAAAGCCAGCGCCAGAGAGATCCAGTAGATCGTGGTGAACCGCTCGACGATATTGCCGCCGAACTCGCGCACCACCGAGACTGGCAGGCTAATACCGAGGCCGGCTCCGAAGGCTTCGATCTTGCCGGCTCCCAGCATCATCACCTCTGCGAGCACCCACGTACCGACCGCCAGATACGCAGCACGAAGCCTGAAGATGATGACCATGGCCGGCACGGCGAAGACAAGCGTTGTCAGTCCGGCAAGAAGAATGGCCAAATACGGTCCGACGCCTGCCAACACCACGAAGCCATAGAAGGAATAGCAACCAATGCCGACGAAGCCGTGCTGGCCGATCGTGACGATATCGGCATAGCCCGCCAGAAGATTCCACATCATGGCGAGGACGAGCAGGCACAACAGCTCGGTCAGAATTTGCAGTTCTGCCGGACCGAATATCCAGGGCGCGGCGAACAGCATCGCAGCCAGAAGCCCCAACACGCCGCGAGCAGCGGAAACCAGCGGCAATTTGCTCGGCAGGGAAGTCACGCTTGCACTCCGGCTATTTCGGAAACAGGCCCTGCGGCCGGATCAGGAAGACGGCAAGAAATACCAAATGACCGGCCAGCAATTGCCACCCGGCATCGAACTGCGCACCAATGCTCTGTGCCACTGCAACGATGATCCCACCCGCCAGCGTGCCCCACAGGCTGCCGAGACCACCAAGGACGACCGCTTCGAAGGCGACAAGCAGCCGGCTCGGTCCGGAGGTCGGATCGAAGTTCGTCCACACAGCCATGAACGCAGCGCTGATCCCGATCGTCACGCCGACGATCCCCATGGCGACAGCATAGATGTGGGCCGACCGCAGGCCAACGAGGTTGGCGCTTGCGACATCATCGGAGACGGCACGAATGCGGGCGCCAAGTCGCGTGCGATAGAGCGCCAGATCGAGCACAAAGACGAGAACGACGGCACAGATGAAGATCGCCAGCGGAAGCACACCGATATTGATGCCACCGCCAAGGTGGATTGTCGCCGTGACGATCGCGCCGCCCGGCACGAGGCGTGTGTCCGCGCCGTAGGTCCCTTGCAGGCCGTTTTGAACAATGACCGACAGCCCGAACGTCACGAGCACGATCGACAAAACGCTCTCGCCGAGCACACGTTGCAGCAGCAAGCGTTGAAGCAGATAGCCGCCGGCGAAGGTGACGGGCAAGACGATCACGGCGGCCACCAGCAGGGGCATGCCGAGCTTCGTCGTCAAGGTCAAAACCAGGAACGAAATCAAGACGATCAGGTCGCCATGCGCAATGTTGACGAAGCGCATGACGCCGACCGACAGCGACAGGCCCACGGCGAACATCGCATACAACCCGCCAAGCAGGACCCCCTGGACGATCTGATTTATCACCGCCCCGGCCACGATCGCTCACACCCCAAAATAATGTTTCATGACCTCGTCCCTGCTGGTCTCGCTTGGCCGACCGGCCAACGTTACCCGCCCCTCAAGCACGCAGTAGAAGCGATCGGCGACGGCGAGGGAACGCGAGATGTCCTGCTCGACGATGAGAACCCCGATGCCGCGCGTCTTGATCGTCGGAATGAACTTATACAGAGAATCGACGACGAGCGGGGCGAGGCCGAGACTGATCTCGTCGCACAGGAGCAGTTTCGGATTGGCAAGCAGTGCGCGGCCGAACGCGACCATCTGCTGCTGGCCGCCCGAGAGCTCACGCGCCTTCTGGCGGCGACGCTCCTTGAGGACGGGAAAAAACTCGAACACCTCGGCGAGACCGATCTCCTGGCGTCGCCCCACCTCCCAGCCGAGATGGAGGTTCTCCTCGACCGAAAGAGAAGGAAACAATCTGCGCCCCTCCGGAACGAGCGCAATGCCCATGGCCGCAATCTCCGGAGTGGCGCACCCGGTCAGGTCCCGTCCTTCAAAACGGATCTTGCCCTCAATCCGGTCAGCTTGGCCGACAATCGCCTTAAGCAGCGAGGATTTGCCGGCGCCATTCGCTCCGATGATCGAGACCACCTCGCCGGCGGCGACCGATAGATCGACCACATCGACGGCGCGGAACTGATCGTAGAACACGGACAGCCGCTCGACCGACAGCAAGGGAACGTGATCACTTGCCGTTGCCACCCGCGCCGTCCTCCGCCCCCAGATACACCTCTTTGACGCGCGCATCGGCGAGCACGGTGTCCGGCGCTCCGCTGGCGCAAATGTTGCCGCCATAGAGCACCACGAGACGGCTCGCTATGCGCCGCAACGCGCGAATCACGTGTTCAATCCACACCACGGTGACTCCCCGGCCATGCACGTCGCGCACGATTTCCAGGAGAGCGCTGCATTCGGCGTCGGTCAGCCCGCCTGCAAGTTCGTCGAGCAACAGAAGTCGGGGCGTCGACGCAAGCGCCTTGGCGAGCTCGAGCCGCTTGAGATCCAGAAGCGAGAGCCGGCCTGCCGGCATATCCTGCTTGCGCCAGAGCCCTGTCTGTTCCAGCACCGCTTGCGCCTGAACCTTGGCACGGCCGACGGAAACGCCCGCCCCATGCACCGCCGCCGCCAACACGTTCTCGAATACGCTCATGTGCTGGAACGGCTTGGGAACCTGAAAGGTGCGCCCGATACCAAGCCGGCAGCGGTCCCAGGTGGCCATGCGGGTGATATCGCGCCCGGAATAGACGATGCGGCCATTGGTCGGGGCAAGATTGCCGCCGATCAAGTTGAACAGCGTGCTCTTTCCGGCGCCGTTGGGGCCGATCACTCCGAGCACCTCACCCTCGGCGACCGTGAGATCCAGCTCACTTATGACACGGAGGCCGCCAAAATGACGGTTCAGCCCAATCAGCTCAAGCAAGATCAACCTCGTCCGTAGAGGCGGCCGAGCGGCGACGCGGATCGCAATCGTCGACCTCCAGTCCTGTTACGATATCGGCCGCCGTTGGCGCGAAAGTCAACGGCGGCCGCGAATTCTTGCCGAGAACGCGACTTCCCGTCGCGCCGGGTCAGTAGGTCATCAATTGCGGCGCAGCATTGGTCGGAATATCGGGTGCGGTCGAGTTGTCGACGATGGACATTTCGTAAGGGAACTTCTTTCCCTTGAACCACTGACCAATAACGAGCGGCGTCTGCGCGCAGTTGGGAAGCGGACCTGTACGGAAGTCGATCGGCCCGACAATCGACTTGTAGTTCGTCCCGCGGATCGCGTCCCGGATCGAAGCCGCCTGGTCGATGTTCTGCGTGCGAGTAAGCACATCCAGGACGACCTCAAAGAGGGCATGCCGATAGCCGAGCGGCAGCGACCACTGTTTGCCGCTCTCCTTCTCCCATTGATCGGCAAGGTCGAGCGAGGACACACCCGTCAGTCCTGACTTGAACGGATGAAACTTCGACCACCAAACCTCGGTGGTAAGGTGATCGGCGCGTTCACCAAGCGGGTAGATTGCCTCCGGGAATTCGCAGGCCTTGCCGACATAGACGACTTTGGGCTTGAAGCCTTGCTGCGCCGCGCCGTTCCAGAATGTGGTGAATTCGGGCGGCGGCAGCACGCCCTGGACGATGTCCACCTGCTCGGCTTTGAACTTGGTGATCTGCGCATTGTAGTTGCTGGCCGGCATGTCGAATCGGCCGGGATCGATGGACTTGTAGCCTTTCGATTGGAAGAACGGCGGGAAATCCCGCGACTGCGCGATGCCGTCACCGTCATTAGGCCACAAGCCGCCGACCGTCTTGTTGGTCGAAAGCTTGTCCCAATAAGGCACCAACGAACTCGCCAATTGCCGCCCACTGAAGAAGAAGTGATAGGTCCAGTCAAAACCCTTCTTGGGGTCGCCTTTGCGGCCGAAGAAATACGGCTCGAGAGGCGCGTCATTGGAAACGCAGGGGATGCCGTTGAGCTCGCACTGGTCCGAAACAGGATTGACCGTCTCCGGCGTGGCATAGGTCGCGATGATGTCGACCTTGTCGCGCAGGATGAGCTCCTGGGCAACCTCGGCGGCGCGGTTCGGATTGGACTGACTGTCCTTGACGACGATCTCAAACGGGTGGCCGGTGCCGTTGATCTTGATCGACCCGCCAGTCGCCTTCCTGATCTGGGCGATCGTGAATGGCATCTGCTCGGTGAAGAAGGCGAGCGGCCCGGTCGATGGATGCACCAATCCGATTTTTATCGTTTTTGGTGCGGCAAACGCCGGCCGCACGATCGAAGCCGCCGTCAGACCGGTGGCCGCCATGCCTTGAACGACCTGGCGTCGATTGATCGGTAACTTGTTATTCTTCATCGTTCACTCCTCCCCTCGAAGCTGCAATCCGACTTGACACCAAACATATCCGGAGAAGCGCCGCATCGACCGGGTCGGGGCCAGCCGCACTCTTCCGGACACGGGCGATTTGGCCGGCGCGCCTATTGTCCTGAGGCCGTCGCTCTCGAAGTTCGTTGGCACCGGTTTCCCGATCGGCGCCAGCATGTGAATCCGTTTCGGGACACATTCGCCGCGCCAAATTCGACCAGCTTGAGCCCACTTTCTTCCCGAGGTTAGCCGCCCTCCCGCCCGTGCGTCTTGCCTGACAGCGCAGCCCTGCCTTGATCGAAAGCGAGGAAGGCCCTGAGACAGAACGACGCGATATCTCGACCGAAGACTTGTGACACGTCAGCTGCCGAGACCGAGCCTGAGGCCGGATCAGACGCCCGGTCCTGACTTGCCGCCGGGCTATCCAAGGGGCCTCGCAGGAGCCTGCGTGCGGCGGAACGAAGTTGGCGCCACGCCGACCTGCGCCTTGAACAGGCGCGAGAAATGGGCACTGCTGTTGAAGCCCCATTCAAAAGCTATTTCGGAGATCGACTTGTCGGCTTTCCCGGTGAGTTCCTCGCAGCAACGCTCGATCCGAATCCGCCAGATGTGGCGTTCGATGGTGGTGTTCTCCGCGGCAAAGACCTGATGAAGGTAGCGTTTTGAACACCCCATCGCGCGAGCGATCCTATCGATCGAGAGGTCCGGATCGTTCAAGTGGGCGCGAATGTACTGCTTGATCCGCGTACGAAGCTGGTCCGACAGGGTCAGCACGCAACGGCGCTGCAAACTTGAGTGCAGCGCGCGGCGCACAAGGCCGACGGTCGTCTCTGCCAGGAAATCGTCGCCGTCTTCCGGCTCAAAGCTCGGATCGGTGTACGAGCGGACGAAGGAGGCGGTGATCTGCGCCATTGACGAATGATTTGGATCGGCGAGAAACGGCTCGGCGAGGCCTCGAAAGTTTCGGTCGATGATCTGATGGCGCGGAATCTGGATGACGACCTGCTCGACGTTGCCCGCGTTCGTGATTCCGTAAGGCCGCCAGGTGTCGTAAACGCACCATGAACCCGGAGCAAGGTCGAGGGTTCGACCGTTCTGCTCGACGCGGCAGCGCCCACGAATTTGCAGCAAGAGCTTGAAGGCGTCCGGAACGGCACCGCCTTTCGGATTATCGCGCCGGACCTGGTGGCTCGAGCCGCGGATCTGGAACGTCCTGAGAAATGATACCACGCGAGTCGCCAAGACCGCATTGAAGTCCGACCGGCCGGTCGCACGGGTCTCGAGAGGCCCGAAAAAGCGGGTGGTGATGCCGTTCCAATATTCCGCGCGATCGTCGTCGCCGACATCCTGGGTCGAAAAAACGACGAGCCCGCTGCCATCGGGCCGAGCCAGCCCAGGACGCATCATCGCCGGATCCCGCTCTCCGAGCCCACTCTGACATTCGTCTTGTTGCCGTGCAGCATGTCGCCTGGCCCTCCCCGTTGCCTCCAGATTGCTTGGAGGCTCTGAAAGCCCCATCGAACGATATCGCATCGGAAACGGCCCAACAAGCAGCGGGCCAGGACTCGACAAGCGACGCCGAAAGCAACCGGCGAAGATCGGCGCGCTGCGAGCCGCTGAGGCCTGGTGTTCACTGCCAAGCAATGCCGACTTCTCTCTGGGAAATGCGAGAAGCCAGCCCCGCGGCTATGGTTCAATGTCCCGAAACAGGAAATCCCATGTCCCAGCAGATGCAAGACAAGGTGTGCGTGATTACCGGCGGCGCGGGCAGCATCGGACTGGCGGCCGCCAAGCTCCTGCTCGCCGAGGGCGCAAAGATCATGCTCGTCGACCGCAATGAGCCCGCCTTGGAGCAGGCTGCCGTGGACATTGGAGCGCGGGCCGAGACGGACCGGCTCGCGTGGTGCGTCGCTGATGTCACGCAGTCGGCCAGTATTGCGAATTTCGTTTCAAGCACCACCAACCTGTGGGGGAAGATCGACGTCTTGTTCAGCAATGCAGGCAATTTTGGTGTCGTTGCACCGGTCATCGACTATCCGGAGGATGTTTTCGACTCCGTACTTTCCGTTCACGTCAAAGGCCCATTTCTGGTCGCGAAGCACACGCTCCCATACATGAACGACGGCGGCTCCATCATCATCACCTCCAGCATCGTAGGGGTAAAGGGTGACCCGGGTGTGTGTGCTTACATCACGGCCAAGCACGCCCAGGTCGGGCTGATGCGGGTGCTGGCCAAGGAAGTCGCCGCACGCAATATCCGCGTCAACACCATTCATCCCGGCCCGGTGGACAACGAGTTCCAATCGCACGTGGAGAGCAATCTCTCTCGCGTGCTCGGACAGGACGCGACCGAGTTCTTCAACCAAATCATCCCGTTACGGCGCCATGCGCGGGCCGAGGAGATTGCTCGTTCGGTGCTCTATCTTGCGTCCGAGGCAAGCAGTTTCACGACGGGAAGCCTGCTGATGGTGGACGGAGGACTAAGCGCCTGAACTCGAAGCGGGTAGTCGCAGCGCTCGGCCCGACTGTGAATCGAGGTCGAGCAGGTGCTACGCTCCTGCGCGAAGAGCAGCGTCGGCGTCGAGATCAATGCCCAAATCAGCGATCAACGCCAGGAGAGCGGCTCCTGGTCAGACGATCGCGTCCGCCAGATCCTTCATCGTCGGGACGCGTATGTCGGGTTGATGCGGCGTCTCGCCGAACAGCCTGCTGCGCCGATCGATGAACGCAGTCCGCATACCCGCTGATTTCGCGCCGATGCAATCGAAGGCATGGTTCGCGACGAAAAGGATCTGATCCGGCTTGAGACCGAGAAGTGCGGCCGCCTTGGTGTAGGTTGCGACGTGCGGTTTGAAGGAATTGGCCTCGGCGACGGAGATAACCCGATCAAAGCTTATCTTGTGGTACTGCTTGGCCGTCTCCAGCATGTCGGGATCGCCGTTGGACAGCACGACCAACTTGTACCTGGTGTGCAATTTCTCCAGAGCTGCCGGCACCTCCGGGAACGGCTTCAGCTTCTCGATCTCGCCGACGAGATATTTGACGTCTTCCGTCGTGTACTTGATGCCCGACCGATCCATGACATGAGCGACGGCTCGGTGGCCAATCTCACGGTAGGGCGTGTGCTCGCGGTGGAGCAGCGCGTCGATCATGGAATTCTCGAAGTGAGTGCGGCGCCACCAGGTGACGAAGGAGTTCGGATTTCCGGCCCAACCCTTCTCCTTGAGGAAAGGCGTCGCGATCGCCGTCAGGCCTCCCTGCATATCAACGACCGTGCCGTACTGGTCGAACATGCAGACTTTGACCTGCTTCTTGATGTCTTCGCAGCTCATGGAATGTCCCTCGGCTTTGTTCCGACAGCGTCTTGACAGGCAAGTCGGCTTGGCCGGCAGGCAAGGTAGCGAACGTCAAATCGGCTCCACCAGCCGGCTCAGCGCAAAGGCCGCGGCGGCGGCGAAAAGCGCCGGCACGGCTGCCGCGAGGAAAAGGGTTTCCGCGCCCACCTGCCGGGACAGCATCATGCCGCCGACAAGCGGCCCGACGATCGAGCCTACCCTGCCAATACCGAGCGCCCAGCCGACGCCGGTGGAGCGAATGTCGGTCGGATAATAGGTCGCGGCGAGTGCATTGGCGGCGGTCTGTCCGCCGACGATGCCGAAGCCGGAGCAGAAGATTGCAAGCGTCACCAGCGGTACCGAGTGGCCGGCATAGCCGATCGTCGAAACTGCTGCCGCTGCGCCGAGATAGACCAGAGCCAGCGCCACGAACGAAAAGCGGTCAATGAGGCTCCCAAGCGCGAACACGCCGACGAAGCCGCCGATCTGCAGCATCGCGCCGATGACCGCTGCGAGCGAAATCGATGCGCCGAGATCATTCAGCACGGTCGGGAGCCAGTTCGCCAGCAGGAAGAGATCGAGCAGGCTCATGAAGAACATGAGCCAGAACGCAAGGGTGGCCGCCGTTCTGCCGTTCATGAACAATTGCGACACCGGGATGCCGGGATTGCGGCCTTCAGAAATGCGAAATCCGGCCCGCGCCGGAGGACGCCTGGTCGGCGCCAGTCGCGTCAGTAGCGCCGCCACGGTCTGGTCGGCGCCGCCCGCGAACACCAGGAAGCGGATCGATTCAGGCAGCCGCGCGATCAGGAACGGCAGCAACAGCAGCGGCACAACGCCGCCGACGACGAAGACCGAGCGCCAGCCGAAATACGGAATCAGCGCCGCCGCGATCAGGCCGCCTGTGGCGGCTCCGATCGAAAAGCCCGCGAACATGGACATGACCATCGTCGCTCGCCTGCGCCGCGGACTGAACTCCGTCACCAGTGCGACGGTGTTAGGCATGGCGCCCCCGAGGCCGATACCCGTCAGGAAGCGGATCGTCAGCAGCGCGTTGACGTCTTGCGCCAAGGCCGTGGCCAGCGTCGCCAGCCCAAACACTGCCGTGCTTGCGATGATGACCTGGCGGCGGCCAATGCGGTCGGCAATCGGGCCGACGACGAGCGCGCCGAGCATCAGGCCAAAGAGGCCGGAGCTGAAGACCGGGCCGAGAGTGCCGCGCGCGAGCTTCCATTCCTGCGCGACCGCCGGGGCGACATAGCCGACCGCCTGCGTGTCGAACCCGTCGATGAAAAGTACGGCCGCGCAGGTGAGAAGCAGACCGATCTGGAACCTGCCGACCGGCTGCCGGTCAATGAAGTCGACGACGTCGATCTCGATGTCATCGGCTGTCGCCGCTCCATCGGTTGCGCCCGCCTGCGCTTCCGCCATGTCTGCTCCTCCCACCGCGATTCTCTTTTTGGGCATAACACCCCCGGAACGCGCGGCCACCGCTGAGATCAAATCTCTTATGATGAGATGTGAGAGATATGACATTTCGGATCGGGTGGCAATCTGATACCAAACGGACACCCGATCGGAGCAATGCCGATGATGAGGATCGACGCCTACACCCATTTCTTTCCAAGGCAGTTCTACGAGAAGCTGCTCCCCACCAGCGACCAGAAGGACATCGGCAAGCGGATGCGCTCGCTGCCGGCGCTCTATGATCTCGACGTCCGCAAGCGCATCATCGACAGGCATAAGGATTATGCGCAAATCCTGTCCTATCCCCAGCCGCCCGTCGAAACCTTTGCCAAGACTCCGGCGCAGATCGACGAATTCACCCGCATCATCAACGATGGATTTGCCGAACTGATCGACAGGGAAAAGGACCACTTCCCGGGCTGGGTCGCGCAGATTTCGCTGGATGCGCCCGATGCCGGCGTAGCGGAAGCCGAGCGCGCGATCGAGAAGCTCGGTGCGCTGGGTGTGCAGATCTACACCAATATCGGGGGAAAGCCGATCGACCGGCCCGAGTACCGGCCGTTCTGGAGGAAGATGGCCGAACTCGACAAGCCGATCTGGATCCATCCGGCGCGCGGCGCGAACCATCCGGACTATCTCTCCGAAAAGAAGTCGCTCTACGAGATCTGGTGGACGTTCGGCTGGTCGTACGAGACCGCGGCGGCGATGGCACGTCTCGTCTTCTCGAAAATCCTGGACGAGCATCCCGGCCTGAAGATCATCACCCATCATTTCGGAGGAATCGTGCCCATGCTGGAAGGCCGCCTTGGACCCGGCTGGGATGTGCTCGGCGAACGGACAAGCGACGAAGACTATGTCGGGCTCCGCAAGAGTCTGAGGAAGCGGCCGCTCGACTATTTCAAGCAGAACTTCTATGCGGACACGGCCGTGTTCGGAGCGCTTCCGGCGACCAAATGCGGGTTGGAATTCTTCCCGCGCGACAAGGTCGTATTCGCGTCCGATTGCCCTTTCGATCCGGAAATGGGCTCGATGTACCCACGACTGACGCTGGAAATTTTCGAAAAGCTCGATCTGTCGAATACCGACCGCGAAATGATTTACTACAAGAACCTGGAAGCGATCACCGGTCGAAAGATCGTGCGCTGAGGTCAGGGGCTTTTGCTTGGATGAAGCTCCGTCAACATACTTGCCGCGACTGGTGGCATCTCCCGCATGCGCGGCTTGAATTCGAAGCAGCTTGTTACAGTGCGAGCGCAGCGAAACTGATCCTGCAGGCTGGATCGCACCGCGAGCCCTGAGGCATGAGGGGCGGCACATCTTGCCTGGCGGCAGCCCTGGGAGCAGACTGCCTGCAACACCAACAATGGCATCGGGAGGAGAAGCTGATGTACGGTTTTCCACGCGCCGTGGCGGCCGTTGTCGCCCTGCTTGCGTTGTCCGCGCCGGCGCATGCGGACCGCTGGATCGCGAGTTGGACAGGCGCGGCCCAGGGGCCTTATCCGGTAGGAAATCCGACGGCGCAGCCGGAACTCGGATTTGCCTTCCCCGCTCCGGAGCGGGGCGCGCGGGATCAGAGCTTTCGCCTCATCGTTCGACCTGATGTGTGGGGAGGCCAGACCCGCATTCGGCTGTCGAACGTGTTCGGAACCCGGCCGGTGACGTTCGATGACGTGTTCGTCGGCTTGCAGCAGAGCGGCGCCGCCATTGTCGATGGCACCAATGTTGCGGTTCAATTCGGCGGCAAGTCCAGCATCACGATCCCTGCGGGCGACAGCGCCGTCTCCGATGCCGTCACGCTCGGGTTCGTCGGCCCCTCCGCCGCGGCGCTGCTCAGAGGCCGCAAGCTTGCGGTCAGCTTCCACGTCGCCGGAGAGAGCGGTCCGATGACATGGCACGCCAAGGCGCTGACCACATCCTATCTGACCGCGCCCGGCGATGCTTCCAGGAGCAGCGAGGTCGCCGAGACCGGCTTCCCGTTCTCCACCACTTCCTGGTACTTCCTGGATGAAGTCGACATGAGCGTTGCCGACCGCACCCGGCTGATCGTCGCCTTCGGCGATTCGATCACGGACGGTACCGCGACCACGATCAACGGCGATGACCGCTGGCCCGACGTCCTGTCACGCCGGTTGCACGCGCGTTTCGGTGACGATTACGTCGTCGTCAATCAGGGAATCGGCGGCAACCAGGTTGCGGGCCCGCCGGATTATGCCCCGGACAAGCCGTTTGCGGGCGGCCCCTCGGCGATCTCGCGGCTCGATCGTGACGTGATCAGCCTGCCGGGCGTCGCCGCGGTGATCTGGATGGAAGGCATCAACGACTTCGGGGCCGCCGATGCGGCCGTGGAGACGGTGGAGGACAGCTATTCCAGGGGCGTCGCGCGGCTGCGCGAGCGCATCCCCGGCGTGAAGATCGTTGCCGCGACCCTGACATCGGCGCTGCACAGCATCATCGTGACGCATGGCCGCGCGGAGGTTGACGCCAAGCGCAAGACGCTCAACGAGTTCCTGCGCACAGCGAAGATTTTCGACGGCGTCATCGATTTCGACGCGGTGACGTTCGATGCTGCGACGGGCGAGATCAAGCCCGCGATGCAGCCCAATTCGTCGACGGGCGGACCGGGCGACAAGCTGCATCCCAACCGCGCCGGATATGCTGCGATGGGGAACGCCATCGCGCTGGAGATGATCACGACGCACAAATAAAGCTTCCATCTGGCAAGTCAGCTACCGTGGAGAAACGCAAATGCATCGATCGGCGAAACTCGCACGACTGGCTCTCTCCGCAACGCTTGCCGCATTGGCACAGCTGACATTCGCCGGCACCTCGCGCGCCGCCGAGCCGCTGCATGTGGCGGGCGGCGCGATCGCCGACACGGCGTCGGACGGCCAGGGCATCCGCGCCTTCAAGGGCATTCCCTACGCGGCCCCGCCCGTCGGCAGCCTGCGCTGGAAGCCGCCGCAGCCCGTGCCGGCCTGGAACGGTGTTCGCAGTGCCACCGACTGGGGAGCGCACTGCGTGCAGAGCAACCGGCTGGGCGACATCGATCCGCTCAACAGACGCATGGATGAGGACTGCCTCTATCTGAACGTTTGGACTCCGGCGACGTCGGCAGCCGAGAAGCTGGCGGTCATGGTGTGGATCCATGGCGGCAGCAATCTCAACGGCGCGGGCTCCCAGCCCGAATATGACGGCGCCCGTCTTGCCGCCGAGGGCGTGGTGGTCGTGACGATCAACTACCGGCTCGACATCTTCGGCTTTCTCGCCACCCCTGAGCTGACCAGGGAATCCGGCACGCAGACGTCTGGCAATTACGCCCTCCTGGATCAGATCGCAGCACTGAAATGGGTGCAGAACAATATAGCGGCCTTCGGCGGCGACCCGAGCCGCGTGACTGTCTTCGGCGAATCGGCGGGCTCGCTCGACATCAGCGCGCTGATGACCTCGCCGCTGGCGAAAGGCCTGTTCGCCCGCGCCATCGGCGAAAGCGGCGGTGCGCTGACGCCGATCGCGGCGTTCGGGCCGAAGCCGCTTGCGGCCGGCGAGCGCGAGGGGGCCGATTTCGTGGCCTCGCTCGGTGCGCCTTCGCTGGCGGACTTGCGGGCGCGGCCAGCCGCGGAGCTGTTGGAGGCCATCCTCAAGAAGCCGATCACCTACGGCTTCGGCGTCGTCGACGGTTATGTGGTGCCCGAGCATCCGGCGCAGGCTTTCGCCAAGGGCCGGCAGAACGATGTGCCGCTCTTGGTCGGCTGGAATGCCGATGAGGGGACGTTGTTCGCCGCGCGAGTCACATTTCCGGCGGGCGCACCCTCCTATGCCGATCGCGTCCGCGCCCAGTTCAAGGACCAGGCTGAGCAGGTTCTGAAACTCTACCCGCCGGGATCGACGCCCGATGAGGACAAGGCAGCCTTTGCAGAACTGTTCGGCGACGAGATCATCGGATATGGCAGCTGGGCCTGGGCGGAGCGGGCCGCGACCACCGGCAAGGCACCGGTCTATCGCTATCGTTTCACGCGCCGCCCGCCGGGCGCGCCGTTGTCGTCGATAAGCCCGCTCACCGCGCCTGGCGTCTACCATAGCGCCGAGCTCTACTATGTCTTCAACGCGCTCGGCGTACGCGAGTGGCCGTGGGAGACGGACGACCGGCATCTCGCCGACGCCATGTCATCCTACTGGGCGAACTTTGCGAAGACCGGCGACCCCAATGGTCCTGGTCTGCCGCAATGGAGCGCCTATAAGCCGAATGGCGATGGGCAGGTGATGGAGCTCGGCAAGGAAATCGGCATGCGGGCCGAGCTGCACCGCGATCGCTACGAATTCTTCGATGCGCTATACCGCAAGCTCAGCTCGCAATGAATGCGCGTTATCAAGCTGCAGGGCCATCACTCTAAGCGGTCCGCCGAACGCGCGCCGACGGCGGTGCCAACGCCCATTCACTTCCCCTCACGCGTATCCTCTGACGTGTCGTTCCAGATCGCCCGGACAGCTCGTTCATGGGCATTGCTTCTCGCGATGACGCGAGGTCCTGACCGTCTCGCACGCCGAGCCGAACAGTCGGTTTCGTGACCAGTGCTCGCCGGCGTCAACGAGCCGAAGAAGAGCTGCCATGGTGTGCGCAAGGCGCGTGCCGAGGTCGCCGCTTACGCCGACTGCACTGCACCGAGAGCCAGATGATGGCGATGTTCGGCTGGACCGGTCCAAAGATGGCGACGCATTACATCGCCAAGCAAAGCGAGAAAAGCTCGGCATGGACAAGATTATCGCGTTCGATCAGTCCTTCGACGACTTGATGCCGCTGCCCGATGCGAACAGCGCGAGAACGCGCGACGCGAACAAAGTAGTAACTTTGCGCAGCAATTCTGGAAAAAAGACGCTGTGGATTCAATGAGTTGGGCGGCGGGCATGGTGCGCTCGGAGGGACTCGAACCCCCACGATTTTACTCACTGCCACCTCAAGGCAGCGCGTCTACCAATTCCGCCACGAGCGCTTGGGAAGACCGGACGAGGCAGGGCCCGGCCGGATCAATGGCGCCGATGTAACAAATGAAGGTTGAGGGGACAAGACCCGCCAAGACCATGATTCAGAAAAGTATTGGCTGTTTTGACGCAGAAATCAGTGGAGAAAGCTTGCGGTTCCCGGTTGGCCAGGCGAAGCCGGTGGTCCGCTAGCGGCTGCCCGGCGATTTCGGCAGCATCTGCTTGACCTCGACCGCGATCCGGTTGCGGTCGACCAGCACGACGCCGCTGGCGATCGGCAGGTTGTTGGCCAGCACCTTGACTTCGTCCGCCTCGGTGGCGTCGAGCTCGATGATGGCGCCGCGGGACAGCCGCAAAACCTGGTGGACGGGCATGGTCGTGGTCCCGAGGACCACCATGAGATCGACGGTGACTTTATCGAGGGTTGGCACTTCAAGACCGCCGAACTGGGACTAAATTGCGCTTCCCCCTGACATCACCATGTTATGGTTAGCCAATGGTTAATGACCGCGAGAGCCTCGATTTGACGTTGTTTTCCGCCTCTTCCGGCGGGGGCGCGGTCGCATGGCGGATTGCGGACGCGCCGGTCCCCTACCCGGAGGCCGTGGCCTTCATGGAGGCGCGCGCCGCGGAGATCGCGGCCGGCGAGGCGAGCGAGTTGGTCTGGCTGCTCGAGCATCCTCCGCTCTATACGTCCGGCACGAGCGGCAAGACGGACGACCTGCTCGATCCGCGCTTTCCCCTGTTCGCGACCGGCCGCGGCGGCCAGCTCACCTATCACGGGCCAGGACAGCGCATCGCCTATGTGATGCTCGACCTGAAGCGCCGCCGCCCCGACGTCCGCGCCTATGTCGCGAGCCTCGAGGAATGGATCATCCGGACGCTGGCCGCCTTCAACGTCCGCGGCGAGCGGCGCGAGGACCGCGTCGGCGTCTGGGTGAAGCGGCCGGACAAGGGCACGGGCCACGAGGACAAGATCGCCGCGATCGGGGTCCGGCTGCGGCGCTGGATCTCGTTCCACGGCATCGCCATCAATGTCGAGCCGGAGCTGTCGCACTTTTCCGCGATCGTTCCCTGTGGCGTCTCCGATCCGCGCTTTGGCGTCACCAGCCTGGTCGATCTCGGCCATCCCGTTGGCATGACCGACGTCGACATCGCCTTGCGACAGACGTTCGAGAGCCTGTTCGGTCCCACCGAGGCCAGTCTTCCCGAGCAAGCCGCATAATCTCCGTTCGCGATGAGGTCCTCCCAATTACAAGATCGCTTCAAATGCAGTGCGCAGGGTCTCGTGCCGAAACACAAAACCGCTGCTGAGCGCCTTGTTGGGGAGCACCCGCTGGCCGCCGAGCAGCAGCTCATTGGCAAAATCGCCGCCGATCCGGCGCAGCAAGCCCGAGGGGACGCGACAAACCGCGGGGCGATGCAGCCGCCGCGCCAGCTCTACGGTGAATTTCATGTTGGTCACAGGGATCGGCGCGGTCGCGTTGACCGGCCCGGTGAGGTCGGGCCTGGCGATGACATGGGCGATCAGGCGAATGAGATCGTCGCGCTCGATCCAGGACATCCATTGCCGGCCCGACCCGAGCGGCCCGCCCAGGCCGAACTCGAACGGCGTCAGCATCCGCGTGATGAAGCCGCCCTCCGTTCCGAGCACCAGCCCGATGCGCAGGCAGACCACCCGCACGCCATGCGCTTCCGCACCGCGGGCCGCAGCTTCCCAGGCCTCGCAGAGCTCATGGCTGAAACAGGCGTGCGATTTGGCCGATTCCGTCAGCGGCTGATCCTGCCAGAGGCCATACCAGCCAATTGCCGAGCCGCTGACCAGCACGGCCGGCTTGCGCTCGAGCCGCGCGATCAGAGCGATCACATCGGCCGTCGTGCTGATCCGGGACTTCACGATCTTTCGCCGTTTTGCGTCGGTCCAGATTTCGTTGCCGATCGGCTCACCCGCCAGATTGACGATCGCGTCGATGCGGGTGTCCGCCGGCAGTTGATCGAGGCTGGTGACCACGGTGAATGGCGGCGGCAGCAAGTCCAGTTTTCCGGGGTTGCGGACCAGGGCGATCACCCTGTGGCCCGCCCCGCCGAGGGCCGCGACCAATCGGCTGCCGATGAAGCCAGTCGCTCCGGTTACGAGCACGGTCGAAGGCTCGGACAATCCGGAGGCCAGGTCGCGCGCCGGCACGCTGCTCATATGCGCAAGACGCCGTGCGGCGGCAAAATCCCTGAAGCCGAACAGGCCGGCGCCAACGGCCGAAGCCGTTGCCGCAAAACTCAACCAGCCCGCATAAGCGGGTTTGATGGCGCTCGGCTGCAGCGCCCAATCGAGCAGGATCGGCAGCAGCAAGGCGAGAATGGCGCCGTAGTTGATGGCGAGAAGCGTGTGGTTGATGCGTTCGCTGGCGGGCAGCTTGCGGCTGACATCCTCCTCGACGAAATCCAGCAGCGTGATGACGATCTCGGCCACCAGCAGCGCGATGATGAGGACAGCCCAGATGCCGTGGATCTCGAACCAGCCCAGCACGAGGAACAGCAGCGCATAGAAGGCATTGCGCACGGCATGAAGCTGCAATTCATGACGCTGGGTGGAGCGCCAGGCCAGGCGCTCGGTGAACTCGTGATGATAGAAGGTGTCGAACGCGCCCATCGCGATCTGCAGGCCGACCAGGACCCAGAGCAGCGGCGTCATGACGTGGCCTCCTTGAACACCGCGGAGTGGCTGAGCAGCGGGCCGAGATGCGGATGAACGATCTGGAGCGTGAAGCGGAAGGCATCGCCGCCGAGATCGGCATGGGTCACGGTGAGATCGCCCGGCGTCAGCCAGACCGGCAGAGGCCACTTCCAACGCCCGATCTGCAGGAAATAGCCGACGCTGTGAAACACCAGCGCCTCGCTTTCGACGCAAATGCGCAAGGCCACGCCGATCCCGCAGCCGACATATTCCTCCAGCCCGGTCGGACCGGCAAAACGCTTGCACGAGTGAATGACTTGCGGAAAGCCTCGCCTGCGCCCGGTCATGCGGGTCCAGATCTGGCCGCCGCTCGCAGCATCTTCGGTCACCGCGACGATCATCGGGACCCCGGTCTCGGCGGCCGTCGGCAGCGGACCGCCGATCACGCGGATCGTCTGCGCGATGCACCAGCCCGCAAAGCTGATCGTGGCAGAGTCGACCTCGCCGACATAGACGATGGTGTTGCCGTCCGCGAGCCGCATCGAAAACCGCCGCCAGACTGCGAGCGGCAGGCGGCCCCAGTCCTCATCGGACAACAGCGTGCGGAAACGCTGATCGTCGATCAGCTTGCAGTGCGACGGCGTCGGCGGGAGGTGTCGTGAAATCCTGCTTGCTGACGCCATGGCACGCTCCGCTATTCGCCCCGCCGCGCGGAATTGCCACCCGGCAGATAGCTGACGATCTTCTCGCCGAGCCTGACCAGCGCGATCAGCCGCGACCTCGGCACCTTGAGCATTTGCGTGTACCAGCGGTCGACGAGCTCGGTGAACGCCAGCATTTCCTTCAGCCGCTTGCTGGCGACCGGGGTGATGGTCGGATCGTCGGCGGCATCCGACACGCAGGCCCGGAGTGCCGCGATCGCCGGATCGATTTCCCGTTCCTTGCGGCCGGCGGCGATGCGCGCGGCCACTTCCCAGATGTCCGTCTCGGCTTCGAAATGGTCGCGGCGGTCGCCGAGGATCGGCACCCGCCGGATCAGGTTCCAGGACAGCAGCTCCTTCAGCGAATTGGAGACGTTCGAGCGCGCCATCCCGAGCGTTTCGGCGATGTCCTCGGCGGTCATCGGCTCGTCCGCGAGATAGAGCAGCCCGTGGATCTGGCTGACCGAGCGGTTGACGCCCCACCCGTCGCCCATGTCGCCCCAATGCAGGATGAAGCGCTCGACCACGGCGGGGAGTTTTTTCTTGTCTGTTGTTTCTGTCATAACAGAACTATCTGATCGAAACGGACGGTCGTCAAGGTCCATTTGGTCGCACCCTTCAGTGCGGGCGCAGGATCACGCAGTCCGCCGCCGGCCCGCCGTCGCAGATCGCGGTACTCGACCATGCACATGGCTGGATGACCAAGCTTGCGATCGCCGCGGTGATACTGGCCTGGGCCTGGATTGTCTGGCAAAGGGTCAGGACCAATCGGCGTATCGCACGCTCGGCCATCGTCCTGCTGACGGTCGCGACGCTGCTGGCCACGACGGAGGCCGCCTGGCCATGGATCGAGCCTGCGGTCTTCAACGCGCTCGGCGTCGTCAAGACCCCGGCGGGCGCACCACGCCCATGAGCGACGATGTGGCGCGTCTGCGGCCTCGGCGAGCGT
>Ga0335071_10000097_pt1 | contig 102769 bp, 84 predicted proteins | sample Lox_Sample_15_FD_206724 | JGI IMG/M metagenome (GOLD analysis project Ga0335071, IMG submission 206724) | Soil microbial communities from Loxahatchee National Wildlife Refuge, Florida, United States - Lox_Sample_1.5 | ecosystem: Environmental > Terrestrial > Soil > Wetlands | place: USA... | reverse complement strand
TGGCGAAGAAGACGATCAGCCAGTTGCGCAGCAGCGCCCTCGTCGTCATCAGCCCATCAACCCAGCCCATCACGAGGAGTGTATTGCCCGTAAAGAGCTCCGCCCCGCCGACGATCACCAGGATCAGGCCGAGCGAGAAAGCAATGCCAGCCACAAAGCGCGTGGGACCGTGCATAGGATCAGCGCCCGTCAAGACAGCCAGATAGAACAGTGCGCCGATCGAAATAAAGGCCCCGGCAAGGCCACCCAGGGCAAGCAGCGAACGCAGGGGCAGCTTCGCCTTGGCAACGCCGGCGGTCTCGATGCGGCGCGCGATCTCCTCTGGCTTGTACGCATCGATGCCGGTCGGGTCGCTGGGCGTGGACGGGGCAAGCCGCTCGGGCGCCGCCGCGACTGACGCGGTCTCGGCAGATTTAATTTCCGGCGCCGAAGTTTTCAATCTGTCTCCCGTGAGCCGCACCGCCCTGCGCTGCGCCTCGCCAAGGAACCAATCGCGCCGGGCATGGAAGCTCGCGCTCATCTCGCCCGGCATCCTTCTTCCCGGAAAAGGCCGACGACCCGTGCCGCGAGCTCGTCCCCGCACGCTGGCGTGTGTTCAAGCTTGTAATCGAGACCAAGCGCGTGCCACTTGAACGCACCCATCTGGTGGAATGGGAGGACCTCGACCCATTCGACGTTGCGCATCGGCGCCACGAACTTCGCGACGAGGCGGATGTGGTCGGGATTGTCGGTCAGGCCTGGGACAAGGACATAACGGACCCAGACCGGCTTTCCCATCGCCGCGAGCCGTTCGGCAAATCGCAAGGTCGGCGCCAGCTCGGCGCCGGTCAGGCGACGATACGCTTCAGGATCGCCGGATTTGATGTCGAGTAGGACGAGGTCAACCTGCTCGAGATAGGCGTCATCCGCGCGCGCACCGAGGAAACCCGAGGTGTCGAGGGCCGTGTGGAGGCCGAGGCGCTTGGCCGCGGTGAACAGCCGCCGCGAGAAGCCGTGCTGGACAAGCGGCTCGCCACCTGAGAGCGTCAGTCCACCGTTCATCGCGCGCAGCGCCGGCGCGAAGTCCGCAAGACGCGCGACGGCGGCCCCGACGGACACGCGCTTGCCGTCCTTCAGATGCCACGTGTCCGGGTTATGGCAGTACTGGCACCGGAGAAGGCAGCCGGACAGGAACAGTGTGGCCCGTACTCCGGGGCCGTCGACCTGGGAGCCGGTTTCAAGCGAGTGGACGAAACCGAACTCGCCGACGTCGTCCGCGAAGTCCTTGGTCTCCGGAGCGCCGGGTGACGCGGCGCTCCGGAGATCGTGCCGGCTGGCCGAGACGTCCCATTCGGCGTCTCTCGACGGCTTGAGCAAAGCCGACATCACACGGCCTGATGGAACGTCCGAGCGATCACCTCGAGCTGCTGTTCCCGCGTGAGACGGATGAAGTTCACCGCATATCCTGACACCCGGATGGTCAGCTGGGGGTACTTGTCCGGATGCTCCATGGCATCCATCAGTGTTTCCTTCCTGACCACGTTGAGATTCATGTGATAGCCGCCCTGGCCGAAATACATGTCCAGAACCCTGGTCGCCTCGCCGAGTCCCTCCGCCTCGTTGAGCCGAGTTACGGTGGGCACGACGGAGACCGTGTAGCTGATGCCGTCCTGCGCGTACGCGTACGGCAACTTGGCGACCGACAGGCAGGACGCCAGCCAGCCGATCTTGTCGCGGCCGTGCATCGGATTGGCGCCCGGCGCGAAGGCCTGGTCCGCGCGCCGGCCGTCCGGGGTGTTGCCCGTCGCCTTGCCGTAGACCACGTTCGAGGTGATGGTCAGGACCGATTGCGAGTGCACGGCACCGCGATAGCAAGGGTGCTTGCGCAGCTTGGTCATGAAGCGCTCGACCAAGTCTGCCGCTATCGAGTCCACGCGATCGTCGTTATTACCGAACTTCGGAAAGTCGCCTTCGATCCGGTAGTCCTCGACGATCCCGCGGGTGCCGCGGATCGCGCTGACCTTCGCGTACTTGATCGCCGAGAGACTGTCGGCGACGACGGACAGCCCGGCGATGCCGAACGCCATGGTCCGCAGGATATCGCGATCGTGAAGCGCCATCTCCAGCCGCTCGTAAAAGTATTTGTCGTGCATGTAGTGGATGCAGTTCATCGCGTGGACATAGGTCCGTGCCAGCCATTCCATCATGGCGTCGAACTTCGCCATCACCTCGTCGTAGGAGAGAACATCGCCGGTAACGGGTGGTGCCGGCGGCGCGACCTGCTCCCCGCTCATTTCATCGCGGCCGCCGTTGATGGCGTAGAGCATGCACTTGGCGAGATTGACGCGCGCGCCGAAGAACTGCATCTGCTTGCCGATCCGCATCGCCGAGACGCAGCACGCGATCCCATAGTCGTCGCCATGGTAGGGGCGCATCAAATCGTCATTCTCATACTGGAGAGACGACGTGTCGCGTGAGGTCGCCACGCAGAAGCGCTTGAAGGGTTCCGGCAGATCCTTCGACCACAACACGGTGAGGTTGGGTTCCGGGGCCGCCCCGAGATTGCGCAGCGTGTGGAGAATGCGGTAGCTGCTGCGGGTAACCAGCGTCCGACCGTTCAGGTCCATGCCGCCGACGCATTCGGTCGCCCAGTACGGATCGCCTGTGAATAAGCTGTCGTATTCCGGAGTGCGCAGGAATCGCACGATGCGGAGCTTTTGGATGAACTGGTCGAACAGCTCCTGAGCGCCGGCTTCGTCCAGGCGACCCTCGGACAGATCGCGTTCGATGTAGATGTCAAGAAAGGTCGACAGCCGGCCAACGGACATCGCGGCACCGTTCGCTTCCTTGATCGCGCCAAGATAGGCGAAATAGGTCCATTGCACCGCTTCCGTCGCCGTCTCCGCGGGCCGCGTGAGGTCGAAGCCATATGCCTTGCCCATGGCCGCCAGGTCGTGGAGCGCGCGGACCTGCTCGGACAGCTCCTCACGCAGCCGGATGACATCCTCTGAAGCCCATTCGTCGTCGATTTGCGCGCGTTCGGTGGCCTTCACCTCCAACAAACGCGCGATGCCATAGAGTGCAACGCGGCGATAATCGCCGATGATCCGGCCGCGCCCATAAGCGTCTGGTAGTCCGGTGATGATATGGGACTTGCGGCACGCCAGGATTTCGGGCGTGTACACGTCGAAGACGCCGTCGTTGTGCGTCTTGCGGTATTTCGTGAAAATCTCCCCGACCGTCGGGTCGACTTCTTTGCCGAGCGGTTTCAAACCGGCCTCGACCATCCGGAGGCCACCCCACGGCATGATCGAGCGTCGGAACGGCTTGTCCGTCTGCAGACCGACAATCACTTCGTTCGGCCGGTCGATGTATCCCGGCGCATGCGAGGTCATTGTCGACGGCGTCGCGACGTCGACATCAAGAACGCCCTTTTTCGCCTCCTCGCGAAAATAAGGCTGCAGCTTCGCCCACACCGCCTTGGTCCGCGCGCTCGGGCCGGACAGGAAGGCTTCGTTGCCGGCATAAGGGATCACGTTTCTCACGATGAAATCCCGTACATCGATCCTGTGCGTCCAGGGACCCCGCTCGAACTGACGCCATGGCCCCTCGGTCTTCTCTGCTGCGGCTTTTACGGACTTCAGGATCGGTCTGGCCTTGGTCTGCACAGCGATGGTCATCGGATGGTCCTCTTCGTGATGGTTTGAGATTTCAGATTGCAGAACGGTGGTGGCCGGATCACATGGTGATGACGACGCGGCCGTCGACGGTGCCCTTCCTCAGATCGGCGAACACATCATTGATAGCCTCGAGCTGGACACGCTGGATCGTCGCACGCACCTTCCCTTCGGCTGCGAAGGCGAGCGCCTCGGCGAGGTCCCGGCGGCCGCCGACGATCGAACCCCGCAGCGTGATCCGCTTCAGGACGACGTCGAAGATCGGCGTCGCGAATGAACCGGGCGGCAAACCGACCAGGCTGACGGTCCCTTTTCGTCGGGCCATATGAAGCGCTTGCGTGAACGCTGGAGGAGACACGGCCGTGACCAGAACGCCGTGCGCCCCGCCGCCCGTTTCCTTGAGCACTTGCGCCACGGCCTCGGGCGATCTTGCATCGACGGCAAGCTCGGCGCCCAGCCGCCGCGCCAGTGCCAGCTTCGACTCCGATACATCCACCGCCGCGACGTGGAGGCCCATCGCCTTGGCGTACTGGACCGCGATATGGCCCAGCCCGCCAACGCCGGAGACGACGATCCATTCCCCTGGCCTGACTTCCGTCTCCTTGATGCCCTTGTAAGTCGTCACCCCGGCGCACAGGATCGGTGCGATCTCCGCGAAATCCGCCTTGTCCGGCAGCCGGGCCACATAGGACGCCGCACCGATGGCGTATTCGGCGAAGCTTCCGTTGACGCTGTATCCGCTGTTGTGCTGGTCCGGGCACAGCGTCTCCCAGCCGGTGACGCAGTATTCGCAGCCGCCGCAGGCGTCGTGGAGCCACGCAATGCCGACCGGATCGCCTTCCTTGTATCCCTTCACGGCGGGGCCAACGGCGGCGATGATCCCGGCCCCTTCGTGACCGGGAATGAACGGAGGAGCCGGCTTCGCCGGCCAGTCGCCGTCCGCCGCGTGAAGATCGGTGTGGCACACGCCGGTCGCGACGATCTTGACCAGAACTTCCCCAGGGCCGGGCACCGGGATCGGCACATCTTCAATCTGCAACGGCTTTCCAAATTCATGCACGACCGCGGCTCGCATGGTCTTCATGGCGGGCACCTCGAGCGAAGGGAAGGAAGGGATGTCGCCAACGCCAAAGTGGTTCAGCTCTCAGGTGTTGCCGCGAGGATGAGCCAAATTCCGAGCATCGTCATAGCGATGGAGATCAGTGTCAGCCCCACGGTTCCCTCCAGGATGACGTTTGGCGCTACGGCGAAGCCCAGCGCGGCTGATAGGGCTCCGGCGCGGCTGCCAGGCGCTGCCGGATCGCAGCCGCTTCCTGCATCTGCACCGCGACCGGGCCCGGGATGCCGATGAAATAGGCCGACCACCAGATCTGGTTCCAGCAGCGGCCTTCGTCGTTACCGGCTGCAGCTTCTTCGGCCCGATACAGCCGCACCTTCGCTGACTCGCGCGAGTTGGCAGAGTTGTCGCCGCCGTTGATGCGGAGAGAGATGTTGTCCCGGGCCATCGCCACGGCCTCTGCGCAGCCGTTGGCTCGTGCATCGGCGGAAACCGCGGAACACGCGAATGCGACGAAACCCGCAGCGGCCAGCGAGCGTTTCAAGCTCAACGCCGGAGCGGCAAATGTCAGCTTCATGGTCTTATCTCCTCTGTATGGCAATCTGTCGGCAACGCGCCGCCGATTGGGACTGCCGATCGTTGCATGCAGAGGACACGGAACAGAGTAAGGTCAGGTCAGCGGTCGTAATTTGGGGTGAGGGAAGGTCTTCCAACGCAGCGCGTCCGGACGCGACCTGGACACGAATGCGAGTCACTCGCTAAGACGACCGCGCCGTTTCGGTGAAGCGCATTTGGATTGAGGCAATCAGACCCATCAGTCATCGCGTGTCATGCCGTCTCGCGCGATGAGCGCCTACCTCACGGGACCTCCGAGCCGATTTCGACACTGGACTCGCGGCCCGGCTTCATCCGGGCGGGCCTCACAGCAAACAGCCGCGCCTTGCCCCGCCACCAGCGAGCTCCCCCCGGCGAAAGGGGCCGATGCGCTGAGCGGCCAGGTTGAGCCCGCCGAATCAGCGTAAAATTTTGGGAGGGCCAAATCATGCGCAAGGCGCACGCGAGACTGTCGGTCGGTCTGGCGCGAATGGCCGGCAAGCGCGGCAGTTCTCTCCGGGCTTAGCGGCCTAAACCAAAGGACTAGTCTGCCGCTCCATTCCGCCATCGCGACCTGACTAAAGTGAGGGCGCAAACGCCGTAGGCGGAATGGCGTGGGCCACGGCTGCACCGGTAACCTTGGCCTCAACATGGGAAGCTTGGTGACTGAGGGCATTTGCCTCGCGAGCCGGCGGCACAAGCGCAACAGGAGGCGCTGATGACCATGATTTCCTCGTACTCTCAAGATTTCGGGCAACTCGCACTGAACCCGAATCATGGCGGCGGCGCTCAGCCGACCTTCATCGCGGCACACCAGACCAGCCGATCGTGCGCGGGCGAGATCGCGTTTGGGCCCTTTCGCCTGGTACCGGCGCAGCGGCTCCTCCTCGAGGGCGAAACTCCGGTCCGTGTGGGAACCCGCGCCATGGAGATCCTGATCGCGCTGGTGGAAAAACCCGGAGTCCTCCTCAGCAAGAAAGAGCTGATCGCCCGCGTCTGGCCCAATACCCACGTGGTCGACGAGAATCTGAAATTTCAGGTGGCGGCCTTGCGGCGAGCGCTCGGCGACGGGCGGGATGGTCGGCGCTATCTGGAGAACAGCCCCGGACAAGGGTACCGGTTCGTCGCCAGAGTGACCGGCGGCGCGCCCCTTGCGGCCGCGGCCGCCCGCCCCTCCGGATCGAGCGATAGGCACAATCTCCCGTCCCGGGTATTCCCGTTGATTGGACGCTCCGAGGTCGTCGCAAAGATCGCGGAACAGACGTCGCGACACCGGCTCCTCACCATCGTCGGGCCGGGCGGTATCGGAAAAACGTCGGTCGCTATCGCCGCCGCGGAACAGTTGATGGGGGTGTACGAGGATGGTGTCTGGCGCGTCGACATGGCGGCGGTCACCGATGAAGCCGCGGTGGCGGGCGCCGTCGCCGACGTCATCGGCGCAACATACGATCCCGGCTCCCCCCTAGCCGGTCTCATGTCGGCTCTGCGAAACCGGCGGATGTTGCTCATTCTCGACAATTGCGCGCATGTGGTGATCGCGGTTGCCACACTCGCCGCGGCCGTCCTGCGACGTGCGACCGGTGTTCACGTCATCGCGACGAGCCGGGAGCCCCTGCAGGTCGAAGGGGAGTGCGTCCACCTTCTTGGATCGCTCGAGAGCCCGCCCGCATCGGCTGAACTCGACGGCGTTGCGGCGCTGCGTTATCCCGCGGTTGAGCTTTTCGTAGAGCGGGCACGGGCCGGGATCGGCGGCTTCGAGCTGCGCGACGAAGATGCTCCCATCGTCGGCGATATCTGCCGCAAGCTGGACGGAATTCCTCTGGTCATCAAGTTTGCCGCGACGCATGTCGGTATGTTGGGTGTGCGGACTTTGGCCGGCCTCCTAGAAGATCGGCTGCGCTTACTGACGATCGGCCGCCGAACGGCCCTGCCCCGTCACCGCACCATGCGAGCGACCTTGGACTGGAGTTTCGGCCTACTCACGCCCGCCGAGCAGACTGTCTTCGCTCGCCTGTCCGTCTTCGCCGGCGGCTTTACGCTCGCCGCCGCCGCCGCGATCGCCGCGGATGAGACCCTGCGGGGCAACGAAATTGTCGATCTCGTGCTGAAGTTGACGACGAAGTCTCTCGTGTGTGCTGACGTTGACGCGGTGGAACCGCAATTTCGGCTGCTCCAAATCACGCGCGCGTACGGCCTGGAGAAGCTCATTGGACGCGGAGAGCACGACGCGATCTTCCGCCGCCACGCCGAGCACTATTGCGAGCAGATCGAAGCGACGGCGCGCAGCTCGAGCAAGCGGAGCCCGATGATCGCGCCAGCGCTCGACTTCGACAACCATCGAGCGGCCATGGCCTGGGCATCCGGGCCCGGCGGCGACCCATCGATTGCGCTGCGATTGACCGCAGCCGCCGGCCCGCCGCGCCTGGCGACGCTGGCGTCCGAGCCGCGGTCGTTGGTCAAGGATGGGGGCCTGACGCGGCGAGCGCACGGTTGAGGCTCGGCGTGGGGCTCGCGGCCCGGCTCAGCGAGACCAATGAGACACCATTTTCATGGGCTCCTTCATGGCCCACCAATTCAGTGACACCTCTCCACCCTGTGCGCCTCAACGCCTAATGTGGGACTTGGCTTAAATGGACGCAGGTATTGTTTCCGCGCTTGCCGCGCTCGCGGGTTCGGTGATCGGCGGGATGACATCGCTCGCCGCGTCGTGGTTGTCACAAGATTTCCAGGCTCGCGCAGGGCAGCTCGCGGCGGACAAGACGCGACGGCAGGATCTCTATAAAGACTTCATCGAGGAGGCGTCTAAGCTCTACGGCGAGGCCCTGACGAGCGACAAGGCGGAGATCCACCATTTCGTCGGCCTTTACGCGATGGTGAGCCGGATGCGCGTGCTGTCGAGCCCGAAAGTCATCGAGGCTGCGGACGGGATCGTGCACCTCATCGTCGACACCTATTTCGCCCCAAACAAGACCCTGCGTGACATACGGCAGCTCATGCAAAGCCCGCATAGCCAGGATATCGACCCGCTGCGGAAATTCAGCGAGGCCTGCCGCGAGGATATTCAAACGCTTCGTCCGGCCTAGGCGGCGCTGGCGCTCACAAGCGGACACGCGGCAAGCGGATAGCCGACGGTCACAGTGGATCCGGCATCAGCGACACGTCAGCCCTCGCACCGTAGCTCCGCGCCGCGAGCGCGCTTCACATTTCGCCTGATCCGGTCGCGCTGCTCACCAGCGGCCTCGCGTCGCGCCCGGATTTTCCAGGAGCAGCGCTCCAGCGTGATCGGACGCTGCACCGCCCGGACGCACCTCCACTCGAGTTCGTCAAGTAAAGCGGCAAGCTCGCAATAGACATAGCAAGCGCGCCAAAGCCGGCTGTGCAGCGCCGATGTATGGGGCCATACCTCGGCCGCTTCGGGTAAATTCGCAGACGATCACGCCGAACGCCGGACCACCGCCAGGGCATGGCGCGCGATCATGAGCTCTTCGTTCGTTGGAATGACATAACAGGTGACGGCGCTGCCTTTTGACGAGATGCGTGGCCCGTGTCGGGCATTTGCCTCCGCGTCGATCGCAACGCCGAGCCAGGACAACCTCGATCCGATATTGGCGCGGACAGGCGGGGCGTTCTCGCCGATCCCGGCCGTGAAGACGAGCCCGTCGATGCCTCCCATCACCGTGGCCAACTCCGCCACCATGCGCGCGGCATGCGAGCTGAAGTAGTCCAGGGCGAACCGGGCCCTCGGGTCCGCGCTCGTCAGAAGCTCGCGAACATCGCTGCTCACGCCCGACAGACCCTTCAAGCCGCAGTCGTGATAAAGCAGATTCTGGACCTGCTCGACCGACATGTGCTTATTCTGGAAAAGATAGAGAACGACGCCCGCGTCCAGGCGTCCCGGCCGTGTCCCCATCGTCAGGCCGTCGAGGGCCGAGAATCCCCAGCTCGCTTCCACACTCTTGCCCCTGACGAGCGCGCACATCGAGCAGCCGTTGCCGAGATGGGCGACGACGACCCGTCCCTCGGCCAATGAGGGATCGATTTCCTTCAGGCGACCGGAGATGAACTCGTAGGAGATGCCATGGAAGCCATAGCTCAGCACGCCCTCGCGATGCAGCGCCTCGGGTATGGGCAGCCTCTGGATGAGCTCGTCGTGGCCGCGATGAAACCCGGTATCGAACACGGCGACTTGACGCATCTCGGGCAGCCGCTCGTGGATATGCTCGATCGGCGCCAGTTCGCTGGGCAGATGAAGCGGCATGAGCGGTACGACCGAACGCAGGTAGCGGAGACAATCGTCATCGATCATCACGGGGAGCGAATAGCGCGTGCCTCCGAAGACGAGGCGATGCCCGATCGCCATCGGCAGCTCGCCCTCCAGATGATCGCGAAGCCATTCGGTCAGCTTCGACATGGCAGCGGCCACGTCCGGGATCTCCTGCATCGTGTATGTTCGATCGACCAGTTGCACACCGCTACCGCCTTTCGCGCTGAGGTGAGGCCGAATCCCCAAGCCTTCGAGCTGCCCCCTGAATGCCAGCCGCAATTCGTCGCGCGGCATGACCTTGAAGGCCTCGAACTTGATGCTCGAGCTGCCGGCATTGAGGCAGAGAACTGTGTCGCTCATGCGCGGCTCCCCTCTTTGGCCCGCTGCTCGGCCAGGTGATGGGCGTACAGGCTGCCAATGGCGGTCGAGGCTATGCGCGTCCGCACGCCGTCGGCGCGGCTCGTCAGAATGATGGGCACGGCGGCCCCGAGCACGATGCCGGCGGCATCGGCCTGGCCAAGGAAGATCATGTCCTTTGCGAGCATGTTCCCGGCTTCGAGGTCGGGCGCGACGAGGATCTGGGCGCGCCCGGCAACCGGCGAATGAATGCCCTTGATCGCGGCGGCCTCGGCGTTGATCGCATTGTCCATCGCCAGTGGCCCGTCGAGGATCCCGCCTCTAATCTGGCCGCGTTCGGCCATCTTGCACAGGCTTGCTGCGTCTGTGGTGCCGGGAATCTTCGGGTTGATCACCTCGACCGCCGACAAGATCGCCACACGCGGCTCTCCGAGACCGAGGCCGATATGCAGGTCGATCGCATTTTGAACAATGTCGCGCTTCGTCTCGAGATCGGGGAAGATGTTGATCGCCGCGTCGGTGACGAACAGAACTTCGGGGTAGGTCGGGACGTCGAGCACGAAGACATGGCTGATCCGCCGTCCCGCGCGCAGCCCACCCTCCTTGGCAACGACCTCGTGCATCAGCACGTCGGTATGCAGGCTGCCCTTCATCAAGCTGTGCGCCTTGCCGTCCCGGACAAGGCGCACCGCAGCGGCAGCGGCCTCCTCCTCGGTCGCGACATCCACGATCGCGAAACGGCCGATGTCGAGGCCGGCTTTCTGCGCTGCAGCGCGGATCCGCGTTGCTGACCCGACCAGGATGGGCGCGATGATGTTCTCCGCGGCGGCATCGGTCGGACCGGCCAGCGCGTGCTCCTCGCATGGCCATACGACCGCCGTCGGGACCGCGGTAATGCTCTTCGCGCGCGCGACCAACCGCTCGTACTTCTCGTGCGTCCGTACCGCTCTGGGCACGGACGTATCACCCGCATCGGTCGCATAGGCGGCAGGTCTGACGCCAGGCTTGGCGGCGGGTTTGACAGCAGGCAGGGATGTCAAGGCTTGATCCTCCTTGGCGATGGTACCGCTCGAGCCGTTAGTGGTCGCGAGAGCGGCAAGATCGCAGACCACGGCGCGTCGACCTCTCAGCCGGCTTTCGTTGCGACGTTCTCTCCAACGGCAGCCGCCACCGGGCGCAAAGCGGCAGCGCCACCGCTTGCGGCGGCCGCTTCGACAGCGACCGTTGGGACCGACCTGTCGAGCTCGTCGATCGCTTTCGCTATCCGCAGGAAGTCGTTGGATCCGGCCGCCGCGTAGTTGAGGTTCTTGTAGAGGCCCGTCAGGCTGGTGAAGTAGTCCCGCGCCGCCGTCTTGTCCTTGAACGCATAAGAGCGCGTCGCCGCAGCGTTGACCATGTCGAACAGCGCCTTCTGTCGCTCAGGCTTGCAGGCGCAGTCGACGGCGTCGAAGGCGTCCTGCTGCAAGAAGACCATGTCGAGGAACAGCGACGCGCGTTGCGTAACGAAGTCCGCTAGGCTCACACCGTCTTCGCCCGTGACCTGCATCATCTGCAGGATCTCGTCGCCGCGGCGCAGGAGATCCATCATCCGATCTACCTGCTCGCTCCAGTCCGGGCCCACCTGGTTTCGGAACCAAGGCGCAAGCTGCTCGCGGTAGCGCGACCAGGACAGGAGCGGATCCACCGCAGGGTAGAACCGCTTGTAGGCGCGCTCGGCGGAAAGGCCGAGAAAGCATTTCACGGCCGAGAGCGTCGACTGGGTGACCGGTTCCTCGAAGTTGCCGCCGGCCGGCGACACGGTACCGATCATCGTCAGCGCGCCAACCTTGCCGTCATTGGTCCTGACAACCCCTGCTCGCTCGTAGACGCCCTTGATCGAGCTGTCGAGATAGGCTGGAAAGCCTTCCTCGCCGGGAATCTCCTCCAGCCGGCCCGAGGTTTCGCGCATCGCCTGTGCCCAGCGCGAGGTAGAGTCGGCGATGAGCAGCACCCGCAACCCCATCTGCCGGTAGTACTCGCCGATCGTCAGGCCGGTGTAGATCGATGCCTCGCGCGCGGCCACCGGCATCGATGAGGTGTTGCACACGATCACCGTACGATCCATCAGCGAGCCGCCGGTGCGCGGATCGTTCAGGTGCGGAAACTCGGTAATGGTCTCCACAACTTCCCCCGCACGTTCGCCGCAGGCGACGACGATCACCACATCGACGTCCGCATGCCGCGAGATCAGGTTCTGGAGCACCGTCTTGCCAGCCCCGAACGGACCGGGAATGCACGCGGTGCCGCCCTGGGCGATCGGGAAGAAGGTGTCGATGAGCCGTTGCTGCGTAACCAAAGGCGCCTCCGGATAGAGCCGGACCGAGGCCCCGCGCGCAAACAATCCGTTGGGTAAAGCGACGCGCACCGGCCATTCCTGAGCGAGCGTGAGCTCCCTTTCGCCACCAGCGGCGCCGCGGAGGCGCGCGATCGGCTCGTCGACGGTCGCAGACCCGTCCCGGATCCACGTCACCTGCATCGGCTCATCGACGTCGAACGGCACCATGATTTTGTGGGTGACCGTCCTTTCGGGCACCGTACCAACCGTGTCGCCGCCCGAAACCTTGTCGCCGATCCGCACCGATGAAGTGAACGACCACTTTGCCAAAGTGTCGAGGCCGGGAGCCTCGACACCGCGCGGCAGAAACGTTCCGTGCCCTTGTGCCAGCACCTCAAGCGGGTTTTGAAGTCCGTCGAATATCCGGCCCAGCAGACCGGGCCCGAGCTTGACCGACAGGAGCCGACCGGTCTGCTCCACCGGGTCGCCGAGACCGACCCCGCCCGTGCTCTCGTAGACTTGCGCGTCGGCCTGATCGCCCATTACTCGGAGTACTTCCGCCTTCAGGCGCTCGCCCGGCTGGCGGCGAGGCAGGACGTAGACCACCTCGTTCTTGACCATCTCCTGTTCGCCTGGATTGGTCAGCCGGAAGCGTACGATGTCCTCCTGCACCGCAGCGATGGTCGCCGCCGGTGCCTTAACCGACGCCGGCGGCACCGCTATGCCACTCGCCTTTGCGGTTTTGGCGGCGACGATCGGCGTCGAGATGGGCTCGGCGAAGCTGGTATCGGCGGTCATGCAACGTCCCTCAGGAGGTCAGCGTCCGTTTTCAAGGTCATATGGGCGGCGTTCAGGGCGTCGGTGACCAGCGCGCCGAACCGCGCCGCCGCCGCGTTGGCGTCATAGTGGATCCAGCGATCAAGCAGATCCCAGCGCACGACATAGAGTGCGACCGCCTCGAAATCGAAATCGTGGGCACCAACCAGCCGGTCTGCCCGTCGCCAGGCCGTCTCGAGAAGGATACGCTCAAGGCCCGCCGCATCCTCGTTCTCGATATTGTCCTTGGCTGATGGCAACCATTTGAGCGATTGCCCGAGGCCGAAGTCGGGGTCTCGCCAGTTTGCGCGGATGCGGCCGACGTAGCGACCATAACCCCAGATCTCCGCAGCAGCCGGTGCATCCTGCCCGGCGTGGCGCCGCCGCAGCGCGGCGAGCACCGTGCGCTGATCGAGCCGGTCATCAGCGAGGCGACGCAGGGCCTCGCTCTTGAGCGTCGGGATAACCTGCTGCGCATGGCGCACGAACTCAGCGTCGGTCGTAAGCGTCGCCTGGTGCGGCCAGGCAAGAATGCTCGCTGCCGCCTGGATCTCGGCGAAGTGCTCGGGTCGCAGCAATCCGCGCAGCCGCGCGTGCAGGCGTACGCGATTGATCGGCGCTGTCTTCGCGGCCAGAATCGGTCCCAGTGCCGGGAGGCTCGCCATAAGCTGAACGTATTCGGTTCCTCGCATGCGCCGGGCCTCAGCTCACAACGCCTTCGAGCAGAGCCCGAAAGCGCGGTTGGAGGTGGCGCAGGATCACGGCCGCGACGGCGGCATCCGTAAGATCGACCAGCACGCCGGTGTCTTTCAGAGCGACGCGGATCCCGCCAGCATCGTCGCTCGCCCGCGTGAACGTCACGCCGGCGCGCAGCATGTCTGCCACGGACGCAAGCGCAAACTGGCTTAGTGCTCCATCGCGCAACTCCCGAGGGTTGGCGCGCAGCTCATCGAGTCCCACCACCGTACGCGGCAGGATGATCTCCAGCTGCTTCGCGTTGTCGATGCCGGCCCCGCCCCGGGCACGGTTCGCGACCGCGAGAATCATGCTCTTGAGCACCTCCTCGTCGGTCGAGAGCTTGCCAACGGCACCTTGGACCTGCTGGGCGAAACGGCTGCTCAAATCCTCCTTGAGCTCGAGAACCGCATCGCGCATCGCCAACTTCAGCGCCTCCTCGCCGGCGCGCTTCAGGCGGTCTGCCTCCTGCGCGGCGGCGTCGGTCCGATGCTTCGCCTTCGCCTCGGCCTGCGCCAGGAGTTCGCGCGCCCGCGCCTCGGCGTCCGTGACGAGTTTCTGTGCCTCGGCGCGGCCCTCATCCGCACCCTCCTGCTTCAGGCGCTGGATCAGCGCATCGATGCCGGAGGAGATTGGCTGCTGGACGGTTGCCTCGGTCATTGTTCAGCCTCCCGCTGCGTGCGGAATGCTACCCGCGAGCACCAGCGCAAAGACGAAGGTGAAGACCGCGTAGCCCTCCACGATCGCCGCTGGGGCAAGCGAGAGGCCAAAGATCTCGGGCTTGTCCTTCGCTGCGGCGATGCAGGAGGCGACGGCCCGGCCCTGCCAGATCCCGGACAACATCAACGCGAGTCCCGCGAGAATGCCGATAGCGAACAGTGCGCCGCCGTTGGCCGGGTTCACCGGCTGCATCAGGGAGAACATCACGACGATGCCGAAGATGATCTGGGTGGAGGGCATCGCCGACACACCGACGAACTTGCCGTAGCCGCCTTCGATGTCCATCATCGCTCCGATCGCGGCTTGGCCTGCGACCGCGCAGCCGACGATGCTCCCGATGGCACCGAGGGCCATGACGCCGTAGATTCCAACCCACCCGAGGATGACCGCCAATTCGCTCATGTGACTGCTCTCCTGTGCGCGAACGCCCTGAAGGGATTGCCCTCTTCGGAGAGGGCCCATCCGAAGAATTCGATGTAATTGAGCCGAAGACCGTGGACCACGCCGCTCAAGATGCCGAGCGCGATATTGATTGCATGACCGAAGAGGAGCACCAGGACCGCGAACAGCATCCCGATACCCGGTAAATCCTTGCCGAGCTGCATCGCTAACTGGTTGAACGTCGCCGCGAGCGAAGCGCTGGCGAGGCCGAGTGCGAAGAGCCGCATGTAGCTCAGCACGTCGCCGAACAATTTCGTCGCCCGGGTCGCAGCGAGGATACCATCGGTGGCGCGGAGAAGCCGGTCTAGCGGGCGCTTGACCGGACGTTCGGCCGCGGTGCCCAGAACCACCGACGCAAGGCCCATCGCGAGCGCGACATACCACCACGGGGGGCGCGATGCCGCGAGCCAGATCCCGAGCCCGCTGAACAGCGTGACGATCCAGCCGATTTTGGCGAAGGCGAGGCTCGTGCCCCGGTTGCGCCACGCGACCTCGGCGTTCGCGAGCGCGATCTGGAGGACGCCCACGATGATCGACACGTGCATCATGGTGTCGAAGTTCCTCACGTCTATGTATGCAATCCGATCGAGCAGGCTGCCCTTCTGCGGTGCGATCCCGAACCAGCTACCCGCGATCGTCCCGTATATGAGGGCGACGACCATGATGAAGGCCAGCATGACCCGCGCCCTCCGCGCGGCCGTGGAGCGCCCCATCCGCCGCCAATAGAACGCGACAGCCGCGCCCAGGATCGCAGCGTAGCCGGCATCGGCGAGGATCATCGCGAAGAAGATCGCGAACGAAAAGAAGACGATCAGGCTCGGATCCCAGCCGCGATAGTTGGGCGTCTCGTAGAAGTTCGTCAGCGCACTGGAGCCCGAGAAGGGTCCGGCAACCTCGAGGAGGGTCGGGGGCGAGTCGCCGGCTGCCGGATCCTCGAAGACGACCGCGAGGCCCTGAGCCTCCGATAGTGCCCGGATCCGACCGGCCTGCTGCGCCGGTACCCATCCCTGAAGGGCGAAAATCCGGTCCACGTCCCGGGTCATCCCGGCCGCGTGACGGCGATCCGCAGCGTCCTCCGCCTGCGTCAGCCGAAAGCCAAGCGCGAGGCGGTTGCGGCCGAGCTCGGCGCGCTCGAGCTCCGCCTCCTCGATCTCAATCTCGGTCTGCACGAGCTCTGCGCGCAGGGCCGGCAGCGGCACGGAACCGGTGTGTACGCGCGGGACCGGCAGCACAGAGGCCGGCGGCTCGTCGCGCGAGATGACAACCAGATACAGGCGTGTTTGATCGCGGCCAAGAACCTGCCACGGCATACCGACCTTGCGTAGCGCCGCACGCTGTCTGGCAGGCAGGGTATAAAACCACAACTTCCTGCCCCGCAGCGCCTCCATCGCCGGCAGCGCGAAGTCACCGAAGGGCTCGAGTCCGGCAATCCGCTCCACAAGAAAGTCGCGCCGGTCACGTGCCTTGCGTAGGCGGTCCTTGTTCCTCAGTGCGGTCTCGATCACCGCGTCCAGATCGATCGCACGACGTTCTGGCCACGGACGCAACTGGTAGGGTGCCTCGTTGAGGTGACGATAAGCGGAAGACGTGCGTCGCAGAAGCCCCGGGTCTGTCGGCTCCAGCGGCCCTACCTCGCGCAGGGGCACAAGATGCATGCAGCCCGCATCCTGCAGCGCGTTCAGCAGAGAACCCTTGTCTTCGGACAGCCCGTAGACGGTTGCCCGCTTGAGGGGTGCGATCGTCATGCCGCCTGCTTCTTGCGCTTGGCAATCTTGGCGTTGGCGACGGCAGAGCGCTCGAGGTCGCCGAGCGCGATGTCGATTCGGCGGATGTTCTCCTTCGTGTGCGGGATCAGGACCTTGTCGAAGAGGTTGACGCGCTGCGTCACCTTCGTCGCCGCCGCATCGAGCAGCGCCACCTGGCGCCTCGTAACCTGCGCCTCGACCCGTAGCCGCAGCACATCCTTCAGGCGCGCGGCGACGAGATCCACCCATTGCGGCCGTGCCAAATAGCCATAACGCGCGACAGCGACCTCGATGTCCACCAGGATGGGCAGACGCTGGCCCACCACATTGCGCTCCCCGATCCTGATCGTTTTCAAGGTCGCAAGCCCCTTCAGGTCGATGTCCTTGTTTGCAAGCATCGGGATCTCTCCTCCGATCCCCTCGATGCAGCGCGCAACCTGCGCTTCGATGTCGGCGAGGCGGGCTTGGGTCTTGTTGCGCTCGGCGGTGAGTTGTTGACGCTTCAGATCGAGCGACGGCAAATACCGGCGGTACATGGCGAGATTCGCGTGCTCCTTCGCCAGCTGCGTCTTGCTGAGGTTGAGTCGCGTCATGGTCAGGCCGCAGACGGCGTTGGTTTCGGAAAGTATTTGTCAATCAGCGTCTGCTTCATCAGGAGCTGATCGGGCCTGAAGCACTCCGCCATGGTCTCCCAACCGAGATCGAGCGCCTTCGCCAGCGGCAGCGAGACGTCGATGCGCATGAACCGGTCGCGAAAGAGTCCGCCGAACTTCAGCAGCTGGCGGTCGTAGTCCGACAGCTCGAAGGCCATCGCCAGCTTCTGCTGTGCATCGCGAGCCTCTGAGTAAAACCGGATCATGGTGTTCATGATCGCGCCGTGATCCTCCCGCGTTCGCTTTCCGACCACGTTCTGCTTGAGTCGTGAGAGCGATCCGAACGGGTCGATCGCGCCGTCATGTAGAAAGAACTGGCCCTCGGTGATGTAGCCCGTGTTGTCAGGGACCGGGTGCGTGATATCGCCGCCCGGCATGGTCGTCACGGCGAGGATCGTTACGGAGCCGCCGTTTTGATACTGCGCCGCCTTTTCATACCGGCGTGCCAGCTGGCTGTAGAGGTCGCCGAGATAGCCGCGGTTCGATGGCACGCGGTCCATCGAGACGCCGACCTCCTTCAGCGCATCGGCGAAGGCGGTCATATCGGTCAGGAGTACAAGGACGCGCTTTTTTTCCTCGACCGCGAAGCGCTCTGCAACCGCGAGCGCCATGTCCGGAACGAGCAGCCGCTCGACGATCGGGTCGGAAGCCTGGTTGACGAACATCACGGTGCGCGAGAACACGCCCGCGTTCTCGAAGGTCTGACGAAAGCGCCAGTAATCGTCGAACAGGAGGCCGAGCCCGCCGAAGATCACCACATCGGCGTCGGCCTGAATGCCGATCCTCGCGAGCAACTGGTTGTAAGGCTCGCCCGAGACAGAGAAGATTGGGATCTTCTGGCTCTCGACGAGGCAGTTGAAGACGTCGATCATCGGCACGTTCGTGCGGATCATGTTCGTGGCCAGCTTCCGCCGAACCGGATTGACGGAGGGTCCGCCGATATCGATCCGAGAGTCCATGTCGAGGGGTGGGCCGCCGTCGAGAGGGGCGCCTTCTCCCCCAAAGACGCGGCCGAGAATGTTTGGCGAGAAAGCCACATCCGGCGGATGGCCGAGGAAGCGGATTTTCGCCCGGGTGGTGAGTCCTTGAGCCCCTGAGAAGATCTGGAGCGATGCGACCCCATCGTCGAGCTTGACGACCTGTGCGATTCGCAGCCGGCCTTGCTCGTCGCGCACCTCGGCGAGGTCGCCGAACGACGGGCGGTCGCCCACGCTCTCCCCCAAAGCGATCCGGACGACGTTACCGATGATCGACAGAATTCGCGTGTGAAAGAGCATCGTGTCGGGCAGTTGGCTCACGTTCGTGACTCGCGATAGATCGCACTGAATTGCATCCGGATTTCAGGCTTGGGGAGGACAGCGACCCCCCCGGTGTCATCTACGATGCCGGGGGCGTGGGCCCGGAGATTTCGGCGCAATGTCGGCCAGATCCATGGCTTCGGATCGGGCTGTTTGGCCGGCGTCGGCAGGTTGGTGATCTCGCCAGACATGGTCGTTCCTCACGTGTGCCGAATTGACCGCCCAACTCCGCGGCAATCCCGATGCGGCCGAATGGAGGCCTATCGTCGCACAAGGGGATCGCGGACCGGTGTGAGGTGAGGTTAGGCCGAGTGAGTTTTGGTCAAAGCCGCCGCGGACTTAAAAGCCCCGGTAGGCGACCTCGCGGCGGCTTTGATTTCGTTCACGAGCGGACGGCCCGTGGCAAAATCCGAGATGCTCGTGAGCGTCGTACCCAGGATCGTTGTCAACGCTTCGCGCGTGAAGAACGCCTGATGTCCTGTCACGATCACGTTCGAAAACGAAACCAGGCGCTGGATCACATCGTCCGTGATCACTGTGCTCGACAAATCCTTGGAGAAGAGACTGCCTTCACGTTCGTAGACGTCGATCGCCATTCCGCCGAGTTGCCCGGATTTGAGCGCGTCGATCGCCGCTTCCGTATCTACCAATCCACCGCGGCTCGTATTGACCAATAATGCGCCTCGTTTCACGCGTGCCAGCGTACGTGCGTTGACTATGTGGCGGGTCTGGGGCGTCAGCGGGCAATGCAACGATATGACGTCCGCCGAAGCCAGAGCCTCATCAGCGTCCACATATCGGCCGCCGATCTTCTCGAATTCGGCGGACCGGTACAGGTCGTAACCGATCACCGCACAGCCGAATCCGGCCATGATGCGGCCGAAGACGGTTCCGATTTTGCCGGTCCCGATCACCGCCACGGTCCGACCCACGAGATCGACACCCATGAGCCCATCGAGCTCGAAGTTGCCCTCACGCGTGCGATTGTATGCGCGCGGGATCTTTCGATTGAGCGCAAGCAACAGGCCGACAGCGAACTCCCCTACCGAGTTCGGGGAGTAGTCGGTCACGCGAACGGCTCGTAAGCCGAGCTCCGCAGCCGCGTCCAGGTCGATGTGATTGAACCCCGTAGAGCGCGTCGCGACCAGCTGTGTGCCGCCGGAAGCAAGGCGTCTCAGAACATCGGCGTCGACGACGTCGTTGACGCCGACGCCGGCCGCCCGCGACCCCGCCGCCAAAGATGCGGTTCGCGAGTCGAGACGCGTATCAAAATAGACGATCTCGTGCCCGTGAACGGCATTCAGCTCGTCGAGCATCGTCCGCTCGTATTTCGCTGCGCTGAATATCGCGACTCGCATGCGTTCGGCCTCAACCGCTATTCCGCCGCGATCCGGCGGGTCGCACCGGTTTGATCCCGCACCGGCTCCTCCGTGAGCGTTCGCACATATTCCGCCCGCAAGAGACGATCGGCCCGTTCGACATGCGTTGCATCGAGACGGCCGCGGATCTCGGCCACGGATGTGAAGGCGTTGTCCTGGAGCCAGCGGTCTAGACCTTCGACCAGCGTGGTCATGTACTCCGGGCCATGGCGCAATAGCGCCGATGTGGTGGCCACGGCATCGGCGCCGGCCAGCAGGAACTTCACGATCTCGACGTGGCTTTCGACACCCGTCCCTGCAACAAGCGACAGCAGCTTGACGCGCCGCGACAGCAAGGCAATCCAGGTGAGCGGCAAATGGATGTCGGCAGCTGTCGACAGGGCGGGCTCATGTTTGATGCTCAGCGACTCGAGATCGAAGTCCGGTCGAAAGAAGCGGTTGAACAGCACGACGCCGTCGGCGCCGGCCGATTCGAGCTGCGAGACAAAATTGCCGACCGCACTGAAATACGCGGGGAGCTTGACCGAGACTGGGATTGTCACCCTTGCCCTGACATGCCGCACGATGTCGAGATACCGCTTCTCAACGCTCCGTCCGTTGACCTGGGGGTCGGAGGGGAGGAGGAAGAGGTTGAGCTCGAGCGCGGCGGCGCCGGCCTGCTGCAGTAAACTCGCGAAATCCAGCCAACCCTCGTCGCTGCAGCCGTTGAGGCTGGCGATCACCGGGATGCCGAGTGCTTCTGCTGCGCGCCGCACCGTCTCGAGGTGCCCCGAAACGCCGTGCCGATAATCGGGTAGATCGGGGAAATAGGTCGCGGCCTCGGGGTGGGAGCCGGCCGTCTGCTCCGTCACGACAGCATATTCGGTATCAGCGGCCCTGATCTGCTCCTCGTACAGGGAGGCAGCGACCACGGCCGCGGCGCCGGCGTCTTCGAGGCGCCGCATACCGTCGAACGTCGCGGTCAGTGGCGAGGCGGACGCGATGATCGGGTGTGCCAATTGGAGGCCGAGATACCGGCTGGACAGCTCAACCATGGTCAGCCCTCCTCCCAATGAGGATGGAAACGGCTGCCGTCGCGGGCCGCCAAATCCTCGTAGAGCCGGTATTTCTCCTCGAGCTCGAGCTGCGCCTGCGCCGTCATGTGGCGCGCCTCGTCCGGACGCGACTGCATCAGCGACTTGAAGCGCACCTCGTTGACGCGATATTCCTCGAGCGGAATGCGCGGCCGCGTCGAATCGAGGCGGAAGGGATTCATGTCGCGCTTGCGCATGGCCGGATCGAAGCGGAACAGCGGCCAATAGCCGCTCGCGGTGGCGCGTGCCGCCTGCTTCATCCCGAACCGCATGTCGGTTCCGTGCGCGATGCACTGCGAGTAGGCGAGGATCAACGACGGCCCGGAATGCGCTTCGGCCTCGCGCATCGCGATCAGCGCCTGTTCGCTGTTCGCCCCCATCGCGATCTGAGCGACATAGACGTTGCCGTAGGCGATCGCCATCAGGGCCAAGTCCTTGCGCGGAACCCGCTTGCCGGCGGCGGCGAACTTGGCCGAAGCACCGAGCGGCGTCGCCTTTGACGCCTGGCCGCCGGTGTTGGAGTAGACCTCGGTATCGAGCACCAGGATGTTGACGTTGCGGCCCGAGGCCAGGACGTGGTCGAGGCCGCCATAGCCGATGTCATAGGCCCAGCCGTCGCCGCCCACGATCCACACCGAGCGCCGCACGAAGAGGTCGGCGAGCGCCTGCAGGTTGGCGGACTCATCACCGTGGATCGGCACGAGCTTCTCTTTCAGGACCGCGACCCGCTCGCGCTGGATGCGGAAGTCGGACTCCGTCACTTGCGGTGCTGCGATCAGCGCCTGAACCAGATCGTCGCCGATTTGCGGCGCCAGCTTGCGCGCCAAGGTGCGCGCGAACTCGGTCTGCGAGTCGATCGCCAACCGGTAGCCGAGACCGAATTCGGCATTGTCCTCGAACAGTGAGTTCGACCAGGCCGGGCCCCGGCCTTCGGGATTCTTCGCCCACGGCGTGGTCGGCAAGTTGCCGCCGTAGATCGAGGAGCATCCGGTCGCGTTGGCGACCTGCAAACGGTCGCCGAAGAGCTGCGACAGCATCTTGAGGTACGGCGTTTCGCCGCAACCCGCGCAGGCGCCGGAGAACTCGAACAGAGGCTGCAGGAACTGCAGGCCGCGCACGTTGGCGAAGTCGACGCGGGCGCGGTCGGCCCATGGGATTGTTTCGAAGAACTCGATGCTCTTGCGTCCGCTTTCGAGATGCTCGAGCCGCGGCTTCATGTTGATCGCCCGGATCGCCGAATCCACCGGGCTGTGCGACGGGCAGTTCTCGACGCAGACGCCGCAGCCGGTGCAGTCCTCGACATAGACCTGCAGCGTGTAGCGCGAGTCCGGGTAGCCGCGCGCATTGATGGGGGCGGCCTTGAATTCCGCCGGCGCCGCGGCGAGACGGTCGTCGTCGTAATACTTGGCGCGGATGACGCTGTGCGGGCAGACGACCGCGCACTGGCCGCACTGGATGCAGAGGTCGGGCTCCCAGACCGGCACTTCCTCGGCGATGTTGCGCTTTTCGTATTGCGTCGTGCCGGTCGGGTAGGTGCCGTCGGCCGGCAAGGCGCTCACCGGCAGATCGTCGCCGCGGAGGGCCAGCATGACCGACGTCACGTCGCGGACGAACTTGGGTGCGCTGTCGGGGACGAGCTTGAGCGGCGCCCGCCCGTTATTCGCCGCGGCCGGGACCTTGACCTCGAACAGGTTGGCGATGGCTGCGTCGATGGCCTCGAAGTTCTTCTTCACCACGTCCTTGCCCTTGCGGGCGTAGGTCTTCTCCGTCGCCGTCTTGATCGCGGCGATCGCCTGATCGCGCGGCATCACGCCCGACAAGGCGAAGAAGCAGGTCTGCAGGATGGTGTTGGTGCGCGATCCGAGGCCGAGATCGAGTGCCACCTTCGAGGCGTCGATGACATGGACCTTCAGCTTCTTGTCGATGATCTGCTGCTGCACCCGGCGCGGCAATTCGCCCCAGACCTCGTTCGCACCGTAGGGACTGTTGAGGAGCAGCGTGGCACCGGGGGCGGCGTCGGCGAGCGTGTCGATCTTGAACAGAAAATCGAACTTGTGCACGCCGATGAAGCTCGCCGATTTGAGGAGATACGGCGCGTGAATGGGTTTGGGACCGAAGCGTAGATGCGAGATCGTGTACGAGCCGGATTTCTTCGAATCGTAGACGAAATAGCTCTGGGCATACCGGCCGGCATCGCCCTGCAGGATCTTGGTCGAGTTCTTGTTGGCGCCGACCGTTCCATCCGCTCCGAGTCCGAAGAACAGCGCGCGCACCGTGTCCGGCGTCTCGATATCAAAGCTGCGATCGACCGGCAGGCTGGTGTGCGACACGTCGTCGGTGATGCCGACCGTGAAGCTGTGCTTCGGCTCCTTCTGCTTCAGCGCGTCGAACACGGCCTTCGCCATCTGCGGATCGAAATCCTTGGAGGAGAGGCCGTAGCGGCCGCCGACGATGGTTGGCATCGTCGCGACCTTGCCGGCCGCGACGGCGCGCGCATAGGTCGAGAGCACGTCGATGTAGAGCGGCTCGCCCTGCGCCCCGACCTCCTTGGAGCGGTCGAGCACCGCGATCGACTTGGCGCTCTTGGGCATGGCGGCGAGGAAGGCGTCGCTGTCCCAGGGCCGGTAGAGGGCCACGTGCAGCACGCCGACCCTTTCTTTCGCGTTGGCGTTGAGCCAGGCGGCGGTTTCCTCGAGAACTTCGACGGCAGAGCCGATCGCAACGACGACGCGCTCGGCCTGCGGATGGCCAGCGTAGCGGAACAGCCGGTATTTGCGGCCGGTCAGCTCACCCAGCTTGTCCATCGCCTTCTGCACGATGCCGGGCACTTTGGTGTAGAAGGGGTTCGCGGCCTCGCGTGCCTGGAAGAAGGTGTCGGGATTGTGCGCCGTGCCGCGCAGCACCGGATGCTCGGGCGACAGCGCGCGGGCGCGATGCGCGCGCACAAGGTCTTCGTCGATCATCGCCCGGATCTGATCGTCGGGGATGAGTGTGGTGGTGTTTTCCTCGTGCGAGGTGCGGAAGCCGTCGAAGAAGAAGATGATCGGCACGCGCGCTTCCAAGGTCGCCGCTTGCGCGACCAGGGCCAGGTCGTGCGCTTCCTGGACCGACGCGGCCGAGAGCATCGCGAAGCCCGTCATGCGGGCGCTCATCACGTCGGAATGGTCGCCGAAGATCGACAGCGCCTGGGTGGCTATGGCCCGCGCCGCCACGTGGAAGACGCAGGAGGTCAGCTCGCCCGCGATCTTGTACATGTTCGGCAGCATCAGCAGGAATCCCTGCGAGGCCGTGAAGGTGGTCGTCAGCGCGCCGCTTTGCAGGCTACCGTGGACGGCACCCGCCGCACCGCCCTCGGACTGCATCTGCTGGACGACCGGGACTTGGCCCCAGATGTTCTTGATGCCTTCGCCGGTCCAGGCATCGACCACCTCGGCCATGGTCGAGGACGGCGTGATCGGGTAGATCGCGCACACCTCGTTGACGCGATACGCGATGTGGGCGGCCGCAGTGTTGCCGTCCATGACGGCGGTTTGAAGGGTCATGGCCCGCACATTCCTTTCAGGAGCGTCGAACATCAGGGTCGCACCTTGAATTTCGCTGGGGTTGTCGGTTCGCCGATCAGCCCCAACGCGGCAGGCAGAGCCGCCTCGGGGACCATCTCGATGGCGTGGGCCGGGCACTGCTCGTAACAGACGGCACAGCCGGTGCAGAGCTCGTAGTCGACGCGGTAACCGCGGCCGGGGCCGAGTTTGATGATGGCCTGCTCCGGACAGGCGGCGTAGCAGTTGTCGCATTCGAAGCAGTTGCCGCAGGACAAGCAGCGGCTCGCCTCGTATCGCGCCTCCTTCTCGGTCAGACCGTGCGCGACCTCCGCAAACCCGGTGCGGTCGGCGGCCGGCGTTTCCGGCGCTTGCTGGCGCGCCGCATCGACGTAGACCGGCAGGTTGAGCGCTTCGAAGTGGATGACCGGGCGCTTCGGCGGCTTGGCGAAGGATTCGCCTCTGAGGAAAGCATCGATATTGCGCGCGGCCTTCTTGCCGTGACCGACGGCCGTCGTCATCGTGCGCGCACCGCCGATAAGGTCGCCGCCGGCGAAGATGCCTTCGTGTCCGGTCCTCATGCCGTCGTCGACCGCGACCGTATCGCCGCGGCCGATCTTGAGGCCGGGCACGGTCTTGAGAAACTCCACGTCCGAATGCTGGCCGACGGCGAGCACCAAGGAGTCGACCTTCAGCTTCTCGAATTGCCCGGTTCCGACGCATCCACTGCCGTCGGGCGTCATCGTCATGTGTTCGACCAGGATCTCGCCGTCGTTGTCGCGACCGAATTGCTTGACGGTCGACAGCCACTTGATCTTGACGCCCTCGGCGAAGGCTTCCTGCGCCTCGTAGGGATGGGCCTCCATGTGCTCTTTGTCGAAGCGGAAGATCATTACCGCGTCCTGAGCGCCCAGACGCTTGGCGACGCGGGCTGCGTCCATGGCGGTGTTGCCGCCGCCGACGATGCCGACGACGCGCCCCAGCACCGGCGCGCGGCCCTTCTCGACGTTCTCGAGGAGCGAGATGGCGTCGATCATCTTGCCGCCATCCATGGCCGGGACGTTCAGGCGGTTCGCTACCTGCGTGCCGATGGCGACGAAGACCGCGTTGAAGCCGCCTTGCTCCTTTTCCGCCAGCACGTCGGTGACCCTGTGGTTGCGCACGATCCTCACGCCCATCGCCTCGATGCGCGCGATCTCATGCGCGACGCGGTCGCGCGGCAGGCGGTAGGCGGGAATGCCGTAGCGCATCATCCCACCGGGCTCCTCGCCGCTGTCGCGAATCTCGACCTCGTGTCCCAGACGGCGCAGATGGTAGGCACAGGACAGTCCGGCCGGGCCGGCACCTATCACCAACACGCGCTTTCCGGTCGGCTTACCGGCCGGAACCGCCCAGCCTTTCTCGATTGCGAGGTCGCCGAGAAAGCGGTCCACGGAATGGATCGCGACGGGCTGGTCGAGGAACTGCCGGTTGCAGGCGCTTTCACAGGGATGGTAGCAAGCCCGCCCGTGTATCGCCGGCAGCGGATTCTCCTCCATGTACTTGCGCCAGGCCTCTTCGTATCGGCCGGCCTGCGCATGCGCCAGCCAGCCCTGTATGTTCAGGCCCGCGGGACAGGTGTTGTTGCAGGGCGGGAGGCTGTCAGCATAGATCGCCCGCTGCCAACGCGTCGCATTCGTCCCCTTGGCGATCGTCGCCTTGTAGACCGGGGTCATATCCTTCGGGATCAAAGTCATCGAAAACCTCGCGACTGGCGAATGGTTCGTGAAATGCGCGGCATCCGGCGACTCACATCGTGATGACGATGCGCCTGTCTACAGCGCCCTTCTTGATGTCGGAGAAGACGCTGTTGATCTGCTTCAGCTCGGCGCGCTGAATTGCCGCACGGACCTTTGCGCCTGGGCAGAACGCGGCAAGAGGGTCAATGCGACCAAAGCGGCGCACGCAATGGGGCGCAGCGACGGCGGACCGAACGTCAGCTTCATTGTGTTCTCCTATGCGAACCAAGAGGCCGATCGCCTTCGATCAGCTATTGGACATCGGAGCGTCGCACGCAGACGCACAGTAACCGAGTAAGTCCGGGTTAGCCGCCGTAGTTTCGCGTAGGTTTAGGCAGATGTGACCTGCTCCCCAATCTGCCCTCCGTTATGACTCGGTTATGAGTAGAGTCTGTTCTGGATTTGAACTGCTTTGCCCGCGGCGGAATTCGTCTTTCCGCCGCGGGCATCTTTCCACCCCAGACGATGTCACGAACGCCGAGCCTGCGCGTCCGCCCCTTGCGGCGGCGGGCCATCGACTGTTCGGCATGCGCCGGCCATTTCGCCTTAAACCTTCCGGACGACTCCAATTTCTGCGATCGCACCCACTTGGAGCGACAAAGCTGCGCAGGCCGCAGAGTGATCGCCGCCACCGCGGTAGAGGAAGTTTATGGGGCCAGATGTCTACACCTAAGTATAAGTCGGCTCCGTCCTATCGGCCATTCGCCCCCTCCGAAAGGTTGGTGAACAGTCCTGCGGTGCGATGGTTCAGATCGGCTCAGTCCTGCTACACCTGCTGCCAAAATCAGGCTCACCACACGAGTTCAGACGAACCTCAGGCTCGCGATGAACCCAGCTGGGGAGATTCGTCATTCGGGCCACTGGACTACACGGACAGGCGCCATCCGTATCTGGAAGGAGCCGGACAGGTCGTTCAGGAGGCAGTGACATGGCCGTAGCTTGTGACTCGCGGTGCCGATCGGCGGCGCAGGCCGTCTATTGTGCTCAAAGCCTCGACCTGTTAGGAGCGCGATAGCACGCCTTGCCGTTGCGAGCCCCGGGGGATGGGATTGTTCGACCTGACGACCGAGAAATGGCGGCGATGGTGCGGTCGTGCGCCGTGCAGCGCGGCGGTGGCGCTCACCGGCTTGGCCGGCTGCACTGCTGCGCCATCGCAGAATATTTTGGGCTCCTATTTTCCGACCTGGATGATTTGCGCTCTTGCAGGGAGCGGGGCAGCCGTTGTGGTTCGGCAGCTTCTCATCGCCGTCGGCATCGATAAGACACTGCCCGTTCCCGTCATCGTTTACCTGGCGCTGGCGGTCGCCTTTGCCTTCGCAATCTGGCTCCTATGGCTGGACTAGACCCCCAGACTGCGGCGCCGGGCCGCCTCCGGCACTGGTCGGGGCGTGTGGTCGCCATCGTATCCATCGTTGCGGCGGTCGGCCTCGGCGCCTACGCGCTCTACCGCCTCGATCACCGGCCGAGAACCCATGACGCCTTTCTCTACGCCGACAGCGCTGGCTTGGCGCCAGACGTCAGCGGCCGGATCGTCGCGCTGCGCGTTCGCGACAACCAGCTTGTCGCCCAAGGCGACCCACTGGTCGAGATCGATCCCGAGCCGTTCGAGCTGCGTCTTCGCGAGGCGCGCGCCCAGGTCGCTGCGCTGCAAGCGCAGATCGACCTGACGACGCGCCAAGTGGCGTCACAATCCTCCGGCGCCGACGCCGCGGCGACGCAGATCGAGCGGGCGCGCTCGCAGCTTGCCCTGGCCCATGACACGCTGGCGCGGCTCGTCCCGCTGCTCGGCAAGGGTTACGTCACTGGCCAGCAGGTCGACGAAGCCCGGACCAGTGAGCGCACCGCGCAAGCCGCCCTCACTACGGCGATCCAGCAGGCCCAGCAGGCGCGCGAGGCCGTCGGCGATACGGCCAGCTTGCTGGCGCAGCTCGCCGGCGCCCAGGCCGCCGTCGCTTTGGCCGAGCGCGACCTCCGCAACGCGACGGTGCGTGCCCCATTCGACGGGCTGGTGGTCGGTCTGGACATCGCTGCCGGCGCCTTTGCCACGGCCGGACACCCGCTCTTCACGCTGATCAAGGCGCACGAATGGTACGCGGTCGGGAATTTCCGCGAGACGGAGTTGCCGCAGATCGCAATCGGCGATCCGGCCACGGTCTGGCTGATGGCGGACACCGATCATCCGATCAAGGGGCACGTCGAGAGCATCGGCTGGGGAGTTCGTCCGATCGACGGCGGCGGTCCGGCCTTGCCCGCCGTGGGGCGTACCTTGAGCTGGGTCGTAGTGGCGCAGCGTTTTCCCGTCCGGGTGCGCCTGGACGCTCCGCCCGAGTCATCGATGCGGATCGGCGCCACGGTCTCGGTTCTGGTGCGTCATGATGCGGCTCGCTGAAACGCGCCGGCCGCCGCGTTGGGCGCTGCTGCCCTTTCTGCGTGACGAGCTGTCGCCTCGTCCCGGCCGCCTCGCCGCGGTGGCGCGCATCAGCACATGCTGCACCCTGGTCGTCGCGATCGGCATGCTCTTCCAGATCCCGTTGACCGGCTATATGGCCTATGCCGTCTATTTGATCGGGTGCCGGGAAATGGGAAGCACGTTGAAGGTTGGCATCGCCGCGGCGTTAGCCTTCAGCATCGCCGTCGCCGTTTCGCTCTTGTTCTACGCGCTCGATGCGTCCGAACCGGCGCTCCGCCTGCCGCTGATGGCAGCCAGCACGTTCATCGCCATCTACCTGACCCGCACGATGACGCTCGGACCGGTGGCCTTCCTCGCGGGGTTCGTCCTCGTGCTGTCGCAGACCTTGATCGACGAGTTCCCAACCCTCGAGGCTCTGACCCGCTTCGTGCTCTGGCTGTGGGTCGTGATCATGGTGCCGGTCGCGGTGACGGTGCTGGTGAATCTCCTGATCGGCGAGACCCCGTCCGGGCTCGCGCGCCAGACCGCGCTCCGCCTCCTGGCGACCTTGGCGGCGGCACTGCGGCAGGGCGAGGCCGTGCCGCTGCGGCGGGCCGAAGCCGAAGCGGTCGAGCTGCTCGAGCTGCGGCAGCATGCCGGCATGCTCGATCCAAGTCTGCGCGGGCGGACCGCGATCGATACCATGCTGATCGAGACGCTGGCCGAGCTCCTGGCGCTGTGTCGCCGGCTGTCGCCGGAAACCCCGGACGCGGCGCGCCTCCCGCTCGCCCAGGCGTGTGAGGCGTGTGCGGCGGCCTTCGAGCGGGACGAAGCACCGGCATCGTGGTCGACCGCGGCGATCGACATCGAAGCCCTCTCTCCCGCGGCGAGACCGGTGATCGTCGCGATGAACACGGCGATGGCGCGATTGAGCGACGGCCTCGCCCGGCGGCCGACGGCGAGTGGCCCCCCGGCCGCACATCAGGTCAAGACGCTCCTGGTGGCGGACGCCTTCACCAATCCTGCCTATGCCCGCTTCGCTCTCAAGACCACCCTCGCCGTCATGGCCGCCTACATCATCTACAGCGGCCTCGACTGGCACGGGATCAGCACCTCGATCACGACCTGCTTCTTCGTGGCGCTGGGCAGCCTGGGCGAGACGATCCACAAGGGGACCTTGCGCATCGCCGGCGCGCTCGTGGGCGGCCTGATCGGCGGGTTGTGCGTCGTCTACGTGCTGCCCGAGATGACCGATATCGGCCAGCTCTGCCTGCTGATCGCCGCGGCGGCGGCGCTTGGCGGCTGGGTAGCGACCGGCACCGACCTGCTCGCCTATGCCGGCATGCAGGGCGCGTTTGCCTTCTTCCTGACCGTGCTGCAGGGGTACGCACCCGACACCGATTTGACTGCGCCGCGCGACCGCGTCGTCGGCATCCTGCTCGGCAACGTGCTCATGACATTGGTCTTCAGCCTGCTTTGGCCGACCAGCGCCGTCGACCGGGCGCGGTCGTCCCTGGCGACGGCGCTGCGGACCTTGGGCCGGCTGCTGACCGACGAGACGACGGGCAAACCCGGGTCGCGCCTCGCCGTCATCCGGGCCCTCGGGGAGGCACGCCGGTTCGTCACCCTGGCCGCGTTCGAACTGCGCATGCTCCCGGCGCGGGCGTGGCTGGAACGGACCGGCGGCGTTTCCCTCGATGCCTTGGACCGTGTGGCGGCGGCGGCGTTCGTCGTCGTCGATCAGGAACCTCCTCCCGCCATCGCCGAGGCCATGCGCCCGCACGATCAAGCGATTGCGGCTTGGCTCCTCGCCTGCGCGGACCGGGTCGCGCCAGGGGGGCTTGGCGCGGCAACGGCCCTTGAACCGCCGCCTCCAGACGACGTGTTGGTCCCAGTCGCCGATGATGCGGGCTCTGTGCGCGCCAGCATCGAGGCCCGCGAGCTGCTCCGGGCGGAAATCGAACATGCCATCGTCGCTCCGGCCTAGACGAGCCGTCGCAGGTTGGCGGCAGGTCGTGCTGCTGGCCGGTCTGCCGCTCGCCGCCTGTGCCACCGCCACGGACAGGCTGCGACTTGCGCCGAGCACGCCGGATCAACCGTTGGCCATTCCGTCCGCGTTCGACGAGCTGCCACGGCCGGGGACAGTCCCGGCCGAGCGCACGGCGCCGGCTACGGCTACGGCACTCGAGGCCCGGTCGCCCGCCCGGCCTGCCGAACAGGCGCCGACCGGCTCATCGGTGCCGGACGCTCAGATTCGCGACCTGCCGCGACGCAACGCGGTGCAGATCGATCCCGCCCGCAGCTACGACCTTGCGGCACTGATCGATCTCGCCCAGCGCAATAATCCCGAGACCCGCGTAGCCTGGGAAGGCGCGCGTCAGGCGGCGCTCGCGGTGGGCCTCGCCGAGAGCAGCTACGTCCCCCAGATCTCGGCCGAGATCGTCGGCGGCTACCAGCACACGCCGCTGCCGATCCCGACTAACCTGATCGCCAAGGGCTACTTCACCGCGGATACACGCGAGCTGATCCCGGCGCTCGCGGCAAAATGGCTGCTGTTCGATTTCGGGCGGCGTGCCGGAGCCGTCGACTCGGCGCGAGCCAACTCATTCGTCGCCAATGTCGCCTTTACGGGCGCGCATCAGAAGCTGATCTACGCCGTCAGCCGCGATTATTTCGCCCTCGGTGCCGCCCGCGCCCGTCTCCGCGTCGCTCGGCAGTCGCTGAAGACCGCGGAAATCGTCCAGGATGCGACCGAGGACCGGCGTTCGCATCAGCTCGCAACGGTCGTCGAGGTGGCACAGGCGCGGCGGCAGACGGCCCAGGCACGGTTCAACCTGGAGCGAACCACGGGAATGGAACACGCGGCCTATGCGGCGCTGATTGCCAGCGTCGGCATCGCGCCGAGCGACCGCCTCACGGTCACGGACAGCTCGGAACAAAGCCTGCCGGCGGCACCGGCGGGCGATCTCGACCAATTGATCCAAACCGCATTGGCGAACCGGCCGGATATCATCGCCGCCTTGGGAAAGGTCCGCGCCGCCGAGGGGACGCTGCGCAGTGCCCGCGCCAGCTACTACCCGACGATCGGCCTCGAGGCTCAAATCTATCAGAACGTCGGCAGCCTCAGCACCGGGGGCAGCCCCTACTACTCGGTCAACGAGCCCGGCTACAACTTCCTCCTGAAATTGAGCTTGCCGTTGTACGACGGCGGCGCGCGCGACGCCAACGTCGCCATCGCGCATTCGGAGATCTCTGCCGCCCACGATTCGCTGGACCAGGCGCGAGATACCGCCGTGCAGCAAGTGACCAACGCCTATGACGCGCTCCACACGAGTTTTGCGGAGCACGCGGCGGCACTGACGCTGACCGAGGCCGCGCAAACCGCCTACGACGCGGCGCTCGACGCCTATCGCCATGGCGTCGGCACCTATACCGAGCTCGTCAACAGCGAGAATGCGTTGACCCAGGCGCAGTCGGAGAAGGAAGACGCGCACGCCAACGTCTTCACGGCAGCCGCGGGGCTCGCGTTCGCGACCGGATCGATCTTGTCGCCGCCACGCTAGGCCAGCCGTTCTCGGAACGTCTCTTGCTGACATGCTCCGTGAGTGCGCTCAAGCCACACAAGGAAAAGCAGAAGCGCAACCGACTGTGCCGGCCCAATATTCCACGGAGTTGGACATCAACTGTGGAATAGAAGTGGGGCCAGGGAAACCAAAGCGAGCGATACAGCGACCCTGGCTGCTGTCTTTGAGGCCGCGTCATCGCGGCTGCCCCACCCTAAAGACCAACAGCAACGACCGCCGGCGCATCGCCGGCTACATTAAGGGTCGGACGCTGGCGACGTCGTAAGTCCTGTGCTCGCCAACGATTTGCCGCGCCCGGCTCAACGCAGTGGCATGCGTGCCGGCCCAGATCAGCGAGCTCATCGGCTGGCGCTCCCCAGGCTGGGGCGGGACCTCGGTGTCGCGGACGAACTCGGCGATCCAGGGCGTATCCTTGCGCGAGGCGGGGTACTCGGACGTCACATAGACCTCGGGCGAGGGTGGCGGGGCCGATCTTGCGATCGCCGCGTGGCGGTCCACCTGCTCGCGCCTCGCCTGCGCGACAGATTCCCTGACGCGCTTGATCTCATCCTCGAGCTTCTGCGCAGTCTCGAGGTCGCTCATAAGCTTGAGGCCGGTCGCGGTCAGCGTCGAGCGGAGCTGGCTCATGTCGCGCTGGCTCGCGTCCGCGGCCACCTGCATCCGCGCCAGCGCGCACAGAATCCAGAGCACGCCCCCCACATAGGCGATGACGACAAGGAACGCCTTCATGCCGCGGCCTCCTGCGGCGGCGGTAGGACGGCGCGTGACTCAACCTCCGTCAGGGCCCCGGCGGCATAGCCGCGCTTGGGCGCGAACTGCCGAGCGGCCAGCGCCCGGGCCGCGTCGGCGGTCTCGGCCCACACCTCGATCACGTTGGTGCAGCCCCAGATGATCTTCTGTGACGGCTCGGGCGCGGCCGGCAGTTCCTTCGCCATCGGCGCACGGAATCGGAGGCCCGATCCAGGATGGCCGAGCGTGTGGATCAGGGTCGGCATCACCTTGTGCGACTCGGCGAACGCCCGGTCGGCGGCGCGCATCTGGGAACGCTGCCCATCGGCGTCCTCGATCGCGGCGATCAGAGCGGCCCGGCCCTCCTCAAGTCGTTTCTGCGCGGCCTGTAGATCGGCGTACGCCTGCCGGAGCGATGCTTCGAGCGCGTTGCGCCGCCGCGCGTTCAGCAGATAGTCCTTCCCCAGGAACAGGAAGACTTCCAACGCGATCGCAAAGACAACGAGAGCACTCAGGACCATGGATCGAGACATGCGGCCGGGTGGCGAAAGAGTGACGGCGCCCGCCGAGGGTGACGGGCGCCGTCGATCGCCGCGTAGGGGACCCGAACTCTTACGCGGCGCGGATGTTGGCCAGAAACCGGTCGACTTCGGCCCGGAGCGCTTCTCCCTGCCGGGACAGATCCGCCGCCGAGGATTGCACCTGGGTGGCCGCGGCACCGGTTTCGGCAGCCGCCTTGGTGACGCCGGAGATGTTCGACGACACCTCGCCCGTTCCGGCCGCGGCCTGCTGCACGTTGCGTGCGATCTCCTTGGTGGCCGCACCCTGCTCTTCCACCGCCGAGGCGATCGTGGTCGCGATCTCGTTGATCTCGGTGATGATCCGGCCGATGCCGTCGATCCGCGACACCGATTCGCTGGTGGCGCCCTGAATGGCGCTGACCTGAGCGGCGATCTCTTCGGTGGCTTTCGCCGTCTGGCTGGCCAGGCTCTTGACTTCGGCAGCGACGACGGCAAAGCCTTTGCCGGCCTCACCGGCGCGCGCCGCCTCGATCGTGGCGTTGAGCGCCAGGAGATTCGTCTGGCCGGCAATGTCGTTGATCAGCTTGACCACGTCGCCGATCTTCTGCGCCGTATCGGCCAGGGCCTGGACCGCTCTGTTGGTCTCGGCCGCTTCGCCGACCGCCTTGCCGGCGACCGAAGTCGACTGGCCGACCTGCCGGCCGATCTCGTTGATCGAGCCGGATAGTTCCTCCGCGGCGCTGGCCACCGTCTGCACATTCGCGGAGGCCTGCTCGGACGCGGCCGCAACCGCCGTGGCCTGCCGGTTCGTCTCCTCGGCGGTGGCCGACATCGATTGCGCGGTGGTCCCGAGCTCGGTCGATGCCGAAGCCAGCGCGCTCAGCGCGCCGGCCACCGATTTCTCGAAGGCCGCGATGTGCCGCTCGATCGCCTGCTGGCGCTTCTCCTTGCGCGCCTGCTCCGCCTTCTGCTCCTCGGCGAGATGGTCCGCCTTGATCATATTGTCCTTGAAGACCTGGACCGCGCGGGCCATGGCGCCGATCTCGTCGCGGCGCTCCACCGCCGGAATGTCGACCGATTTGTCTCCGGCCGCCAGCTTGGTCATTGTGGCGGTCATTCCGGTGACGGGGTTGCTGATGCCGCGACCGATCACCAAGGCCAGCGCAGCCCCCAAAGCGAAGGCGACGACCGCTAAGATCTCCTGGAGCCTGATGGTCCAGGAGATGGTCCCCTCGGTCGCCGTGCGGGTGGCGGAAAATTGGTTCTGGGTGCTGATTTGCCCGTCATCGAGGTCCTTCTGAATCGCGATGAGCTGCGCATAGTGCTGATCGTTGATCTTGTCGGCATCCAGCATCGCGCCGGCGTAGGTCACGAAGGCGTTGGCATAAGTGTTCAAGGCGGCACTGGCTGGCGCGATCAAGGGCTGCGCCGAAGCGCTGGCGCTTTTCCCCAGGTTCGTGAGCGCGTCGCGCGCCGTCGCAGCGGCAGCCTTGGCGGCGGCGAGGCTCTTGCCATCCCTGTAGACCGAAAATCGCAGATTCGCGATCCGCACCTGCAGTGCGGCGACCTGGAAATTCGACACGAGCTCGGTCTCGGCCTGGTCATGGGCGGCGCGGGCCGCCTGGAGCAGGCGGTCCGTCGTGGCGATGAAGTCGTCCCCCGCGTTCGACAGCTTGTCCTGGTTTTCCGTCGCCACCTTGGTCGCGGCCACTAACTGTTCCACGAGCGTCTGTTCGACCCGGAGCTGATCCGCTATCTGGCCGTAGAATATCCGTCGGTCGTCACGTACGGCAGCGGCTCCCGCCTGCTGCATCAATTTCATGGCTTCGACGAGGCCATCCTGGGCGTTCTTGAGCGACTCCTCTTTGCCGTCCATTCGGTAGCGCAAAATACCGCGGCGGATCGTCTCGCCCAGCTTATTCGTCTGCATCACACGAGCGAGATTCTCGGTCACGATGTTCAACCGGCCGACCCCGGTTTCGATGCTGGACAGCTGCATCACGCCATAGACGGCGAGCCCGACCGCCAGCACCACCAGCGCGCCAAAGCCGCCAAAGATGCGCGAGCGGACGCTGAAATTGTGCAACAGGCGAAGCACGCTGCTGCCGTTCGAAGCTGTGGTCAGGGACTGCATGAGATTTCTCCAATTGAATACAATTACGCGGCCCGGACCCTGTCGATGAGGCGGACGTCCGCTTTCTCGGGCCGACCTTGTTCGTCCGTCGTTACGTAAAGCTTAAACTTCCGTTTTTGATGACACGGGCTGGTCAAGCATCTGACACGTTGTCCGCACCTCGCGCCGCGGCGCCGCGGCGCCGCGGCGCCGATCGGTGGACCGATTGGTATCCACGATGCGCCCGGGCGGCAGCCAGACCCTGACCGTCGTGCCTTTGCCCATTTCGCTGTCGATTTCGACTTTTCCACCGTGGAGCTCGATGAAGGCCTTGGCGAGCGGCAATCCGAGTCCGATCCCGCCGTAGCGCCGGGCAAACGTTGCGTCGATTTGCTGAAAGGGCTCGAACGCCACCGGTATGTCTTCCAGTCTCATGCCGATCCCCGTGTCCGCGACGACGATGGCGATGCCACCGCATTCCGTTCGCGCCACCGACACGGAGGCGCGCCCGCCCTCCCGGTTGAACTTCACGGCGTTCGAAAGAACGGCGAGCAGGGCCTGCCTGACGCGCAGCCGGTCTCCGAGCACGACGGGCATATCAGCGGGCAGATCGAGCACGATCTGGACCCTGGTCTCGCGCGCGAGATCCTGCACCAGCTGCGCGCAGTCGACGATCATCTCCGCGATGTCCGTTGGCTCATCCTGCAAGGTCAGCGCGCCGTCCCGGAGCCGCGAGGCGTCGAGGACGTCGTTGATGATGCGCAGGAGAGTGTGCCCCGAAGCCTGAATGTCCTGTGCGTAGTTCCGGTAGCGCGCCTCAAGCGGCCCGATCATCGCCCGGCTCATCATGTCCGCAAACCCGATGATCGCGTTCAGCGGCGTCCGCAACTCGTGGCTCATATTGGCCAGGAACACGGATTTGGCCGCGTCTGCGGCCTTCAGCTTCTCCACCGCAGCGCCGAGCGCCGCCTTTTGCCGGGCCAGCGCGCGCTGCGCCTCGATTTCCCCCGTCACATCGCGTGTCACGCCGCGATATCCGACGAAGCATCCCTCGCGGTCGAAGAGCGGCTTGCCACTGACGCTCAGGTGTTTCGTTCCGTGGGCGAAGCGGACCGTCTGGATGAAATTGCGGAAGGGCCGGCGGGCGGCCACAGCGCGCAGGTGTTCATCCCAGCTCGCGTTTTCGGGATCGAGCGACCGGGTCAAATCGTACCGTCGCGCGCCCATACGCGACGCGGCCGACACACCGGTCGCCGTTGCGAATCGTTCGGACAGGTAGGTGAGGCATCCCTCCGCGTCGGATTCCCAGAACCAATCGCTGGCCGTCTTGGCGAAATCGGCCATGCGGATTTGGGCGGCCTCGGCGCTCGCCTGCGCCCGCTTGAGCTCGGTGATGTCGATGCGCAGACCGGCCGTGCCGCCATCGGCCATCCGCCGCTCAGCGGACAGGACCCAGCGGTTCCCCTTCAGGGGCTGAACGAAGGTGAGCGCCTGCTGGGTTCGCTGACGCAGGCGTTCGGCCAGCCACTCAGCTTCGCGTCCGACCGCTTCGGGGAACGCCTGCTTGGCCAAGCCAATCCGTAGTATGTCCGCGAAGGGTGTGCCGGGTGCCGCGTCACCGACGCTCTCGGCAAACAGCTCCCGGTAGCGGCGATTGCACAGCGTCAGACGGTCCTGCGCGTCGTAGATCGCAAATCCTTCGGAGATGGTCTCGATCGCGGCCCGCAACGACCGCTCGGCCGCCTCCGCCGCATCGAGCGCGCTCCGCAGATCAGAGATGTCCGCGTGGATGGCCACGGATCCGCCATCGACGGTGGGGTGCGAGGTCACTCTCACCCATTTCCTGCCGATCTGCCGGTCGATCGTCCCGGCTTGGTAGCGGTGGACCCTAACCCGCTCGCGCACGAAGGCTTCGGCATCAGCGTCGCCGATCACGATCTCGCCGCAGGCGATGGCCTGGCGGATCTCGTCTTCGAACCTGGTGCCCGGCTTGCCCGCCAGCACGTTCATGGCGTGCAGCTCGCGATATTTGCGGTTCGCCAGCACGACGCGATCGTGCCGGTCGTAGAGGACGAACCCGTCAGCCAGGGCGTCCACAGCCCGCTCAACGGTGAGGAGGTGCCGTCGCGAGTGCCCGGCGACCACGCACACCAGGACGAAGGCGGCGGTGGCTAGGCCTCCGAACCCGAGGACCTCGTATTGCGCTCGCGGGCGGTTAAATCCGATCACAGCAACGGCGGCCAGCGACAGCCCGACGAGCGGCCCGTAAAGAAACAGCCACGGAGCTCGCGACGAAAACGCGCGGTTTGCGACGACCCTCATCAAATCTCATCCATCCAGCCGCGCGCGGCACCATAACGGACGATCGCGGCTCGCGTCCGGAGATCGAGCTTCTTCATCGCGCGCACCTTATAGGTCTGGACCGTCTTGATGCTGAGCCCCAGCTCGGCCGCCATTTCCTTGCTGCTGAAACCGCGCGCCACGAGCTTCAGCACCACGCGCTCACGCTCGCTCAGGGCGGTCGACGCGGCGGCGTCAGGACTCGTGCGCACCAGGAGCCGGCTGCCTATCGCGGGGTCGACGTAGACGTTTCCCGCGGTCACGATCCGGATCGCGCGTATGAGCTCGGTCGGGATCGAACGCTTCAGCAGGTATCCGTGCGCGCCTGACTGCAGCAACTCGTCCAGCACGTCCGTGTCGTCGCGCGCGGTGGCAACGATGACTTTTGATTTCTGCCAGAGCTCGCTGCAGTGGCGCGCGAAGCCGGCCACCGTGAGCCCGGGCATCGGGACATCGATCACCGCGACCAGAGGTGGCGCGGACTTGAAGAACGGCAGCGCCGATTCGATGTCGGTCATCTCGGCGACGATCTCCAGGTCCGGGTTCGCCTCAATCAGGGCGCGAAGCCCGACGAGGGCCAGCGGATGATCGTCCACGATCGCGACGCGGATCGGGTTCGTCTTCGAATCTCGGGTGACGGCGGAACCCGGCGAACGAGCGTCCCGCCGCAGGGACGCTCGCCGCGACCGATCGCATGGCTCGCATGCGCGGCCATCGGAGCCGGTCTCACAATCGGCGGTACCAAGCTTTGGTATGGAAACCACGGCAATCTTTCGTATGGGATCGGGCGCGAAGCCTCGGGCTCCCTGGATCGACAAAACGGTCTCACCGCCGACATGGCGCTGCCGGCACCGCAGTTCCAATACCCTGGTAAGACATCTTTGATATGCTCTTGGTATCGCCTCCCGGGTCGCGGTTCCGGTAAACACGCGGATAGCCAGAGGATCGCCATGGAAATTCGCCGTCTGCGCTACTTCGTCGCCGTCGCAGAGGAGCTGCATTTCAAGCGGGCGGCCGAGCGCCTGGGCATCAAGCAGCCACCGCTGAGTGCGCAAATCCGCGTGCTCGAGAAGGAGGTCGGCGCGCTCCTGTTTCACCGCCGCACCCGCGGCGTGGAACTCACGGAGGCCGGCGCCCTCCTGCTCGGAGAAGCGCGTGTGATCGTCGCCCGGGCGGAAGGCGCCCGGACCGCGGTACAGTGCCTCGTCCGCGGCGAAACCGGGCGTATGACGATCGGCTTCGCCGGTGCAACCTATCTCGTATCTTTGCTTCCCGATATCGTCCGCGCCTATCGTGCCAAATATCCCAAAGTGACGTTGCATCTTGAGCAGAGCAACACGCTGTCCCTCGTCGACGCTTTGCGCGCCGGAAGAGTCGATGTCGCGTTCGTGCGGCCTCCCATAGCCGACCGCAAGGACGTCACGATCGAGCCGGTCATCGAAGAGGAAACACTCGCAGTCCTCCCGCACGGTCATCGGCTCCACGACGCGGGCTCCGTGACCCTCGCTGAACTGACGCACGAGACGTTGATCATGGCGCCGCGCGAATTCGCGCCGGGCTACTATGACGGCGTGATTGCAGCACTTCATGCGGCGGGGTCCAGGCCGACCCTCGGCCAGGAAGCCTCGCAGATCGTGTCGATACCGCCCATGGTTGTGGCGGGGTTCGGCATCGCGATCGTCCCTCGGTCCATGAGTCAGCTGCGTATCGACCACGTTGCCTATGTGCCGATTTCCGGGATTGCACCCCGCGCGTCGATCGCGTTCGCCTATCGGAGCCGCGACCGCACGCCCACGGTCCGAAGTTTCGTCGCCATTGCGCTCGACGTCATTCGCGGCAGTCGCACCGAACAGCCGCCGCCTGTCGACCCATGACACTTATTCCAAACATGTATTGCGATGAGAATGTATTTCGAGCATGACGTGGCGCAGATTCATGCCTCGGCGAATGCTTATGGACGCCCTCGTCATCAAAGCCGGCGCGGCCTCCGGAGAAGCAAGATCGACCGCCTGAGCAAACCCAGCGCGAGATACTGCCGTGCAGCAAGTGACCAACGCGTATGACGCACTCCACACGAGTTTTGCGGAGCACGCGGCGGCACTGACGCTGACCGAAGCCGCTCAGACGGCCTACGATGCGGCGCTCGATGCCTATCGCCATGGCGTCGGCACCTATGCCGACCTCGTCAACAGCGAGAATGCCTTGACCCAGGCGCAGTCGGAGAAGGAAGACGCCCACGCCAACGTCTTCACGGCGGCCGCAGCACTCGCGTTTTCGACCGGATCGATCCTGTCGCAGCCACGCTAGGCCAGCCGTTCTCGGAACGTCTCTTGCTGACATGCTCTGTGAGTTCGCGCAACCCGCACACAAGAAAAATCAGAAGCGCAACGGCTGAGCCGACCCAATACTGGACCGAGTTGGACGTCAGCTGAAGTAAGGCCAGGGAAACCAAAGCTAGCGACGCAGCGACCCTGGCTGCCGTCTGTGATGCCGCGCTATCGGCGGCTGTCCCCACCCCAAAGACCAACTGCAAAAACCGCGATACCCGTCCTGGATCGCGATTGGTCCGTCGCGGGTGCGCCGGCATGAACGTGCTACGAACGCGGCGGCGCCTATCGCGAGCGAATCAAAGCCGGCGCGGCCTCCAGAGAAGCAAGATCGACCGCCTGAGCAAACCCAGTGGTCAGAATCGTGGCCAAAAACAGCAAGCCGCACAGCCAGGCCAGACTCATCATGGTCATCTCCATTCATATGCCCGCGTTATGCGCCGTAGGACATCGCCAATTGATATTGGTGCCAGCACTCCGCCTCGTTACCGCTATCGGCCGCGATGGCTGCCATAAGAGGTGCGCTTTCGCGGTTTCGCGGGTGGCGGCCGCGTTGTCGTAGCAACCTTGAATCAGCAACGCGATGCTCTGCTCTGCGCTCCTCACTGCATCGATACAGCGGAGCGGCGACGCGTCGTCGGCGTGCACCCCAACAAGGCGATCGCCAGCAGCAGCGATACGAGCGAAATGCCCGAGATCCGGATCGAAACGGGCAGTGCCCTCGGTTCCTCGTCGTCCTGCGACGATCCGATAATTTCCAATCCGTGGGGAGCGACCGTCGTCATGTCCGGAAACCCCATATGTGCGGCGCTCTGCCGCCGCTGATCGCCGTGTCACGATTGAAGCCTTCGGCCACCCGGTCGTCGCCGTTCGACAACAGGCATAACGTGACGTTGATGGCCGCCAGGATGGCGCAATCGATTTGGTCCGCCGGAATTTGGTGGGTCACGATTGCTTGAAGCGCCCGATGGACGGATGGTGCCATGTGCATCACCTCAGTTACGGGAGAACGGCGCCGATCAGCGCAGCCGTCACCGCCAGGAACAGAAGGACTTCTAAATTCATACGCGCACCTCGATGAGCACCCGGATTTTCTCGTTCAATCGGCGCCCGCCTAATTAGGCTGCATGGCGTGGGAGTCCGCCCGGGTCGATGCCGAGCTTTTCGTAGACTTTGAGGCGGTGCTCATCGGCATTCTGCACGGCCCGCCAAGCGTCCGAGAACGACTTGATGTTCTTGCGGCACCAGGCGATCTGTCGCTCGGTCAGGATTTGCGGCTTCAGGTCTTCGGCCATGGCGGACATCCTTTCGTCGTCGGGGATCTCATACCGTTCGGCGGTCGGCAGGCGCCCGCCTCTTCTCATGGCGACTGGAGAGCATGCGCTGCCGGTACGCCTCAAGATCGATCACGTTCGTCGCCTCAGATCGCGAGTCCTTCAGCGCAGCCGTGCGGCGAGGCGCCTCGGATCGGCGCGATGAGAACGGCACGACCCAGACCGGCCATATCAACATGGCGAACCAGGCGAACGGAGAGCACTCGCCGAAGAATTGCGGAGCGTCTCTCATCGAGCATCACTCGGAAAATCTGCCGGGATGATCGCGCTGGTGCGGTTCATTGGTCGTCCTCGGATTCTTCGCCCTGCTTGTGGCGGAGGAAGGCGAGCGCGGTGTCCGCGTTCTCGGCGGGAAAATCGGCAATCAGTCGCTCATGCCGATAGATGAGCCAGTGCCCGTCGACGAAGCGGAGCCAGTACGCCGAACTAGCGAGCGTTGCCAATCTATGGACCGGCGAAGGCATACTCATAGACCTAGGCCTTTGCTCGGCCGCGACCGCTTCTGAGCGGCTGCCGCCGCGAGCGTCATCTTCGAGATTGCGCGCTGCTCGATCTGTCGGATGCGTTCGCTCGATACGGCGAAGTGCTGCGAGAGTTCTTCGAGGGTCGCGGGCCGCTCTTGTAGCCGGCGCGCCGTCACGATCTTCCGTTCGCGCGGGTTGAGCGTGTTGAGCGCGGCGGCCATGACATCGTGGCGCCAACGGCTTTCTTCCGTGTCACCGAGGACTGCTTCCTGCGTTGGCCGCTCGTCCGGCAGAAATTCCAGCCATTCCGTGTCAGCCTCGGACCCCGCCATGGCGTGGAGCGAGTTGTCAGGGCCACCGATACGGCCGTTCATCTCGATCACCTGGGCCTCGGTCACATCGAGACCCTTGGCGATCGTGGCGACGGTCTCCGGCATGAGGTCGCTCCTATCGAACTCGCCGAGCCTCGCCTTGAGGCGCCGCAGGTTGAAGAACAGCTTCTTCTGCGCCGCCGTCGTTCCGATCTTTACCAGTGACCAGGAATGGAGGATGTATTGTTGGATCTCGGATCGGATCCACCACATCGCATAAGTCGCGAACCGGGGGCCGCGTTCCGGCTCGAATTTTCCGGCCGCATGCATCAGGCCCATATTTCCTTGGGCGACGAGGTCTTCGAGCGGCAGGCCATAGCCGGCGAAGCCGCGCGCTATCTTCACCACGAGACGCAAATGGCTGCCGATCAGCTCGTCGAGCGCGGCGCGATCCTGGCGTTTGCGCCAGGCGACGGCGATCTCGCGCTCGCGCTCGCGCGTCAGCAGCGGGTAGCGCCTTGTCTCGGCGATGAAGCGCGTCAGTGCGGAATTGGGTTTCGTGGCCATCGCTTTCGTCCGCGGCAGGAGATTCAGACATGTAGAGGCTACCTGCGCCGCGCCGCGCGCTCTATTGCACGTGCGGATTTCCGATCTGTCGTTGCGGATGAGTGACACCAAACAATGGTTTAGGCGGCTGCCGAGGTCGGCCACCTCCTCACCGGAACTTGCGCCGACTAGCGCGGATTTACTGGTACCGCGCGCGCTCTCGACCCATAGTCCTTCATGAAGTGATTGCGACCCAGTCCCGCCTCGCGGAACGTCCAGCCGAGAGCGACACCCGGCGAAAGCGCGACACGAGGTCCCCGCACCCGGCGTCCTCCCCCCTACCGGGTGCTCAGTGCGGCCGTCGTGCCCCCCACGCGGCTGCGCTCGCGGCCGGCCCGCTTTGCCGCGGGCCGGCCGCGCCCAATTCACGACGTCACAAGCACGCCGGCGGTTGCGCCGCTGGATCATCGCGCGCCCTCGGGATGAGGTTCGATTCCACGGCGACGGTGTCGGGCCAAGCAGCTGCCATAAGCTCGCGCTTCGTGACGAGCGAGCCGGCGCGCCGCACCAAGGCAATCAAACGACGGTCCGCCGGATCTCGTCTTCATCGTCGACGGGGAGCGATGGGCCGTCGAGGTGACGCGCGCAGATCAGCGAGTACGGTCGGCGGACGGAAGCCGTTCCCGTAGTGACGTTGATTTAAACACTGATCATCCAGGCGCAGCGCTTCCGCAGCCAGGCGCAGAACCGCGAGGACGCGCTGGCGCGCCTGTCGCCCTTCTACGCGCCGCGGCGGAGCCGGCCGCGGCCGCGTGCACGGGGAAGGTTAGGTCACTCGGCGGGAACCGGACGCGGGCGGCCGTCGGGGCCCACCGCCACATAGGTGAACACGCCTTCGGTGACCTTGGTCTGCGCCCCACCCTCGCTCGGCCGCCGCCAAGCCTGGACGCAGATCGTCATCGAGGTGCGGCCGATCTTCGTGATCTCGGTGTAGCAGGAGACCTCGTCGCCGACTTTGACCGGCTTCTGGAAGGTCATGGCTTCGATCGAGACCGTCACCACGCGGCCGCGCGCCCGGTGATGGCCGGTGGTGCCGGCGGCCAAATCCATCTGCGACAACAGCCAGCCACCGAAGATATCGCCGGCCGGGTTGGTGTCGGCAGGCATGGCGATCGCCCGCAAGGCCGGCTCACCATGCGGACGGGCGGACTCGTCGGGCATCGCTTAACTCCTTAAAATCGGCCCAAATGCACTATCAAAATGTCCAGCGCTCTGCTGCCCAGGCGAAGGGGCAGGTCACCCTCGAGCAGCAGCCGCTGTCTCGGAAGCCGACGGTTAGCCGGAGGACATCCGACTCTTGGCGCCGAATTTAGCGCCGCGTCCGATTAACAGGCCATGACGCCGAAGTCGTCTTTGGCGCTGCGTTCGTAAGGCCCACATATCGCGCGCGGTCGGGGACCTCGTACATTGGTTTAGTGATCCGAGCAGCTCACGAGTGCCATCGGGCATGCAGTGGGTTCTATGCCGGGTCCGGAGTTTGCTTGTGGCCGATAAACGGCCACCGTGCGACAATTCGGCACAAGGCCTTTTGCGAGGACATTTTACTGAATTGGTTGCGTTATATTGAATTTGTCTTTTCCGGCCCGCAGGCGCTCCACGGGCTGGCGACCCCCCGCGACAGGGAGTAAGCCACGTGACACGCGCGATGAGCTGCCCGGCTGCGATGACCGCCTGCGTCGCGGGCATCGTGATCGCAGCCACACCGGCGGTGGCCGCAGAACCCATATGCGACAAATCGGAAATTCGGTTGGTCAATTCGATGCGCGAGATCGCGCAGCCTTATCACGCTAATCTGGATAAGGGCGGCAGATTGTTTGCCGCATGGGCGGGACTCAAGAACTACGTCCTGCAGCTCAATCAGGGCGACTCCGACAAGCAGATATCACTGATGCGGCTGCTGGTGGCCGCCAACCCGAGATGCACGGTGTTCAACGTCGAGCCGAATGCCGATCTGGTTGTGAAGCCGATGGTCGACGCGGCCAACCGGTCCGGTGCCTGGATCGTCACCCACTGGGCCCACAACGAGGGCCTGCACCCGTTTGATGGCAACGATCACTGGATTGCCCATGTAGCCGTCGACAGCCTGGAGGCCGGCGTGGCGATCTCGACGCGTCTTGTCGATGCCATGGGCCGTACAGGGGGAGTGGTGGCGCTGCAAGGCCGGCTGGACACCGATCCGGCGCGCAAGCGCTTTGCTGGATTGCAGCAGGTTCTCCAGCATACGCCGGGCGTCACGCTCCTCGATCAGCAGACAGCCAACTGGGACCGGACCGCGGCCTTCCCGATTATGCAAACGTGGCTCACCAAATACGGGGGCCGGATCAAGGGCGTCTGGGCGGCCAATGACGATATGGCGTTGGGAGCGCTCGAGGCACTGCGGGCGGTTGGCCTCGCGGGCAAGATTCCGGTTGTCGGCGTCGACGGCATTCCGGAAGCGATTGCCGCAGTCGAGAAAGGCGAGATGGTCGCGACGGTGTCGAGCGACGCCTACTATCAGGGCAGCATCGGCCTCGCGATGGGGACGTGCGTACTCACCGGCCAGGTGCCGTTGCCCGCGTCGTGGCCCAAAGAGCACCGCGAATTCTACCTCAGGCTCGTGGTCATCACGCACGACAATGCCGCGCAATATCTTCGTGAGCCGCAGCCCGAGACCTATGTGGGCGACTGGCAATGCGACAAGCTGTGGAGCCGCAGCACCGGTAAGGCGTTCTGACCGAGCAATCCATGCTTGACGTATGATCCCCGTCGACCATCAGGGTCCTGTTGGGTCAATGCCGGCAACCGTCGGACTCGAGCTGCGGTCGTGGGCTCCTTTGCTCGCCCTGATCGTCTCATGCGTCGGCTTCGGCCTCGCCGCGCCCGGGTTTGCGACCGTAGAGAACCTGTGGACGATCGCTGATCGTTCCGCCATTCCGCTCATTCTGGCGGTCGGGACGACGTTCATCATCCTGCAGGGATCGATCGATTTGTCGATCGAAGGCGTCATGGCGGCGAGCTCGCTCACGTTCGCCATGTGCGTTCTCAACAACCGAACCGGCCTCGATCTCGGTCTGTTCAGCCTCGTGCTGGCGACCTGCGCGGGAGCTGGGCTCGGCTTGTTGACCGGCCTCGTGACCGCGTGCCTGCGCGTGCCGTCCTTCATGGTCACTCTCGGCGTCTGGTCGGCCAGCATGGGCATCGCGATGCTGCTCTCGGGCGATCAGCCGCCGTTGATCAAGGATCCCATGCTGCGCGCCCTCGGCCTCGGGCGGAGCCTTGCAGTCCCCAACCTTTTTCTGGTCGCCGTCGCCGTTGTGCTGCTCGGCTATATACTGCAGAGCTACACGCGGTTTGGACGGTACAGCATGGTGATTGGCGGCGGGGAGGATATGGCTCGTCTCTTGGGTCTTCCTGTCGACGGCTACAAGGTCCTTGCATTTGCGTTTGGCGGGCTTCTCAGCGGTCTCGGGGGGGCGCTGGAATCGGCGCGCATCGGGCTCGGCCACGTCGATGTTGGCGCCGGGCAAATGTTCGCGACCATCACCGCCGTGGTCATCGGCGGAACGTCGCTCGGCGGCGGTCGCGGCGGGGTCCTGCAATCCGCCCTCGGGACTCTTACGCTTGCGGTGCTCACCAATGGAATGATTTTCGTCGGAATCAGCCCCTATGCGCAAAAATCCGTCCAGGGTGCGCTCATTCTGTTGGCCGCCCTCGTCACCACATGGCCTCTGCGCAGCCGCTTGAGGATCGTGAAGTGACCGAGCCCGTCCTGCACGTCGAGAAATTGAGCAAGAGCTTTGCCGGCGTCCGCGCTCTCGACGATGTATCGCTCGATGTCCGCCCGCGCGAGGTGCTCGGCCTGGTCGGCGAAAACGGCGCCGGCAAGTCCACGCTGCTCAAGGTGCTTGCCGGCGTTCTTCGCGCCGACCGCGGGCGCATCATCGTCCGCGGCATGCCGGTCAGTCCGGTGAACGTCGTCGCGGCGGCTGCGGCGGGTATCGGCATTGTGTTCCAGGAACAGGCGGTCCTGCCCAACGTGACCGTCGCCGAGAACATCCTGCTTGGTCATGAACGTCCAGCGCTGCGCGCCGGCTTCTACGACTGGCCCAGGCTCTATGCGCTGGCAGCGGCTCAACTCGACAAGCTGGGAGCCAAGATATCGCCGTCCGCTCCAACCGCCACTCTATCGTTTGCCGAACGGCAGATGGTCGAGATCGCCAGGGCGCTGGCCATCGAGGAGCGCACCCGGCACGAACCAATCATTCTCTTCGACGAACCGACCTCCATGCTGGACGCCAACGGCACCGAGACCGTCCTCGAGCAGATCGAACGCCTGCGCCGGCGCGCGTCCGTCGTGTTCGTGTCGCACCGGCTCGACGAGGTCCTGCGCGTGTCCGATCGCGTCTGCGTCATGGTCAATGGCCGCTGCGTTGCGACGCGCGACCGCGCGATGTGCAACGTTGCCGATCTACAGAGGCTCATGCTCGGCCGCGAGCTCGACGCCAAATATCAGCGGCAGCCCTTGTCGGCGCACGGACCCAAGGTCAGGTTGAGCGTCCGTGCGCTCGGTCGCCGCAACAGCTACCACGGCGTGAGCTTCGAGCTTCATGCCGGCGAAGTGCTCGGGATTTCCGAGTTGGCGGGCTCCGGCGTCCAGAGTCTGTGCCGCACGCTGTTCGGCGCCGAACGCGCCGACACCGGCGAGATCGTGCTCGACGGACGATCGGTGCGGCTACGCGAGCCCGCCGATGCGGTGGGGCTCGGCATCGGCTATGTGCCGGCCGAGCGGCGTCTGGAGGGTATCGTCGGCGGCTTCGGTGTGCGCGAGAACATGACGTTGGCGCATCTCGATGAGATCCGGCGCGGCCCTTTCATCCACCTCGCTGGGGAGCGGCAGGTTGTCAAAAGCTGGATCGAACGGATGCGCATCAGGACGCCGACGGCAGACACGCCGGCGCATGATCTCAGTGGCGGCAACCAGCAGAAGGTCGTGCTTGCGAAATGGCTGGTCGGGCGAAAGCTGAAAGTCCTGATCCTCGACCACCCGTCGCGCGGGCTCGACGTCGGCGCCAAGGCCGAGCTGTTCGCCCTGATCCGCGAGTTCGCCCGAGCTGGCCTCGGCGTCCTGCTGGTCGCCGATACGGTCGAGGAGGTCATGGCGCTGAGCGACAGCATCATCGTCATGAAGGACGGGGTCGTTTCTGGTCGTTTTCCGGCGTCCGCAGCGAAGCCATCCAGACTGCAGATCCTCGAGCGAATGGTCTGACGACGCCCGCATGGAGAGACGTTTCCACGCCGTCGGGCCCGCCCTTCGGTAGAGAATGCGACCAGACATGGAAGCTACGCCACAGGTCGATGAAAGTCCGCCGATCCCGCGGGAAGATCGCGAGGTGCGCTCGCGCGGCACCCGGGCGGCGAGGCGATTCGCGCCGCTTGCGGTTCTGATCGCCCTGCTGAGCGCGGTGGGAGCGATCGAGCCGTCATTTTTATCCCATTACGCCCTCAACGTGTTGGCCGATGAATCCAGCGTCATTTTGATCCTGGCCACTGGGCAGACCGTCGTGATTCTGCTGGGCGGCATCGATCTGTCGATGGCCGCTGTCGCCTCGCTTGCCTCGGTGTTGATCGCCCTCGCCTTGCCGGCGACTGGCCCGGGCGGCCTCGTCGGGGTGCTGGCGCTCACCACACTCATCGGCGGCGTCCAGGGCCTCATCCACGCGCGCGCGCAGGTGCCGTCCTTTATCGTTACGCTCGCCGGGCTGGGCGTGTGGTCAGGCTTGGCGCTGACCGTTGCGCCGACCACCATTCCGGTCGCGGCCGGCTATTCCGCCGTCGGCTGGCTTGAGCACAACAGCGTCGGTATCCCGAATTCATTCAGCGTTGCGCTGGCCGCCCTCGTGGGTCTCGCCGTTACCCTGCGCCGGCTGCCGCTCGGCCGCCATATCTACGCGATCGGCATGGCCGAAAGAGCGGCGCTGTTCTCCGGCATCCGTGTCGGGCGGGTGAAGATCCTTGGCTTCGCCCTGGCCGGACTGTTCTCCGGGCTGGCCGGAATTGCGATGGTGGCGCGCAACTCCAGCGGAAGCCCGACCATCGCCGACAGCCTCCTGCTTCCGAGCATCGCTGCCGTCGTGATCGGCGGCACATCCATCACCGGTGGCGTCGGCGGCCTCGGGCGAACGTTGATCGGCGCGCTGACGATCACGGTGTTGCGGGTGGGCTTCGCGACAATCGGTCTTGAACCCGCCTACGAGCCGATCGCCTACGGCATACTGGTGATGGCGGCGGTGGCGCTGACAATCGATCGTTCCAAGGCGCAAATCGTGAAGTAAAGCCGATGCGGGGCCGATCGATCCGGCGTCCAGACTATCTGTTGGTTGCCGGTGGTCCCGCAACGGCGGCTATGGCACACTGCGGGGCAGGCTGGTCATGGGAGAGTTGTGCTGGCCGGACCGACCGTGAACGGGGTGGACCGCGGAAATTTGGCGTTCGTCGCTCAGGGAGAAGACAGCCTTCAGGTCTTGTGGCAGGACGGCGAACGCGTGTTCTGCCGTGGATCGCGTTTGGGCGTGGACGGCAGCCGCGGCTCCGTGCTGGTTGTGCTCCCCGCCGCGGAGCACCCGTTACCCTCGAGCCTAGAACGCCTCGCTCACGAATACGCGTTGAAGGATGAGCTGGATGGTGCATGGGCCGTGCGCCCGCTCGAGCTCGGGCGCGACCGCGATCGGACCATGCTGGTGCTCGAGGATCCTGACGGCGAGCCACTCGAACGGCTGCTCGGCTCACCCATGGAAATCGGACGCTTCCTGCGCCTCGCCATCAGCATCGTCGCCGCGCTGGGCAAGGCCCACCAGCGTGGCCTCGTCCACAAGGACATCAAGCCTGCCAATATCCTGGTGAAGCGCGCGAGCGGAGAAGTCAGGTTCACCGGGTTCGGCATCGCCTCGCGGTTGTCACGTGAACGTCAAGCTCCCGGGCCGCCCGAGGTGATCGCCGGGACGCTCGCCTATATGGCGCCCGAGCAGACCGGGCACATGAATCGATCGATGGATTCCCGCAGCGATCTCTATGCGCTCGGCGTCACGCTCTACGAGATGCTGACCGGGAGCCTGCCCTTCACCGCTTCCGATCCGATGGAGTGGGTCCACTGCCATATTGCGCGACGGCCGACGCCCCCCACCGAGCGGGTGACGACCATCCCGCCTGTGGTCTCGGCCATCATCATGAAGCTGCTCGCCAAGACGGCAGAGGAGCGCTATCAGACCGCCGCCGGCCTCGAGCGCGACCTCCAGCGGTGCCTTGCCGAATGGGACAGCCGCGGCCGCATCGACGCCTTCGCGCTCGGCGCGCACGACATGCCGGATCGGCTGGTCATTCCGGAAAAACTCTACGGGCGAGAACGCGAGATCGAGACCTTACGCTCAGCCTTCGAGCGCGTGGCGAGTGGCGGCACGCCCGAGCTGCTGCTCGTCTGCGGCTATTCCGGCATCGGCAAGTCCTCGGTGGTCCATGAACTGCACAAGGCGCTGGGGCCGAGCGGCTTGTTCGCTTCGGGGAAGTTCGACCAGTATCGGCGCGACACCCCCTACGCGACCCTCGCGCAAGCCTTTCGGAGCCTCGTCCGAGGCCTTCTCGCGAAGAGCGAAACCGACCTGGAACCCTGGCGCGACGCTTTCCGCGAGGCGCTGGGCCCGAACGCACAACTGGTGGTGGATCTCGTCCCCGAATTGAAGCTCATCATCGGCGAGCAGCCGCCTGTGGCGGAGCTTTCGCCGCAGGATGCCGGGCGCCGCTTCCAAATGGTGTTCCGAGGCTTCATCGGCGTGTTTGCGAAGCCAGAGCATCCGCTCGCGCTGTTCCTGGACGATCTGCAATGGCTCGACGCAGCGACACTCGACTTGCTTGAGGGCCTGCTGACCCAACCCGATGTTCGGCACATCTTGGTGATCGGCGCCTATCGGGACAACGAGGTCGACCCGACCCATCCGCTGAAACGCAGGCTCGACACGATCCGTCAGGCGGGTGCACCGGTGCAGGAGATTGCGCTTTGGCCGCTCGCCCCTGAGGATCTGACACGGCTGCTTGCCGACGCGCTTCACTGCGAACAGCAGGAAGCCAAGCCGCTAGCGCAACTGGTTCACAACAAAACGGACGGCAATCCGTTTTTCGCGATCCAGTTCCTGTCCGAGCTCGCCGGAGAGGGACTTTTGACCATCGATCGTGCCAAGCAGCGATGGTCCTGGGATTTGCAGCGCATTCACGCCAAAGGGTACACGGCCAATGTAATCGACCTGATGGTGACGAAGCTACATCGCCTGCCCGTCGAAACGCAGGAGGCGTTGCAGCAACTGGCCTGCCTGGGAAACCGCGCCGACATTGCGACCCTTTCAATCATCCGCGGGACATCAGCGGCCGAGGTCCACGCGAACCTCTGGGAGGCGCTTCGCCAGGAGTTTTTGGTGCGTCTCGACAGCTCCTACAAGTTCGTTCACGACCGTATCCAGGAAGCGACCTATTCGTTGATCCGCGAGGAACGCCGCGCCGAAGCCCATCTGCGAATCGGCCGGCTGCTCAGAGCGCGGACACCTCCAGAGAACGGAAACGGGGCGATCTTCGAAATCGTGGGGCAGCTCAACCGTGCAGCCGCTCTTATAACAACGGCGGAGGAGCGCGAGCAGCTTGCCGAACTCAACTTGATCGCCGGCAAACGCGCCAAGGCGTCGAGCGCGTACGCTTCAGCCCTTACCTACTTTACGACCGGCGCCGCGTTGCTCCCGGATGACGGCTGGAATCGCCTGCATGAGCTTGCCTTCGCGCTGGAGTTGAACCGCGCCGAATCCGAGTATTTGACCGGCAATCTGCCAGCGGCGGAAGAGTGCCTCGAGATGCTGTCGCATCGGGTCCTCAGCCGCGCCGAGCTCGCCGCCCTGACCTGCGTGCGCGTGAACCTCTTCACCACGTTGGATCGGACCGACCACGCTGTCGAGGCGGGGCTCCACTACCTCCACAGCGTCGGCGTGCCCTGGTCGATACACCCGACCATGGAAGATGTGCAGCAGGAGTTCGAGCGAATCTGGGCACAGCTCGGAAGCCGCTCGATACCGGAACTCATCGACTTACCGCTGATGAAAGATCCGGAGCTGCATGCCACGATGAATGTTCTCGCAGCGCTCCTGCCGCCGGCTCTTTTCACCGATCGAAATCTCTTTCGCCTGATCGTCGCACATATGGCGAATGTCAGCCTGCAACACGGAAACAGCGACGGATCGTGCCTGGCCTATGTGTGGCTTGGACTGCTTCTTGGGCCGGATTTCGATAATTACCCCGCTGCGTTCGAATTCGGCCAGCTTGGGCTCGACTTGGTCGAAAAACGGGGTCTCGACCGTTTCCGCGCCCGGGTCTACCTCGACTTTTCACACGTGGTCAATCCATGGATGAAGCACGCCCGGTTCGGTCCAGCGTGGGTGCGGCGCGCCCTCGATGCCGCAAGCGAAGTTGGCGATCTCACCTTTGCTGGCTACTGCGGCTGCAACCTCATCTCGGCGCTCCTCGCCACAGGCGATCCTCTGGCGGATGTCCAGCGAGAAGCGGAGAGGCAGCGCGAGTCCGCCCTCAAGGCACGTTTTGGTCTTATTGTTGATATCATTACCGGACAGCTCAGGTTCATCTTGGCGTTGCGCGGCCTCACGCCGCGCTTGTCTTCCTTCGACGGTGAAGGCTTCGATGAGCGCGACTTCGAGCGCCATCTGGACGAAGACCCCGGCATGGCCGTCGCGATCGGCTGGTATTGGGTCCGCAAGCTGCAAGCTCGCTTCTTTGCTGGGGACTTGCCGGCTGCGACTGAGGCAGCCACTAAAGTCGGGCCGTTTCTTTGGACGATCCCTTCCCACCTTGAGATCGCCGAGTATCATTTTTTTGCGGCGCTCGCAGGGTCTGCGTCTCACGATACACTACCGATTCAAAACCGCCCGCGTCTCTTGGCGGAGTTACGCGATCACCATAAGCAACTCGAAACATGGGCACAACATTGCCCTGAAAATTTCGAACATAGCGCTTCGCTTGTCGGTGCAGAAATTGCTCGCATAGAAGGTCGCTCCCTTCATGCGATGAAACTTTACGAGCGAGCGATCAAGTCCGCCAGCGCTAGCGGTTTTGTCCACAGCGAGGCTCTCGCGAACGAACTCGCCGCGCGCTTCTATGCGGCACATGGCTTCGAGAAGATTGCCCGGGTGTATTGGCAGGATGCCCGCCGCGGATATCTCCGATGGGGCGCCGATGGAAAGGTTCGGCAACTCGATCAATTGTATCCGCATTTCCGGCAAGATGGGCCGGTTCCTGGCCCGACGAGCACGATTGGGGCGCCAATCGATCACCTCGACCTCGCGACGGTGATCAAGGTGTCGCAGGCTGTGTCGGGCGAGATCGTTCTGGAGAAGCTGCTCGATACGCTGATGCGCACCGCACTCGAGCAGGCGGGGGCCGAGCGCGGGCTCCTTATATTTTTGCGCGGCACTGAACCACGAATCGCGGCAGAAGCCACGACCGGCCACACGATCGTCGTGCATCAGCGGGACGACCCCGCGACCGCAACCGCGCTGCCGGAATCGATCCTCCGCTATGTCTTGCACACGTCCGAGAGCGTCATTCTCGACGACGCCGCGGCTCAATCCCAATTCGTCGCGGATCCGTACATCTGTCAGCGCCGGGCCCGTTCAGTTCTCTGCCTGCCACTGCTCAATCAGGCCAAGCTCATCGGTGTGCTGTACCTCGAGAACAACCTGGCTCCTGGGGTCTTTGCGCCAGCCCGGACCGCGGTGCTGAAGCTGCTCGCCTCGCAGGCCGCAATCGCACTGCAGAACACCCAGCTCTATCGCGATCTCGAACAGCGCCAAGCCAAGATCCGGCGCATGGTCGACGCCAACATCATCGGCATCTTTATCTGGGATTTCGAAGGTCGGATTCTCGAGGCCAACGACGCGTTTCTCCGGATTGTAGGGTACGACCGTGACGATCTCGCCTCCAATCGCCTGCGCTGGACGGCCTTGACGCCGTCGAAATGGAGCGACCGCACCGTGCAGGTCGTGGCCGAGCTGAACAGAACCGGGTTCGCGCAGCCGTACGAGAAGGAGTTCTTCCGGAAAGACGGCAGCTGCGTGCCCGTGCTGATCGGCGTGGCGGTCTTCGAAGAAGGCGGGAGCGAAGGAGTGGCCTTCGTCCTTGACTTGACCGAGCGCAAGCGCTCGGAAGCCGCACTTCGTGAAAGCGAGGAGCAATGGAAAGCCGTCTTCGAGAACAACCCCACCATGTTCTTCATGGTGGACGCGTCCGGCACCGTTATCTCGGTCAACCCCTTTGGTGCCGAGCAGCTCGGCTATGGGGTCGACGAATTGATCGGCCGTCCCGTGCAGATCCTGTTTCACGAGGCCGACCGAGAGAGCGCCCTGAGGAATAAGGCCTCTTGCCTCGAACATCCCGGACGAACGAAGACTTGGGAGCTGCGCAAGCTGCGCAAGGACGGCGGGGTGCTCTGGGTTCGCGAGACGGGCCGAGCGATGTTGCTCAAGGACCGACCCGTCGTCTTGGTCGTGTCCGAGGATATCACCGAGGCCAAGCGCGCCGCCGAGACGTTGCGCGAAGTGCAGACGGAGCTGGCGCACGCCAACCGTGTCGCCGCGCTGGGGCAGCTGACCGCCTCGATCGCTCACGAGGTGAACCAGCCCCTGGGAGCGATGGTCAACAATGCCAACGCCGCTCTGCGCTTTCTGGACCGTCAACCGCTCGATCTGGAGGAAGTGCGGGAGGCGCTCGCGTCGATCGTTGAAAACGGCTATCGAGCGGGGGATGTCGTCAGCCGGATCCGCGCCTTTGTCAAGAAGACGCCACCACGGCTGGAAAGCTTCGATATGAACGAGGCGATCCGCGAGGTGATTGTCGTCACTCGCGGCGAAGCAGCGACGAACGGCATTGCGGTTGAGGCACGGCTTGCGGAGGGCTTGCCGCCGGTTCACGGAGATCGAGTCCAGCTGCAGCAGGTAATGCTGAACCTGATCATCAACGCGATTGAGGCCATGAGCGACGTCGGTGAAGGGACGCGGGAATTGCGCATCGAGACCGCAAAATCCGGATCGGATTCCGTCGCCGTCGCCGTGCAGGATTCGGGGCCAGGGCTTGGTTCGGAAAACTTGAGCCGCGCCTTTGAGGCTTTCTACACGACGAAGCCTCAGGGCCTGGGAATAGGGCTATCGATCTGCCGCTCGATTGTCGAAGCGCATGGAGGAACCTTGGGGGTCGCCGCGAACGTGCCCCACGGCGCCACCTTTGAGTTTACGGTACCCACGCGCCCAGACGGTTCATGAATCGTGAATGTCATTAGGGACCATGTCTTTAGCCTCTAATCAAAGAGCCAATTCGGTCGGAGCGCTCCTGCTTAGCCTCTGCTGCCAGGGCGGAGGCCGGCGGGCGGTGGCCTGGGCGCAATTGAGCGCGATGGCTCGACAGACCAAGAAAGCACTGGCTTGCCTGCTCATTGTGTCGGTTTTTCTCGCAATAACGGCCAGCGCGGTTTGCGCCGACACACTGGTTCTGGCCGCCGCAGATACGTGGCCGACCGCGTATCTGGTCGACGGCAGGCCGACAGGTATGCTGGTCGATCTCGTCACCGAGGCTTACCGCCGGGCAGGCCATTCGGTGGAGGTCAAATTGATGCCCTGGGCGCGCTGCCTCGAAGAGGCCGAGACAGGGAAGGTTGATGGCGTCTTCTCGTCGTTCAAGCTGCCGGAGCGCGAACGCTTTCTCGCCTTTTCGAAAGAGGCCCTGACCACACAGGTCATCGCGTTTTTCGCGAGGCTGAAATCGACACAGAGCTTTGATGGTGACCTCGCCGCACTGCGGGACGTCAAGATCGGCGTAATCACTGGAACCAGCTACGGCGAGCAATTCGATGCGGCCGTTAGGGATGGAGTATTGCGGAACGTCGAACAGACCAACAGTATCGAGAGCAATCTCAAGAAACTGGTGTTCGGGCGCGTCGATCTCGTACCAAGTTATCGCTATGTCGCCCTGGACACAGCAAGACGCCTGGAGTTGCTCGCACAGATCAGGGAAATGTCGCCGCCGGTCGACGCTGTTCCCACCTACCTGGCCTTTACCAAGGTTCGCGACTTGAGCAAATGGTCCGAGGAATTCGATGCGGCAATGGCATCAATGAAGCAAGACGGTACCTATGACCGCATCATCGCGCGATACTTGCGTTGACACGATGTAACGGCTGAGTGAGCACGCCCGGCAGGTTGGGGCCCTCTGGTCATGGCAGCAAACGGAGACTTTAGAGTCACTCAAAGGCGGCTGCCCCGCTTGAGCGGAATGCCAAATTTCGCGGGCATGCTCGCGGCGTGTGTGCCGGGACGTTTGCGGTCGCTCGCCCTGCCCCGCAATAGTATCGGCATGCGCTTGCTGGCCCGTGTCCTGTTCTTCGGCGCCTGCGTCACCCTCATCCTGACCGCGATTCAGTTGTATCTCGAATACCGCCGCGATGTCGCCGACGTTGAGTTGCGGCTTAACCAGATCGGCGGAACATACTTGGATAGCCTCGCTGAAGGTCTCTGGAACTTCGACGAAAAGCAACTGCGGCTTCAACTTGAAGGGATCCTACGGCTTCCCGACATCCGTGGCGTAGAAGTCCGCGAGGCTGATGGCAGCAGCAATCCTCCTTTTGTGAAGCTTAGCAGAGATCCCCAAAACCCTACGTTCGCGCGGGAGTATCCGCTGCATTACAGTGTCCAGGGGCAGGACAGGGCGATTGGCACGCTCCGGGTCGAAGCGACGCTCGCCGGTATCTATCGTAGGCTTGCAAACACCGCGTCGATCATTTTGGTCACCCAGGCAGTCACGATCTTCCTGGTGTCTTTGTTCATCCTCTATTTTTTCCACCATCTCGTGACGCGCCATTTGTCCGCCATCGCAGCCGATGTCGACCGCCACCGTATGAATGACTCGCCGTTGGAGTTGCATTTGCGGCGCCCCGCGCCCCGCCACGAGGACGAGTTGCAGCGGGTTGTCACCGCGTTCAACGCACTGTCTTCGAAGCTGCACGTCGCCCATCGCGATCGCGCGAAGCGCGAAGCCAAGATCCGGCGCCTGGTCGATGCCAATATCATCGGCATCTTCATCTGGGATTTCGACGGCCGGATCATCGAGGCCAATGACGCGTTTCTCCAGATGGTGGGGTACGACCGTGAAGATCTCGTCGCGGGGCGCATTCGCTGGATGGACCTGACGCCGCCGGAATGGCGCAACCAAGATGCAGCGGCTATTGAAGAGGTCGAGAAAACCGGAATCTCACCGCCGTCCGAGAAGGAATACTTCCGTAAGGACGGCAGTCGTGTGCCCATTCTGCGCGGGGCGGCAACTCTCGAAGAAGGCGGAAACCAGGGCGTCGCGTTCGTGCTCGATCTGACCGAGCTCAAACGGACCGAGAAGGCTCTTCGCGAGAGCGAGGAGCAATGGAAGGCCGTCTTTGAGAACAACCCGGTCATGTACTTCATGGTGGACGCGGCCGGCATCATCGTCTCCGTGAATCCCTTTGGCGCCGAGCAGCTCGGCTACAGGATCGACGAATTGATCGGCCGTCCCGTGCAGAACGTATTCCACCAGGCCGATCGTGACACCGTCCGGAGAAATGCCGCCGCCTGCTTCGAACACCTCGGCCAGGCCATGAGCTGGGAGCTGCGCAAGGTTCGCAAGAACGGTGATGTGATCTGGGTTCGGGAGACCGCCAGAGCCACTTTGATCAACGAGCGTCCCGTACTCTTGATCGTCTGCGAAGACATCACCGAGGGCAAGCGCGCCGCCGAGACGTTGCGCACGGTGCAAACCGAGCTGGCGCACGCCAACCGGGTCGCCGCGCTGGGGCAGCTCACGGCCTCGATCGCTCACGAGGTGAACCAGCCCCTCGGAGCGATGGTCAACAATGCGCAGGCCGCTCTGCACTTTCTGGATCGTCGACCGCCCGATCTGGAGGAAGTGCGGGAGGCGCTCGCGTCCATTATGGAAGGCGGCCATCGAGCGGCAGACGTCGTCAGCCGGATCCGCGCCCTTCTCAAAAAGGCGCCGCCACGGACGGAAAGCTTCGACATGAACGAGGCGATCCGCGAAGTCATTGTCATCACTCGTGCCGAAGCGGCGAAGAACGGCATCGCGGTTGAGGCACGGTTCGCGGAGGGCCTGCCGCTGGTTCAGGGAGATCGGGTTCAGCTGCAGCAGGTGATCCTGAACTTGATCATCAACGCGATTGAGGCCATGAGCGGCGCCGGTGAAGCGCCGCGGGAATTGCGCATCGAGACCGCAACATCTGATTCGGGTTCCGTCGCCGTCGCCGTGCAAGACTCGGGGCCAGGGCTCGCCCCAGAAAACCCGGACCGCGCCTTTGAGGCTTTTTACACGACGAAGCCTCAGGGCCTAGGAATAGGCCTATCGATCTGCCGCTCGATTGTCGAAGCGCATGGAGGAACCTTAGGGGTCGCCGCGAACGTGCCCCACGGCGCCACCTTTGAGTTTACGGTACCCGCGCGCGGAGACGATTCATGAATTGTGAACGTCTCGATCGCCTTCCGCAAGCCGCTGGCCACGACCTCTTCAGAGTTCGCGCCCGTAGGGTGCGCTTTTTCAAGATACAAGTCCGAGCAACATCATCGGCACAGGCTGTAATGAAAACTTGGCCAAAGATCCCTCAGGACGGCTCCGCGCACGACCGCAAGATGCCGGTAGTGTGAGGCGTCGGGTGAACGATCAAGTGCACGCCGTCAGCGCGACCCGGGGTGCTTCTTCGGTCATGCGCGCGGCGTCCGACGAAAATCAATTTCTCCTAGCCACACTGCCGCCGTCAAAAGTGCAGATTCGACTGGCAGTTGGCATCGTGCTGGCGCTTATTGCCACATTTTTGGTGATCGCGCCGTTTGCGAACATCCGGCTGCCGCAGCTCGGCAGTTTTTATTTGGTCATTTTGACCGTAACGATGCTCAACGACCTTATTACGAGCGCCCTGCTGTTTTCTCAATTCTTTGTCGTGCGTCGAACAGCCCTCTTTGCGCTGGCGATCAGCTACCTGTTTACTGGGTCTCTCACGATTCCTTTTATGTTGGTTTTTCCGGGAGGGTTTTCTCCGACCGGGCTCATCGGCGCCGGACTGCAAAGCGCGGCATTGATTACTGTTTCTTATAGGCTCGGTATTTCGCTGGGCCTGATTGCCTATGCGCTGCTCAGGAACGCAGATAGCACGACGAGCTTTTCCGGCCGCTCGTTGCTGGTGATCGTTATTGGGAGCGTCGCGCTCGTCGTTGCGATCGTATGCGGACTGACCTGGGTCGCCACCGCAAAGGAGGCGCTCCTGCCGATCATCTTTGCTGATACCGTTGTCAGGAATCGCGGACCTGCGATGTCGCTCGCCGTCGTTCAGCTGACGTTGATCGTACTCGCACTGGCGCTGCTGCGTGTCCGGTGGCGTTCCGTGCTCGATGTATGGCTCATGGTCGCGTGTTTCACGGAATTGCTTTTCCAGATAATGAGCGGCTTCATTGTCAACGAGCGGTTCACGCTCGGCTGGTACGGTGCCAGAGGTTATGGGCTCATTGCCACAATGGCGGTGTTGCTCGCGTTGCTTTCGGAGACGACGGCGCTTTACGCCAAGCTCGCTCGGTCGGTCATCCGGGAGCGAAACGCCCGAGAGGCGCGTGAGGTCGCCATGGACGGTATGGCGGCGGCGATGGCTCACGAGCTTAAGCAGCCGCTGACATCAATTGCCCTGGACGGCGGCGCAGCCTTGCGCTTTATCGAAAAATCAGACCGCGATGAAGCACGTGCCGCAATTGAGAGCGTGGTCCGCAGTGCTCACCGCGCCGCCGAAGTGATCGACAGTATCCGCTCATTATACAAGAGGGACCTCGATCGACGAACATGGCTCAATGTGAACGAAGTGGTTCGACAAGCAGTGACGACCCTCGATACCGATCTGCGCACACACCGAATACTGGTGGCGACTGAGCTGCGGGATGCTCTCCCACAGTTGTTTGGTAGTCGCGCGCTATTAGAAGAAGTGTTTGTAAATTTGATTACGAACGCAATCGAAGCGATGCACGCCGTCACCGATCATGAACGGCGGCTGCGGATCAGCTCTGATCTCCGTCGGGGGTCCACCGTTGTGGTGACTGTCGAAGACACCGGGACGGGAATAGATGAAAAGGACAGAGACCGCATCTTCGAGTACTTCTTCACGACAAAATCGAAGGGAATGGGAATAGGGCTTGCCATTTGCCGGGCGATCGTCGAGTCCCACGGGGGGAGCCTTCACGCATCTGCCAACAGCCCCTACGGGACGATTTTCCATGTCGCCTTGCCGAGCGGCAAATCGTCGTAGGCCAACAAGCCGTTTTCAGCTCACCGTGTCAGCAAGGAAAAAAGGGATTCACGGACTCTCGTCCGACTGAGTCCCACGATCGAGAGCCGAATGAAGACACTGCAACAGATCGTCTTCTTCGAGCGGCTTATGAAGATAACCGACCACCCCGTCCTTCAGGGCACGGGTTCGGGCGTCATCATCGGGGTAGGCCGTAACCAGAATCGTCGGAATCGCACGCCCCCCACCGATCAGGCGCCTATGGAGCTCGATTCCGGTCATACCCGGCATCTGGATGTCGGCGATCAAGCACGCGGTCTCGTCAAGGCGCGGGAAAGCGAGAAAGTCAGCCGCCGAAGCAAAAGCCTCAACCTTATATCCCAGCGACCTTAGGAGCCGTCTCAGGGACTCGCGAACCGCCTGATCATCGTCAACGATTGAAATGAGTGAGTTGTTAGGCAAACCAGCCTCCGGCGTCTGTCGCTAAGCCAATGTCGGACAGGCGCCTTAAACGCCGTTGCACGAGCATATGAGTTTCGTCATCTAACTCTAACAGTAGCCCTTAGCTACGGCCGCGGCCTCTAAACCTTGGTTTAGGCCGTACTTACCATCGGACGGTAGAAAAGGGTTGGTCCCACCGTTAGGCTGCCTTAAACTGCAGGGAGGCTCATTGCGGTGATGCTATCATCGCGAGTAGAAGCGGTGCCTGAAGCAAACCCCACCGTCTTGGTCATCGACGACGACGGGGCGCTCCGCGAGTCGCTGGGGCGCCTGCTGCGGTCGGTCGGCTTGGGGGCGCAGCTCTTTGCGTCCGTTCCCGAGTTCTTGAAATCGAAACTCCCCGACGGTGCCACCTGCCTGGTGCTCGATGTCAGGCTGCCGGGGCGCAGCGGTCTCGATTTTCAGCGTGAGCTCGCGGCGGCCAATGTCCAGGTCCCCATCATCTTCATGACGGGGCACGGCGACATCCCGATGTCGGTACAAGCCATGAAGGGCGGTGCCATCGAGTTCCTCACGAAGCCGTTTCGGGATCAGGACCTTCTCGAGGCGATTCAGATCGGCCTCGCCCGCGATCGGGCCCGGCGAGAGAGTGAATCGGCTTTGTCTGCGCTCAGGGAGCGCTTCGAAGCGCTGACGCCCCGCGAGCGCGAGATCATGATCCAGGTCGCTCAGGGTCGCCTCAGCAAGCAGATTGCCGCCGATATCGGCATCAGCGAAACCACGGTGAAGGTTCATCGCAGCAATCTGATGCGGAAGATGAAGGCCGCTTCACTGCCCGAGCTCGGCCGAATCGCGGATAAGCTCAAGCTGGTCCCAGAGAAGCCGCAGCGCCCCTAAACCACTGTATCGGTCCGCTTGACGTTCGCGTGGTCACTCTGTCCGCGCGTGTAATGGGCAGCCGTCCGGCCCGTCTGTCATGTTGCCGTCTATTCCTCCCAAGTCGGCTCCCTCCCCTGCCGACCAAACTAAGGCCCCTGAAAATCGGGGCCTTTTTTTCGCCGCGGCATCTGAACCAAAGTTTAGCGCAGCTTCCTACAAGCTTATCCAAGCTCACCGGCGTGCAATAGATCGAGCGGCTCGAAATCGTCGACCATCACGCGACGATTTCAGCGGTCGATCGTTCGCCCCTGGCAACTGACCGTTATTGATTAGAGGGGAGATCATGAAGAAGACCCTTGCGACTGCAATCCTGCTGTCACTCGTCTCGGCCGCGGCTCATGCGGACGTGCCGCACGGCATCCGGGCCGGGAACGCCTACACCTCGGCGCTGAATACGCTCGAGGCCAGCGGTTACGCACAGATCACCGATCTCTCGATGCACGGCGGATTGGTGTACGCGAGAGCCACCAAGAACAATGGGCCGGTGATGGTAGTGGTCGACCCGGCGGCGAAGAAGATCATTCGCGAAAGCAAGCGGGCCAAGTAAGGCCGCTCCCATCCAACGCACCCGATTCACTCGGAGCAGCCCATGATCACGGTCGCCGACCAATTCGCGGAAACACTTGCCGTTGCCGGCGTCAAGCGCATCTACGGGATCGTGGGCGACAGCCTCAATGGCCTGACCGATGCCATTCGCCGGCAGAGCAAGATCGAATGGGTGCATGTCCGGCATGAGGAAGTCGCAGCGTTCGCGGCTGGCGCCGAGGCACATCTGACGGGCGAGATTGCCGTGTGCGCCGGAAGCTGCGGACCCGGTAACTTGCACCTCATCAACGGCTTGTTCGACTGCCACCGCTCGCGCGTACCCGTTCTCGCCATTGCGGCCCAAATTCCATCGGCGGAAATAGGCGCCGCGTATTTTCAGGAAACGCATCCGGAGAACCTGTTCAAGGAGTGCAGCCACTACTGCGAGCTCATCTCCGGCGCCAACCAGATGCCGCGCACGCTCGAAATCGCGATCCGCGAAGCGGTGGGTAAGCGGGGCGTCTCCGTCGTGGTGATGCCGGGCGATGTGGCGCTGCGCGCGGCGTCCGAGGGTCCGGCCCCCAAGCCGGCGGGGCTCCTGCCGCCGGCGCCGGTCGTTGTGCCGACGCGGCACGAGCTTGAAGAGCTGGCCGCGATGCTGAACCGCGGCGGTCGGATCACGCTGCTGTGCGGCTCGGGCTGCGCAAGCGCACATGACGAGCTGCTGGCGCTGGGCGACAGGCTGAAGGCACCAATGGTGCACACGCTGCGCGGCAAGGAGCACGTCGAGTGGGAAAATCCGTACGACGTCGGCATGACCGGGCTGATCGGCTTTTCGTCCGGCTACTACGCCATGTTCGATTGCGACGTCCTGCTGATGCTGGGCACGGACTTCCCCTATCGCCAGTTTTATCCGCAGGGCGCCGGCGTGCGTATTGCGCAGATCGACCTTCGCCCCGGGCAGATCGGGCGGCGCGCCGCGATTGACTTGGGGGTCGTCGGGGACGTCAAGGCGACCATCCAGGCTCTCCTGCCGCTGCTCGATCAGAAGCGCAGCGAGACGCATCTCGCCCAGGCGCAGCAGCACTATGCGAAGGCGCGTCGACAGCTCGACGACTTGGCGGCCCCCACCAGCCGGCGGCCGATCCATCCCCAGCAGGTCGCCAAGGCGATCAGCGACCGGGCGGCGGACGATGCCGTGTTCACCTGCGACGTCGGGCTGCCGACCGTTTGGGCGGCGCGCTATCTCGCGATGAACGGCAAACGCCGCCTGATGGGTTCCTTCTGGCATGGCTCGATGGCGAACGCGATGGCCCAGGCCATCGGGGCGCAGGCGGCGTGTCCCGGCCGGCAGGTGATCTCACTGTCCGGCGACGGCGGCTTCACCATGCTGATGGGCGATTTCCTCAGCCTTGCACAGCTCGACCTGCCGGTGAAGGTCGTCGTGTTCAACAACGGGGCACTCGGCTTCATCGAGCTCGAGCAGAAATCGACCGGCTTCCTGGACTTTGGGACAGACTTCAAGAACCCCAACTTCGCGGCCATGGCGGAGGCGGTCGGGATCAAGGGCATCCGTCTCGAAGATCCGGACGACGTCGAAAAGGGCATCGCCGACGCGCTCGCCCATGACGGTCCCGTCCTGATCGACGCCGTGGTCAACCGGACAGAGCTCGCCATGCCCCCAGCCGTGACGGTCGAGATGGCCAAGGGCTTCACGCTCTACATGGTCAAAGCCGTCATGAGCGGGCGCGGCGACGAGCTCATCGACCTCGCGAAAACGAACCTCTGGCGCTAGGGGGATTTCCCATGGACGTGACGGCGCTTCTCCTGTCGCGCATTCAGTTCGCGTTCACCGTCTCGTTCCACATCATCTTCCCATCGTTCACGATCGGGTTGGCGGCTTGGCTGACGGTGCTTGAGGGATTGCATCTCGCGACCGGCCGCCCGGCCTATCGTCGAGTGTTCGAGTTCTGGCTCAAGGTCTTCGGCGTCGCGTTCGGGCTCGGCGTGGTGTCCGGGATCGTCCTGGGCTTCGAGTTCGGCACGAACTGGAGCGAGTTGTCGCGCGCGTCCGGGCCGATCCAGGGTCCGCTCCTCTCCTACGAGACATTCACCGCGTTTTTCCTCGAGGCGAGCTTCTTCGGGGTTCTTCTGTTTGGCCGCTCGCGCGTCCCGCCGTGGTTCTACCTGTTTTCCACCGCCATGGTCGCCCTTGGCACGACGTTTTCCGCTTATTGGATCATGGTCAACAACAGCTGGATGCAGGTGCCCGTCGGCTACGCGATGGAAAACGGCGCTTTCGTGCCGACCGACTGGGTCGCGATCCTGTTCAGCCCGGTCGTCTGGGTCCGCTTTCCACATATGCTTCTCGCAGCATACCTGACCGGCGCCTTCTGCGTGGCCGCCACCGGCGCCTGGTACCTGCTGCGCCGCGAGTTCAGCGCCGAAGCGCGCATCATGCTGCGCATGGGCCTGTACCTCGCGGCTGTCCTCGTGCCGGTGCAGATCTTCTTCGGCCATCTGACCGGTGACTACGTTCATGACGATCAGCCGGCCAAGTTTGCCGCCATCGAAGGGCGCTGGCATGACGAACAGCCGGCAGCGGAGGTCGTGATCGCGATCCCCGACGAGGCGTCCCAGAGCAACGCCTATGAGATCAAGGTCCCCGTTCTCGGCAGCTTGATCGGCAGCATGAGCTTCACGTCGAGGGAGGTCGGATTGACCGACTTTCCCCCGCAAGACCGGCCCCCGATGCTCATTCCCTTCTTCGCGTTCCGGATCATGGTCGGCTGCGGCCTCATCATGTTGGCGCTGGCGTGGGCCGGAAGCTATCTCGTGGCGAAGGAGCGCATCGAGCAGAACCGGATGCTGCTCTGGTGCATCTTTCTGAGCTTCCCGTTGCCCTATGTCGCAATCTTGACGGGCTGGTTCACGGCAGAGGTCGGACGCCAGCCATGGACGGTCTACGGCCTCATGCGGACGGCCGACGCCATGACGCCGTTCCTGACGACCCGCCTGGCGACGATTTCGCTGGTCGTCTTCTGCGTTGTCTACAGCTTCATCTTCGCGTTCGGCATTTTCTACATCTATCGCCTGCTGCGTGCGGGACCGGTTGCCAGCCTGGTTCTGCCGCCCGTCGCTGCGAGACCCAATCGACCGATGTCGGTGATCGACGAGCCTTCGCACGTGGCGACGACGGCCGCCCGGGATACGGCGCCGAGACACGTGCCTGCCGGAGAATAGCCATGGTGATGTTCTGGACGTTCCTCCTCGCTGCGGGGCTGCTGCTCTATGTGCTGCTCGACGGCTTCGATCTCGGGGTCGGAATCCTCTTCGGCCTGGCCCCTGACGAGGCGGCGCGGCGCTCCATGATGGGCGCCGTGGCGCCGGTGTGGGACGGCAATGAGACCTGGCTGGTGCTCGGCGGGACGGTCTTGTGGGGTGCCTTTCCAGTCGTCTACTCGGTGCTGCTCTCGGCGTTTTATCTGCCGCTGCTCGTGATGCTCGCCGGATTGATCCTGCGCGGGGTGGCGTTCGAGTACCGAATGAAGACAGAGCGGCTGCGCTGGATCTGGGACGCAGCGTTTTTCGGCGGTTCGCTCATCGCTTCCTTCATGCAAGGCGCGGCCGTTGGCGCGCTCGTGGAGGGGCTGCCCATCTTGAACGGCCGCTACACCGGGGGTGAATTGGGCTGGCTCAGCCCGTTCGCGCTGCTGTGCGGCGTTGGCCTCTGTATCGGTTACACGCTCCTCGGCGCATGTTGGCTGGTGCGGAAATGTGAGGCTGAGGTCCGCGATCTGGCTTACCGGCTGATTCCGGCTCTGTCGATCGCGCTGCTTGGTTTTCTGGTCGTCGTGTTCGTCTACGCGCTCGCCGAGAACCTCCAGGTCATGCAGCGGTGGCTCGAGCGGCCGATTCTATTCATCTTCCCGCTGATCGGCGCCGCGGCCACGCTGGTCTTGGCCTACAGCGTCCGCCATCGCCGGGACGGCGCGCCCTTCTTCATGGTGGCGCTTATCTTTGCGGCGGCGTTCGGGACGCTCGCGATCTCGTTTTGGCCATACATCATCCCGTTCTCGATCACGATCTATGAGGCGGCCGCACCTCACGCGAGCCTTGCGTTCATGTTCTGGGGCGAGGGGCTTTTCGTCTTCCCGCTGCTGCTGGTCTACACCGCGGTCACCTACAGCGTCTTCCGCGGAAAAGCCAGCGCGACGTCGCACCACTACTGAAAAACGGAAGTGTCGCCATGAGCTACATCGACAGCGGAATGCAGGACGATCGTTCCGAGTTGCGCCGCAGGCGGCTCTTATTCCGGTGCTGGCACCGGGGGACGCAGGAGAGCGATCTCATCCTGGGCCCGTTCGCCCAAACCTGCCTCGCGGGCTTCGACGGCGTTCAACTCGATCGGCTCGAAGCCTTGCTTGATTGCACCGACCCCGATGTCTTCGACTGGATTATCGCGGGCATCGCGCCTCCTCCACAACACGACCACGACGTGCTGCGCCTGCTGCGCGATTTCTGCGCCCTTGGTTCCCGCGGCCGGGGCCAACACGTACAGCCTTGAACGCAAGAACAGGAGCAAGAGCCATGCAACGCCCGCTATCGCCCTTCATGTTCCCGATCTGGTACCGCTTCCAGATCACCTCGGCCCTTTCGATCCTTCACCGCCTCACCGGCGTCGCGCTCGCGGTGGGGTCGATCCTGCTCACCTGGTGGCTTATCGCCGTGGCGGCCGGCGGTGAATTGTTTGCCGCGACCCATGCTTTCCTGTCTTCGCCGATCGGTCTGCTGCTGTTGTTCCTCTGGTCGGTCGCCTTCTTTTATCACCTGTGCAGCGGAATCCGGCATCTCGCCTGGGATGCCGGCTATGGCTTCGAGATTCGGAACGCCTATCGCAGCGGTTACGCGGTCCTCGCTGCGACTGCGCTGCTCACGGTGCTCACCTGGCTTTATGTCGGTCTGGCCTAGGAGGTCTTCGATGGCAGATGTTCGTTCATTGGCGAACTCGACCGCGTTGCGCGACGAGTCCGCGCTCCGGCGGGTGCAGCATCTCGGCAGCGCACGGGACGGGCTGCGGGAATGGCGGGTGCAGCGCTGGACGGCGGTCGCCCTGATCCCGCTCGGCCTATATTTCGCGGCATCGGTCCTGCGGCTCGCCACCTCCGACCACATGACCGCGACTGCGTGGCTCGCCTCGCCGGTCGGGGCGTTGCTGGTCATGCTCTTCGTGCTCGCCGGGCTCGCGCATGCGCTGGTCGGGCTGCGCTCGGTTCTCCTCGATTACGTGCATACACGCGCCCGGCTGTTTGTCGGCGAGCTGCTCGTTCGCGCCGGCACGGTCATCCTCGCAGGTGCCAGCGTGCTCGCCATCCTCAAGCTCTTCCTCGGCCGATAGGAGGCCACACATGCCCAACAGCTACGAGATCATCGACCATTCGTTCGACGTGATCGTCCTCGGTGCCGGCGGCGCCGGCCTGCGGGCGACCCTCGGCATGGTCGCGGCCGGCTTGAACACGGCCTGCATCACCAAGGTCTTTCCCACGCGCAGCCACACGGTTGCCGCGCAAGGCGGCATCAGCGCCGCACTCGGGAATATGGCGAAAGACGATTGGCGCTGGCACATGTTCGACACGGTCAGGGGCTCTGACTGGCTCGGCGACCAGGACGCGATAGCATACATGTGCCGCGAGGCGATCAACGCAGTCGTCGAGCTCGAGCATTTCGGCGTGCCGTTCAGTCGGACCGACGCGGGTAAGATCTACCAGCGGCGGTTCGGCGGGCATACGACGGAGTATGCGAAGGGCGACATGGCTTATCGGGCCTGCGCTGCGGCCGATCGCACCGGCCATGCGATCCTGCACACGCTTTACCAACAGTGCCTGAAGCACCGGGCGCGGTTCTTCATCGAATATTTCGCCATCGACCTGTTGATGGACGAGGACGGCGCATGCCGCGGTCTGCTGGCGTGGTGCCTCGAGGACGGGTCGATCCACCGCTTCCGTGCCAACATGACCGTGATCGCGACCGGCGGTTGCGGGCGCGTTTACCAGTCCTGCACCTCCGCCCACACCTGCACAGGCGACGGCAGCGCCATGGTGCTGCGCGCCGGGCTGCCGCTGCAGGATATGGAATTCATCCAGTTCCACCCCACGGGCGTATACGGCGCTGGCGTTTTGATCACCGAGGGTGCCCGCGGTGAGGGCGGCTATCTGACCAACAGCGAGGGCGAGCGGTTCATGCCGAGATATGCGCCGCACGAACAGGACCTGTCCTCCCGGGACGTGGTCAGCCGCGCCGAGGCGATCGAAATTCGGGAGGGCCGCGGCGTGGGCGAGAAAAAGGATCACATCCACCTGCATCTCGAACATCTGCCCGCGGATGTCCTCGATCAGCGCCTGCCTGGCATCGTGCAGAGCGCGCGCACCTTCGCCGGCGTCGATCCGCACAAGGAGCCGATTCCCGTCATTCCCACCGTTCATTATGTCATGGGCGGTGTCCCGACGAATATCAGGGCCGAGGTCGTCGCCCCGACCAAGGACGATTCCGAGGCCGTCGTGCCGGGCCTCATGGCGATCGGCGAAGCGGCCTGCGTTTCCGTGCACGGCGCCAACCGTCTCGGGACCAACAGCCTCCTCGACCTGATCGTGTTCGGACGGGCGGCGGCACTGCGCGCGGCAGAGCTCATCAAGCCGGGATCGCGCGTGCGCGAGGCAAACGGACTCTCGCAGGAGAAAGCGTTGTCGCGCTTCGACCGCATCCGTAACAGCAAGGGCGGCAACAAGCCCGGCGAGGTGCGTCCGCTCATGCAGGAGGTGATGCAGACGGGCTTCAGCGTGTTCCGGCGCGGCGACACCTTGAAGGAGGGGCTCGACAAGCTGATCGCGCTGCGCGAGCCGCTCGATCGCGTCACGGTCGATGACGACTCGTTGCTGTGGAATACGGCACTGGTCTCGGCCCTCGAGCTGGCCAATCTCGCTGACCAGGCGGTCGTTATCGCGCATTCCGCTTGTGCCCGCACGGAATCGCGCGGCGCGCATGCGCGGGAGGACTATCACCAGCGCGACGACAAGACCTGGCTGAAGCATACCGTCGCGTGGAAGGACGAAGACTGGAAGGTCACATTCGCGTACCGCGAAGTCCGTATCAACACGCTCACAAATGAGGTGCAGAGCTTTCCGCCCGCCGAGCGCACCCACTAGCGGGTGCTCGCCACTGCCGTCGCCATCGCCGAACAGGAGATTCAGACATGTCCGAGTTCACGCTTCCGGCAAATTCGAAGGTCGGGGAAGGCAAGCACTGGGCGCTCCCGCAGCAGCCCAAGCACGTCAAAAGCTTCCGGGTTTACCGATGGAACCCGGCAAAGGAGTCCAACCCGACGCTGGATACGTTCGACATCGACCGCGATACCTGCGGGCCCATGGTCCTCGACGCCTTGGTCAAGATCAGCGACCAGATCGATCCGTCGTTGTCGTTCCGGCGGTCCTGCCGTGAGGGCGTTTGCGGCTCGTGCGCGATGAATATCGATGGCGTCAACACCCTGGCCTGCCTCACGCCCATCGACAGCCTCAAGCGCGGAACCAGCCGGATCACGCCGCTGCCGCACATGCCCGTCCTGAAAGATCTCGTTCCCGACTTGACCGGGCTATACGCGCAGTACGAGCTGATTGAGCCGTGGCTGCAAACCGACCAGCCGCCCCCCGACCGCGAGCGCCGGCAGTCTCCTGAAGATCGCGCCAAGCTCGATGGGTCGTGGGAGTGCATCCTCTGCTTCTGCTGCTCGACGTCGTGCCCGAGCTACTGGTGGAATCAGGACCGCTATCTCGGCCCATCGATCCTGCTGCAATCGTATCGCTGGCTCGCCGACAGCCGGGACCAGCGAACCGGCGAGCGCCTCGATCGGCTGGAGGACCCGTTCCGGCTCTATCGCTGCCATACCATCATGAACTGCACGCGGACCTGCCCGAAAGGCCTCAACCCGGCGCGTGCGATCTCGAAGACCAAGGACATGATGGCCGAGCGGGGCTGAGTTCCGAAGTCGTGTTCCAGATTTCTACCGATCCGGAGGTTGCGATGACCAGACTGAGCGAGCAACACCTCAAGGGCTATGACCTTCTTCATCATCCGCAGTTGAACAAGGGCACCGCCTTCACGGAAGCGGAGCGGCGCGCCTACGGGCTCGAGGGCCTGCTGCCGCCCGCGGTCACGAATATCGACCTGCAGATCGCCCGCCGGCATGCGGAGATCGCGAGCCTGGAGAATGACCTCCAGAAATATCTCGTCCTGTCGGACCTTCAGGCCCGCAACGAGACCTTGTTCTATGCGGTGCTGATGTCGGACCCGGCGACGTACATGCCACTCGTGTACACGCCGACGGTCGGCGAAGCCTGCCAGAAATTCGCCCACATCTTTCGATCGGCGCGCGGCATGTACCTGCCGATCACCGCCCGCGGCCGGCTGCGCGAGATCCTCGGCAACTGGCCGGAGAAGGACGTGCGCTTCATCGTCGTGACTGACGGCGAGCGGATTCTCGGCTTGGGCGATCTCGGCGCGAGCGGTATGGGCATCCCAATCGGGAAGCTGGCGCTCTATACGGCCTGCGCCGGCGTGCCACCGCAATACTGCCTGCCGGTCGTTCTCGACGTCGGCACGAACAACCAGGCGCTGCTCGATGACTCGCTTTATTTCGGACTGCGGAAGAACCGGGTGCGCGGTGACGAGTATATGACGTTCGTTGACGAGTTCGTGACTGCGGTGCAGCAGCTTTACCCGAAATGCTGCATTCAATGGGAGGATTTCGCAAACATCAACGCGGTGCCGATCCTCGATCGGTATCGGGACAAGGTCTGCACATTCAACGACGACATCCAGGGAACCGCGGGTATTGCATTGGCCGGGATGTTTGCCGCCTTGCGCATCACCAAGCAGAAATTGACCGAACAGCGGTTCCTATTCCTCGGCGGCGGATCGGCCGGTACGGGGATTGCGGAGCTGATCAGCCAAGCCATGGCGCTCGAAGGAATGGATCTACGCGAAGCCAGGCGTCGTAATGCTCTGTTCGATATCCATGGCCTCCTCGTCACGTCGCGCACCGATCTCGCCGCCTTCCAGAAGCCGTTCGCGCAGGACCGCGCGCCGATCTCCACGTTCGTCGAAGCGGTGAAGGCGATCAGACCGACCGGCATCATCGGGGTCAGCACGGTGCCGAAGCTGTTCACCCGCGACGTCATACAGGCGATGGCCGAGATCAATGAGCGGCCGATCATCTTTCCGTATTCGAACCCGACCTCACGCTCCGAGTGCACCGCCGAGGAGGCTTATCGCTGGTCCGGCGGCCGCGCCATCTTTGCCAGCGGTAGCCCGTTTCCGCCGGTCGAGATTGGCGCTCGGAAATTCGTGCCCGGCCAAGGCAACAACGTCTACATCTTTCCGGCCATGGGCATGGCGCTGTTTGCCACGGAGGCCAAGCGGGTCACGGAAGAGATGTTCATCGTCGCCGCTAAGGCCGTCGCCGAGCAGGTCAGCGACGAGAATCTCGCGGCAGGACTGATCTATCCGCCACAGGGGCATATACTCGAGGCCTCCCTGCACGTCGCCGAGCAGGTCGCCGCTTACATCTTCGATAAGGACCTCGCTCGGGTGCCGCGGCCGAAGGACATCGGCGCGTTCATCCGGGCGCGCGCTTATCATCCGGCTTATCCGGAGTGAACCCGCGATGGCCGAGCAACTCGACCTTCGGACACGCGAGAGTGCAGTTGCCGACCCGGCGCCCGCGGTTCCAGCTACGCGCCGGGAACCGTCGCCCGCCGGGCAACGCTTGCATCGGATCGTCGTGGTCGGCGGCGGCGCGGCTGGCCTCGAGCTTGTCACGCGGCTCGGCGACCGCCTCGGCCGGCGCGGACGGGCGGAGATCGGGCTCGTCGACTGCGCCAGGACGCATCTCTGGAAGCCGCTCCTGCACGAAGTGGCCGCGGGAAGTCTGGACCGCGCCGAGTGCGAGCTGAACTATCTGGCGCAGGCGCACTGGCATGGGTTCCGCTTTCGCTTCGGCGAAATGGTCGGCCTCGATCGGGCCAAAAAAGAGGTACATCTGGCCGCAACGTTCGACGACGAAGGCCGGCAGGTGACCCCGTCGCGGGCCATCGGCTACGACACGCTGGTCATCGCGGTCGGCAGCGTCACCAATGATTTCGGCACGCCCGGCGTTGCCAAATACGCGGTTCCGCTCGAGACCCCGGCGCAGGCGGCGCGCTTCAACCAACGACTGGTCAACGCCTGTTTGCGGGCACAGACCCAGTCGGGCCCGATCCAGCCAGGCCAGCTTCACGTCGCGATCATCGGCGCAGGAGCCACCGGGACAGAACTGGCTGCGGAGCTGCATCGGACCGCGAGGGAACTGGTCGCCTACGGGCTCGACCGCATCGTCCCCGAGCGCGACATTCGCATCGTGCTGATCGAGGCCGCGGACCGGGTGCTGCCCGGGCTGCCCGAGCGTATCTCGAAAGCAACACTCCGCCTCCTCGACAAGATGGGGATCGAGGTCCGCACCGGTGCCAAGGTCACCGAGGTGACGACCGAAGGGTTGAAGCTCGCGGACGGCAGCTTTGTCGCCTCGGAGCTGATCGTTTGGGCGGCGGGGGTCAAGGCCCCAAAGGTCTTGCATGACCTCGACGGACTGGAATCCAACCGTATCAACCAGCTCGTCGTCTTGCCGACATTGCAGACGACCCGCGACCCCGACATTTTCGCGATGGGCGACTGTGCAGCCTGTCCACGTCCGGGCAACCTTGGACTGGTGCCGCCGCGCGCGCAGGCCGCGCACCAGGAGGCGACGCATATCCTGCGGCAGATCAAACGGCGGCTCCGCGGCGCCCCGCTCCTCCCGTACACCTACCGGGACTTCGGCTCTCTGGTGTCGCTGGGGAGATGGAGCACCGTCGGGAACCTGATGGGCTTTCTGTTTGGCCGTGGCTTCTTCATCGAGGGGCTCTTCGCCCAGCTGATGTATCGCTCACTGAGTCTCATGCACGAGCGGGCGCTGCACGGAACCCCAAGCGCCGCGTTCGGCGTCGTCGCCCGCGCCTTGTCGCGGCGGACCGGCCCGGCGGTGAAACTGCATTGAGCAGCGGGCGAGGACGATAGCCATGCACGGGAGACGTCGATCATGACCGACATCAGGGTGGAATCCGACAGTATGGGCCGCGTCGAGGTGCCGGCGGACAGACTGTGGGGCGCGCAGACGCAGCGTTCGCTCGAGCACTTCAGCATCGGGCAGGACCTGATGCCGCGCGAGATGATCACCGCCTACGCGATCCTGAAACGGGCCGCGGCGGCGGCGAACCGCGCCAGCGGCCGGCTCAACGACCAGCGGCACGAGCTGATCACCCGCGCCTGCGACGAAATCCTCGCCGGCCAACATCACGACATGTTCCCCCTGCACGTCTGGATGACCGGCAGCGGTACCCAGTTCAACATGAACGTGAACGAGGTCATCTCGAACCGCTGCTGCCAGCTCGCGGGAACGCAGCTCGGCAGCAAGAGCCCGGTTCATCCCAACGATCACGTCAACATGGCGCAATCGTCGAACGACAGTTTTCCGTCCGTGATGCACATTGCGGCCGCCACGAACACCAAGAGCCGCCTGATCCCGGCCGTGGCGGCGCTCCGCGACGCGATCTCGGCGAAGGCGGCAGAGTGGCACGACATCATCAAGATTGGCAGGACCCACATGCAGGATGCGACGCCGCTCACGCTCGGCCAGGAATGGTCCGGTTATGCGGCGATGCTGTCCGACGATCTCGAACGGATCGAACATGCGCTCAAGGGCATTTACCCGCTCGCGCTCGGCGGCACGGCGGTCGGGACAGGCATCAACGCCCCTTCCGGCTTCGCGGAAGCCGCCGCGACCGAGATCGCAAAATTCACCGGGCTGCCCTTTGTCACGGCGCCGAACAAATTCGCGGTCCAGGGTGCGCATGACGGGCTGGTGCAGCTCTCGGGGACACTGCGCACATTGGCCGTCTCGCTCTACAAGATCGGGAACGATATTCGGCTCCTGTCGTGCGGCCCCCGCGCCGGCTTCGCGGAGCTCGTCATCCCCGAGAACGAACCGGGCTCGTCCATCATGCCCGGCAAGGTGAACCCGACCCAGGCCGAGGCCCTGACCATGATCGCCGTACAGGTCATGGCGAACGATGTCGCCGTGGGGTTCGGGGGCGCCGGCGGCTATCTCGAGATGAACGTCTACAAGCCGCTGATGATCGCCAATATCGCAGAATCGATCACGATCCTGACCGATGGCTGCACGAATTTCCGCAAGTTCCTGGTCGAGGGCACGCGCCCCAATCGTAAGAAGATCGCCGAATATGTCGAACGCTCGCTCATGCTCGTCACCGCTCTCAGCCCGGTGATCGGCTACGACAAGGCATCAGCCATTGCGCACAAAGCGCATGAGGAGGATCTGAGCCTGAGGGAGGCCGCTCTCAAGTCCGGGTATATCGACGGGAAGCGGTTCGACGAGATCGTCGACCCGCGCAAAATGGTCGGCCATGGTGTCGCTGGAAGCTGAGCTGCTGGCACGAGGACGGGCCTGGGTCCGGCGCAGCAGTGATTGGGGCAGTGCAGATCACGCGCTGACGGCGGTCCGCGCTGCAGGACCGCCGCTGCTGTTTGGGCTGCGGCTCTGGGCGTCGGTCTGCTTGGCACTCCACGTCGCCTTCTGGCTCGAGCTCGACAACGCCTATTGGGCCGGCACGAGTGCCGCGATCGTATGTCAGCCGGGTATCGGCGCGTCGCTGCGCAAGGGCTGGTTCCGCATGATCGGTACCGTCATTGGTGCCATCGTCATCGTGGCGCTCACCGCCTGCTTTTCACAGGACCGCGGCCTGTTTCTCGTCGCCCTGGCGCTGTGGGGTGCGGCCTGTGCGTTCGTCGCGACTATACTGCGCAACTTTGCCGCCTATGCGGCGGCTCTGGCTGGATATACGGCGGCGATCGTTGCCGGAGATCTGCTGGGTGCCACGGGGGGAATCAACGCCGAACAGGCGTTCATGTTTGCGATCACGCGCCTCAGCGAGATCAGCATCGGCATCGTCTCTGCCGGGGTCATTCTCGCCGCCACCGATCTCGGCGGCGCGGCGCGCCGGCTGGCAGGACTCTTGGCCGGCCTGGCTGCTGGCATCACGGAAAATTTTTGTAGCATCCTGGACTCGGCTGGGCCCTGTCTTCCCGACACGCAACCAGCTCGACGCGAATTCATTCGCCGGGTCATCGGCCTCGACCCGGTCATCGACGAAACGATCGGAGAATCGTCCAGCATCCGCTATCACTCGCCAGTGTTGCAGAAGGCGGTGGACGGCTTGTTTACCGCCCTGGCCGGCTGGCGCACCGTCGCGAACCATCTCGTTCGCCTGCCCCATGACAAGGCCAGGATAGAGGCGGCCGCGGTCCTGCGACGCCTTCCACCGGAGCTGTTGTCGTTGATGCACGCCGATCCGCATCGCTGGACCTCCGATCCGGCCGCTCTGCACCGGCTCTGCGAGACGACAGCCCGCGGATTGATCGCCTGGCCGGCCGGGACAGCGTCGCTGCGCCTGATCGCCGACAAGACGGCTGACGTGTTTACAGGTATGGCGCACGCCCTCAACGCGCTGGCGTTGCTGGTCGCCGACCCCGCTCGGTCCGTGCCGCGCCGCCGCGGCACCATGCGCCTGCGCGTGCCCGACTGGTTGCCGGCTGCGGTCAATGCCGGGCGCGCCTTCGTCACGATCGGCGCCGTTGCGCTGTTCTGGATCGCCACCACGTGGCCGAACGGCGCTCAGGCGATCACCTTCGCCGCGATCGGCGTCATCCTGTTCGCGCCGCGAGCCGACGCGGCTTACGCCCTCACCGTGCGCTTCGCGGTGGGCACTCTGCTCGGTGGCGTCGGTGCAGGCATCATAAATTTCGCGGTGCTGCCGCTCTTGCACCAACAGGACTTTGCGGCCTTCGCCCTCGCTTTGGGTCTCTACCTGGTCCCGACCGGCGCTCTCGCCGCGCAACCCTGGAACCCGGCGATCTTCACGGCGATGGCCGTAAATTTCGTACCGATCCTCGCTCCGGAAAATGCGATGAGCTATGACCCAGTGCAGTTGTACAACACGGCGGTGGCGATCGTCGCCGGCATCGGCGCCGCGGCGTTCGCGTTTCGCCTGCTGCCGCCGCTGTCGCCGGCGTTCCGGACACGCCGCCTGCTGGCTCTGGTCTTACGCGACCTGCGTTGCCTGGCAACCGGGCGTAGGTTCGTTGACTGGGAAGGCCGTATTCACGGACGGCTCTCGGCAATGCCAGAGGCGGCGACGCCATTGCAGCGCGCGCAGCTGCTGGCGGCGCTCTCGGTGGGTACCGAGACCATCAGGCTACGCGAGACCACGCGGGAGCTCGCGGTCGGCGCCGATCTCGACCCGGCATTCGCGGCGGTGGCGCAGGGCGACAGCGCAGACGCGATCGCGCAGCTCGCCCGAGTCGATGCAGCGCTCGCCGATCGAGTTGCCGGCGGACCCACGGCGCAAGCGATCCTGCGGGCGCGCGGCAGCATTCTTGCACTGTCGGAAGCGCTGACGCAGCACGCTGAGTACTTCGATGCCGGAGCGCCGGGATGAGGTTCACCGAGATCGACCTGTTCGGCGTCTATGTCGCCCCCATCTCGGTGATGATGATCGGCGCGTGGCTGATCTTTCTGCCGCTGCGGCAAGTCGCGGTTCGCCTCGGCGTGCTGCGCCGGGTCTGGCATCCGGTCCTGTTTGAGTTCGCGGCCTATATGACGGTGCTCTCCGTGATCGTGCTCTTTATCTCATACTGAGCTGTCGATGATGTCCGAAGTAAAACTCAAAACCGAACCCCTCATCGCCAGGAACGATCGCGATATCGTCCCGTCCCCACCGCCCACCGGCCGCGACAAGACCAAGCCGCGCGGCCGCGTCGTTCCAGTGCTCATCACGCTCGCTGCGGTCGCGCTTGGAGCTTTCCTCGGTTGGCGGATGTGGCAAGCGTACATGGAACAGCCGTGGACCCGCGACGGCACCGTTCGCGCTTACGTCGTGAGCCTGGCGCCCGAAGTCACGGGACGGATCGTCGATCTGCCGATCCATGACAACCAGTTCGTGCACAGGGGCGATCTCTTGATGGTGATAGACCCCACGAATTATGCCATCGCCCTCCACCAAGCGGACGCGGCGGTCGAGCAGGCGAAAGCGACGGCGCAGAACGCCTGGGCCGAGTCCGACCGCCGGCAAAGACTCACCAACCTCGCGGTCTCGGATGAGATCAAGCAGACCTTTGCGAGCCAAGCGTTGAGCGCCGAAGCCGCCTATCAGCAGGCGCTCGCCAGCCGTGAGCAGGCGCGCGTAAACCTGGAGCGGACTCGCATCGTGGCACCCGCCAATGGCTACGTGACCAACCTGCTGGTCCGGCTCGGCGACTACGTCAATTCCGGGCAAAGGGCGATTTCGGTGGTCGACGCCGATTCGTATTGGGTCGACGGCTATTTCGAGGAGACGCTCCTCCATGCGATCCGCGAAGACGACCCGGCAACGATCAAGCTGATGGGATACAGGCCGGTCCTCCGCGGCCACGTCGAGAGCATTTCGCGCGGCATCAACGTCGCGAACGCACAGCCGGACTCCGCGGGCCTCGCCTCGGTGAATCCGATCTTCACCTGGGTCCGGCTCGCGCAGCGCGTGCCGGTGCGCATCCATATCGACGAGGTCCCGGATGGCGTGCGCCTGGTGGCTGGCATAACCGCCACCGTCCAGATCGAGCCTCGACCCGGCAAGGAGCCGGACTGAACCTCAGGTCGTCCGGCAGACCAGCCGATAGCGCTGGCATGGCTACCGTCGGCACTGGCCGGACCCTCAGTGCCGCCCATCGCTGTGCTGAAGCCCTCTGGCGGCAACCAAACCAACGTGCGGTCGCAATAATGCCCGAGAACGCGACGTTGGCCTCGGCATCGCCATTGCCTTTACAACCCAAAGGCCCCATTCACGACGCGCTGCCGGCGTCGGCGGGTACGGTAAAGTGGAAGGCGGCACCTCGGGGCACATTCGCGCCCGCCCACAATCGTCCGCCGTGCGCTTCGATGATGGATCGGGAGATCGACAGCCCCACCCCCAAGCCGCTCGGCTTGGTCGTGTGGAAGGGTTCGAAGATACGCTCGAGACCCGTGGCAGATAGACCCGGCCCGGAATCTCGCACCGTGACCAGCACGCCGGCCTGAGCTGGCGCGGTGCTGATCAGCAGTTCTCGCGCCCCCTCGGTAACGGTGCTCGTCGCCTCGATGGCGTTGATGATCAGATTGAGGACAACCTGCTGGAGTTGGACCCGGTCCCCGTTGACGGGCGGCAGGCCGTCGGCAAGTTCCGTCTGCACCGAAACGTTGTTCTTCACCGCTTCGGAACGCGTGAGCTCGATGACCTCGCGGATTGCGTCATTGATGTCCAACCGATCCACCCGGGGGGGCACCTTCTTGATCAGATCACGGATGCGGCCGATGACATCGCCTCCCCGTTTGCCGGCCTCGACGATGCTGACGAGGGCCTGCCGCACCTCCTCGAGATCCGGCGGCTGCGCGGCCAGTAAGTGCAGGGCCGCCTGCGCATTGGCCACCGTCGCGGTGAACGGCTGGCTCACCTCATGGGCAATCGAGGCGACCAGCTCGCCCAAGGTTGCGACGCGCGCGACGCGCGCGAGCTCGCCCTGCACGCGACGCAATGCCTCTTCGGCGCGCGCCTGCACGAGGCCGATGCGCGCCTCCTCCAACTCGCGCGCCGCCTGGACGCGCTCGGTAACGTCCCGCGTGATCTTGGCGAAGCCGATCAACCGGCCGCTATCATCCTTGAGCGCATCGATCACAGCGCTCGCCAGGAAGCGGCTGCCGTCCTTGCGCACGCGCCAGGCTTCGGCCTCATACCGGCCTTCGCGGGCGGCGATCTCGAGCGACTTCTGCGGCACGTTCGCGGCGCGGTCCTCCTCGGCGTAGAAGCATGAGAAGTGCCGGCCGACGATCTCCTCGGTGCGGTACCCCTTGATGCGCTGTGCGCCCCGGTTCCAGTTGGTGACGATGCCACTTGGATCGATCATGTAGATCGCGTAGTCGGTGACCCCGTCGACCAGCAAGCTGTAGCGCTGCTCGCTCTCGCGCAGCGCCAGTTCGGCTGCCTTGCGCGCGGTGATATCGACGATCGCCGATAAGACCAGTGTTCCCTCGTCGGTTTCGATCGGGTTCAAGCCGATCTCGACCGGGAACTCGCTGCCGTCCTTCTTGAGGCCGTAGAGATCGCGGCCGGCCCCCATCAGCCGCGGCCGTGCATCGGCGAAAAACGTCTTCCGCAACTCCGGATGGTGACCGCGGAACCGATCGGGCACGAGGATCTCGACCGGCTGCCCTACCAGTTCGGCCCGTGCGTAACCGAAAACCCGCTCGGCCTGCCTATTGACCATGACGATCATGCCAGCCCGGTCGATCATGACCATGGCGTTTGGTGCAGCCTCGACGACCAGCCGGAAGCGCCGATCCTCGGCCAATTCACCTTTGGGGTTCGCCATCCGCGTCATTCCCGATGTAGGTAATGCGCATATTGATCAAGATCTAATCTGGAAATATGCGAGTTTAGCAGGTGGCCCTTCTTCAACAAGTCTCGTCTCGTCGGCAATGTTGGGAACTATGTATCACGGCTCAAATCGTGCCGTGTAATCCGACATTCCCCATTTGGCCGGTGCAGCCTCCACCCCGTCGATTGTTTCCGGCACGATCGATGGGCCGGATCGGCCGTTGCCACGATCTTGGCGCGCCGAAAAGGCGTCATCAACGCGTTCGCCGTCTGCAAGCTGCCGTTTCGCGCTGATCAAGGCGCACCTCTTCCCTCGCAGCATTCCTGTTCGATCACAGTTCGTGACATTGGGGCCGGCGACGGCCACAGCCGGGGGGCGATCGCCCTTGCCGGCCATGCACTGCTCGCGGGCGATATGTAGCACCGCTGCAGGTTGTCCTGCGCGCCCGCGGCATTGGAATCCGCCGATCGCCGTGTCGCTGATGGCCCGGTGCCTTCAGTGCCGCCGATCGCTGCGCCGAAGCCTCTAGCGGCAACTAAACCAAGGTGCGGTCGAGATGATGCTCGAGGACATCGATATCGCCCAGACGTGTCATGGAAGAACCTGGAGACGTGCGGTTACCCTGCGCACATCCGCCAACGGTGCCGCGGCAGCCGGCGGTCCGGGGTTCCGAGATCGCTGGCGTTGGCCCATAAGGAGGTTTGGATGAGCTACGCTCGACGTGAACCAAAGAGCCACATCGCGAATCGTGCGGCCCGCGCACCCTCAGATCGCTGGGCCCCGGAGAACGCGATCGAAGAGGACTATCTCGAAAGCGACCCTCTGGGAACGGCCTGCCTGCTCACCGCCCTGCTCCTCGTAGCGCTTGTGTGGGTGCCGGCTTTGGAGAGGATCGTCGGATATATGCGCTGAGCGGAATCGTCCCGAAGCCATCGCCTGGTGCCGCTGGCGCTTGCGCAGCCGTGCGGTCTCGCAATCATTGATGTCGCTGATTGGCGCCGACAAACGGTCATCCAGCTATAGAGGATAGTGGCCTCCCCTGCCCGATCGCGGATGACCGCCTGTCATCCAACTTCGGTCATATGCGGCGGCACCTCGCATGAGCGCGATGTGCCATCGGCGGACATCCACAAAACCAACTGAGAGGGCTTCAGCTCCTTCAGGAAAGCAACACACGCCAACGCAGCGAATCGGATAATTTCCTGAGACGCTACGTGATCGCGAATGCACGCAGCTCCTCGCGTGCGGTGTCGCTGAACTGCTTGTGCGGATCGATCTCTTTCCCGACCGGAGGATCGAGCCCTCGGCCCTGATTAAAAGCCAGACGGTCCGAGAAGACAACTATCTACGAGCAGTCCTCCCCATCCGACCATGCACCTACAAGCGCCGGAGTGGCGGGGCCGAGCAGGTCCTCTAACTGAGGCTCGTCTGCGAACGATCTGACGTTGCGAGATCACCGTCGCCGGCCAGTGGCTCAAACATGGCGGCAGCTGCGGCGCAGCTGTCGGCGATCAGCTCTTCGAAAAAAGTAAACGCGTCGGGGTTCCTGAGTTCGACATCGGCTGCCACGGTCCCGGGATTGAAGCGGAGCGCACCACCGAGCTTTCGAGCGATCCGACGCATCGGTCCGTTCTCGACCAGGCAGGTTATGACCAGATGTGCCACACCCCGGTTGCGCGCGATCGTTAGGGCGCGCCGGGTCAGCTCGGTGCCAACGCCGCGCCCCTGCCAGGGCGTCTCCACGGTAATGGCCAGCTCCCCCCGACGGGGCAACCAGGGCCGATCGAAGGTCAACTGCACCGCTCCGCGAAGCCGGGACCCGACGAAGTAGCCCAAGGTAATTGTCCGGAACCAGTCGATATCGCGGCAATAGCGTTCGATCGCGATATCGCTGACCGAGCCATGGAAGCGCATCTGACGTTGCTCGGGTCCGAGCGCCAGTAAATGGCGGTGGAGCGAGTTCAGATCGGTCGGCACCAGCTTGCGAAAGGTCTCCATGGCTCCATGTCCGCGGGCGCAGCCCTGCTCGGTGACAAACGGGAACATCATTTGAGACACCAGGCCAGCACGGGGGCCACGAGCACATTCACGATTCCGACGAGAACCATCACGAGCCCGGCAATCGTGCCTTCCTCGCGTCCCAGCTCGCGCGCCTTGGCCGTCCCTGCGCCGTGCGCGCTCATGCCCAACAGCGCACCACGCGCCAGCGCCGAGCGGATTGGCAGCCTCGCCAGCAGGACTTGGCCGAACGTGGCGCCGAGCACGCCCGTCAAAATAACGAAGAGGGCCGTCAATTCGGGATCGCCGCCGATGTCGTGGGAGGTGGCCATGGCAAAGGGCGTGCTCATCGAGCGCGGGAGCAGGCTGAGACGCAGGGTTCCATTCAATCCCAGCGTGGTCGCAAACACCCAGGCCGACAACATTGCCGTGGCGCTTCCGGCCGCAATGCCCGCAGCAAGCACGAGCCAATACCGGCGGACCAACGCGCGCTGCTGATAAATCGGAACAGCAAAGGCCACCGTGGCGGGGCCGAGCAGGGTCACGAGCCAATGCGTCCCGCGGATGTAATCAGCGTAGCTGGTATGGAGGAGCAAAGCCGCGACCAACAGGATCGCAGGCGCGGTCGCCAGCGGTGTCAGCCAGCCGGAACGCCGGTGGCGATGGAGCCACTTGGCCGCGAAATACGCGGCAATGGTCGCGGCAGACCACATACCGCCCTGGAGCAGCGGATCGGACGCGAGCCGGGTGAGGCTGGCGGTCATGGCTCATCTCCGGCGAAGAAACAAGTCGACGCTGAGGCCTGTGACGATCATCACGCTCACAGTGCTGAGCGCGATGACCACTGCGATTTTCAAGCCGAGAAGCCCGAGCAGCTCGTGATGTTGAAGCACGACGAGTACGGCCGGGACGAAGAACAGCAGCATGTCGGCGATCAGCCAGTCCGCGCCGCGCCGAACACTGGCGAGGCTCAAGCGCTGAAAGGCGAGCAATCCGAGGACGAGCAACATACCGACGACGCTGCCCGGCACCGGCAGGCCGGTCAGCCGGACCAAGGCGGTGCCCGCGGCCCAGAAGCCGCAAAGCAGGGCCGCCTGCAGCACGCGGTGGCCGCGCAGCACGCGGCGGGCGCGGACGGTCAAGACATGGGCGGAGGACAGGCTCGTCATGGGCCAAATGTAGCGACGCAGGGCCTATTCCTGAAATGAATTGATTTCATATAATTTAGTCGTGTATGGAATGGATATGGAGCTCCGGACGTTGCGCGCCTTTGTCGAAGTGGTCCGCCAAGGCGGGTTTTCCGCCGCCGGCAAGGCCGTATTCGCGACCCAGTCGACAATCAGCAAGGCCGTGAAGCAGCTCGAGGACGAAGTCGGCGTGCCGCTCTTGGATCGTGCCGGTCACCACAGCAAGCCGACTGCGGCCGGGGATATCGTCTATCGGCGCGCCTTGAAAATGCTCGCCGAGCGCGACGATCTCGTGGCCGAACTCGGCGAATTGCGCGGCCTTAAGCGCGGGATGCTGCGGCTGGGCCTGCCGCCAGTCGGCAGCAGCACGTTGTTTGCGCCGCTCTTCGCGAGCTTTCGCAGCCGCTATCCGGGGATCGAGATCCGCCTGGTCGAGCACGGAAGCGATCGACTGGAAGAGCTCTTGCGGGCGGGTGAGATCGAGCTTGCGGCCTCGCTCCTGCCGGTGGCGGAGGAGTTCGACACGTGGAGCGTGACCAGCGAGCCGCTCGTCGCCATCCTGGCCGAGCAGCATCCGCTGGCGCGCCGGAAATCCGTCGATCTGACGAGCTTGCGGCAAACCCCGTTCCTTCTGTTCGAGCCGGGGTTTGCGCTCAATCGGATCGTTCTCGACTCCTGCCGGCGCCGCGGGTTCGAGCCCAAAGTCGCCGCGCGCAGCAGCCAGGTCGACTTTCTCGTCGAGCTTGCTGCAGCGGGGTTGGGCGTGACCTTTCTGCCGAAAATGATCGCCAGGCAGCGCGGCGCAGCGCTGGTCCGGCACGTGCCGCTGGTCGAGCCGGACACGGCCTGGCACATCGCGCTGGTCTGGCGCCGGGGAGCGTATCTGTCTCAAGCAGCCCAGGCCTGGCTGGCCCTCGCGCGCGAGGCCCAAATTCGGCGTTAGAAAGGGCTCTCGTCGCTTATCGGTTACAGCGCCATATTTCCGGTACAAGGCACCGTCCCCTCCCTTGCGGGTAGCAGTTCGAGGATTCTAGTCTCCACGTCACGCTGGCTCGAGTTCAGGCTGCGGTTGCTCTGCGGGCTGCGAAAGGCGGGTGAGATGGGAAAGGTCAAGCCCTGGGTAGCTGATCTTCCTTACCGCCTCAGCGAGGACTGTAATCGGCACAATCTCCCCATAGTCGCGACCAACCGACTTATTCCAGTGTCCCGTCAGGGCGTCATGATGTTCTTCGGGCAGGCCGGCACGCCGGCATGCCGATTTGAAGCCATGCCGGAAGGAATGGAACACTTTCCGTGTGTCGGTGATCCCTAGGCGGGCCAGGAATCGCCCAAACCATTTGCTGAACTGCTGTGTGACGGCGCCTCTCCGATTCGGCTTCAGGTTCGGGAACAGCCGTGTCTCTCCGCGGCCCCGAAGCTCCCGGACGTACTGTTCAAAGCCGCATGCCAAAATGATCGGGTGTACGGGACTAAGGCGTAAGGCAGTATTCGTCTTCATGCGATAGTCAGCCGCCACTTTGCGATCGAGCGAATCGTCGTCCTCCGGCTGCTCCTGCTCGATGACATCGAGCTCCAGGTACAAGGCGCCCTCCTGCGATTTCACCTCGCGAAGAAGCAAACTGCCCAGCTCCTCCAGACGGCCACCCTGGAATGCGGCCAGGAGCGGCAGCCAGAAATATTCGTCCTTTATGATCAGGTCGCCGGGCGTGAGGCGCTCGGACACGGATTTGCACCCGGTGTAAATTGGAGCCGCAAAGATCTTGACCATATCTTCCGTGCTGAACTGGATCCGTCGACGATCGCCCCTATGCTTGCTTTTGGCGGGCATCAGGCCTTCGGCCAAATTTGAAGCCACATAGTGATGGTTTTTGGCCCACTCGAAAAAGATCTGGAGCAAACACATCTGCTTCCGCACGGTCTCGGGCCGCACTCGCTGGATCGTGGAGTCCTTGAACTTCTCGATGATCTGCAAGAGAGGCTTCTGTCGGACCGCGGTTGGAATCCGGACCGGCATTTGAATCAATGCCTCCTTCAGGGTCCGGATCTGGATGGCCGTGATCCTCTCGATTGGCACATCGCCGCCAATGACTTCGGTGAGCCTGCGAATCAATGTCCGGCATTCGTGAATTGTCGTCGCGCTCATATCGGATCGCTCGCGCAGCCATTTGTCCAGCACGGCCGTTACAGTTTCGCCGGGCGCCCTCTCCGTTGACCCGTTGTTCTGCGCTGTCGGCACTGGGACCCCAATTGCGGCGGCGAGCACCGGCGGCGGATTTGGCTGCACGGGCAGCAGCATTCCGCCCGCGGGGTAATAGCTCGTATTGCCGGACAGACGCTCTGCCTCGGCGTCCTGCAAATCGGCAAACGCACGCATGAACGTGAAGCAGACGAGAGGAAACTCGAGGGAATTTTCTTCGATTTGGAATCCCGCTTCCGCGAGCACACGATGGGCCAGGCGGATGATGTGGTCGGGATAGTCGCGAACAAAAGCGCGAGCCCGGTACTCTCTGGCTGTCTCGCGGGCCGAAGTGACAAGCGCCGATCTTTGATCAGGTGGAAAACGGCATAAAGCGTTGTGGAATGCGGAGATTTCGAGAGTTTCCGCCAGCCACTTGCGAGCCATTTCGTCGATTTGCGCAACGGTGAGACGGTATGGCAGTGGCTCATGAGCTGCTGCCGCAGCGACGCCCGCCGGCATGACGTTGGGCTGGCTAAACTGCGCGTCCACTTTCTTTTGCGCGTCCGGGGCGCGCCGCTTCGCCTCCTCGACGTCTTTCGTATGGAGGGAGATTTTGATCTCCCGCTTGCCGAGGGCCGCACGGAGTCGGTCCGGTACGACCCGCCGGTAGAAATAGGTTCCGCTTGGAGCCCTCAGAAGATTCGTCATCGCCGACATCCTGTACTCCCCGGTTGTACGTGTCCGAAGAGCGGAAGAACCAGCGATTGGCGCTCTATATGAGCCTATAAAGGCTTTAGCGGCGCCCGTGGCGTCCCCTAGGGGATTCGAACCCCTGTTACCGCCGTGAAAGGGCGATGTCCTGGGCCTCTAGACGAAGGGGACGTCGGGCCGGAGTGGTCTAAAGGGCCCACTCGGCAAAAGCAAGGCACGGCATGGCCGGACTCCGCCAAGGCGAGCGGAATAAACCGCGCGATTTCGGGGTCAACCGGATGTGATGCTCGGCAGCTTGGGCCTGACGTATAGTGACGGCCATCGCGCGAGTCCCCGCGGGGGCGTGCAAGTGGAGGTATTCATGCGGAGTTTCAATAAGTTATTTGCCGGCCTGACGGCCTCTCTAGCGGTTGCGGCCGTGGCCACGTCGGCGCTTGCCATGGGCCCCTCCTCACCCTCGCCCATGGCGCCGGCCAAGAGCAGCGCCTACACCGAAGGCCAGCGCGCGGTGAATGCCAAGGATTACGCCAAGGCCGTTCCGCTGTTGCAGAAGGCCATCAGCGACAATCCGCAGGACGCCGACGCGAACAATCTCCTGGGCTACAGCTACCGCAAGCTCGGCGACCAGAAGGCGGCCTTCATGTACTACCAACGGGCGCTGGCGATCGAACCCAACAACCGCGGCGCCAACGAGTATCTCGGCGAGCTTTACGTCGAGATGCACGATCTGCCGAAGGCTGAGGCGCAACTCACCAAGGTCACCCAGCTCTGCGGCACCGGTTGCGAAGAATATCGCGACCTCAAGGCCGCCATCGACAAGGAACGGGCCGCCGGCCCGGCGAAACAGGGACCGCGCACCGGGGCCTGAGCGCCATCCGGCTGCCAGAGAGCCAGGCAATGCCCCGCCGGCCGATACCGGCGGGGCATTTTATTTCGGCTCACGTCAGCTTGTATGCCAGTGCGTAAGCCGCGGCACCGCACGTGAGCAGCAACAGCGGGTTGACCCGGCGCCACATCAACACGGCGGCCGCCAACCCGGCGGTTGCGAAGGCGAGCACTCCGCCCTGGGTTGCGTTCAGCACCGAATAGGCGCCGGCGAAGATAAGTCCGATCGCAATCGGCGCCAGGCCGCGTTCGACCTTGTCGCGCCAGCTCGCCGCGCGATGTCGCCGCCACAGCAGCGAGGCCCCGAACACCAGGAGGCCCGAGGGAATGTAGAACGCGAGCGAGGCGACCACCGCGCCGAGCCAGCCCGCCACCTTCCAACCAAACAAGGTGATCATCAGGATGCCGGGGCCGGGCGCCACGCGCGAGATGGCGAAAATGTCGATGAAATCCTGGTGGGTGAGCCAGCCATGCACGGCCACGGTCTGACGCTCGAGCTCGGCCACGATCGTCGGACCGCCGCCAAACGCCACCAGCGACAGTGGCGCGAACACGGCGACGAGCTGCAGCAGGACGCCCTCATCCATGCGCGGTACGCCTCCACGCGACCGCGAGGCTGATGGGGGCGGCACCGGCGACGACCCAGAGCATCGGCCAATGCAGGACCGCGACCGCGACGAACACACCGGCCGCGATGACGAGCGCCGGGGCGTTCTTCGTCCGCTGCGCGACCCGGATCCCGGTCGCGATGTTGAGGCCCACCGCGGTCGCGGCCACACCGTTCAAGGCGAAGTGCACCACGCCCACGCCATGGAACTGCAGATAGACGAGATAGATCCCAATGATGGCCACCGACGGCGGCAGCACGAGGGTGGCCCAGCCCACGAGAGCACCGACAGCGCCGCGGAGCTGCGTGCCGAGATAGAGCGTCATGTTGACCATCGTCGGCCCGGGAAGAATCTGGCTGAGCGCAAGGCCGCTCAGGAACTCCTGATCGCGCAGCCACTTCCGGCGCTCGACGACCTCGCGATGCACCCAGGAGATCAGCCCGCCGCCGAAACTCGACACCCCGATCCAGAAATAGACGCTCGCGATCTCCCGGAGGGACACGGACCGAGATGGTTCGGCGGCTGGACTCATCAGACGTGCATCACCTCCCAGTGCGACGCGTGGGCGATATCACGCGAACGACAGGCTTGCAAACCGCACTCGCACGCATACCAGCCTTGACCCGCGCCCCATCGTCCCGGCAATGATGGACGGGGACCGAAGGGAGCCTTATGGCGCACGATCTCGACTCGAACGATGCCGGGCCGCCCCTGTCGATCGCGAGACAGGGCTATCTGTTCGCCGGCGGGACCATCCGTGATGAGCCGGGGCGCCCGATGGCCGGGCAACTCTACGCCGAGTTCCAGATCCCGCACCCGCTGCGCCACCCCTTCCCGATCATCATGGTGCATGGCGGCGGCCAGACCGGCACGAATTTCACCGGCACGCCGGACGGCCGCGAAGGCTGGGCCCAGTTCTTCCTGCGCCGGGGCTACGCGGTCTACGTGGCCGACCAGGTCGGACGCGGCCGGGCCGCCTATTGGCCCGATGTGTATGGCGCCTCATCGCCGGCGCGGCACGACCCCGTGCTCCAGCGCTTCACAGCACCGGCGACGTTCAAGCTGTGGCCGCAGGCACATCTGCACACGCAGTTCCCTGGCACGGGCCTGCCGGGCGACCCGGTTTTCGAGCAGTTCTATGCCTCGCAAGTGCCGGCGATCGCGAGCTTTGCCGAGCAGCAGCGGCTCAATGCCGCCGCCCTCGTGGCCCTGCTCGACAAGGTCGGTCCCGCCATCCTTCTGACGCATTCGCAGTCCGGCACGTTCCAGTGGCCCGTGGCCGATGCGCGGCCGCACCTGATCAAGGCCCTCGTGGCCGTGGAGCCGAACGGCCCGCCGGTGCACGACGTCGAGTTCCACGGCGCACCGGACTATTTCAGCGACGCGGAGCCGACGAAACCGTCAGGTCTCGGACATGTGCCCCTCGCCTACTCACCTCCGGTGACGGACGACTCGCCCTTGCGGTTCGAACGCCAGGCACGACCCGATGCGCCCAGCCTGGTGCCGTGCTGGCGGCAGAAAGAGCCGGCGCGGACCCTGCCCAATCTGCAGCATATCCCCCTGCTGATCCTGACCGCCGAAGCCTCCTATCACGCGCCGTACGACCACTGCACGTCGCAATATCTCGAGCAGGCCGGGGTACGCCATACGTTCGTCCGCCTGGCCGACCGCGGCATCCGCGGCAACGGCCACATGATGATGCTGGAAAAGAACAACCAGGAGATCGCCGCCGTGATTGCCGATTGGCTCGAAAACGCCCTGGCGTCATCTGCGGCGCGGTGAGCCGGCACTATTTCGTGGTCAAGACACTTGCGCCGGCGGCCAAATCGACCAAATTAGAAGCATGAAATACGTCTGTGACGCATCGGCCGGTCGCACCTGGTTTCGCATCGAGACCGAGATCGAAGCGGCGCAGGAATCGGCGTTGATGGAGCATGCGGTGGAGAAATATTTCCGTCGCGAGAAAGAGCGCGCCGCACAGTGCTACAAGCCAACCTCGACCCGCTTCATCGAGCAGAACATCGGCTTGGCCGCCCATATCCAACGCGAGATGCCCCTGTTCCTCACCTTGCGCGCAGACGACGGCGCGGCACTCGTGACCGCCATGCTGCCGCCGGGCGGGCAGGAGAGCGATACGTTCAGCTGCATCATCGTCGGACCCAAGAACGCCGATCCCTACGGCGACCACGCGGACGCCATCGAAGCGCTCGGCAAGCACTTCGGGCTCACGCTCGAGCGAGAGCGCTGCTACCCCTACCGGCGCTACGGCTAGGGTGGCGAAAGTCAGCGCCGGTCTCGTGGTCTATCGGCGGCGCGCCGGGAATCTCGAAGTTTTCCTCGTTCATCCCGGCGGTCCGTTCTGGGCCAAGAAGGATGCGGGCGTCTGGTCGATCCCCAAAGGCGAGGTCGAGCCGGGGCAGGACCCCCTCGCCGAAGCGCAGCGCGAACTCCGCGAAGAAACCGGCTGCACGGCGAGCGGCGAGTTCCGGCCGCTGAAAGCGGTCAAACAGGCGGGCGGCAAAACGGTGCACGCCTGGGCCATCGAAGGCGACTGCGACGCCGACCATATCACCAGCAACGAATTCACCATGGAATGGCCGCCGCGCTCCGGCCGCCAGCAGAGCTTCCCCGAAGTCGACCGAGCGGGCTGGTTCGATTTGCCGACCGCGCGCCTGAAGATCAACCCGGCGCAGGCGGCGCTGATTGACGAGCTGGAGACGCTGACCGCGCCTGCGCGATCAGCGCGCAAAGCCGGGCCGGGGTGACCGGCGTCTGGCTGATGCGCACGCCGAACGGACTCAAGGCGTCTTCGATCGCCGAGATCACCGCCGCGGCCGCCGGGATCGTGCCTACCTCGCCCGCCCCTTTGACGCCCAGCGGGTTGAGCGGCGACGGCGATTCCTTGTAGAGGGTCTCGAACCCGGGCAGATCGGTCGCGGCCGGCAGCAGATACTCGGCGAAATTGGTGGTCACCGGCTGGCCGGCGGCGTCGTAGCCCATCCATTCGAACAGCGCGTTGCCGATCCCGTGCGCGATGCCGCCCTGCACCTGCCCTTCGACAATGAGCGGATTCACGCGCCGGCCTGAATCCTGGATCGCGAGATAGCGCAGGATACTCACACCCCCGGTCTCGACGTCGACCTCCACTTCGACGACATGACAGGCATTCGCATAGACGAGCGCGTCGGTGCGGAAATTGACCGTCGCCTCGAGCCCGGGCTCCAGGCCCTCGGGAAAGCCATAGCCCGGGGCGCCGCGCAGCACGCGGGCGAGATCGCCCAAGCCCACCGCGAGCTGCCGTGCGCCGGCCACCCGCACCGTGCCGTCGGCGAGTTCCAGGTCGCCCTCAGCCGCCTCGAGCATATGGCTCGCGAGCTTCTTCGCCTTGGCCGCGACCGCACGCGCGGCAAGGTGCACGGACGAGCCCGCCGTCACCAGCTGCCGGCTGGCAAAGCCGCCGAGGCCCAGGGGTGCCGCCGCGGTGTCGCCGGCGATCACGGTCACGCGATCGGGTGCGACGCCGAACTCCGCGGCACAGATTTGCGCCAGCGCCGTCGCCAGGCCCTGTCCCATGGCCGCCGCCCCGGTGGACACGGTGATGCGCCCCGACGGCATGACGCGCACGACGCCCGATTCGAACGGCCCGCGGCCCGTCCCTTTGACCCCATGCGCGAGCCCGATGCCGATGAAGCGGCCTTGCGCGCGCGCGGCGGACTGGCGGCGCGGAAATTCGCCCCAGCGGGCGGCCTTCAGCACCTCGTCCTGGCAGGCGGGATAGTCGCCGCTGTCGTAGACGATCGTCGTCCCCGAGCGCGCCTTGAGCGGCTTCTCGTACGGCATCTTGTCGGCCGGGATCAGGTTGCGGCGCCGCACCTCGGCGCGGTCCAGCCCGCGCTCGCGCGCCACCCGGTCGAGCAGCCGCTCGATCGCGAACACGGGCTGCGGATATCCCGCTCCGCGCACCGAGGAGACCGGCGTCTTGTTGGTCTGCGCGATCACCACGTCCATGGTGCAGGCCGGAACCACGTACGTGCTGGTCACCGACGTCGCGGAGTTGTAGGGCAGGTTCACGTCCTGCAGCGCATAGGCGCCGAGGTCGTGCACGAGCTTTCCGCGCACGCCCAGGATGCGCGCGTCGGCGTCGACCGCGATCTCCATCGACCAGTACTGGTCGCGCTCCTGGATCGCGGCCAGGAAATGCTCGCGCCGGTCCTCGATCCACTTCACCGGCCGGCCCAGCAGCTTCGCTGCCGCGGCCACCGCCACGTACTCCTGGTACACGATCAACTTGGGACCGAAACCGCCGCCGACATCCGGGGTTGCGACGCGCAGCCGGGTCTCGTCGTGGCCCAACGTCTCGGCCAGGCGCTGGAACATGTCATGCGCCTTCTGGGTCGAGGCCCAGACTGTCAGCGTATCGTCGCTCGCGCGATAGTCGGCGACGACGCCGCGGCCCTCGATCGGGTGCGCGGCACCCCGGTGCTGCCACAGGGTGTCGGCATAGACATAAGGTGCTGTCGCGAACGCGGCCGCGACGTCGCCATAACCAACCGTGTAAGAGGCAACGACGTTCGAGGCCGCCTCGTTGCGCGCACGCGGAGCGCCGCTCTCGATCGCAGCCCGGCAATCCACGGCGGCCGGGAGAAGCTCGTATTCGATCTCGACCAGGGCCGCGGCGTCCTCGGCCAGATACCGGCCGTCGGCCGCGACGAGCACGACGGGCTCGCCGACGAAGCAGACCTCATCGTTCGCCAATACGTAGGGGATGAGGTGCTCCGAGCGCTTGGCGGCGCGCGGACCGGGCGGCGGGCCGCCGGCCATCCGCGGCTGTGCCAGCACGGGACGAAGATCGGCGAGCGCCAGGACCGCGTGTACCCCGGGTGCGGCGCGCGCCGCACTTGTGTCGATGCGCCGGATGCGGGCGTGGGGATGCGGGCTGCGCACGAAGGCCGCGTGCAGGACATCGGGAATGGCAATGTCATCGACAAAACGCCCGCGACCCGTCAGGAGCGGCGGGTCTTCGAGACGGCGAACGCGCGGGCCCGGGATCGCCGCCACGGCGGTCGCTCAGTCCGAGATCGCGTGGGTGGCCTTGGCGATCACGTCCTTCGGCGTGGCGTAGACGTCCCTGAGCAGCGCTTGCAGCTCGGCGCCGGTGATCGGGTTGACCTCCATGCGCGCCTTCCGCGTCTCGTCGAGGAAATCGGGATCCTTCATCGTGTCGTCGAAGGCCTTGCGCAGGGCGGCCAGCCGCTCGGCCGGAAGGCCGGGCGGTGCGGCAAACGGACGCGCCATGCTCTGCCCGGAGAGGACGACCTTCAGGACCTGCTGCTGCTCCGGCGTCTTCGCCAGATCCATGATGAACGGAACGTTGGGGAGCTTCGGCTCTTTCTTGAGCGCCGCCTGGACGATGATGTTGACGCTGTCGGCCTTCAGCCAATCCTGGTGGCGGCTTTCGAGCGTGCCCCAGGATAGGCCGCACTCGCCGTCGACCTCGCCGCGCTCCATGGCCAGGGACTGATCGTTGGTGCCGGGATATCCCGACACCAGCTTCACCTTGGCGCCGAACACGTTCTTGATCAGGCGCGCGAACACATCCGGGTCGGCGCCCGCCCCTTCGCCGGCCAAGGTGAACTGCGTCTTCAGCGCGTCGTCCCAGGTCTTGACCTTCGAGGTGTGCCACGTCACGCAGGTGCTGGTCTCGCTCGTCACACTGCCGAGCCAGCCGAGCTGGGTGGCATCGAACTTGGCTTCGTCGGGCGTCAACAGAGGTGCGACCGCCTCGGTGCGGCCGAACGTGCCGATCGCCGTGCCGTCCTTGGGCGCGGCTGCGTACAGGTACATCACCGATTTGAGGCTGCCCGCACCCGGCATGTTCTGCGGCACGACCGTGGGATTGCCCGGGATGTGCTTGCCGAGATAGCGCGCCACCTGCCGGCCATAGAGGTCGTAACCGCCGCCGACGCTGTAGCCGATGATCAGGCTGATCGTGCGCCCCTTGTAGAAATCCTCGACGCCGGCCGCGTGCGCGGCCGATGCAGTCAGGACGATCAACGCCGCAGCGAGGAACCTCTTCATCTACGCCTTCGGAAACGGGAGCTGCGGGAACTTCGCCCGGATCTTCGCGCGCAGATCGGGGCTCACGTCGACCACGGTCGGGAACGTCCCTTTGAGCTTCTTGTCGTAGGGAATGCACGCATCGATGAGGATGCGGTTGTTGAAGTTGCCGGGCAGGAACAGCGGATCGCGCTTGGACGCCCACGCCTTCTGGATCGTGTCGATGTCGGTCAAGGGATCGAACCGGGTCGACATCGCCCACAGCACCTGGTCGAGATCGCCCGCGTCGATGTCCTCGTCCACCACCACGGTCCACTTGCCGGCATAAGCCCCACCCTGGCAGTTGGACGCGACGTGCAGCACGTTGCGCGAATGGCCGGGGTAGCGCTGCTTGATCTGGATCGCGGTGAAGCGCGTCGCGGGGCCCGCTTCGTGGTTCCACACGCCGAGGATATCCGGCAGGCCGCACGCTTCAAGCGCCCGCCACACCTGGGCCGCACCCGCCACTCCTTTGAGCAGGCCCGTCTCGTCGACCGGCTTGTGCTGGGGCGCGCAGGTGAGGATCGGGTTGTTGCGGTGGAGGATCGTTTTGACGTTGACGTAGGGCCGCGGCACCGTGTCGTCCGAGTAGTACCCCATCCACTCGCCGAACGGCCCTTCTTCCCTCGCTTGGCCCGGCACCATCTCGCCTTCGATCGCGATCTCCGCCTCGGCCGGGATCGGAAACCCGGTGAAGGGCCCGCGGATCACGTCGACCGGCTCGCCGCGCAGGCCGCCCGCAAAGTCGAGCTCGCTGACGCCCTCGGGAAGCGGGCTGGAGGCCAGCATGAACAAGAGCGGGTCCTGGCCGACCAGGATGACCACCTTCATCGACTGCCCGCGCTCGAAATACTTGTCGCGGTGGATGCGGCCGTGCTTGCCCTCGGTGATCTGGCAGCCGATCGTCCGGCCGTCATAGACCTGGTTGCGATAGGTGCCGAGGTTGAACCATCCGGCGTCCGGATCCTGGGTGATCACGCAGTTCGCCGTGCCGATGTAGCGGGCCTTGTCGGCCTCGTGATGGCGCGGCACCGGGAACTTGAGCACGTCGCATTTGTCGCCCTCGATCACGTTCTCGAGGATCGGCCCGCTCTTGACCGTGCGCGGCTTGAGCGGCGTCATCTCCTGCATGCGCGCGTAATAGCGCTTCACGATGTCGACCTTGCGGTCGTAGGCGGTCGGCAGGCCCAAGGTCAGGCCGACGCGCGCCACCGACGAGAAATGGCCATAGAGCGTGCGGAAGCCCTTCGCATAGCCGGGAATCTCGTCGAACAGGATGGCGGGGGCCGTGCCGCGGCTCTTCTCGGTCAGCATGTGGGTGATGGCGCCCATCTCGGCGTCCCAGTGCGCGCCGTTCACGCGCAGCAGCTCGCCCATCTTCTCGACCTGATCGAGCCAGCCGCGCACACCGTCGCGATACGCCACACGCGCGCCCGATGCGCCAGCCGACGTCCCTTCCATGTGCTTCCTCCGCGAGCTACCAGCCGCCCCACGAGGCTATCAGGGCCTTCCTGAAGGCGTCAACGAGCACTGTATTTTTTCTGGAGAAGTTTTCCATTTTTGGTACGGTGGGCCGCCGATGAAGCCAGCGCCCTTCACCTATCACGCGCCCGCAACCCTCGAGTCAGCGCTCGCGACCCTGGCCGAGGTGGCGCCGCAGGACGGGCGCGTGCTGGCGGGCGGCCAGAGCCTGGTCCCGACCATGGCCTTCCGGCTGTCGCGCCCGGCGCATCTCGTCGACATCAACGGCGTTGCGGGCCTCGACCGTCTCGCGGCCGATCGAGGCGAGCTTGCGATCGGCGCCTGCGTCCGCCACGCGGCATTTCACCGCCCGGTGGGCGACGGACCGCTCGGGCGGCTGCTGGCGACCGTGGTGCGCCACATCGCGCATTATCCGATCCGCGTGCGTGGCACCTTCTGCGGCAGCCTCGCCCATGCCGACCCCGCCTCCGAATGGTGCCTCGTAGCGGCCACGCTCGGGGCCAACATGATCGCCAGGAGCGTCAAGGCCAGCCGCACCATCGCAGCGCCCGAATTCTTCCAGGGCGCGCTCACCACCGCACTTGAAGAAGGCGAGCTGCTGGCCGAGGCGCGGCTGCCGCTGCTCGCGGCCGATACCCGTTTCGGCTTCCACGAGTTCAGCCGCCGCGCCGGCGATTACGCGATCGCGATGGCGCTGGCCACGTTCCGCCTCGCGGACAACCGCATCACGGACGCGCGCATCGGCATCGGTGGCGCGGAAGGCTGCGCGCGCCGAATTGCCGAAGCCGAGAAAGCGCTGAACGGCCGCGCTCCCGACGCGCCCGCGTTCCGTGCCGCAGCCGAAGCGGCAGCCGCGGCGATCGACCCGATGGACGATGCACAGGCCACGGCTGGCTACCGCCGCGACCTGGTGCGCGCGGTGACGTTGCGCGCCCTGGAGCAAGCCGCCGCATGAGTCAAAAGACGGACATCACTCTGAACGTCAACGGCCGATCCTACGCGCTGCAGGTCGAGCCGCGGCGGACCCTCGCCGACGTGATCCGCGACCAGTGCCATCAAACCGGCACCCATATCGGCTGCGAACACGGCGTGTGCGGCGCCTGCACGGTCCTGGTCGACGGCGAGCCGGTGCGCTCATGCCTGATGTTCGCGGTGCAGGCGCAGGGCAAGGCGGTCCGCACCGTAGAGGGTCTCGCTTCGGGTGCCACCTTGCACCCGCTCCAGCGCGCCTTCATGGAGCATCACGGCCTGCAATGCGGCTACTGCACGCCGGGTTTCCTCATGCTGGCGACGGGCATCCTCGAGCGCGATCCCGACATCAGCGACGAAGACCTGCTCGACGCGCTATCCTCGAACCTGTGCCGCTGCACCGGCTATGAGAACATCTTCAAGGCGGTTCGCGCGGCGGCCGCCGAGATGAAGGCCCGCCGATGAGCACCGCGAAACTCATCGGCCAATCGGTCCAGCGCCTGGAGGACCGGCCGCTGGTCACCGGCCGCGGGCGTTTTGCCGCCGACGTGTCATTCCCGCACCAGCTCCACATGCGCATCGTGCGCTCGCCCCACGCGCACGGCCGGCTCAAGTCCATCGACACCACGGCCGCCAAAGCCGCTCCCGGCGTGTTCGCGGTATGGACCGCGGCGGACATCCCGGAGGTCTCGCCGATCGACTTCCGCGAGGGGCGGATCGAAAGGCTCGACCCGTTCCGCCAGCCGGTGCTCGCGAAAGAACGCGTGCGCTATGTCGGCGAGCCGATCGCCGCGATCTTTGCCGAGGATGCCTATCTCGCCGAGGATGCGGCGGAGCTGGTGACCGCCGATATCGAGGAACTGCCGCCGCTCCTGTCCGCCGACGACCCGCCGCGCGAGTTCGACAGCGGCCGCACGACAGAATGCGAGATCGTGCGCCAGGGCCACGGCGACGTGGATGCCGCCTTCCGCAAGGCGCATGTCGTGGTCGAGCTCGATCTCAGGATCGGCCGGCACTCGGGCGTTCCTCTGGAAACCCGCGGCGCCATTGCCCGCTACGATGCAGCGCGCGACATGCTGGAGCTGCATGGTGCGGCCAAGGTGCCGCACCGCAACCGCGAGGCGCTGGCGCGCATGCTGGGCCGGCCGCTCGCGGGCATGCATCTCTTCGAGGGCCATGTCGGCGGCGGCTTCGGCATCCGCGGCGAGCTCTACCCCGAGGACGTGCTGGTGTGCGTGGCCGCCCTGCGCTTCGAGCGCCCGGTCAAGTGGATCGAGGACCGCCACGAGCACCTGATCGCGGCCAACCATTCGCGCCAGCAGCACCACAAGGTGCGCGCCGCGGTGGCGGCGGACGGCGAGATCCTCGCCGTCGACGACGTGTTCTTCCACGACCAGGGCGCCTATCTGCGGACGCACGGCATCCGCGTGCCGCACATGACCGCCGGCATCCTGCCCGGCCCTTATCGCATCCCGGCCTATCGCGCGACCGGGCATGTGCGGCTCACCAACAAGACGCCGGCCGCGACCTATCGTGCCCCCGGGCGCTTCGAGACCACCTTTGTCCGTGAGCGTCTGATCGATGCCATCGCGGCCAAGCTCGGCATGGATCCGATCGAAGTGCGCCGGCGCAACGCCATCACTCCGGCCGAGATGCCCTATCACCGCCCGCTGGTGGCCCTCGGCGAGGAGATCGACCACGACACCGGCGACTACATGGCGCTGCTCGACGCCGCCCTCGAGCGTTTCGGCTGGAAAAAGCTGCAGGCGGAGCTGAAGCAGCGCCGCGCCAAGGGCGAGCTTGTCGGCGCGGGCCTCGCCCTCTTCATCGAAAAATCAGGCCTCGGCCCCACCGACGGGGCGCAGGTCACGGTGGATACGGGCGGCTTCGTCGAGGTCGTGACCGGCGGCGCCTCGATCGGCCAGGGCTTCGAGACCGTGATGGCGCAGATCTGTGCGGACGCGCTCGGCGTCGACTACAAGAAGATCCGCGTCATCCACGGCCAGACCGACCGGATCGAGCACGGGATCGGCGCGCACGCCTCGCGCGCCACGGTCATGACGGGTTCGGCCACGCATGTCGCCGCCCTCGAGGTGCGCAAGAAGGCGCTCGACGTCGCCTCGGAGCTGCTGCAGGCGCCCGGCGAAGCGCTCGACATCGCGGACGGCAAGGTGTTCCGGCGCGACCGGCCGGACGGCCCGTCGATCACCTTGGGCGAGATCGCGCGCCACCTGTCGCCGACCGCGCGGACGCGCGGCAAGCGCGATCCGCTGCTCAGCGCCTTCGGCTGGTTCGAGTCCGAACACCAGGTCTATCCCTACGGCGCACACCTCGCGCAGGTGCGCATCGACCGCGACACCGGGGCGGTCACGGTCGAGCGCTATCTCGCCGCCTACGATATCGGCCGCGCGATCAATCCGATGCTGATCAAGGGGCAGATCACCGGCGGCTTCGCGCAAGGCCTGGGTGGCGCTCTGTACGAGGAGTTCCGCTACGATTCGCGCGGCGAGCCGCTCTCGGTCACCTTCGCCGATTACCTGCTGCCGACGATCAAAGAGACGCCGTTCATCGACATCATGCTGACCGAGGACGCCCCCACCCCGCGCAACCCGCTTGGCATCAAGGGAGCAGGGGAAAGCGGCATCACCGGCGTGGGCGGGGCGATCGCATCGGCGATCGATGCGGCCCTCGGCAAGCCCGGGGCGGTCACGGAGCTTCCCGTGACGCCGCAGCGCCTGAAGGCGCTGATAGGCTGATTACTTCGTCCGTCCACGCTAGTCTTCCCCCTCCCCCTCTGACCGGGGGGCTGAGGTGGGTGACCGATGAAGTTCCACGATGCAAAAGTTGTTTCGATAGACCTAGGGCCTGCGGAGAACCGTACCGCAGTCATCGGTCTCGTTGACGCTGCCGGGAAGTCTTACGAACTCTTGCTCGATAACCTCGAGAGGATGAGGTGTTTTGATTTTCGAGAAGGAAATATCGTCCTGGAGCTAACGACGACGACAGGCTCAACGCCTCCGTTGAACGTCATGGAAAAATTGTTTGACCTTGCACCCGAGACCGCTCAGCCGACCTACCTAACTGATAGAATCAAGAAAATAGAAACTGGACACCTGACATTGCTTCACATTGCTCCATCATATGGGTGCGAGATTATCGCCTTGTGCGACAAGGTCCGCGTACTGAACCGCTGACTGCAGACGATCACGACAACGTCTCGGTGTGGCGTCCCCACCTCTACCCTCCCCCTCAATGGCTAGGGTTAAGGGGCGCTAAATCCGGTAGACGTCGCCGCGCTTGCGGCCCTGGCTCACGTTCAGGAACAGCTCATCGAGCGAGGGGCGGCGCTTGATCAGCCCTTGCTCGTGCGAGTAGCCGACCAGCGTCTCCAAGGTCTTGCGGTTCTGGTCGGTCAGACCGTAGGCCCACGGGTCTGGGCCCAGGATCTCCTCCTGCTCCTCCCACGCCTCGCGATACCAGGCGAGCGGCACGATGCGCGGGTTCTCCATGCGCTTCATGGCGAGGGCCTTGGCCTGGTTGAACGCCTGGTAGAGGTTGATCGCCACCCACGGGTGCGCCTCGATGATCTCCTGGCGGATGCCCAGCACGTGCATGATCGGGAAGATGCCGGTCTTGCGCACATAGGCGATCTCTTCCCGCTTGTAGTCGGGAAAGAGCCGCGCCACCCGCGCATCCTTGGTGACGATGGGCTTGATGAGGTCGGGATGGAGCACCGCGTCGAGCTCGCCCTCGACCAGCAAGGTCTCCACCGATTGCGCATGCGAGAGCCGCGTGATCTTGAGGTCCGGCGGCGGGGCGAACTCGATGCTCTCGTCGAGTTCGGCGAACCACTGGATCGATTTGTGCGGCACGCCGTATTCGTGCTCGAGGATGCCGCGCATCCAGTTGTTCGCGGTCGACTGGAACTGCTTCAGCCCGACCCGCCGGCCTATCAGGTCGGCGGGCTTCCGGATGCCCTTGCCGGTGTTGATGAAGATGAAGCCGTGGCGGAAGCGGCGATGCAGGAACACCGGGATGGCGCGGAACGGCAGGCCCTGGTCGCGCGCCACGAGATAGGAGGACCCCGACACTTCGGCGGCGTCGAAGTCGCGGTTGCGCAGGAAGCGCCAGTGCCGGGTCGTCGAGTCCATCGCCGTGAGCACGGTCAGGTCGATGCCGTCCGGCCGGACCGTGCCGTCCATCAAGGCGCGCACGATCTCATAGTCCCCGCAGGCGAGGGTCAAAGGCAGGCGTCGACTCATCGATTTGCTCCATCCATGCAGGCACTATAGGCACTGTGCTAAAAAAGGAACAATGCGGAACCGAAGGAGCGACGACGTGTCCAATCAGGATTTGAGAGTCTGGCTTGCGAAGATGCAGGACGCGGGCGAGATACAGACCGTCAGAGGTGCGAACCGCGAGGAGGAGATCGGCGGCATCGTCGACATCTACCAGCGCAAGATGGGCCGCCCTGCCCTCCTCTTCGACGACATCCCCGGCTACGAGCGCGGCTATCGCGTGCTCGCCAACATCCTGACCTCGGTGCGCCGGATCAACCTGACCTTGGGGCTGCCGGCCGACGGCTCGGAGATCGACCTCGTCCAGTTCTGGCGCAACTACATGAAGGAGGCGCGCACGCATGCGCCGGTCACGGTCAAGGGCGGCCCGATCCTCGAGAACGTGATGTCCGGCAAGGACGTCAACCTGCTGAAGATCCCGGCTCCCAAATGGCACGAGCACGACGGCGGCTATTACATCGGCACCGGCGTGATGGTGATCATGAAGGACCCGGACACGGGCTGGATCAATTACGGCGCCTATCGTGTGCAGGCGCAGGACAAGACCACCGCCTCGGTGATGGCCTCCAAGGGCAAGCACGGCAACCTCATCATGCGCAAATACCACGAGCGCGGACAGAAATGCCCGATCGCGGTCGTGGTCGGCATGCATCCCGGCCTGTTCATGGTGGCCGGGCTCGAGATCCCCTACGGCAAGAACGAGTACGACGCGGCCGGCGGGCTGATCGGCGAGCCGGTCGAGGTGATCCCGGGGCCGAAGACCGGTCTTCCCATCCCGGCCCAGGCCGAGATCGCCTTCGAAGGCTTTATCTCGCCGCACGACGAGGTCGACGAGGGTCCGCTCGGCGAGTGGACCGGCTACTACGCCGGCGGTGCGAAGAAGGAGCCGGCGATCCGCATCGAGACCCTGATGCACCGCACCAACCCGATCCTGCTCGGCGCCATCCCCGCCGTGCCACCCAACGACGACACGTTCTACCGCGGCACCTATCGCTGCGGGGCGGTGTGGAACCAGATCGAAGCCGCCGGCATCCCCGGCGTGCAGGGCGTGTGGGCGCACGAGGCCGGCGGCAGCCGGCTGTGGCTCACCGTCGCCATCAAGCAGCTCTACGGCGGCCACTCCAAGCAGGCCGGCCTCATCGCCTCGCAATGCCACGCCGGCGCATATGCCAACCGCTACGTCGTGGTGGTCGACGACGACATCAACCCTGCCGACATCGACGAGGTGATCTGGGCGATGTGCACCCGCGTCGACCCGCGCGAGGACGTCGACATCCTCAAGGGTTGCTGGAGCACCGTGCTCGACCCGATGGCCTATCCGGCCGACCAGAAGACCTTCAACTCGCGCATGGTGATCGACGCGTGCAAGCCGTGGCTGCAGCGCGACACGTTCCCGGTGGTCGCCCGCTCCAGCAAGGCGCTGGATGAGCGCATCAAGGCCAAGTTCGCGAGCATCCTGCCGAAGGGCGCGTAGTCCTCGTCATTGCGAGGAGCGACAGCGACGAAGCAATCCAGGGCCGCAAGACTGGATTGCTTCGCGGAGCCTGTCCTCGGGCCCGCCTTTGGCGGGACCCGTGGGCTCGCAATGACGACGGAGTGCCCTCACTCCACCGTGACGGCATCAGCCGCATCGGCTGAAGCACCCGCTTCGCCGTGCTTCACCAACAGGTCGTGCAGCATGCGGCGGATGAGGAGGCCCGGGCGGTCGGACGGCATGCTCATCTCCCGGGCCGCATAGCCCGTGAGCCGCACGTCTGATTCGGTCGTCTCGAGGATGTACTTGTCCTCGAGCGTCACCGCGCGGTCGAAGGCGATCACGTCGGCCGCTTTTGCCTGCTCCTCGGCATCGTTGCGATAGCAGAACTGCACCAGCACCGAGCGATTGTCCTCGACCGGCGTCATGATGTTGACGATCGTGTGCGTGAGCCCGTTCGGGTAGTGGATGCCGAGCCGCACGTTGAACGGCAGCCAGTAGGTGTTCCGGCGCCGGCGGGTGGTCATCTCGGAGGTGATGCCGAGATTCTTCTTCTGGAGATCGGGATTGCGCACCTGGGATTCGGAAAAGAAGCGGAACCCGCCGTCGAACGGCTCGATGCGCGCTTCGGGAATGCCGGGGTCGGCCAGATTGCCAAAGGTCTCGCGGTGCACGAAGGCAATATGCGCCGCATCCAGCACGTTCTCCATGAAGCGAAGGGCGGCACAGTCCCACGGCTCGTAAAACTGTGGGATGCGGCGGAAGCCGGGATCCGCGGCTTCGGGAATCTCGGGGATGTCGTAGAGCGGCTCCTCGAGCGCCACCCACGCATAGCCGTAGCGCTCCTCGCAGCGATAGGCCGGGATGCCGAACTTAATCGGCCGCG